>Ga0209656_10001779_pt1 | contig 14090 bp, 14 predicted proteins | sample BogFormECP12_OM2_FD_188239 | JGI IMG/M metagenome (GOLD analysis project Ga0209656, IMG submission 188239) | Bog forest soil microbial communities from Calvert Island, British Columbia, Canada - ECP12_OM2 (SPAdes) (version 2) | ecosystem: Environmental > Aquatic > Freshwater > Wetlands > Bog ... | reverse complement strand
TCGACGATGCCACCGTCGGCATCACCGCCAACCAGGGCCTCTTCGGCCACGGCTCCGCAGTCATCGTCGCACGCTAGAGCCTGTGTGCCGCCGAGACGTCGCTTCTTGGAGCTCATGACTAGGCCACGCCCAGATACGCCGCGCGAATGCTGTCATCTTCCAACAACTCCCGCGCGGGGCCGGTGCGGGTGATCGTCCCGGTCTCCAGGATGTAGGCCCGGTCCGAGCGGCTCAGGGCCTGCTGCGCGTTCTGCTCCACCAGCAGCACGGTGGTGCCCTGCGCGTTGATCTCCGAGATGATCTTGAAGATCTGCGAGATCACCATCGGCGCAAGGCCCATGGATGGCTCGTCGAGCAGCAGCACCCGCGGCCGCGCCATCAGCGCCCGCCCGATTGCAAGCATCTGCTGCTCACCGCCGGACAGTGTGCCGCCTACCTGTGCGCGCCGCTCGGCGAGCCGCGGGAAGGTCTCGAGCACCCAGTCGAGCCGTTCGCTATGCTCAACCCTCGAGCCGAACTTGCGTCCGTAGCAACCCATTTCGAGGTTCTCGACGACAGTCATGCCGGGGAAGACACCGCGCCCCTCCGGCGCCTGGATGAGCCCGTAGGCAACCCTCTTGTGCGCCTTGACCCTGGTGATGTTGCGTCCCTCGAACCATACGCTGCCCGACGTCAGCGGCAGCAGACCCGATATCGCTCGCATCGTGGTGGTTTTGCCGGCGCCGTTGGATCCCAGCAGCGTGACCAACTCACCTTCGTGGACAACGAGCGAGACCCCGTGCAGGGCTTGGATGCGGCCGTAATGCACGACCACATCGCGAATCTCCAGCAGCGCGTCACTCGAGCTCGTCATCTGGCACTCCCAGGTATGCGGCGATGACCGCGGGGTCCTCCCGGATCTGAGCGGGCAGCCCGTCGGCGATCTTGCGGCCGAACTCCAGCACGACGATCCTGTCGGTCACGCCCATCACCAACCGCATGTCATGCTCGATGAGCAGCACCGTGTAGCCGTCGTCGCGGACTTTCTGGATCAGCTCGATCAGCGCCGCTTTCTCGCTGTGGTTGAACCCGGCGGCGGGCTCGTCCAGGCACAGCAGTTTGGGTTCGGTGGCGAGTGCCCGCGCGATCTCCAGCCGCCGCTGGTCACCGTAGGGCAGGTTTTTGGCCTTTTCTTCGGCGCGATTGGCGATGCCGACGAACTTCAGCAGCGCCACCGCCCGTTCGATCGCCTCATGCTCTTCGCGGCGGTGCCGCGGCGATCGGAAGACGGCGCCGGGCACCGACGTCTTGTGTCGCGCGTCGGTTCCGACGACGACGTTCTCCAGTGCCGACATTTCACCCCACAACCGGATGTTCTGAAACGTGCGGGCAATTCCGCGTCGAGTGATCTGGTGACGCTTGATCCGGCCGAGCGGCGCACCGTCGAAGATCACCGTTCCTGAACTTGGACGGTAAACACCCGTGATCGCGTTGAAGCAGGTGGTCTTGCCTGCGCCGTTGGGCCCGATCAACCCGAGGATCTCGCCGCGCCTGATCCCGAACGTCACTGAGTCCAGCGCGACCAAGCCGCCGAATCGTACAGTCAAATCCTTTGTCTCCAAAAGCATCTCGCCTTCGGCGGCATGCACCTCGCGATGTAACCCAGCGACTTCTTCCACGCTCATGCGATGGCCTCTTTTGCCTGGTCGCGACGCAAGAGTTCGCGCGCTGACTTACCGTACGCCAAGAGCTGCTGGCGTACCGGAAACAAGCCCTGCGGCCGGAAGATCATCAGGATCACCAACGCCAGCCCGAAGAACAGATACTTCAGGTCGCCCATGTTGATGCCGAACAAGTGGACACCGAGAAGGCGGTTGGGCAGGTAGACGATCACGAAAGCCCCGAAGATCACGCCGAGCTTGTTGCCCTGCCCCCCGAGGACGACAGCGCACAGGAACAACATGGAGTTGATGATGTTGAAGTTGGTCGGTGCGACGTACTGCACCTGTCCGGCGTACATCGCGCCCGATAGGCCACCGATACTGGCGCCGATCACGAACGCCCACAGCTTGAAGCGGAAGGTGTTGACGCCCATCACTTCCGCGGCGTCTTCGTCCTCACGGATCGCGACCCATGCGCGCCCGACGCGGCTGCGTTCCAGGTTGCCGACGAGCAGCAGCACGATCCCGACCAGAATCAGGCCCAGCCAGAACCACCAGGTCCCGTAGTTGGCGTGACCTGCGGCATTGCCGCTCGAGAAAACGCCGTCGGGCACCTTGTCGGTTCGGAACAGCCTCGGATACGCGATCCGGTTCAACCCTCGCGAGCCGTTGGTGATGTCTTGCAGGTTGTCGGCGAGCAGCCGGATGATCTCGCCGAACCCGAGGGTGACGATCGCCAGGTAGTCGCCGCGCAGTCGCAATGTCGGGGTGCCGAGGATCAGGCCGGCGATCGCCGTCGCGCAGATCGCGATCGGTACACACGACAGCCATGCCCAGTCCTTGCTGAACAAGCCGGTCGTCCCGAGCTTGTTCCATGGGCTGTCGGGGCTCGTCAGCAGGGCGACCGTATAGGCGCCGACCGCATAGAACCCGACATAGCCCAGGTCGAGAAGGCCGGCCTGGCCGACGACGACGTTGAGCCCGACCGCGATCAGCGCGACCATCGCGAACTGCGCCATTACACCGCCGAAGCTGATTCCAGGCGTGTCCAGAAACGGCGGCGGATACAGCGGCAGCAGCGCCATCAGCGCGAAAACCACAAGACCGACAAGCCATTTCGCTTCCCGGCTCAGCCCGCCCCACCATTCCCGCAGTACGTCGCCGGGGCGTTCCAGTTTCTGGGCCCAGCTCATACTCTCGCCTTCCCGAGGCTTTCACCCAGTATCCCGGTCGGCCGCACCAGCAGCACCAGCACCAACAGGATGAACGCCACCACGTCCCGCCACTGGGTGCCGAAGAGCGCCTGGCCGTAGTTCTCCATCACACCGAGGAGCAGGCCGCCGAGCAACGCGCCGCGCAGGTTGCCGATGCCGCCCAGCACGGCCGCCGAGAACGCCTTGATGCCGAGCAGGAAGCCGCCGGAGTAGATGATGCCCTGCGGCACCTTGAGCGTGTACAGCAGCGCGGCGGCACCGGCCAGCAGGCCGCCGATCAGGAACGTGGTCGTGATGATCCGCTCCCGCGACACCCCCATCAGCGTTGCGGTGGTGGGGTCCTGGGCGACGGCACGTATACCGCGACCGAATTTGCTGCGGTTGATTGCGAGATCGGTCAGTACCGCCAACACGCACGCCGCGGCGACGATGACCAGCGTCACGTCGGAAACGGTGGCCCCGAACACTTCGAACTGAGTCTTCGGCACCACCAGGATGATCGGCTCTTGGGCGTTGCTGCCGCCGTAGCCCTGCAGCAGCTTCGGGAGGATGAAGTGCACGAATTCCTGTAGCACGAAGGACATGCCGATCGCGGTGATCAAGAAGGTCAGCGGCCGCGCGTTGCGCCGGCGGAGCGGACGATAGGCCACCAACTCGAGACCCACGGCCGCCGACCCCGACACCGCCATCGCGAAAAGCATCGCGATGCCCAGGTAGACAACCGTTAAAGCGATGCCCATGTTGTAGGCGTTCCCGCTCGGTGCGAAGCCAAGGATCTTGTCGAGCGCGAAGTACGCCCCGAACATACCGAGCATGAAGATTTCCGAGTGCGCGAAGTTGATGAGCCGCAGGACACCGAACACCAACGTGTAGCCAACCGCGACGAGCGCGTAGATCGCCCCCCAGGACAGCCCGTCGATCGTCAACTGCCAGAAGCCGGTTCGTAAGCCGGCCAGGTTGAAGCCGATATTGGCTGCGTGTACGGCGCAGTGGCCGATGCAGTCGTCGATCATCCCCTGGCAGCTCCTCGGTTACGACAACGCGTCCGAGCCTTCCGGTCTCGGACGCGTCCCGTCGTCAGCGGCTACTGGACCTTGTACATCCAGATCAACGTCGTGGTCAGTTCACCGTCGGGCGTCCACTGGTACTTCCGCCCGATGCCCTGGCCGTTGTAGTTGCGAACGTAGTCGAGCAACGCAGGCCGCGTGATGGCCCCTGAGTCGATGCCCTTGAGCAGGATGGTGCCCAGATCGTAGCCCTCGGTGCTGTAGGTGCCGGGTTCCTGCTTGAACTTGTTGGTGTACTCGTCGGCGAACGACTTGCTCGCCGGGCCGCAGGGGCAGGACAGCAGCGCATCCTTGGATGCTTCACCAGCTTGCTTGACGAATTCGGGGTCTTTGGTGCCGTCACCGGCGATGAAGGTCGCGGTCACGCCGCCGTCACGCAGCTGCTGCACGAAAGGAGCGGCCTCGGCGTAGTACCCGCTGTAGAAGATCGACTGGGGGTTGATGCCTTTGACCTGCGTCACTGCGGCCGAGAAGTCCTTGTCGCCTTTCTTCACCGAGATGTTGCAGCTGGCGTTGGCGGCAGGCCCGAGCGTCTGCCGGATTGTCTGTGCCAGCCCCAAGCCGTAGTCGGTGCTGTCGTCGACGACGCACACCTTGTTGTTGTTGAGTGTGTTCTTCATGTAGTTCGCCACTGATGGGCCCTGCACGCCGTCGTTCGCGAGTCCACGGAAAAACGTCTTCCATCCCTGCTGGGACAGGGTCACGTTGGTGGCCGACGCGGTGGCCGCGACGAGCCCGGCCTGGTCGAAGACGCCGCCGGTCGCTTTGGTTTCGCCGGAGAACGCCGGACCGACCAGCCCGATGGTGAACGCGTCGTCGACGATCTGCGGGGCGATGGCGGTCGCCTTCTGTGGGTCGCCCTCGGTGTCGAACGTTTTCAGCTGCACCTGGCAGCCGGGGTTGGCGGCGTTGTGCTTGTCGACGGCGAGCTGCACCCCGTACTTGATATTGATGCCGAGCGCGGCGTCGGGACCCGTCAACGCGCCGGCCATCGCGATGTTGACAGGTGGGCAGGTGGCCTTGCCGTCCCCGGCCGGGTCGGCGGATGCGGCGCCTTCGGTTGCGTTGACCACTTTGCCGTTCTCGTCGATCTGCACTTGCTCGACGATCTTCAGGTTGGTCTGCGAGTTGTTCTGTCCCGGTGAGGACTGGTGGCAGGCGGCCACGCCTATCACGACTAATCCGGCAGAACTCAGTGCCAGAGCACTCCGCGTCGCACGACCGCGCACGTCTCACCTCCGGGTTGGGCTGTCAACGCTCCGGTAAACATAGCCAACAGTTCGCGGGAGTGCGTGATGTTGGATAACCGCGGCTAGCTGGCCGACGGGGTGTCTTTCGTCGTGTCGAGGGTTTCCAGCACCACCTCGGCGACCCGCTTCATCGTCGTGCGGCGATCCATCGCGGCACGCTGGATCCACTTGAACGCGTCGGGCTCAGTCATGCCCTGCTTTGTTTGCAGCAAGCCCTTGGCCCGTTCGACGAGCTTGCGCGTCTCCAGCCGCTCGGCGAGCGTCGCCACCTCACGCTCGAGTTCGGTGATCTCGGTGAAGCGACTGACCGCGACCTCTATCGCCGGGATCAGGTCGTTGATGGAGAACGGCTTGACGAGGTACGCCATCGCCCCCGCATCGCGGGCGCGTTCGACGAGGTCGCGCTGGCTGAACGCGGTGAGGATCACGATCGGGGCGATCCGCTTGCTGGCGATCTCCGAGGCGGCATCGATGCCGTCGCGGCGGGGCATCTTGACGTCCATGATCACGAGGTCGGGTTCGAGCTCCTCGGCCATCTCCACGGCTTCCTGGCCGTCGCCGGCCTGACCGATGACTTCGTAACCCTCCTCCGTCAACATCTCCGCCAAGTCGAGCCGGATGAGTGCTTCGTCCTCGGCGACGAGGACGCGCCGCGGCTTGTGCGCGTCAGAGCTTGGCCCGGTCATGGATCACATTCTGTCGTGGCGCGACCGTTGAGGCGACTGCGGGGTCGTGACGTCGGACATGGCCACCCCATCCTCTATGGTGGGAGGCCGTCAGCCCTCGTATCCCAACTGGCAGAGGAACTGGACTCAAAACCCAGACAGTGTGGGTTCGAATCCCACCGGGGGCACCCCATGCCCCATGGCATATCCGCTGGCAGAAGCGTTTTGGATGTCGAATGCTAGGGCGAACTGGCCCATCGTGGCATCTCGTTCGCCGGGGGTGGCAACAACAACGCCGCCGAGGTGTTCGGCAACCACAGCAGTGCAAGCGCGGGCCCCGGCAACGGCTACCACGTCACCGCCGTACATCGCGCGAAGCCATGATCGGGGGACCGTCGTTTAGGTCTCGTTTAGGTCCGCACCCCCGGCAATGGTGTTGACCCGGCAGTGGGGCTTGCTGAACGGGAAGATCGACAAGTTCAGTCTCGACGCGCTGCTCTGGATCGGTCAGCCGGGCGATCTGCTCGGGGGCGAGCTGGTCGGCTAGATCACGCCACGTGCAGGCGGCGTCGGGGGCTGTGCGTCAATGGGTGGCTCCTGGGGGTTGGCAGGCTCTCGCGGCGCTCACAACCCGAACACGGAGGCGGCGATGGTCAGCGCCCGCACCACACCATCCTGGTCATCCCACGCCATGTTGTCGGTGCCGGCGAGTGCATCGCGCGCCCGGTTACGCAGGAAGTCGGCGGCGTCGTCGCGCTGGGTGATGTCGAACGACACCGCGGCCGCGACCTGTTTCGCGTCAGCCCAGCACAGGCCGGCGAAAGCTCCCTCGAAGTGCAGGGCGCCGCAGTAGGCCTGGAGCGGCTCGGTGAACATGTTGGTGTGCATGATCCGCTCGGGCAGCCGCACGATCATCTCCAGCGCGGCGGCTTCCGGGTCGGCGGGGTAGTCGGGGACGTCGTAGGCGGTGGTGGTGGTCATGGCAATGTGTCCTCACTTAAGCCCTACCCCCTCTAACCGTTGCCTCTACATTGCGCTCCGGGGCGACCCAACAAACAGGGACTTTCGACCTGTGACGCGGCGTCACAATGCCCAATATGGGCTATTTCGGATATCCGAAATAGCGGGGAAGCTGCCACGCTTCCACCGTGCGTTTTGGCGCTCAGACCCCGAGCACAGCGGCGGCGATGGTCAGCGCCCGCCCGCACCACGCACGTTCGGTGCATCACTTAAAGTGTTCTTGACCGGGAATGTTTAGGTTTCCGCTATCCGTGGCCATAGCCACCGGTGAATGGCTGGGAGCCGACGGCTTGTCGATCGTGGACGGCGCAGCCGACTGCGTGATCGTCACGCTGGCGCCGCCGAATGTGTTGTCGGCGTGTGCCTGTTGGCTGCTGCCGGAGGCGATGGTCAGGGCTGCCGTTGCCACAATGATCCCCATGCCGAGACGGGCCGACACTTGTGTTTGGTGTCTAGCCGGTGTCCTTCTCCCCGGCCGGGGCGTCGATCATGTCGGCGGCCTCGATGAGCGCCGCGGCGAGCTCGCGGCCCTGCGCCGCGGTCAGCTTGCTGGGGTCGTCAGCCCACAAGTCGATCCGTCGCTCACACCGGTCGTCGCTGAACTGGCGGCCAGCCACGTGCATCGCGACCCCACCGACGCGCGTGGTGAGGCAGGAAAACTCACGGAACCACCCCTCGTCGGCATCAGACTGCCAGCCGAAAACCAGCTTGGCTTCCGGTGGTGGCTCGACCTGCGCGAACCACACCTCCTCGGCCACGTCCTCGGCCTCGTTCTCGGCGGCGAGTTCGCGGGCCTCGAGCAGCAGCGCGTCCGGCTGACCGCCGGCATCTTCCAGGGCGGCCAGGTGGGCGTACTGATCCTCGGTGAGCTGGTCTTTGATGTCACGCCAACTCTGCGCGTTGTCAGGCATTATTTGGTCTCCTGTTACGGGGCCGCCACGCAACCTCATTCACCACGCGGCCCATCGTCGCGTCGCGGGCAGATACTTAACGGCCTGCCACGCCGCGTGGGCATACCCTGCTTCGATCATCATCCCGCTGCCGACAATCATCGCGACGTGGCCGTCCCACAGGCAAGGTCACCGGCCGCGAGGCGCCGGGTGCCGCCGGTGCGTCGCTGCGCTTCGTCGTGCAGGCAGAAGATGGCGCACCCGTCGAGAGAGAGCACCCTTTCTGGCTCGGCTAGCCGGGTGGTTCGGGCGGCGGTGGCGGTTCGAGCACTGGCACGGTGATCGGCGGCAGCCCGGGAATGTCGACGACCGTCGAATCCGCCGGCGGGGGAGGACCGGGGCTGTCTTGCGGAACCCTATCCGGCCCACCAATCGGCCCGCGCTCCACCGGAGCTGGCGGCGGTGCCGGCGCAATCCCGTTGCTGGTGTTGATCGTGATGATCGACCCGGGGATGGTTTGACCACTGGGGGTGGTACCCACCACGGCACCGTAAGGCTCGTAGCTGTTGACCGATGTCGCCTGATCGGCGACTTGGAAACCGGTGTCCTTGAGGCGCTGACGTGCCGCATCCAGATTCAGGCCGGACACGCTCGGTACCTGGCCACCTGGCGCGCCGTCGACGTAGCGCGGATCGGTTGGCGGCAGATGCACGTCGCCGAAATCGGTGGCGATAGGCGTCATCGCCTCGAACCAGGTGCGTGCGGGCTCGCTGCCGCCGTACAGGTCACCGCCGCCGCACCTGCGCAGTGGGAATGAACAGATGCCGGAGGGTGTGCTGGTGTCGTCGAAGATGTAGTTCGCCGCCGCGTAGTTGTTGGTGAAGCCGACGAATCCCGACGACCGATGCGACTCGGTGGTGCCGGTCTTGCTCGACAGCGGCAGGGTCCACCCCGCCGCGCCGGCCGAGCCCGCTGCGGTGCCGCTGCCCTGGTCGTCCTTGCTCAAGGCGTTCGCCAGCGTGTTCGCCAGTCCTTCCGGCACCACCTGGTCACAGGGCTCGGTGGTCACCGACACCGGGTTGCCCCTGCGGTCGAAGATCTTGTCGATCGGGCTCGGCGGGCACCACATGCCGCCGGACGCGAGGGTCGCCGCCACATTGGCGAGCTCGAGTGCGTTGAGCTGGAACGGGCCCAAAGTGAACGAGCCCATGTTCTGTTGCTTGATCAAATCGGCCAAGCTTTCGTTGCCTGTCGGGTCGTAGGCGCGCGCCGTTCCCGGAATCGCGTAGGACCGCAGCCCGAGCCGGACCGCCATGTCGACCGCGCGTGGCACCCCGACGAGCTGGATGAGCCGCGCGAACGCGGTGTTCGGCGAGGTGGCCAGCGCATCGGTGACGTTCATCGACCCGCGGTAGCGGCCCGCGTTTTTCACGCACCAGGTTTCCTTCGGACAGCCGGGCGTATCGCTGCTGCCCAAGCCCTTGGCCTGAAAGAAGCCCGGCACCTGCAGCTGAGCGTTGATGCCCATCCCCATGTCTAGCGCTGCCGCGGTGGTGAAGATCTTGAAGATGGAGCCAGCCCCATCACCGACGAGCGTGAACGGCTGCGGCTGCACCGTTTCGTGCGCGTCGCTGTTGAGACCGTACGTCCGGTTGCTGGCCATCGCCATCACCCGATGCGCGTCCTTGCCCGGCCTGATCACGCTCATCACGCTGGCGATGCCGTCGAGCGTCGGACTGGCGACCTTGTCGATCGCCTGCTTGACCGACGCCTGCACCTTCGGGTCCAGCGTCGTGCGGATCAAATAACCGCCGCGCGCAACCTGCTCCTTGCTGATGCCGGCCCGCGCGAGGTAGTCCAGCACATAGTCACAAAAGAAACCGCGATCGCGGGCGGCGATGCAGCCACCAGGCAGCTCCTTCGGGCGGGGCAGCACGCCCAGTGGATCAGCCTTGGCGGCACGCAACTCGTCGGCGTGCTGGGGGAGATTGTCGACCATGGTGTCCAACACCACGTTTCGCCGCTGCAGCGCCCCTTCCGGGTTGGTGTAGGGGTCGAGGGCAGTCGTCGACTTGAGCATGCCGGCCAGCAGCGCGGCCTGCTGCCAGTTCAGCTGCGAGGCGTCGACGCCGAAGTAGGTCTGAGCGGCATCCTGCACACCGAACGCGCCGTTGCCGAACGACACCAGGTTGAGGTAGCGGGTGAGGATCTCCGCCTTGGAGAAGGTCTTGTCGAGCGTCAGAGCCATCCGGATCTCGCGCAGTTTGCGCGCTGGTGTGGTCTCGACAGCGGCCCGCCTCTCGGCTTCGGTCTGCGCGGTCACTAGCAACTGGTAGTTCTTGACGTACTGCTGCTCTATCGTCGAACCGCCGCGGGTGTCGAGGTTGCCGGAGAGGTAGCCGGACAGCCCGGTCAGCGTGCCCGGCCAGTCCACGCCGTTGTGCTCAGCGAACCGCTTGTCCTCGATCGACACAATCGCCAGCTTCATGGTGTCGGCGATCTGATCGGTGCGGACCTCGAACCGGCGCTGGGAATACAACCACGCGATCGGGTTCCCCGCGACGTCGACCATCGTCGAGACCTGCGGGACGTCACCTTCGAGGAGTTGCGCGGAGCCGTTGGCGACAACATCGGAGGCGCGGTTGGACAACAGCCCGATGCCGCCCGCGAACGGAAACATCAATGCCGCCGCCACCACCCCGGCCAGCAGACAGCACCCCGCCAGCTTGGCGACCCTTGCCGATATCGGCGCGCGCTCCGACATGCCTAGATTATCCGCGGCCCCGCCCCGGCGATTGCGGCGAATGCCCAGAACAGATTGCCTTTGATGGTGCGGAATTCAAGGCGTACGGCGGCGGCCAGAGGATTGGGCCAAACCTCCTGGCCGCCCCAATGACACGATGGCTCGGCGGTGCTTACTGCGATACGAGCGCGGGCGGGATATACGCGGTCACCGGCGCAGGTGTGGCCCCCGCTACACCCAGCTGTACGAGGTTGTCGACCGCCGGGTGCCTCTCGCCCGCCGGACCCTCGGCGAACGCGCCGAGCAACCGGGTCGTCAATGCGGTGAACACCCGGTCCACCAGATCCATGGTGATCGGAGATCCCCGGCTCTCTGGTACGTGGCCAGCCCGACCACCTCATGGGCGGGGGACAAGGGCACCAACGCAGCCTATCCCCCGACCGCCGTGGACACACTCTGGCCACACTCTGGGCACAGTCACAGTTATCTCTAGTTAGGCAGAAAGAGGCTATCTGTGCAGTTCAGAACAGTTTCGGTCCCCTGACCAGGACTACCCCGAACAGTTCGAATCCCACCGAGGGCACACCGCCGAGGCCGCGACACTCAACCAGCTGCGACAACACGCCGACGAACGCCGCAGCCGTTTGAGTTTCGCGACAGGCTTCTAACGCAGGTTCCAGTCGCGGCAGCCGAGGGTCTCGAAAGCGTCATCACCCTGAGCGATCGTCACGTCTTGCGGCCCCGTTTCGTCTCCGCGAGCGGTTGCTTTCAATATGAATGGGTGACCATTCTGTGTGGCCAGCGGACCCACCGCCCAATGGCATCGTGAATCCGCATCCGCCTGGGAACCGTCTGGGTTGTACAAAGTCCGCCGTTTACCACCATCGGTGCCACGTTCCTGGTGAGATGTCTGTTCAACTCACATCACCCGTGATCGGCCCTGCCGAGCAATGCCACGGCGGCGGGGGCCACGGCGGTGGGTTCCACGGCGGCGGGGGTAACACCGGCACCTTTTAGACTCGCGCCCTTCACTGGCGGATTACGCCCAGGTCGGGATTAATAGCCAAGTCGCTCAAGCTGGGACATAAAGGCGGCGGGGTTGACTGCTGAGGGAACGGCAGCATCGATCGCAGGCGCGACCCTGTCTGGCCGGCCGAGCCGGCCGAGCCGGCATTGCAGACCTGCAAGCCCCAGGGTTATGACGTGCAGATCAACTGGGTCACCAGTTACAGCAGGGCCCCGCTGTCGCGGTGCGCGGTATCTGCGATCCACAATCCGGACCGCGCGCCGGGCAGCCAAGCCACGAGGCGGTTCGGTATCGGTGTGGGCATCGGGTAGCGCTACCTGGCATTGGCGCTTACGCGATTTGTAAAGCGGCAGCATTGTCGTGGTGCTAGATTTCACAGTTATGCTTCCATTCACGCCGCGTCTCATTGTACAGCCCGATGACGGCCTGGAGCCGGTCCGCGAATTCATTGAATCAGCCGATACATCTCTTCTGATGAAGCAATTCACGTTCACCGAGGAGGGCTTGATACAGACGGTGATCGATCGGCACAATTCTGGCGTACACGTGCGGGTTATGCTCAACGCGAAAAGGTCGGGAGGAGACCGCGCCAACGACGAGACATATGAGAAGTTACGGAGTGCCGGTGTAGACGTCCAGTGGTCAAATCCGAAGTTTTACGTGACCCACGAAAAGTCAATTGTCGCGGACCAGAAAGCCGCGCTGGTCGCCACCTTCAATCTCTGCCCCAAATACTTCTCGCTGACCCGCGACTATGGCATCATCACGCACGATCCTCAGCACGTTGCGCAGATCGCCGAGGTGTTCGACGCTGATTGGGAGCACCTCGACTGGACATGCCCGGCCTACGAGGGGCTTCTCTGGAGTAACTCGAATTCGCGTTATCACATGGCCCAATTCATCGACGGCGCCAAGTATCGACTGGATGTTCAGCACCCGAAATATGTCGACGCGGTCATTCTCGATCACCTCGCGGCTGCCGCTGATCGCGGGGTCAAGGTGCACGTTCTGTGCGGCGGCAGGCACGGCATCAGCGATTGGGACATTCTCGACACCTTCGCATCGCTGCGCACGTTGCGCCGCTTCGGCGTCAAGGTGCACAAACAGAAGAACTTGCGGGTCCACGCGAAGCTGCTGATCGCGGACGAGGAGCGGGCGTTGCTTGGTTCGATGAATATCGACCGTAGTGCCTTCGATCTGCGTCGGGAACTGGGCATCACGATAACCAACCCTGATGTTGTCGCCCGGCTGAGGCACGTTTTCGATACGGACTGGGACCTTTCTCATCACTATGACCCTCCGGATCCAATCGATCCCAGCCAGCACCACGAGGACGACTTTCCGGACGACAAAGACCTCAGGCATGAGTGAGATCGAGTCGCGGCGCGAGAAGGTCTCGCTATTCGAGCTGGCGTGGACGTTCAACCACATTGCACTCGCTTCGTTCGGCGGCGGGCTTTCCGCCTGGTCGCGTGAGGTGCTGGTGGTCGAGAAGAATTGGATGGGCGAAGAAGAATTCCTCAGCGCCATGACGATGTGCCGAATCATGCCGGGCGCGAACCAAGTGAATATGGCGGTGTTTGTCGGTACGAAGATGGGCGGCATCCCGGGCGTGGCGGCGGCGTTGATCGGCCTGTGCCTCATGCCCCTCGTCTTCATTCTGGCCATGGGATACGTTTATTTCCGCTTCAAAGAGGTGCCGGCGGTAAAGGGCACACTTCACGGCGCATCTGCTGCAGCCGTGGCTCTGACCCTCGCCATGGTCATCAAGACCGGCCAGAAGTGCCTGAACCGGCTGGTGCCTGTCATGCTCTTCGCCGCGAGCTTCGTTTTGAGCGGCATCGTGCGCTGGCCACTTCCGCTGACACTTGCCATTCTTGCCCCGCTCAGCCTGATCTGGGCTTGGCCAAGAAAGAGCGCCGCATGAACACCTGCCTCCATCTGCTGACATTGTTCGGTTCGCTGTCGTTGCTCTCGATCGGCGGCGGAAATGCGGTCCTACCCGAAATGCATCTGCAAGCGGTGCGAGTGAACCATTGGATGACCAATTCTCAATTCGCTGATGTATTCTCCATTTCGCAGGCCGCGCCGGGACCGAGCATTCTCATCGTCGCCTTGGTCGGCTATGGCGCCGGACTGTCGGTCGGCGGCGTTCTCGGCGGAATTATCGGCGGTGTCATCGCAACCGTTTCGATGATCATCCCGGCGGCGTCGCTGATGTATGTCGTCACGCTCTTCTGGCAGAAGGCGCGGAAGTCGCGATTGCGACATGCTGTCGAGAAGGGCTTCGCGCCGCTCACGGTGGGCCTCATATTGGCCACCGCGCTGGTGATGAGCAGGGCCGCGGATCATGACTGGCGGGCATACCTCCTTACCGGAGCTTGCACACTGATCTTCGTATTCACCAAGACGAATCCCCTGATCGTGGTCGGCGCTGCCGGGTTGATCGGCTATCTCGGCGTGGTCTGATCGCGCTGCCTGCGGCGCCCGTCGGATACGCTGGCTGACATGGCCGTCGAGGTTCACGGCGCGGCGGCGCCAGAGCCGATAGAAGGCCCGGTCATCAGGTCTTAC
>Ga0209656_10001778_pt1 | contig 14092 bp, 9 predicted proteins | sample BogFormECP12_OM2_FD_188239 | JGI IMG/M metagenome (GOLD analysis project Ga0209656, IMG submission 188239) | Bog forest soil microbial communities from Calvert Island, British Columbia, Canada - ECP12_OM2 (SPAdes) (version 2) | ecosystem: Environmental > Aquatic > Freshwater > Wetlands > Bog ... | reverse complement strand
TTTGGTTGCGGGGGGTGGATTTGAACCACCGACCTTTGGGTTATGAGCCCAACGAGCTACCAGACTGCTCCACCCCGCATTTCGATCATAATCAATGGTCACGACATCGTCAAACGTCTGTCTTCTTCCACCTGGCACTGACGCTTCCGATCCTGCACTTCGTTCGGGGCTCGACAGATTGGCGCATCCAAGCTCTCAATCCCTGCATCGAACAAACGCTCAAGTTTTCAAGCACTAAGAATCTCAGATTGCCGTTCCGTGAGGAGAACATCATCCATGGCTAAGAAAGATCTCAATGCGAAAGCACCCGCCGCCGAGCGAGGGACGGTGAGCGCTCAACCTCGCCTCCATCAGCGTGCCCCTGAAATTCAACGCTTTGGTACTGTCTCGCATATGTTGCCTCTTGACCTGGAGGAGCCGGTTCGCCTGGAGATGACCGAGCAACTCAACCTTCTATTAGCCGACACCATGACGCTACGCGATCTCTACAAGAAATCGCATTGGCAAGTTTCGGGGCCAACTTTTTATCAGCTCCATCTTTTGTTCGACAAACATTTCGGCGAACAGTCGGAGATCGTGGATACCATCGCCGAACGGATTCAACTTCTCGGGGGAATTTCGATTGCCATGGCTGCCGATGTGGCCGAAACCACGCGCGTCGAGCGTCCGCCGAAGGGCAGGGAAGAAGTGCCGGTGCAGCTTTCCCGGCTCCTCGATGCCCATCAAATCATCATCGGCCATTGCCGTGAACTGGCGCGACGTGCGGACGAACTGGGCGATGAAGGCACTAACGACCTGGCGGTTAGTGATGTACTCCGCACCAATGAATTACAGGTCTGGTTTCTCAGCGAGCACCTGGTGGAAGAGCCACTCGTACACGCTGAAGATTCACGGCTACGCAGCGCGAGCTAGAAATGGGCAATAGAACGTAAGGAGTAGGCTCTTCGCGGAGCCTGCTCCTTGTTATTACCTAACCCGTAACGCCCTCTGGATTACTACGTCCGGCTGCCAGTCTGCAGCTTGTCATGGTCATAGTATTCGTAAGCCGACATCGGCTTTTCCCCGCCCTTTTTCCACGTGCGCGAGTCCTCCGGCAATTTTCCCAACACCTTCGCCATTTCGCGGATATGCATCGCCACCGTACCGCAGCACGCGCCAATGAAGTTGATCCCAATATCGCGGGCCTGCAGCGCGTACTCTCCCATTTCCTTCCGCGTGAGTTGCAACGGATCGAGCGCGTAAGGAAATTCCGGCAAGCTTGTGAAGTCGGGCTTCGCCTTCGGAGTGCGGTAGGCGACCGGCTGACAGGCCAGATATCCTGAAACCGCTTTCCGCATCTCTTCCATTGGACCCAGGATGTGCCCGGGCGGCCGCAGACAGTTCATCCCGACGATATCGGCGCCGGCATCGAACAGCGCCTTTGCCGCATCTGCGGCACTCTTGCCTTCGGCGGTTTCGTTCTTGTTCTCAAAGCAGATCGTGACCATCGTCGGCAGACCAGTCTTCTTCCCCCGCTCGACCGCAATCAGCGCTTCTCCTAGCCAGGAGAAGGTTTCACCAATGATGAAGTCCACGCCTTCTTCAACCTGCACAGCCAGTTGTTCGTCAAATGTCTTGCGCACACGGTCGGCCGCCGATGCGCTGCCCACTTCGTACATCCACGTCAGACTCAGGTTGCCCGCCACCAGGCAACGATCACCCGCAACCTCCCGCGCAATGCGGACGGCCGCGCGATTCAAATCCTCCAGACGATTCTCCAATCCCACGGTCGCCAACTTGTCGCGACTCGCGTAGAAGGTCAGCGCCTGCAGCACCTCCGATCCAGCTTCGCGAAATTCCACGTGCAGTTCGCGCAACGCCTCTGGATGAGTAAGCACAACCTCCGGCGTGAACGGACCCGCGCGCACCCAGCCGCGCTTCTCCAGTTCCAGCAGATATCCGCCATCCCCCAGTACCGGCCCTTCTTTCAGCCGTTCCAGAATGTTTTTCTTTTTCATGCCACGATCCTTTCTTTCACTGATGTACGAATGTCTCGGAGGACGACGTGCGCGTCTAACTCTCCGATCACGCTGCCGCCTTGAATCGTCCTTTCTTCCAGTCGCGCAGCGCCTGCATCGCTGCGTTTCGTCCCGGAGCGCCGGTAACGCCGCCGCCGGGATGAGCTCCCGCTCCGCAGAGATAAAGTCCATGAATCGGCGTCCGATACTGCGCCCAGCTTGGTACTGGACGCATAAAGAAGAGCTGTTCCAACCGCAAATCACCGTGGAAAATATTTCCCTCGGTCAAACCATAGGTTCGCTCGAGATCGAGCGGCGTAAGCACCTGCCGCGCCACAATCGCGTTCGGAACATTCGGCGCGTACTCGGCGATTTTCTTCACTACGCGATCCCCCAGCAGTTCGCGCTTTTCATCCCAGTTGCCTTCGCGAAGTTTGTAGGGAACGTACTGCACAAAGCAGGTCAGAATATGTTTCCCCGCCGGCGCTAGCGATGGATCCGCATTTGAGGAGACCACACAATCCACCCACAGCTCTTCCGGAATTTCCCCGAATTTCGCAATGTCGTAACATCGTTCGGCAAACTCCAGCGACGGCACCAGCGTGAAAAACGTGCGCTCGAGCGGCGTAGCTTGCGGCGATGTTCCGGTAAACCGCGGCTCTTCAGCCAGCACAAGATTAACCTTCGCGCATGGTCCGTCCATCCGTATGCCACGCACCGCAAATAGAAAATCTTCCGGCAGTTCGCGTGCCTCAACCATCTTCAAGAATGTCCGCTTGGGATCGGCGTTCGAAAGAATCATTCGCCCGCGTAACTCAGTGCCATCTTCCAGCATCACGCTATACGCTCGACCGCTGCGCACCTCAACTTTCGCGACCGGAGCGGAAGCGCGAATCTCCACGCCCAGCTTTTGTCCCGCCGCCGCCAGCGCCTGCGCGATCGAGCCCATGCCACCCATGACGTGCCCGTAGAAGCCCTGCAGTTCGTGTTCGCCACCGCTCAACAAATGAAAGAGCAATCCAATCGCGGTTCCCGGCTGGTATGGACCACCGTGTTTGCCATAGACGTTGTTCGCCAGGAACATCGTTTTCATCTTCTCGGATTCGTAGTTGTGATCGAGAAACTCGCCCAGGCTTCCCGTGAGAAATGAAATCAGCTGGGCAATCTCGGCACTCGAAATTCCACGAAATCGTTTGCCCACGCGAAACAAATCGCTCCAGCCTCCCACGGTCGAAGTGTCCAGTTCCGGCGGCGGCTCCATAAAAAACGGCTGCAGATACCGCGCCAGCTTCTTCAGTTGATCGTCGACCTCGACAAAGCGCGCGGCATCTTTTGCCGAGATCTTCCCGAACTCCGCCTTTGCCCGGTCGCGATCCACCCACCACGGAACCACGTGACCGTCCGGGAAAGGAACCTGAATCGCAGGATCGCACGGAATCATGCGCAATCCATGATCCGCCAAGCGCAACTCCGCGATCACCTCCGGCCGCAACATGCTGGCAACATAAGAAGTCGTTGAAACCCGGCACCCGGGCGCGATCTCTTCGGTTACACAACACCCGCCGACAATGTCGCGGCGCTCCAGCACCAGCGTGGAAAGCCCGCCACGCGCCAGATACGCTGCGGCGGTGAGCCCGTTGTGGCCACCGCCGATAATGATGGCGTCGTAAATGGAATTGGAAGCTGATTTCACTCTGTCTGACTCAAAGTCATCACGTCTATCGCCGAACGCCATAAGTTACTGCATCACACCCTAAAAATGAAGTTGAAAATTAGCAGACTCTCCGATATGCTTCCGTGACTTGGAGTCATTCATGAGTGGAATTGCGAGTAATCCTCTTGAGCCGCCACGCTACTTAGCTCGCCAGGCCCATCGGCCCCGGTCTGAGGCCAAGCGTTCCCGCATTGTCGACACTGCAATGAAGTATTTTGCAGAGAACGGCTATCATGCGGCGCGCGTCGGCGACATGGCCGCCGCATTGGGCATCGCCAAGGGCTCGATTTTCCAGCACTTCGGCAGCAAGGACGGTCTGTTCTTCGAAGTCTACAAACGCGCCGTGCGATCGTTCCCGAAATATCTGGACGCGCCCTCCGAAGTGCGTGCCGCCGGCTTTTTCGATGTGCTCTACTACTGGCTGGTCCGCACCGAACATCTGCTGCGCGAAGACTGGATTCCTTATCGCATCTCGCTGCTCGGCAACTACGGCACTGATCTCGTGCTGAAGCGCGAAATCAATCGCTTCCTGATTGCGGAGGATCCTTACGGCACGGTCGCCTTCGTTCGCTTTGGCCTCGAGCGCAGCGAGTTGCGCAAAGACATGGATGTTGAAATGATTGTCTCCATTCTGGATTGGACGATGGAGCGATTCCAGGACGCGCTGCTCACTGCCGAGCTTGATCCCGGCTTGTTTCGCCGGCAGGGCGAGATGCCGGAGAAAAAAGAGGCCCGCATTCGACAGTTCCTCGACATCCTGGAGCGCGCGGTGGGCGCCGTTTCTGCGACGCCAGCCCGTGGCCGCGAAATGCGTCGGGCGGCGGCTCTTGGTCTTGTCGCCAAGCCGAAGTCGTCATAGCTCGGCTGTCGCAAAACGAACCAACATGTAAATGCGAAAGTGAGAAAAATCGAGACCATGCAAGCTTCCATCGAGCAGATACTCTCCAGTTACGATGACCGCGCCCCGCTCTCCCGGGCTTCAACCATCCCCGCCGCCTGGTATGTCGACCCACGCATTGCAGAACTTGAACGCCTGAACGTGTTCAGTAAGACCTGGCAACTCGTCGCGCGCACCGATCAGGTCAAGAGTCCCGGACAGTTCATTGCCACAACCGTTGCTAATGAGCCCATCGTAGTCGTCCGTGGGAACGACGGCGCCCTGCGTGCTTTCTACAACGTATGCCGCCATCACGCCGCTGCCGTCGTCACTCAACCGTGCGGGCACGCGACGCTCTTGCACTGTCCTTATCACGGCTGGAATTACGGTCTAGATGGCTCGCTCAAAGGCATGCCCGAGTTCGAGGGCGTCGAGAATTTTGATCGCGCGCAAAACGGTCTGGTTCCGATTCGCGTTGAAACCTGGGAATGCTTCGTCTTCATCAATCTCGACAATCACGCCGCGCCGCTTGCCGAATTTCTCGGCGGCCTCGTTAAGCGCGTCGCGCCCCTCGGCATCAACCAGCTTCACTACTTCGACCGCCGCACTTACAACATCCATTGCAACTGGAAGGTCTTTGTCGATAACTATCTTGACGGCGGCTACCACGTCCCCCATCTTCACAAAGGCCTGAACTCGGTCCTCGATTACAAGCAATACACTATCGAAAACGAAGACCGTTACTGCCTGCAGTCCAGCCCGATGGTTGCCTCCGTCGAGGATGCCTCCACCGGAGCCGTGCGCAAAGGCGATCGCGCCTGGTATTTCTGGCAGCATCCCAACCTGATGATCAACTGCTACGCCGGATACATGGATACAAATCTCGTGATCCCCGTCGACGTGGACCACTGCACCGTGATCTTTGATTTTTATTTCGCCGATATCGGCGAAGCCAGCCGTGAATACAACGAACAGTCAGTGAGCATCGGCAATCGCGTGCAGGAAGAAGATCTCGGAATCTGCGAAGACGTGCAGCGCGGCCTGAAGTCGCGAGCCTATCGCGCTGGTCGTCTCTCCGTTCGCCGCGAGGCCGGAGAACAATTATTCCACCGTCTCCTCGCCGCCGATCTCAGACGTGGCCTCGAGTTGTCCTCCGCTGCGGCTGATTAGTGGGTTGCGAAGGTAAAACTCCGGCAGGCTGCGGATCGGGAAGGGCACGACTTTAGTCGTGCCATCAATCCCGCAGAATCAAGCGCGGCTTTAGCCGCTGAGGTCCACCCGGCTCTGCTCCAACATGCTTGTACCCTCCGTCTTTTATTGATGGTCCCGCGGGATCGTCTCCTGCCAGGATTTCGACTTGACCATCGTCCCGTCCTTCAACAACTCTCGCGTGTACTTGTAATAAAAATTCTTCCGATCCGTCGTCACCAGCAAATGTCCGCGCCAGGTCAGCGCGCGACCCTTCAGCGCGAACACTGTCTCCGCCTCGCCTCGCACCGAACTCTTCTCCGGATGCGCATCATCAGCATCGTATGTCAGATTCTCGTAATCCGTTTCCGTTCCCCACGGATACGTCCCTCCTTCTTTTCCTTTCCAGTGCACGGTCGTTGTATGCCGGGCTTCATCGCGCTCAACCGTCCACTCGCCTGGCCAAGGGAAACCTTCGGTCTTCACGTCCGTCCGCTCTTCAGAAGGTTCAGGAGGCGAAAATGCAGGCGGAGCGACTCCGTGCTCCGGCACGATCGGCAACACGACTCGCGAACCGTCCCTTCCGCCCAATTCCAATGAAGTCGTCATGGAGTACGGCGTAGGCAGCATCATGGGCCAGAGCGCATTTGAAATCGCCACGCGAATACGATGGCCTTTGGGAAACACCCACGAGGTCAAATGCATTTCAATGTCGAGCGGATACATCTTGCCCGGTTCCAGATCGCGCGGGTCGCTCATCGACTCCCGTTGCGCCCCGTTGATCCCGGCTCCCGTGATCTGCGTAACCTTCCCGTCCGGTGCCACATCCGATAACCGCGCGAACCAATCCGCCAGCCGCGCAGTCGCCGACGCTCGCAACAACGCGTGCGGACGTCCCAGGATCGCAACGTCTTCCTGCAACCCCGCAGAATCGTAAACCAGACTGAACGCGTCCACGGGCCGCACGTCGCTCAACAGCTCACCCCACCAGAATCCCGCTTCCACGCCCACCGACGGCACATATTTCAGCTGATGTCCATCCGACTGCGCCGCAGCCTTCGCGAGCGAGTGATCGGACTGCAAAAATAAAGTCGACGGCTGCGCTTCCTTCGGCGGCCACACATCCTCTCGACGCCACTCGCCCGGCACATTTTCCAGATTCGGATCCGGAGGATGCCAATGCTGCATATAAATGACCAGCCGCGGGTCTTGTTCCACGCCCGTATCGCGTCCCTTCAGCCAATGATCAAACCAGCGCACCGCTTCATTGCGCCATTCAATCTGCGGCCCGGGCACGGCATCGTTCGGGAACGTATGGTTCCATGGTCCAACGATCGCCTTCACCGGCCCACTTGCCTGCATCAGTATGTCGGGCACGTTGTCGCGATAACCATCGAGCAATCCGCCGATCAAGAAACTGGGTATTGTGATTTCCTTCAACGGCCGCACCCGCTCCCGCCAGAAAGGCCCGTCATGCTGATGCTTCAAATAAAGCAGCGACCATGGTGGTGTCTCGAATCGCGGCCCCAGCACTTTTTCATCCAGCGTGTAGTCCGGCGCACCCGTCCAGCCCTCCGCCATATCCATGTTCAATTCGAACTCATCAATGTGCGCGATGCCATCCACGTAATGCACGTCATCGTGAAACAATTCTGCCGTCGCATCCACCGCCAAAATCGCCTTCAATCCTGGCGCGTGCCGCATCGCCATCTGCAGCGCGGTGAATCCTCCCCATGAAATCCCGAACATCCCCACGTTTCCATTCGACCAGCTTTGATGCGCCAGCCACGCGATCACGTGCTCTCCATCCATTTGCTCTTGTTCGGAATACTCGCGCTCCGGCGGCGTTCCTTCGCTCGCGCCAAATCCGCGAATATCCACGCGCACGCTCACATATCCGCGTCGCGCAAAATAAGCATGCTTGGGATAATCGCCCGCCGCGGTGCCATCATCTTTTCTATAGGGCAAATATTCCAGCAGAGCAGGGAACTTCTCTTCGGGCTTCGCTCCATCCGGCATGTAAAGCGTTGCCGCCAGCCGCACTCCATCCTTCATCGGAATCCACGCCTGCTCCATGCGCACTCCATACGAAGGAGGAGACGGCGGCTCACTTGCGACTGCTGCGGGAAGAACAGCGAGAAAGATGATCGAGGCAGCGGAAAATCGCAAGGCTATCCAGCGACACGGTGTTCTGGCCAACCCAGTCTCCTGAACTCTGAGGTGAACGAAGAAATTATTCCGGCGCTGAATCTTGTTCCCGCCGCATCGCGCGCAGATCAATTCCCAGGTGCTCTGCCTTCTTATAAAGATGACTGCGCTCCAGTCCCAGCGACTTCGCCGCCAGGCTTACATTTGAATGACTGCGCTTCAACTCCGCCAGAATTTCCTCGCGCTCGAACGCATCCACGCGCTCCGCCAGCGGCCCCGAGAACGAAATGGACGAACCCGGTGTCCCGCCACTCCCGGTCTTCGGCAAAGCGAGCTCCACGGTCGCAAGGTCCACTTCATCATCGGTAGCCAGCAACATCAGCCGCTCCACAATATTTCGCAATTCGCGCACGTTCCCCGGCCAGCGGTGCGATTGCAACGCCGCCATCGCGTCCGCAGTAAACGGAACCGCTTTCCATCCATTCTGCGCGCTTACCTGCGCCGCAAAATGCTCCACCAGAGCCGGAATATCTTCCCGCCGCTCCCGTAACGGCGGAAGCACGAGCGGAAAGACATAAATTCGATGAAACAAGTCTTGACGAAATTTATCCTCGCGCACTCGCGCTTCCAGATCGCGATGCGTGGCTACCACGACGCGCACATCCACGCTCACCGGCCGCTCGCCGCCGATGCGCTCCACTTCTCCCTCTTCCAGCACGCGCAACAACTTCGCCTGCATGGCCAGCGGCATGTCGCCGATCTCATCCAGAAAGATAGTTCCATGATCCGCCTGTTCGAACTTTCCAATATGCCGGCCCGCCGCTCCTGTAAACGATCCTTTCTCATGCCCAAAGAGTTCTGACTCGATCAACTCCGCCGGAACCGCCGCACAGTTCAAAGTCACAAACGCTCCACCCGCTCGCGCGCTGCGATCATGAATCGTTCGCGCCACCAGCTCTTTTCCCGTACCGGTTTCTCCCAGGATGCAAACCCGCGACTCACTCGCTGCCACCCGCTCCAGTTGTGCCATCACGCGCTGCATTGCCGGGCCATGCCAGACAATTTCGTGTTTGCCCAGCCGTTGCTTGAGTTGCCGGTTCTCGCTTTCCAGCCGTTGCAATTTCAGCGCATTCTCCACGGTCAGCAAAAGCTTTTCGGTTGAGATCGGTTTCTCCAGAAAATCCAAAGCCCCCAGCCGCGTCGCCCGCACCGCCATTTCAATATCTGCCTGCCCTGACATCATCACGATCGGCGCCGTCACTCCTTGTGCCTTCAACTCTTCCAGCAACGCGAGTCCGCCTTTTCCGGGCATCACTACATCGGAAAGAATCACGTCAAACTTCTGCGCCTTGGCCAGCTCCAGAGCCTTCGCCGCGTTATCGCACACCGTAGCCTCGTGCCCGGCCAGTCGAAACGCCCGCGACAATGACGCCAGCGTATTCGCTTCGTCATCGACAATTAGCAGATGTGCTTTCGTAGGCAACCGTCCTCCGTCTTTGAATCACTTCACTATGACCGCGAGGAATCCCACCCTCGCTGCAACTCGATCACAAAAGTCGTGCCTTGCCCCGGTTCACTCTCCACCCGGATTCTTCCTCCGTGATCGCTCACCACCGACTGCACGATCGCCAGCCCTAGTCCTGTGCCATGTTGCTTGCTCGTATAATAAGGAGTAAAGATTCGCTCACACTCTTCCGTTGTCAGCCCCGATCCGGTATCGGCAACTTCGATCAGCACTTTCCCGCTCTCACCGCGCGTTCTCAAAGTTAGCGTCCCACCCATCGGCATCGCATCCATGGCGTTCAGCACCAGATTTGAAATGGCCCGGTGCATTAACTCCGCATCCGCCGCTAAGGGCTCGAGAAGCGGATCCAGTTGCAGCGCGCAACTGACCTTCGCGCGCCCCGGCGCTTCCAGTTGCGCCTGAAACAGCTTCGCCACGCCCCGCATTACATCGTTCACCTGCACCAGCTGCAACTGAGGCGGCGGCATCTTCGAGAACTCGCTGAACCTTCCGATGATCCCCTTCAGATTCGAAATCTCCGCCAAGAGTGTTCTCGAGCTCTCGCGAAAAACTTCGTCGAACTGCTCCGGACTCTGTTGCCGCGCCCGCACCAGATTCTCCACCGTAAGCTGTAGCGGAAACAACGGATTCTTCAATTCATGCGCCAGCCGTCTGGCCAATTCCCGCCACGCAGCCACGCGCTCGGCCTGCACCAGACGCTCTTTTTGTCCCAGCAACTCAGCGGTCATCTGATTGAAGGAGTCGGCCAGTAGCGCCAGTTCATCCTCCCCGGATACCTCAACCCGCGCATTCCAGTTTCCCGCCGCAACTTCCTGCGCCGCTCGCGCCAGTTGCTCTACCGGTCGCGTTACCCGCGCCGCCGCCCAACTGCTCAAAACAATCGCCAGTACAATTCCTCCCGCTCCTACCAGCAACGCCGCCGAGCGAATGTGCCGCTTTAACTCGACGTAGGTTCGCCGCGAATTACCGATTAACAAGATTGCCAGCAGCGGACGATCCTTCCCCGCACCCACGCCCCACAAAGGAATCGCATGAAAGGCTTCGTCATCGGCTTGATTTCCCGACCACGCCACAACCGCCGTCATCTCCTGCCCATACTGGCGCACGGCGTCAATCAGCGGTTCCAGTTGTGCCGGTGAATACTCCTTGTCAGCTGAAGAAGTCGAAGGATTAATTAGCAAATCCGTGGAAAAGTGATCGCTGCGGTTCTGATACAGCAAAGCTCTCATGCCCGCGGGCAAATCCAGTGCCAAGAGGAAGTTCTTATCCAGGCGCCGTCCGCCAATCACATACACCGGCCGATCGCCTACCCGCGTAGCACGCACCGCAAACAGACCCAGTGCGGTTCCTTCCTGCACCGGCTCCTGTTTCAAGAATGCTCCCTGCCCGCTGGCCCCCGAAAAACTTCCAAAGGCCTCATCGGGATATCCAAACTTGGCCGGCCATTGCGCCGAAGAAACGATGGTTCCATCGCTCTCCGCGAATTCGAGAAAATCCAGCTGATTGTTCTCCGCTGCCGATTTTGCCAACTCGAAATACGGCCCGGAATCGACCGGTGCGTGGCTCAACGCCAGTGCCATGCGATTGACCGCCTCCGATCCGGCAATCGCCTCCACCCTTCGTTCGATATCATCGCCCTGCCGGTTAAACTCACGCCGGAACTGAGTCAGCAGTGCGGTGGTTCTCTCGTCATCGCTGTGTACGAAGGCGCGCCTCGTCACCTCCGAAACCAACCAGGCCACGCCCGCCACCGACAGAAACACTGTCAGTGCGAAGACAGCCAGCAGTTTGCGGCGAAACATCATGGTCGATCTCTTTCCACCCAGACCTCATCCAACCGCCAGCTCCCATCCGCCGCCGGCCTCCAATCGTTCAGCACCGGAGACGTCGCATACTCTGCCGGAAGATGAAACAGTGGAATCACTCGCTGTCCCGCCAGCAGCGCCGCTTCGGCAGGATAAAGATCTTCTACCAATTCTCCACTCGCCTTCGGCATCGCCATTCCCAAAGTCTCCGCCACGTTGTACAAAGCGATCCACGGATCAGCTGAAGCCAATGGGATTCTCACCAGCCGCAGATCGCTTGTCGCCGCGGTCGTCGGCTGCAATCCCAGTCCGGCATCCTTGGCATTCAGAGCCACTCGCTCCACCAGCACTCGCGCCGCGGAATCGTTGGCATCATATCCCACCGTCCAGTTTGCCGCCGTGCGAATCTGGTCGCGAACTTGATCGCGCTCATGTCGAGCCTCTTTTAAATCCACATCGGTTGAGAATACAAACCCGTATCCGCTCATCCAGTTCGGCAGAAGACTCGCAGCTGGTTGTCCCGCGCCCTGCAGAAGCACGCTCTTCATCGAACTCCGATCGATGCTGTGAGCCAGCGCAGACCGAATCAGCTTTTCGTCCGCTGTCTTCGGATCACTACTGAAGGCCAATGCCACCAATTCCATCGGTTGCGAACTGCTCACCCGGCCACCCTCCATGGCTACTCGATGCCCTTGTTCCGGCACCACCTCCACCAAGTCCGCTCGGCCCAATTCCAGTTCATTCAGTTGCTCGCGAAAATTTTTCCCCATCTCCACTTCGATCGCATCCACAAACCCCCGGCCGCGCCAATGATTTTCTTCCGCGGCCAACGTCAACTTTTTCCCAGGCTGCCAATCCTCGATGTGAAATGGACCTGTCCCGCTTAACTTCCCCCCGCCATTCTTCTTCACAATGCTGTTACGCGTGAGCCCAAGCTCCGCCGGCAAATCGGCATCAGCCTGATCGCGTTCCACGATCAGCGAGTCACCTTCGGCAAAAACCTTCCACGACGGATTTGCCGTCCGCAGAGAAGACGCCGCAATCTCCGCCGTCAGCGGCGACCCATCGTGAAACTTTACGCCTTGCCGCAGATGGAATTGCCATCTCTGATCGCCCGGTCCGGCCTGCCAATCCGCGGCCAGTCCGGGATGGACCCTACCTCGATCATCCACGGTGACCAATGTCTCGAAAATCAACGCCAGCAAGTTTCGCCGGGCGAATGAATCCGCCTGCGTCGTGTCGCTCGGGTCCAGTGACATCGGCGCTTCCCGCATGGCAACATGCACCGTCCCCCCATATTGCGGACGAGTCTCCGCCGAGCCGACATTTATGAGCAATGCCCCGAACGACAGGCTACTGACTACAAGCCACTGCCAGCCGAAATGCTTCATAGTCTCCTATCTCGTGGTTCCGAACCACCGCGATGGCGCTGTCGCCCTTCGCCTCCGTCCACAAAGCCGTGATCTCGCCGGGAAAATCCAACGCCGCACTCACCGGCACGGGATCGCGGTCCGCAATCTCATAAAGCCTTACCGAATCCGCACCATTCCCGGGTCCATTCTCCCCCGAGCTCGTCGCCATCAACTGACCGTCCGCTCCGCACGCCGTCTTCACGCTCGCGATATCGCTGCCCCATCCCAGCTTCACTGTCTGATCTGTCACTCCATCCACCATATGAATCTGTCCATCCGTTCCGGCAAAAAGCCACAACACATATCTCTCGCGAGGCAGTGCCGCCGCCGAATAAAACTTGCCTACCGTCGTTAGTCTTCCCACTCCCGGCGTCAAGGCTCCGGTAAAGAAATTTCGCGACGCGGAATAAAAAGCGCCCAACGGCCGCACCGGTGGGGACCCGACACTCAACGACGGGAAAGTCACCACAGCCGTCGCCACCAGAGGCCACGGATCATCACTTTCCCGGCAATTGAGAGCGAGAGGCAATCCTGTCGCGCTCCGGCAAAACACGCCGGGAAGATAAACATCGAGCAAATGATCCTTCGCCGCCATGATTCGCCCGCGCAAATCCCTCGGCCACGGCCGCTCATGCGTGATGGTCAGGGTCTGCTCCTGCTGCCACTTGCCACTTTTCAACCGGTAGATCGCCACTTTCTCTGTGTCCAGCACCGCAATCTGTTTCGGCGCGCTATCCTCCTCCAGAACCACCACATCCAGGATGCGCACCTCCTGCGCCCACAGCGGAATCTTCCGAAGACTCATCGGCATGGATTCGTGGGTCCACCCAGCTTCGTCTGCGCGCGGCATCGACACCATCGCTACCGCCGATTCTCCCGTCCCCTGTTGAATCTGAGCGATCCAGACATAGGATTGAGGATTCTCCGAAAGCCGCACTGCCACAGTCGCAGCCGCCTGCTCCGGGTTCGCCGTGCGAGCACCCAGAGCTTCCAGTTCCGCGTGCAACTCGCCGCTAATCGTGTCGAAGTCCTTCTTGGCGATAGAGGATCGATTTTCCACCCTGACCGCCACTGCTCCCGGCCCGGTGATCGCCACAATCTTCCGCGCCAGTTGTTGCGTAGGCTCGTTCCAAGTCCCCGCTGAAGCACGCGCGAAGCCACAGCACAACAGCAGAACCAAAATCGGCTTTAGCCCTCGAAGCGAATTGCAGATGACGAGGCGCATAACTTACCCGTACCCCTCATTATTCTGGAGTCGCGCGAAGTGGCCAATGATCAGAGAGATACCGACCACTGGCCACCGATCACTGATCACCGGTCACTGTCCTCTATCGCTGCTGCTCTGCTTGCCCACTCTGGTTCGCCACGTTCATACTGCGCAGCACGTCGTTCGCGAAGAAAAACTTCCCATCCGCTGGCACCATCA
>Ga0209656_10001777_pt1 | contig 14094 bp, 10 predicted proteins | sample BogFormECP12_OM2_FD_188239 | JGI IMG/M metagenome (GOLD analysis project Ga0209656, IMG submission 188239) | Bog forest soil microbial communities from Calvert Island, British Columbia, Canada - ECP12_OM2 (SPAdes) (version 2) | ecosystem: Environmental > Aquatic > Freshwater > Wetlands > Bog ... | reverse complement strand
CGTACGGTTTCCGCACCTTCCACGTCACGGAAATCGCCTTGTACCACGCACTTGGTAAGCTGCCGGAACCCGACATCGCCCACAAATTCTTCTGACCAGGCATATCTTAATGGCCATTCCGACGTGGTCGGCGGCGTCGTAATTGCTGCTGATTTGGCAGGTGTACGAGAGATGACCGACTGGGCGAACATCACCGGCGTTACCGGCGCACCGTTCGATGCCTATCTGACACTTCGGGGACTGCGCACATTGTTCCCACGCGTCGAGGCCCAGCAGCGGACAGCCGCCTCCCTGGCAGTGTTTCTGCAACAGCATCCCTCTGTGCGTGCGGTTCATTATCCAGGCCTCGAGACTCATCCCGGCCACGCCATCGCCAAAGCGCAGCAAGAGGGATTCGGCGCCATGCTAAGTTTCGACATCAAGGGCGATATCGGTGGTGTCCGCCGTCTCGTCGAGTCGCTAAGGGTGTTCACGCTTGCTGAGTCGCTCGGCGGAATCGAAAGCCTGGTCGCTCATCCGGCAACAATGACCCGTGCGAGCATGAGCCCTGACGCACGGCGCGTTGCCGGTATAGGAGACACATTGCTTCGGCTGTCGGTCGGCCTGGAGGCGGAGGTGGATCTTATGAACGACCTCAAGCATGGACTTTCCGTCCTGAGTGCGAAAGAGAATCATACAACGTGACAAGCTCCGTTTCGCGTGCGGACATCATGGCTTGGCGAAAGGCCGAACGTCGTCGCCTGATTGAAGCGCGCCTCGAAATCGATGCTGATCGGCGGCGACGGCATGCGAACGAGATCATGGCCCGGCTTTCCCACTTTATCGGCGACCTGTCGGACCGGTCGGTCAGCGCCTATTGGCCGTTTCGCGGAGAGCCGGATCTGCGACCGTGGATGGGGAGCCTTCCCGAACGCGGTGGAAGCTGCGCATTGCCGATTGTCATCGAGAAGAACGCACCGCTTGTCTTCCGGATCTGGAAAAAAGGCGGAAAACTCGTGTCTGGAGTCTGGAATATTCCAGTACCAGCCGATGGCGCTGAAGTCGTTCCCAACGTCGTTGTCGCTCCAGTGGTCGGCTTCGACAAGGCCTGCTATCGACTCGGGTACGGCGGCGGCTTCTTCGATCGCACGCTGGCATCCTTGTCGCCACGCCCGATCATCATCGGGGTGGGCTATGCGCAGGCGGCCATTACGACCATCCAACCTCTGCCGCACGATATCCCGATGGACGTCATCATCACCGAACGCGAAATCGTTGTCCCGGCGTTAACTCCCGTGCACCTATAGCTACTTTGTGCCTGATTCCTCCTTCATTGCGAGAATTCTCTTCAGCGACGGCGCAAGCCGAGACAGTTCATCCAGATGTGCTGCCGATAACGCAGACAGGTGCTCTTCTTCGAGATCCGTCAAGCTCAACAGAACTCGCCGCTGATCGGTCAGGGAACGGCCTGAGCCGACGGCGCAGGGGTACCGTCGGTTGCGTTGTCTGGACTGCACGAAGCAGTTCAGGGGGCTTCCACGCGATGGACTCCACGCCTGACAGTCCAGGCTGATTGTTCTTACGCTGCCTGATCGAGTGCGCGCGTGATAGCGGCCGCCTGTCCGACGGTATCGCCGATCAGCACAATGGTGGGCCCGTCGAGGCGCGCGTCCGCGATCAATTCGCCGAGCGTGCCGAGACTGCCGTGCCAGCGCCGCTCGTTCGCGCGCGATGCGTTCTCAACCGCCACAGCGGGCGTGGACGCCGGCAGGCCCGCGGCAACGAGTTCCGTCACGAGCGCCTCCACGGTGCGCGACGCCATGTACGCGGCGATCGTGCCGCCGCTACGGACGAGCGCCGCCCAATCATGCGCCGGCACATGTCCGTCAGCACCATGGCCGGTGATGAGGTGCAGCGAGCGTGCGACGCCGCGATGGGTCAGCGGTACCTGCAGGCTCGCGGCCGCGGCGCAGGCGGCGGTGACGCCCGGCACGACCTCCACGGGCACCCCGGCGGCGCGCAGGCAATCGAGTTCCTCGCCGCCGCGCCCGAACACGAAGGGGTCGCCGCCCTTGAGGCGCACGACGTGCGCGCCTGCGCGGGCGAAGCGCAGGATCAGCGCGTTGATCGCCACCTGGCTCAGGGCGTGCCGGCCGCACCGCTTGCCGACATCGATCCGCCGCGCGCCAGGGCGCGCATGGTCGAGGATCGCCGGATCGATCAGCGCGTCGTAGAGCACGACATCGGCCGAGCCGAGGGCGCGGACCGCGCGAAAGGTCAGCAACTCGGGATCGCCCGGTCCCGCGCCGACCAAGGTCGCGCGGCCGAGCTTCGTCTTACGCGGCGGGTTGGCGGACATCGCGCAGGATCTTCTCCAGTTCGGGGATGCAGGAGCCGCAGTTCGTGCCGGCGCGCAGATGCGCGCCGATCTCGGCGGCGGTCGACAGAACATGCGTGACGGCCGCGTGCCGGATCGCCGCCTCGCCGACGTCGAAACAGGCGCAGACGCGCCGTCCTTCCGGATCGCCGGCGACGCTGCCCGCGAGGAGCCGCAGGCGCGCGGCCTCCGGCACGGCCTCGCCGAGCAGCGCGATCAACGCCGCCTCGTTCGGCAGCAGCGCCCGCGACGGCGCCAGCATCAGGCAGGCGTCGAGCACGCCGTCGCGCAATGCAGCGCGGCGGTAGACGCCGCGAGAGGCGTCCGCCATCTCCACGATCTCCGCGCCGGGCGCGAGCAGCAGGTCGGCGGCGAGGTCTTGCAGCGCGGGGCCGAAGGGCATCGGTTCGAGCCCTGCCAGCCGGAACATCTGGCCGCGCGCGACGGCGATGCGCGTCCACAGCGCGCCGCGCGGTGCGGCTCCTTCCATGCGCCGCAGCAGCATTCCGTGCCAGCGCGTCGCGACCGGCTCGATGCGCACGGCGGTGGATTTCAGCGCCGGCTGTCCGGAGACGGGATCGGGCGCCGCCTGCACCGCCTGCGCGACCGGCCCGGCGGCATTGAACATGCGCGTCCAGTGCATCGGCACGTACACCTCGCCGCGCCGCTGCGCGTGGCTGCACTCAATCCGCAGCACGATACTGCCGTCGGCCGAGGCGACACGGGCGAACGTACCGTCCGCCATGGCGAGGCGCGCGGCATCGGCGGGATTGATCGCCACCGTCGGCTCCGGCGTGTGGCGAGCGAGTTCCGGCACCCGGCCGGTGCGTGTCATCGTGTGCCACTGATCGCGCACGCGGCCGGTGTTCAATACCAGCGCGGCCGGTTCCTCGTTGCTCTCGCGCACGGCGACGAATCGTGCGCGCGCGTCCGGCGTGGGAAAGCCGCCGATCGCGAACAGCCGGCCGCCGTCGCCGGCGGTGCCCGCACGCAGCGGCCAGCGCACCGGCGCGAGCGCGTCGTAGCGATCGTCGTCGAGGTCGGCGAGGGCGCCGATGTCGAACAGCCGCTGCCCGTCATTGGCGTGAGCCGACAGCGCCGCATGCTCGCGGAAGATCGCCGCCGGCCCGGCGTAGTCGAACGCCGCGCCATGGCCGAGGCGCCGCGCCAACTCGGCAAACATCCACCAGTCGGGCCGCGCCAAGCCGGGTGCGGTGCGGAACGGACGCTGGCGCGAGATGCAGCGCTCGGAGTTGGTGACGGTGCCGTCCTTCTCGCCCCAGCCCGACGCCGGCAGCACCACATGCGCGAGCGCCGTGGTGTCCGTCGGCCAGCAATCGGCAACGACGACGAAGTCGCAGCCGCGCAGCGCGTCGGCGACGCGTCCGGCGCGCGGCATCGAGGCGGCGGGGTTGGTCGCGGCGATCCAGATCGCCTTGATGCGTCCGTCGTGCACGGCGTCGAACAGCTCAACCGCCTTCAGTCCCGGCCGCGTCGCGAGGTCCGGCGCACCCCAGAAGGCGCGCAGCGCCGCGAGGTGCTCGGGGCGGTCGAACGAGAGGTGTGCTGCGAGCTGGTTGGCGAGGCCGCCGACTTCGCGGCCGCCCATCGCGTTCGGCTGGCCGGTGACCGAGAACGGCCCCATCCCCGGCCGGCCGATCCGCCCCGTGGCGAGGTGGCAGTTGATGATCGCGTTGACCCGGTCGGTGCCGTTGCTGGCCTGGTTCACGCCCTGCGAGAACACGGTGACGACGCGCTCGGTGCGCGTGAACCACACGCAGAATGTCTCCAGCGATTCCGGGTCGATGCCGCAGCGAGCGGCCGCGTGCTCGAGCGACGGCGCGTCGGCGCGCGCTGCCGCGAGCGTCGCGTCGAAGCCGCTCGTGTGGCGGGCGATCCACGCGGCGTCGATGGCGCCCTGATCGGTGATCGCGGTCAGCAGGAAGTTGAACAGCGTGACGTCGGTGCCTGACGCGATCGGCAGGTGAAGGTCGGCCGCCTCCGCCGTCGCGGTGCGGCGCGGATCGATCGCCACCACCTTCGTCCCGCGCGCGGCCCGCGCGGCCTGCAGCCGCTGGTGCAGCACCGGGTGGCACCACGCCGCGTTGCTGCCGACCAGCACCACCAGGTCCGCCTGTTCCCAGTCGTCGTAGATGCCGGGGACGACATCCTCGCCGAACGCGCGGACGTGGCCGGCCACGGTGGAGGCCATGCACAGGCGCGAATTGGTGTCGATGTTGGCGCTGCCGATGAAGCCCTTCATCAGCTTGTTGGCGACGTAATAGTCTTCGGTGAGAAGCTGGCCCGACAGGTAGAACGCGACGCTGTCCGGCCCGTGCCGCGCGATCGTCGCGGCGAACCGGCCGGCGATCAGATCAAGGGCCTCGTCCCACGACGCGGGGCGTCCGGCGATCAGCGGCTCGGTCAGCCTGCCGTCGTCGCCGAGCGTCTTGCCGAGGGCGGCCCCCTTCGAGCACAAGCGCCCGCCGTTGGCCGGATGCGCCGTGTTGCCGCGCATCGTGCCGTCGGCAGCGGCAACTACGCCGCAGCCGACGCCGCAATACGGGCAGGTCGTTCGCACGCCGCTCATACGCGCACCGCGATCAGGATGCGCCGTCCGTCGAGCCGCACGGGAATCGTGCGCACGCAGCCTTCATCGGGCTCGGCCGCGCGGCCGTCGGCGAGGCCGATCACCCAGTTGTGCAGCGGACAGGTGACCGAGTGGCCATGCACGATGCCCTGCGACAGGCGTCCGTCCTTGTGCGGGCAGCGGTCGTCGAGCGCGAAGATGGCATCGTCGCGCGTGCGGAAGATCGCGACCTGCCCGCGCGCGGTGGCCACCGTGCGGGCGCCCTGCGGCGGGATGTCGTCGATCGTGCCGACATCGTGCCACGCCTGCGGGAAATAACCGTCCATCTCTAGCCCACTGTCGCGAGGTCGGAGAACCGCTCGCTGCGCGCCGCCTCGATCGCCCAAGGGTCTTCCTGAACGAAGCTCTGCGCATGCAGGAAGCGGGCGTGCAGTGCGCGGCGACCTTCGGCGTCCTCGACGACGCGCTTGCGCACCGCGTTGATACCGACGCGCTCGATCCAGTGCGCCGTGCGCTCGAGGTACCAGGCCTCCTCGCGATAGAGCTGCAGGAATGCGCCGCAGTACTCGAGCACCTCCAGTTCGGTGCTCACCTTGGCGATCAGGTCCGTCACGCGCACCTTAATCCCGCCGTTGCCGCCGGCGTGCAGCCCCCAGCCGCTTTCGACCGCGACCACGCCGAAGTCCTTGATCGTCGCCTCGGCGCAGTTGCGCGGGCAGCCGGAGACCGCGAGCTTCACCTTGTGCGGCGTCCAGGAGCCCCAGCACATGCGTTCCAGCGCCACGCCCATGCCGGTGCTGTCCTGCGTGCCGAAGCGGCACCACTCCGAGCCCACGCAGGTCTTCACCGTGCGCAGCGCCTTGCCGTAGGCGTGGCCGGACACCATCCCGGCGGCATTGAGGTCGCGCCAGACATCGGGCAGCTGCTCGCGCTTGACGCCGAGCAGGTCGATGCGCTGGCCGCCGGTGACTTTCACCGTCGGGATCTCGTAACGCTCGACCACGTCGGCGATCGCGCGAAGCTCCTTGGCGCTCGTCAGCCCGCCCCACATGCGCGGCACCACCGAGTATGTGCCGTCCTTCTGGATGTTGGCGTGCATGCGCTCGTTGGTGAAGCGCGACTGGGCGTCGTCGACATACTCGCCGGGCCAGGCGCACAGCAGGTAGTAGTTCAGCGCCGGGCGGCAGCTCGCGCAGCCGTCGTCCGTATGCCAGTCGAGCGCGCGCATCACCTGCGGGATCGTCTTCAGCCCGCCCGCGCGGATCTCCGCCCGCACCGCGTCGTGCCCAAGTGAGGTGCACTTGCACACCGGCTTCGCCTTCGGCGTCGCGTCGAACTTTGCGCCGAGCGCGTGCTTCAGCAGTGCCTCGACCTGGGAGGAGCAGGTTCCGCAGGACGCCGACGCCTTGGTGCGCGCGCGCACGGCGTCGACGGTGGTGAGCTTGTGCTCGGCGATGGCGGCGAGGATCCTGCCCTTCGGGACTCCGTTGCAGCCGCAGATCTCGGCGGTGTCGGGCAGCGTCTCCACGCTCGCTGCCGGCGCGCCGGCGACCGCGGGTCCGAACACCAGCCCGTCGCGCAGCGCCGAGACGTCGGTGCCGTTCTTCAGCAGGTCGAAATACCACGCGCTGTCGGCCGCATCGCCATACAGCACCACGCCCGTCAGCTTCTCGCCGCGCAGCACCAAGCGCTTGTGCACGCCGCGCGCGGCGTCGCGAAAGACGATCTCCTCGGTGCCGTCGTCGCCGAGGAACTCGCCGGCAGAGAACATGTCGATGCCCGTGACCTTCAGCCGCGTGCCAACAGCGCCCGGCACATAGGCCGCGTCGCCGCCGAGCATCGTCTCGGCGCAGGCTTTCGCCATGTCCCAGATCGGCGCCACCAACCCGAACAGCGCGCCGCGATGCTCGACGCACTCGCCCACCGCCCAGATCGCCGGATCGGAGGTGCGCATGGCGTCATCGACCTTGATGCCGCGCCCGACATCAAGTCCCGCAGCCCGCGCCAGCGTCGCCGACGGGCGGATGCCGACGGCCATGACGACGAGATCGGCGGCCAGCATCCGCCCGTCGGCGAGGCGCACGCCGGCCACACGGTCATGACCGACGATCTCGGCGGTGTTGGCCTCGGTCAGCACCGTCATGCCGCGAGCCTGCAGGTCGGCGCGCAGCATGTCGGCCGAAACCGGATCGAGCTGGCGCTCCATCAGCGTGGGCATCAGGTGCAGGACGGTGACGTCCATGCCGTTGCGCGACAGGCCGTGCGCCGCCTCAAGCCCGAGCAGGCCGCCGCCGATCACCACCGCGCTGCCGCCGTCCGCACATGCGGCCAGCATCGCCTCGACGTCCGCGATCCCGCGGAAGCCGACCACGCCATCCAGCTCGGCACCGGGCACCGGAAGGATGACCGGGTCCGAGCCGGTGGCGAGCAGCAGCGCGTCGTAGCGACGCGACGTTCCGCGCTCGCCGCGCACCATCCTCGCGGCGCGGTCGATCTCGACCACCGCCTCGCCGGCGATCAGCTCGATGCCGCGCTGGTCGTACCAGTCGCGATCGTGCGTGACGATATCGGCGAAGCTCTTCTCGCCGGCGAGCACCGGCGAGAGGAGGATGCGGTTGTAGTTGCCGTGCGGCTCGGCGCCGAACACGGCGACGTCGAAGACGTGGGGCGCACGCTCGAGGATTTCCTCGACGGCGCGGATCCCGGCCATGCCGTTGCCGACGACGACCAACCGCTTGCGGGCGGGGGCGAGCATGTTCATCGGACGGCCCCCTCAGACCCGCGCCGCGCCGAACGCGTCCGACCACGTCGTCCGCCACTGACGCGACACCGTGCTGATGCAGACCAAGGCGGTTGCCGCGAGCAGCGCGAAGACGAGGAAGCCGGGGCCGTAGCTGCCGGTGAGCTGCTTGGAGTAGCCGAGGCTGGAGGCGAGATAGAAGCCGCCGACGCCGCCGCTCATGCCGACAAGCCCGGTCATCACGCCCATCTGGCGCGGGAAGCGCTGCGGCACGAGCTGGAAGACCGAGCCGTTGCCCATGCCGAGTGCGAGCATGCCGAGCAGGAACACCGGCATGGCGAGAACGATCGTGGACAGGCCGCTCGCTATGGTGGCGAACGCCGCCGCGGCGAGGGTGTAGAGCACGGTCAGCGCCCGCACGCCGCCCACGCGGTCGGCGACCGCACCGCCGATCGGGCGCACGAGGGAGCCCACGAAGACGGCCGCTGCCGTGCAGTAGCCCGCGGTCGTCGCCGGCAGGCCGTACTGGTCGTTGAAGTAGATGGTCAGCGACGACGCGAGGCCGACGAAGCCGCCGAACGTGACGCTGTAGAAGAACATGAACCACCACGCGTCGCCGATCCGCAGCACCGCGAGGTAGTCGGCGAAGCGTTTCGGGGCGGACAGGTTGGGGCTGTCCTTGGCCAGCAGGCAGAACACCGCGAGCGTGACGGACAGCGGCAGCGCGGCCAGCCCCACGACGTTCTGCCAGCCGAGCGCGATCGCCAGGCCGGGCGCGAACAGGGCGGCCAGCACCGTCCCGCTGTTTCCCGCGCCGGCCAGGCCGAGTGCCGTGCCCTGGTGCTCCGCCGGATACCAGGCGGAGGCCAACGGGAGCGCCACGGCGAAGGACGCTCCGGCGAGGCCCAGCACGACGCCCAGCAGCAGCGTGCCGCCATAGCTGTCGATACCGATGGTCCAGGCGGTCAGCAGGCCGGCGATGACGACGATCTGCGCGCCGATCCCGACCCGCTTGGGCTTGTAGCGGTCGACGAGCACTCCGAGCACAACGCGCAGCGCGGCGCCGGCCAGCACCGGGACGGCGACCATCAGCCCCTTCTGGCCGGCGTTGAGGTGGAGGTCCTTGGCGATTGCGACGCCGAGCGGGCCCAGCAGGACCCAGGTCATGAAGCTCAGGTCGAAATACAGAAAGGCAGCGAAGAGCGTGGGCAGATGCCCCGCCTTGAGGAATCCCTTGTGCACGGATGACGGCTCCCGCCCGGCGTGGCGCCGGGTTGCGGATCGCCCTTGATCCGCGACTTTCACTCGGGGCGGTGCCCCAGCAAGCGCAGCCGACTCGCCTTTGAACCGCTACGCCGAGCGACCGAGCCGCCCTTAATGCGGCATTGCAGCAAAGGACGTGCCATCGAGAGGCAGCTGATTTTACTGGCACATTCCGAGTGACAGGGGAGATGTCAGAGCAGGAAATAGGCAACCTGCCTGCCTGATAGGCTTTTGATGCCCCAGATTATGTAGCTAGATTAATCTTGTGCTTAGAAAGTGTCCTCGACAGGCGTGGCCGGGTCTGGTGGCGGCTCGTGGTCCCTGATCCAGGACCACCGCCTCATTTCCCCTAGCAGCCACGCGATCTCGTCCTGCGGCACCGGGCCCGCGGCGGCGAACCGGACGTGTTCGCGCGCGGCGCCGCCCGGCAGCGCGCGGCGCGCAGCGGCCACCGGCAGGTCGAGGCGCTGGGCCAGCAGTGCCGCCACCGCGTCGGCACGGTCCGCCCGCGCGCAGGCGGCCTGAGCCGACGCGAGGGCACGGCACAGCGCAGCGGCCGCATCGCGATTTGCCGCGCGCCAGTCCGGCGCCAGGGCCAGGACCTTCTCCAGGTGGTCCGGCCGGATTGACGAGGTGCCGAGGAGCACGCGCCCGGCGCCAAGCTCGGCGGCGCGCTCGCCCCACGGCGCGCCGGCGCAGAAGCCGGCGATGCGGCCGGCATCGAGCGCGTCGACCACGCGCTCCGGCGGGACGACCACGATCTCCAGATCGCGGTCCGGATCGACGCCGGCTGCGGCGAGCCAATGGCGCAGGAGCAGATTGTGGGTGGAAAACACATGCACCACCGCGAAACGGGGGGGCGTGCGCTGGCCGCGCAGCCACGCCGCGAACGCTTGCGCCGCCTGCGTCGCGTCGGTGGTCTGCGTGTCGATGTCGACCGCCGGCCCGACCACGATGCTGTTGCCGCCCCGGCTGATGCCCATCGGCACGGGCAGGCGGCGCTTGGGTTCGCGCAGGCCGAGCGACATCGCCAGCGCGAGCGGTGCGACGATGATCGCCGCGTCGAGCGCGCTCCAGGCGAGCTTGTCGGCGATGTTGGCCCAGGACGGCTCGACATGCAGCGTGACGTCGAGACCTTCGGCCGCGAACAGGCCCTCGGCGTCGCCCACCACCGCGGGCGCGCTATCGACCAGCCGCACGATGCCGAGCCGTATCGGGATCACCGCGTCTCCTTCCGCTCTGTCTGGCCGAGCAACGCTTCCGCCACATCGACCATCCGCTGCCCGCCGGCCATGGCACGCTTCTGAAGCCATCGATGCGCCTGCGGCTCGGTCAGCCGCCGGTCGCGCATCAACAGCTGCTTCGCCCGGTCGAGCAACGCGCGTTCACGCAGCCGTGCCTCGGCCGTCTCCAGCGCCGTTCGCGTCGCCTGCAGTTGCCGGAACAGCGCGACCGCCGCGCGCAGGATCGGCTTCACCTCGGCGTTCGCGATCGAACCGACGTTGTAGGAGCACACGCCCGCGCCGATCGCTTCCTCCATGAACGAGGTGTCGTCCTCGTCGACGAACAGCACCACCGGATGCGGCCGTTCGCGCGACAGCACCCGCAGACCTTCCAGAGCGTCGCGGTCCGGCCGCGTCATGTCGACCAGCACGACGTCGGGCGCATGCCGGATTACGGCGTCCGGCAGCATCTCGCCCGGCGCGATGCCGACGACGGTTACAGGGGCCTCGCGGGTCAGCGTGTCGACGAGCGCGCGGGCGCGGTGCTCGTCGTCATCGGCCAGCAATATTTTCAGGACGGGTGATCGGTTCGACACGACATGCGCTGATACCTGCAAACCGCGGGCCGCACGGATGGATGGAAACGCGCCGGCAGGCGCGAAGGCGACCCGACCGCGCGTCAAACCTCGCCAGGCCGCCGATGCTTCATGAGAGGCGTCGATTTTGCCGGCTGCACGCATAGCGCTCGCTCGTCGATCGTCCCGGTCGGCGCGGCCGTCGCCGGATGCTAGCCGGACTGGCTCCGCGGTTCCCGCGGTCCTCCGTGTGCCACTCCTTCACCGAGTGGGTTGGAGGGGCTGGCTCCCGCCATGGCGAGAGGCATCATGCGCCTACGTCTCCGTGTAATTCAGCGGTGACCTTCTCGCCGCGCCGTTGGCGCTCCACATCGTGCAGCAGGCCGCCCCGGCGCGCGTAGACCCACCACGTGAGCGCGATGCAGCTGACGTAGAACGCCAGGAAGGCATACAGCGCCGCCTGCGCGCCGCCCGCCATGGTGATCGACGTGCCGAAGCTCTTGGGGATGAAGAACGCGCCATAGGCGGCGATCGCCGAGGTGAAGCCGATGATCGCGGCGGCTTCCTTGTCGGACTGCTTGACCAGCTCCGCACCGGTCAGGGCGGGCTCCAGGCGCGGCACCTCCTTGCGCATGATCGCGGGGATCATCTGGAACGTCGAGGCGTTGCCTACGCCGGTTGCGGCGAACAGGAACAGGAAGCTCGCGAAGAACACAGGGAAGGATGTCGGGTCGCCCTTCATGCTGATCGCGTAGAGGATGCCGACGGTCCCGAGGCTAATCGCGACGAACACCCACAGCGTGATCCGCGCGCCCCCGAAGCGGTCGGCCAGCTTGCCGGCGGCGGCCCGCGCCAGCGCGCCGACCAGCGGGCCGATGAAGGCGTACTGCAGCGCGTTGACGTTCGGATAGAGGATCTTGGTCAGTAGCGGAAAGGCGGCAGAGAAGCCGATGAACGAACCGAAGGTGCCGGTGTAGAGCCAGCACATGATCCAGGTGTGGGCGCGGCGAAAGATCACCGCCTGGTCGACGAACGACGCCTTCATCGTCGCGATGTCGTCCATGCCGAACCACGCGGCGAAGGCGCTCGCGGCGATGAACGGCACGAACACGAAGCCTGCGTTCTGCAGCCACAGGGTGGTCTTGACGCCGTTCTGCACCGCCGTCTGCGGCGCCCCGCCGAGCCAGCCGAACACGCCGGCGGTGATCGCCAGCGGCACCACGAACTGCACCACGCTGACGCCCAGGTTGCCGAGGCCGGCGTTGATCGCCAGCGCGTTGCCCTTCTCCGTCTTGGGGAAGAAGAACGAGATGTTGGCCATCGACGAGGCGAAGTTGCCGCCGCCCAGGCCGCACAGCAGCGCCAGCGCCAGGAAGATCCAGTACGCGGTGCCGGGCGTCTGCACGGCGAAGCCGATGCCGAGGGCGGGTACGAGCAGCGACCAGGTGGTGAGCGTGGTCCACAGCCGGCCGCCGAAGATCGCCGGCATGAACGAGTAGAACACGCGCAGCGTCGCCCCCGACAGGCCGGGAAGAGCGGCCAGCCAGAACAGCTGGTCGTTGGTGAAGGCGAAGCCGATCGATGGCAGCTTCGCCACCACCACCGACCATACCATCCACACCGCGAAGGACAGCAGCAGGCAGGGCACCGAGATCCACAGGTTGCGGCGTGCGATCGCGCGTCCGCGCTGCTGCCAGAACGCCGGGTCCTCCGGCCGCCAGTCCCGGATCGCGCCGCCGGCTGCCAGCGCACCAATCTGCGCCGGACCGTGCAGCAGCTCCAGCTCGGGCAGCTCGGGCAGCGTCCGCACCGGCACGCCGGCCGCCTGCGCCCGGCGCTCCATCTGCCGGATCGTGACGTGCATCCAGACCAGGGCGGTGACCACGATGCCGAACATCAGCCAGAAGCAGCTCTGCCAGATGCCGGTCAGGTCATCGAGCGCGCCGAAGGCGATCGGCAGCACGAAACCGCCGAGGCCGCCGACCATGCCGACCACGCCGCCCACCGCGCCGACGCGGTCCGGGTAGTAGACCGGGATGTGCTTGAAGACTGCGGCCGTGCCGAGGCTCATGAAGAAGCCGAGCACGAAGGCGACGGCCACGAAGCCGAAGACGCCGAGTTGCGCGCTGAACGCAACCGGCCCGTGGATACCCTGCATCACGTACTGGGTCGGCGGATAGGACAGGATGAACGTGCCCGTCGCCGTGACGCCGAACGACCAGTACATGATCCGGCGCGCACCGAACTTGTCGGCCAGGTGGCCGCCATAGGCCCGGAACACCGACGCGGGAATCGAGAACAGCGCCGCGAGCATGCCGGCGGTCTTGATGTCGACGCCATAGACGCCGATCAGGTAGCGCGGCAGCCACAACGACAGCGCGACGAAGCCGCCGAAGACGAAGAAGTAGTAGAGCGAGAACCGCCACACCTGCACGTTGGCCAGCGGCGAGAGCATCGCCCGGATCGATTCGGGCTTCGCCCCTGTCGCGCGGCGGCGCGCGAGATCCGGATCGTCCTTCGTCAGCAGAAAGAAGACGACGCCCGTTGCCGCCAATACGCCCGCCCAGATGAGGGCGACGGCCTGCCAGCCATAGGCGATCATCACCGTTGGCGCGGCGAAGATCGTGACTGCCGCGCCGACATTGCCCGCGCCGAAGATGCCCAGCGCCGTGCCCTGCCGCTCCTTCGGAAACCACTTCGCCACATAGCTGACGCCGACCGCGAACGAGGCTCCGGCGATGCCGACACCGAGTGCCGCCAGCAGGAACGTCGGATAGTCGTAGGCATAGGTCAGCAGCGCCGTCATCGCCGCGGCCGACAGCATCGTCAGCGTGAACACGAGCCGCCCGCCGTACTGGTCCGACCAGATGCCTAGGATCAGCCGCAGCAGCGAACCCGTGAGGATCGGCGTGGCCACCAGCAGGCCGAACTGAGTCTCGCTCAGTCCAAGGTTCGCTTTGATCTGGATGCCGATGATGGCGAAGATCGTCCAGACGGCGAAGCAGACCGTGAAGGAGAAGGTGGACAGCCACAACGCCCGGCTCTGGTCGGCCGAGCTGATCGGCTGGGTCGTCATGGTCGTCTCCGTGGGTTCTCGCGTGATGCCTGAAGCGGAAGCGGGGTGACGGCTTCGGCACCGTCGATCAGCGGATCGGTGGGGAAACGCGCACGCGCGGCGTCGATGTCGTCAGCCAGCACCCACTCGCCCTCGACCCGCAACCCGTGGACTGCCACGACGCCGAGCGAGCGCGAAAACGTCTCGCGTGTCATGCCGAGCTGCGAGGCGATGAGCCGCTTCTCCAGCGGCAGACGCACAGGCTCGCCGGCGTTTGCGGTAGTTGTGAGCC
>Ga0209656_10001776_pt1 | contig 14098 bp, 14 predicted proteins | sample BogFormECP12_OM2_FD_188239 | JGI IMG/M metagenome (GOLD analysis project Ga0209656, IMG submission 188239) | Bog forest soil microbial communities from Calvert Island, British Columbia, Canada - ECP12_OM2 (SPAdes) (version 2) | ecosystem: Environmental > Aquatic > Freshwater > Wetlands > Bog ... | reverse complement strand
CCGAGCCGGATCGTGTCCATGAGCGACCCGGCGTTCACCGGCGTGGACGCGCAGACGTCCATGTTGTTCGGCTACGACAGCGGCGCCCAGGCGGTGCTGACGTGCACCCTGCGGGCGAAGAGTCCGACGAGGGCCGCGATCGTCGGCAGCGACGGGAGGATCGAGGTTGAGGGCGACTTTTACGCTCCCGCGGCCGTGACGCTCGTACCGAGGAATGGCGTCTCGACCCGCGTCGCGTCGGTGCACGAGGGCCGGGGCCTGCGCCACGAGGCCGACGAGGTCGCGCGTCGGCTGGCCGCTGGTGATGTGGAGAGTCCGTTGATGCCGCTGGACGAGACCATCTCGATCATGGAGACGATGGACACGGTGCTAGTGCGTGCTCGGCAGAACGCATGAACGACGACCTGACGCCGACGTCTGTCGGGAGAGGGGGAGACGACGGTGCGCTTTCCAGGAGGACCAGCGTTTCGCTCGAAGTGGTGACGTCGAGGGCCATCCCCTGCAACGTGCGGGCGCAGTGCCCATGATCCCGGAATATTAGAATGAGGACAGGCAAGGGGAGAGGCCCGCGATGAAGCCAGATCTGGCATGGGATTACCGCAAGCCGCGCCGCGCCATCACCATCCGCCTGGTCGTCGGTATCTGGCTGATCTTGCTGACCGTCATCCTCCTGCCCGAAGGCTACTGGGGCTGGGCGCTACTGACCGGCGCGGGAGCTGTGGCGAACTTCGGGCTGGCCCGGCTCGCCTATCGGAGAATTTCGGCGTAATCAAGAAAGGGCATCACGTTGAGTCTTATGAGTTTCCAGGACATCCTGTACATCTGGCTTGCGGTGCTGTTTGCCGCCTACATCAGTGGGTGGGTCGCTCACATCATGGGCCGGTAGCTGCCCTGAACTGACACGGAAGGGATCACCGGTTCGATCGCACTTTCACCCGTGATCAATCAGCCGCACGGCGGCGCGGCGCGGTCCAGCACACGGCCTACGCATTACGGGCGCATTCCTGGCATGTCCCCGAGAACAGGCCCGTCGACACGACGCCGACCACGGCCGGTCTCCGGGCAAGCGCCACAGCGAGTTCGGGACGGCGTTGCGTTCAGGGTAGACGGCGAGGGCCAGGCCAGAGGCCAGGCCCGGAGCGCGCGCGGCGAACCTCCGCCAGGGGTCGCGTACCGGCCAGAGCGATACGCGTTTCAGAAGTAGACCGTCCCGGTATTTAAGATGTATCGGAACGCCGTGGATCAGGCAGGAGCCAGGCAATGTTGACTGGTGTCGCGGTCGCCGCCGGGGTTACCGGCCTCACGGGCGTGATCGCTGATGGTAATCGGAGTTCGACCTCCATTCCGTGGATAATCGGGCTCGTCGCTATTGTGGTAGTCGGCGCACTGATCAGGTGGCAGGGATACAGGCTTCGCGGCGGGCGGCGCCCATAGAGATGGTGTATGAGAAGCCAGCCCGCGACCGCGAGCGCGACTGACTCGGGACTGTCCGCACTCCACAGGCCGTTGACAACCACCACGACGGGCCGATCACGGTCCTCACGGGATATGCGCGGGATGATCCTGGATGACGTAGCAGGCGGACAGGCTGAAAGTCCAGGTAGGTGCCCGATCGGGCACCAAACCACGAACGCTCTTGAAAACCATTAGGGCGTTGACGCGTCCTCGTGGGTTCGAATCCCACGCCCTCCGCTTCGTGATGTCGGATGCCCCGGAACTGGGCCTGGCCATGGACTAGTAGTCTCGGCGGCATGGAACTGCCCCCCTTCAGCCTGGCCGAGGTCGTCAGCCGGTGGCAGTTCGCTCCTGTGGTCACGGGTTTTGTCGTAGTGGCGGCAGGTCTGTATCTCTGGGGCGCGCTACGCGTGCGGCGGCGGCATCCGGCGCGTCCGTGGCCGTTGTACCGGACCGCGCTGTTCCTCGGTGGCCTGGCCGTCGTCGTCATCGCGACGCAGAGCGGCATCGGCAGCTATGATGACGTGCTCTTCTACGATCACATGGTGCAGCACCTGCTGCTCCTCATGATCGCGCCGCCCCTGCTAGTGGTCGGCCAGCCGGCCACGCTGCTGCTGCACGCAAGCCGTAATCCGCTGCACACGTGGGCCAAGAAGGTGCTGCGCTCGCGCGTGCTGGCCGCCATCACCTGGCCGCCGTTCGGAGTCGCGCTCTACCTGGCCGTTATCGTCGGCACCCACCTGACCGGCTTCATGAACCTGGTGGAGAGCAACGGCGCCGTGCACGACGGCGAGCACGCGCTCTATCTGGCCGCCGGCTACCTGTACTTCCTGCCGCTGCTCGGGCGGGAGCCGATCCGGTGGCGGGTCTCCTACCCCTCCCGGATCTTCCTGCTCTTCATCGCCATGCCGGTGGACGCCTTTACCGGGCTGATCCTCGGCTCGGAGGGCAGCAACCCGTTCCCCGCCCTGGCGGACCAGCGCCCGGGGTGGGCGCCGAGCCCCATCAGTGACGTGCATATCGGCGGCGCGGTGATGTGGGTGGGCGGCGCCGGCATCATGTTCGCGCTCGTGATGGCGGTGTTCTTCGCCTGGAGCCGGGAGAAGCGCGGCGACGGCGGCCTGGGTTGGCTCGAGTCCGCGCGCCGTTCGAACTTCGCCACGCTGGTCAGCGCGCACCACGACGCGGCCGCCGGACACGGCGGGCCGCCGTCCGCGACCCCGGCGATGGACCGGGTCAGCGACCGGGTCAGCGATAGGGTTAGTGATAGGGCCAGCGATAGAGAGAGCGTCGACGACGACGAGCACCTAGCCGCCTACAACGCCTTCCTGGCCCGCATCAACAAGCCCCAGAACCGGTGACCCGGGCCCAGCCCGCGACGCGCCGGTAGGGCTTTCTAAGCAAATCTAGGGTCCGGGCTAGATTTGGCCATAGAGTCCGATGCCATGGATCCGGTGCGCAATCCGTACGCCCCCGGCGCGGGGCAGCGACCGCCCGAACTCACCGGGCGTGACCGGGAAATCGGCCAGTTCGAGGTGGTGCTCGAGCGGATAGCCCGCGGCCGTCCGGAGCGGAGCATGGTGCTCACCGGGCTGCGCGGGGTCGGCAAGACGGTGCTGCTGAACACCTTCAGGTCGATGGCCCTGCAGCGGCTATGGGGGACCGGCAAGATCGAGGCCAGGCCGGGCCAGTCGATCAGGCGGCCGGTAGCGGCCGCGATGCACATGGCGGTGCGGGAACTCGCACCCCGGCATCGCGCCCCGGACCGGATCGAGTACTTCCTCGGCGTCCTCAAGGCCTTCGCTCAGCGCGATCCCGCGGCGCCCAAGGGGTCCTCGGTCACCGTGACGCTGGGCATCGACGTGCCCGCTCAGCGCGGCCGGGCCGATTCCGGTGACCTCGAGGTCGACCTCACGGAACTGTTCGCCGAGGCCGCCTCGGTCGCCGCTGACCTCGGCGTCGGGATCGCCTTGTTCGTCGACGAGATGCAGGACGTGCCGGCGGCCGACGTATCGGCCCTTTGCGCCGCCTGCCACGAGTTGTCGCAGACGGGCGGCCCGCTCATCGTGGTCGGCGCAGGCCTGCCCCATCTGCCGTCCGTGCTCTCGGCGAGCAAGAGCTATTCCGAGCGGCTGTTCAGGTACGCCCGGATCGACCGCCTGGAACGCGAAGCCGCCGACCTTGCGCTGCTCGTCCCGGCTCAGCGGGAGGACGTGACCTTCACCAGCGACGCGCTGGACGCGCTGTACGCCGCCGCCGACGGCTATCCCTACTTTGTCCAGGCTTACGGCAAGGTGACCTGGGACGTGGCGGCGTCGAGCCCGGTGACGGCCGCCGACGTGAGCGTGGCGGCCCCCGAGGCCGAGAGTGAGCTGGCCGTCGGGTTCTTCGGCAGCAGGTATGAGCGAGCCACGATAGCTGAGCGCGAGTACATGCGGGCGATGGCCGCCACCGGGGATAACCCCGTGCCGACCTCGGTCGTGGCCGACGAGCTCGGGCGCAAGCCGTCCAGCTTGTCCCCGGCCAGGGACGGGCTGATCAAGAAGGGCCTGATCTACAGCTCCGAGCGCGGCTTGATCGCCTTCACCGTCCCGCACTTCGGCAAGTTCCTGCGCTCGCAGCCCATCTAGGCGCGCTGGCCCATTGCCGCGTCTGCGCGACCATCGGGCACTCTAGGAAAATTTGTAGAGTCTCCTAGATAACGGCAGACTCGCGGGTCCCGGTGGGCCGAGGGCCTCGTCGGTGTCCGCGCTGAGGACCGCCGCGCGGATGGCAGGCCTGCGGGACTGGAGGTAGACGGCGAAGACGACGTCGACCCGCCGGCTGCGCGTCGAGCCCGGATAGACCACGAACCGGTCTGCAGGGTCTACTGCTGGACGGCTGACTCGTGCCACTATCAGGTATGCAGGTCAGGCACCCAGAGGAGGTGGGTCGGTGCGGAGCACGATGATGGATGTCCCGCTGACGATCACGTCGATCATGCGGTACGGAACGTCCGTATTCGGCGATCGAGAGGTTGTCACCTGGACCGGGGACGGGACCAGACGTCGTACTTACGCCGAAGCCGGCCGCCGGGCCGCGCGGCTGGCTAACGCCCTTCGCCGGCTGGGGATCGACGCCGACCAGCGTGTCGGCACCTTTATGTGGAACAACGCCGAGCACCTCGAGGCCTACCTGGCGGTGCCTTCCATGGGCGCGGTGCTGCACACGCTGAACATCCGGCTCGGGACGGCCGAGGTCGGCTACATCGCCACCCACGCGGAAGACCAGATCGTCATCGTGGACGCGTCGCTGGTCTCCAGGTTCGCCGAGATCTTGCCGCATGCGCCCACGGTCAAGCATGTGATCGTGACCGGCGGGCCGCTCGCCGAGACACCCGGCGCCGACCAGCTCACCGGCGTGAGCGTGCACAGCTACGAGGACCTGCTCGCCACCGAGGCTGACTCCTTCGGCTGGCCACCGCTCGATGAGCGGTCAGCTGCGGCGATGTGCTACACCAGCGGCACCACCGGACACCCGAAGGGCATCGTCTACAGCCACCGGTCCAGCTACCTGCACTCGATGGGCGCCTGTCTGGGGAACGCCTTCGCTCTGTCCGAGCGGGACCGCGTGCTACCCGTGGTGCCCATGTTCCACGCCAATGCCTGGGGCCTGGCCTACGCCTGCCTGCTGTCCGGCGCCGCCCTGATCATGCCCGACCGGGACCTGCAGCCGGCCACGCTGGTCCGGCTCATCGGCGACGAACATGTCACCGTCGCCGGCGGGGTGCCGACGATCTGGGCGGGTGTCCTGGCGCACATGCGGGCCGAGGGCGGCGACCTGTCCCCGCTCCGCCTGGTCATCGCGGGCGGCTCCGCGGTGCCGCATGCCATGCAGGTCAGGTACGAAACGGAGCTCGGCGTGCGGCTGCTGCAGGCCTGGGGCATGACCGAGACGTCGCCACTGGCCAGCGTGGCGAACCCGCCGCCCGGCGTCAGCAAAGAGGAGGAGTGGTCGTACCGGGACAGCCAGGGCCGGCTGTTCTGCTCCGTCGAGGGCAGGCTGGCCGGGGACGGCGGGGCGCTGCTGCCGAGCGACGGCGAGGCGGTCGGCGAGATCGAGGTGCGCGGCCCCTGGATCACCGGCTCCTACTACAAGGACGACGACCCGGCCAAGTTCCATGGCGGCTGGCTGCGTACCGGCGATGTGGGCACGATGGACGAGCACGGCTTTATCCGGCTGACCGACCGGGCCAAGGACGTGATCAAGTCCGGCGGCGAATGGATCTCCTCGATGGAACTCGAGAACATCCTGATGGCCCATCCCGACGTGGCCGAGGCCGCGGTGATCGGGGTCGCCGACGACAAGTGGGGCGAGCGGCCACTCGCGGCGGTGGTGCTGCGGTCCGGTGCGGAGGTATCCGCCGAGAAATTGCGGGCCTTCATGACCGAGCAGATCCCGCGCTGGCAGCTTCCCGAGCGCTGGTGCTTCGTCGCCGAAGTGCCCAAGACCAGCGTCGGTAAGTTCTCCAAGCGGCAGATGCGGGAGGCATACCAGCGCGGCGACTACGAGATCATCGAGGTCCGCTGAACGCCCCGGCAGATGCTTTGCCTGAGCTGGGTCTTTGCCGGTACGCTATGGCCCACCGCACACCCGCGTGCGGGTGGAGGATTCGCCTAGTCCGGTCTATGGCGCCGCACTGCTAATGCGGTTGGGTGTAACCACCCTCCGGGGTTCAAATCCCCGATCCTCCGCAGCTCGCAGGCCCTCTCCCAGTACTTGCAGGGACAGGGCCTGACTCACGAGGCAGCCCAAGGTTGCAGTTTGGGTTGCAGTTCCGCTCATTACTGGCCCCACAGCGCGTCGCTCATCCGCTCGCTCGCGTCCTTCATCTGGAGCGTGGCCACGTGGGTGTAGCGCTCGGTTGTCGTCACCCTCGTATGGCCAAGCACCTCTTGGACGACGCGGATGTGCACGCCCTGCTCGATCAGTAGCGTCGCGGCTGTATGCCGGGCGTCATGGACCCTTACGTCCCGCACTCCGGCCTGTCTGAGAATCGCCTTCCAGGTCCGCCAGTCCTCGGTCCGTTCAATCGGACCACCATGCCGCGTGGCGAAGACCAGATCGTGATCCATCCAGGCGTTTCCCGCCCTCAGCCGTTCGGCTGCCTGCCTCTTGCGGTGCTCCTTAAGCAGCTCCAGGACCGGGGCCGGGCACTGGAGCGTAAGCTTGCCCTTGCCCTTGCGTTTCCGAAAGACGACGCCCCCGCCGATGCGCCTCGGGCATTTGTCAGCGTGAGCAATGCAATCCGCCGGGCAAAGACGCTTGTAACAAACGTGGCCCTTCCTCGTGCAGTCCGGTTCACAAGTCGGACGGTGCCGGTGCTGCTTACAGCCCTTCTTGCAGGCTCGGCGGTGCCATTGCTCGCCGCATGCATGCGGAGCATCACAACCGTGCCGCCAGGCGACGCGCTGAACCTGAAACCATGCCCGGATCACACCGGTCTCCAGGTCCACATACGACCAGCGGAGGCCAATGGCTTCACCCTGGCGTATGCCGAGAGCAAGAGCGACCGACCATCGAGCGCCGTTTCTCCTGGTAGCAGCGGCGTCCAGGATGCGGCGAGCCTCTACACGCGTCAGGGGCTCGGTCTCGTTCGGAGCCGCCGCGGGAGCGTCCACCAAGGTGGCCACGTTTCGTGAGATCCGGCCGCGTCTCACCGCGATCCTCAGGGCGCGGGAAAGGATGCGGTGAATCTTGAGGACGGTGCTCGGCGAAAGGCCACGACGAAGCATGCGCGTGTAGGCGGCGTCCAGGTGCTCAGGCGTATGCCGGTCAAGCCGATGCTTGCCCAGTAGCGGAACGATCCAGTTCCGGGTCTTCGACCGGTAGTCGGCCAAGGTACGCGGTGCCATCTTCTCCGACAAAACGAGCCGTTCACACAGCACGTCGAGATATTCAGCCATCCACTCGGCCAGCGTGGGGGCGCGGCCTGGTTTGCTTACGTAGCCGCTCTCCCGCTGGCTCTCCAGCTCCCGTACCTTGCGGGTTCCTTCCGCCTCGGTCCTGCCTTTCCGGTGACGCCGGTCAGCAGAGCCATCCGCCTTGACGCCAACGGTGACCCAGCCATGCCAGATACCGTCCTTGCCGAGGTAGATGGACGAGCGTCTGTTCGGCCGCCGAGTACCCATCAGGCCACCTCCTGGCCACATGCGGCCGCCTCTAGCCTCCGGGCGAACTCGAGTAGCGCACCGGCCGGTATCAGCCGATAGCCCTCATGCTTTATCGACCGAAGCTCACCGGTCTTGATCAGCCGGAAGACCGCTGTGCGGCTCATGCCGAGAACCGCAGCGGCATCCTTCGGGCGGTAGAACAAGCGCTCCATTACGCGGCCTCCCTCGCCGTTGCCGAAAGATCTGCTTGCAGGTCTCCAGCACGGCGTCGAGCCTCATTTAGTGCGGCTTGCCATCGAGCACGGTCGGCCACGGCGTGCAGCAGCCGCCGTGCGTGGTCCATGTGATCCGGGTCGGACGGGGCGACCGGTTCCCAGGCGTAGCGGGCCGGGTCGGTTGCCGAAACACCGAGCGTCCGCAGCAGCCACTCCTTCCGGTCGGCGCGGTGATCGGCCAGCGTCGGCAAGTCCAAGTGGGTCGCTTACGAATACCTGACCGCGCTGAAGGATGAGGGGATCGCCGAGCTGACCGGGGCGGGCCGGGGCAGCAGGTTCCGCCTCGCCGGGCATGCCGCGTACGAGCCGCGGCTGGAAGCCGAACCTGGGCAGCCAGTACGGCCAGCCGAGTACCTGACCATCCAGGCGCTCGCCGAGGTCGTGCACGCGGGCCTGGCCGACGCCGACGAGGCCACCCGCGAGGTGCTGGAGAAGGTCTGGGAGATCGAGCACCGGCCCGCCCGGCCGCATCTCACGGTCGTGCCGCCGCTACCGGACGAGGCCTGGGAAGGTGACACATAGTGACGAGAAGAACGTTGTGGAATCGTTGGGAGGAATGTTGGGAGAAACGTTGTCCCGCCGGCCGGCCCCGATCCGGTCGGCCCACCAACCCGACAAGGAGACCAGTCAATGAACACCGCAGTATCAGCCGACGGCACCGTGATTGCGTTCGACCAGTTCGGCGTCGGGCCGCCGGTTATCATGACCGTGGCCGCGTTCAACACCCGGTCGGCCACCGAGCCGCTGGCCCGGGCGCTCGCCCCGCGCTTCACCGTGCTCAACTACGACCGGCGCGGCCGCGGCGACAGCGGCGACACCGCGCCCTATGCAGTCGAGCGTGAGATCGACGACATCGCCGCGCTGATCACCGCGGCGGGCGGGTCCGCGGCCGTGTTCGGCTACTCCTCCGGCGCCACCCTGGCGCTCCAGGCCGCCGCGAGCGACCTGCCGGTCACCAAGCTAGTTCTGTACGAGCCGCCGTTCCGCACCGGCGACAGCCACCCACCCCTGCCCGCCGGCTTCGCCAGCCAGCTCGCCGGCCTCGCCGCCGCGGCGACGCGGCGACGCGGCGACGCGGCGACGCGGCGACGCGGCGACGCGGCGACGCGGCGGAGCTGTACCAGACCACGGCAGTCGGCATCCCCGAACAGGTGGTCGCGCAGTTGCGGCACGCGCCGTTCCGCCCCGGCCTGGAAGCGATCGCCCACACCCTCGCCTACGACGCGGCGATCATCGGCGACCTGTCCCTGCCGACCGGGCTGCTCGCCACGATCACCATCCCGGCCCTGGTGATCTGCGGAGAGCAGAGCCCGCCGTTCCTGCGTGACGCGGCCCAGGCAGCCGCGGCGGCCCTGCCCCACGGGCGGCTAGCCACCCTTCTCGGCCAGACCCATGACATCAACCCGGACGCCACCGCAGCGGTGATGGCGGAGTTCCTCGCCAGCTAGCCTCCAGCAGACCGGCCCAGCCGATGCTGGATCGAAGATCGGCCTCGAGGTGGTGCTGCTTGGCAGCGTGACGCTGAGTGACGAGCACGGGCCTGGGAGAAACGCGCGCTGACCCGCCCAATGAGTTATGAGTGCCAGAGCCATATGGCTGTGATGCGTTGGCGCGGCGCCATAATGGTTGATCTGCCGGATCGGGTGCTCGTGCTGCGGCCTGGTCGGCATCAGCTGGCCGCTCGTGCAGGCGGTTCTACTCGGCCAGGAGCAGGCGGTGCCAGGTGTCGGTGAGGAAGTGCTGGTAGCGCTGCGGGGTCCAGCCGCGCTGGCCGACCAGGAGCTGGTACATCTCGGTGGCGTTGGTGGCCCAGACTATGTCGGCGGCCTGGTCGGGGTTTAGCCGCAGCGGGGCGACGGTGGCCAGGTCGGCCACGAACAGGCGCATGTTCGCCGCGCGGCGTTCGGCGATCTCGGACCAGAGCGCGGCCAGCCCCGGCTCATCGCGGGCTGCTTCCTGGATGATGCTGAGCACGAGGGCCATGCGGGGGGCGATAGCCGTGATGGCCGCGGCGTAGATGGCGATCTTGGTGCCGGCGTCGGGGGCGGCCCGGATCGCCTGCACGTAGTCGCGCTGCTCGGCGGGGATGGCCTGGCCGGTGCCGGAGATCGCGGTCTCGATCAGCAGCCGGGCCAGTTCGGGCTTGCGCCCGACCGAGGCGTAGACGGTGTCCAATGCCACCCCGGCCCGGTCGGCGATCGCGGTCATCGGAGTGGCGGCGTAGCCGCGCTCGGCGAACAGTCCGCGGGCGGCCTCCAGGATGGCGGCGCGGGTGCGGGCGGCGGCCTGTTGGCGCCGGGTGGCGTCGTAGCGCCTCTTGACGGGGCTGGGCATGCGGGTCATGATACCAATATTCGTCCGAAGCGAGTTCGGGCCAATGCCGAGGAGAGTCCGATGACCTACGCCTTCACCTACGACGTGCCGATCAAGGCCGAGACCTACGACCGCATCAAGCAGGGCCTGGGCCCGGAACGGCCGCCCGGCCTGATCGCCCACCTGGCCTGGCGCACCGAGTCCGGGCTGCGCTACGTCGACGTCTGGCAGTCCAAGGACGAGTGGGAGTCCTTCACCGAGAATCGGCTGCACCCGGTCGTGCACCCGATCCTGCAGGACACGCTCGGCTTCGTGCCACTCGAGCCGCCCCGCACCGTGCTCGACGTCATCGACGCCTGGACCGACCGGCACCCCAGCTGACCTGCCAGGCGGACGGCATGCTGGTGTCTGTCACTCGCTGGACAGCGTGCGGCTGGCATGCCACGCAGTCTTCGCGTGGGCGGTCGGGGATCCCGGGCACCCCGCTGCGATCTGGCGGTTCCGCCTGGAGCCCATGGACTGTGGGACCGAGGTGTCGGAGTAGGTGCAGCTCGGCCCGGGGCGGTCGGGGTTGTCGGTGGCGATCGACCGGGTGCCGGACAAGGAAAAGAAGATCGTGTTCGTGCGGATGCGGGAGGTCGAGCGCAACATCACGGTCACACTGCCGCACGTCAAGAAGATGGCCGAGAGTGTGATCTGAGAACCGTCATGGCGGAGCGGAAGGACACTCAGATGACCGCAGCAGAAACCGCAGCGCGATCCGCCGGCTCACCCGGCGGTGCCAGCGGAACGGCGGCGCCGGGCGGGCGGCCGTTCTTCACCAGCCGCCTTGTGGACGTGACGATCCCACCGGGCTCCCTGTCCGGTTACGTCTTGCGCCACGCCGCCGCGCTCGGCGGCAAGCCCGCCGTGATCGATGCGGCAACCGGAGATAGCCTCAGCTACGCGGAGTTGGCTGCCGCGGCCGGGTCGTTCGGGGCAGCGCTGGCCGCGCGCGGATTCGGCCGCGCCAGTGTCCTGGCGATCCTCGCGCCGAACATCCCCGAGTACCCAGTGGTGTTCCACGGGGCGGCCTTGGCCGGAGGCGCCGTGACGACCCTCAACCCGTTGTGGACAGCCGGCGAGATCGCCGGTCAGCTGCGCTCGTCCCGGGCACGGTGGCTCGTGACCGTCCCGGCCCTGGCGGACACGGCGAAAGCGGCCGCCGGTGACGGCCTGGAGATCATTGTCGTCGGCCGTGCGCCGATCCCCGGAACGGTGCCCTACTCGTCACTGCTGGCCGGCAGCGCCGCTCCAGCTCCGGTCATCGATCCGGCGATGGACCTCGTCGCCCTCCCCTACTCGAGCGGGACGACCGGCCTGCCCAAAGGGGTCATGCTGACGCACCGTAACCTGCTGGCCAGCCTGGCGTTGCTCGACAGCGTCGTTCACCTCAGCGAAGATGACGTCGCGCTCGCGGTCCTGCCGTTCTTCCACATCTACGGCATGAACGTCATCATGAATCCAGCGCTCAGCGCGGGCGCGACCATGGTCACGACGGCGCGCTTCGAGCTCGGCGCGCCCCTGCGCGCGATCGAGCAGCACCGGGTGACGGTCCTGTACGCCGTTCCGCCTATTGTCAACGCGCTGGCCAGGCACCCGGCCGTCGCCGACGCCGACCTGTCCAGCCTGCACTGGATCATGTCGGCCGCCGCGCCGCTCGACGCCGGCACCGCCTCGGCCTGCGCCCGGCGCGTAGGCTGCCGGGTGTTCCAAGCCTACGGCATGACCGAAGCCAGCCCCGCGGTCACCGCCACACCCATCGACGACGACGCGCCGCTCGACTCCATCGGTACCCTGCTGCCAAACACCGAATGCAAGATCGTCGATCCCGCCACCGGGCAGCCGCTCGGGCCAGGCCAAGACGGCGAACTGCTGTTCCGCGGGCCCCAGATCATGCACGGATACCTCGACGACCCGGCCAGCACAGCGCGCGCCTTCGACAGCGAGGGCTTCTACCACAGCGGCGACACCGGGCACATCGATGACGAGGGACGCCTGTTCCTGGTGGACCGCATCAAGGAACTGATCAAGTACAAGGGTTACCAGGTCGTCCCAGCCGAGCTCGAGGCCATCCTGCTGTCCCACCCGGCCGTCGCCGACGCGGCCGTGATCGGCCTCCCGGCCGGAGCAGACGGCGAGATCCCCAAAGGCTTCGTCGTCCTGGCCACCCCCGCGCCCCTGGACGAGATCTCCTCCTACCTCGCCGAACGCGTAGCGCCGTACAAGAAACTCCGCGCACTCGAGGCCGTAACCGAGATCCCCAGGTCGGCAACGGGCAAGATCCTTCGGCGCGTCCTCAAAGAACGCCCCACCGGCTAGTCCAGTGATCGAAGCCTGGCATCGGAGCGCAGCTGGCAGCGCCAGACCCACAACAACAGGCCCGCTCAGCAAAGCCAGGTCAGCCATAACAGAGCGATCTGCGCGCGGCGGCCAACGCGCATAGCACATGTGGCAGACGCGCCCGAATAGGCAGGGATGTGCGTATTGCAACCAATCAGTTGTAGTTTGCTGCTCGCATTCTGTTACCGTCACCTGCCGCCGCCCGATCGCAGAGGGGCTCGCCCGCCAGATCACGGAGTCGGCATCTGCGTCCGGCGGACGCGCTGCTCGCCAGATCCCTGCCAGGCGGCAGGGTCTGTCCTATACTGGCGGGTTTCCCCCGTGGCGAGATTGGCTTGTTCCTGCCGGCGACAAGGCAGCGGCTCGGTCGTTTGGCTCCCCGTTTTGCTCCCCGGCAAGGTTGGAGGGGCCTGGACCTATAGTCGATCTGGGGAAGAGTGGGTATGGTTCTCGTCCGCATCGCGCTGGCCGTCGCCGCCCTGACGGCGATCACGGCGTGTTCCGGGCCGGTGAAGGCGGTCCCGGCCAGTTACTACCTGGCCCTGGGCGACTCGCTGTCCCAGGGGGTCCAGCCCGATACGGCGGGCGCCAACGTCGAGACCCGGCAGGGCTATCCCGATCAGCTGTACGCGGCGCTGCGCAGTGGTCATCCCGGGCTGCAGCTGGTCAAGTTCGGCTGCCCCGGCGAGACGACCGGCATGATGATCAACGGCGGGATCTGCGGCTACCCGGGCGGATCGCAGCTGGCCGCCGCCGCTGCCTTCCTGCGCGCCCATCGGGGTCAGGTGCTTCTGATCACCATCGACATCGGCGCCAACGACCCCGAAGACTGCGGCAGCTGGGCAAGCCTCAGCAAGATCGCCTCCTGCTTCGGAACGGGCGTCCCGCGCGCCGCCGCCAACCTGGCCACGATCATGACGCGCCTGCGGGCCGCGGCCGGCCCGGGCGTCCGGATCGTCGGGATGAACTACTACCTGCCCGCGCTGGCCGAATGGCTCGACGGCACGGCCGGGCAGGCCATCGCCCGGGTCAGCGAGCGGCTGGCCGCCGGCTATAACGACGTGCTGGAGCAGGTCTACACCGAGTCCGGCGCCCGGGTCGCGGATGTATCCGGTGCCTTTGATACCGCTAACTTCGGGGATCAGGTGACGGTGCCCGGGATTGGCCAGGTCCCGCGCAATGTAGCCCTGGTCTGCCAGCGGACCTGGGAGTGCGTGGCACCTCCGCGCGGGCCGGACCAGCACGCGAACGAGGCGGGGTACGGGGTCATCGCCCGCACTTTCCTGCAGGCCGCTGGTCTCAGCTGAGCTCGCTGGTTTCAGGGCCCGGGCATACTGGCGGAACGGAAATTAGCGGTAGTGAGACAGTCTTGATCTCGGTTCGGTGACGAGTCTGGTTGGGCTGCGTTCTTGCGTCAGGCCTGGGGCAGGCGGCGCAGGAACTGGTCGACGCGGTTGCGGTAGGCGCCGGGGTCGGTGAAATACGACATGACGTGGTCGGCGCCGGGGACGATCCACAGGT
>Ga0209656_10001774_pt1 | contig 14110 bp, 14 predicted proteins | sample BogFormECP12_OM2_FD_188239 | JGI IMG/M metagenome (GOLD analysis project Ga0209656, IMG submission 188239) | Bog forest soil microbial communities from Calvert Island, British Columbia, Canada - ECP12_OM2 (SPAdes) (version 2) | ecosystem: Environmental > Aquatic > Freshwater > Wetlands > Bog ... | reverse complement strand
TGCAGGTATTCATTCAGCTTGCGCAGCGCGGTGCGCGGTACTGCTTTGTGCCTGACGATGGCCCAGATCACCTCGAACATGGCTTCGCGCAATTCGATTGCGGCGCGGAGAGCGCGTTCGGCTTCGCGCGGAGACTGCTGACTTAAGTGAGAGAAATGGCCGGCCTCAGGCGGTTCGAGGATGCGTGTGTCTTCGGCGAAGCGGGCGAGGTCGGCGTAGGACTTGAGCAACTCTTTGGGTTCGCTGGTGAAGCGGTCATCCAAAGTGTTGATGAAGTCGAGAGGAACGGAGCCGCCGACCAGATCGAACTGTGGCGGGCGGTGTCGGGAAGTCTTCGTTTGGGCCATATCGAGCTGATCCGATTCTGCAACTTCATTATCTAACCAGTAAAACATTCTTGACAAGTTATATTCGCACGCATAGGATCGTCCTAACCGATCAGTAGATGTTCGGAGGTTAGAACGTGTTTCGGACAGAACCAGCGCAAATGCTGGCCCGGATGAGGGGAACACAGCGGTCGCGAGCCGCACCCGCTGGGAAAAGAAAAAATCCTGCAGGAGAGGACGAGAATCATAGGAGGCAGACCCGTGATTGCCCCGGAAACTCAACCCGGCCGAGACCGCGCTTACAACCTCAAGCTGGCGCTCGCCTTTGCGGCGATTTACCTGGTGTGGGGATCGACCTACCTGGCGATCCGCTACGCGGTGGAGAGCATTCCGCCGCTGCTTACGGCAGGGCTACGGCATACGGTGGCGGGCAGCATTCTGCTGGGTTGGGCCTGGGCGCGCGGATACCGTCCGAAGCGCGAGCATTGGATTGCGGGCGTAGCGGTGGGATCGCTTTATTTTCTGGTTGGGCATGGAACTCTGCATTGGGCGGAACAGTACGTTGGTTCGGGCTTAGCAGCATTGTTGATTGCAACCGAGCCGATGTTCATTCTGCTGCTGGGTTGGGCTGCGGGACAGCAGCGGCTCAGCCGGACGAGTGCGGTGGGCTTGGGTTTGGGCGTGGTGGGAGTGGCCGCCTTGATGGCAGGCCAGCTTGGCGTCAAGGGATCGAGTTTGCTGGGAGTGATTGCGGTACTTACGGGGTCGCTGGCATGGGCTGGAGGCGTCGTGGTGTCGTCCCGGGTGAAGTTGCCCAGTGACGCTTTGGCGCGGACGGCGGTGCCGCTGGTTTGCGGCGCAGCGATGTTGCTGGTCGCGGCTGGAGTTACCGGCGAATTTCATACGGTGCATTGGGAGGGCATCACGCTGCGGTCCTGGTTGGGATTGGCGTATCTGGTCGTGTTTGGATCGGTGGTGGCGTTCACCGCTTATACGTGGCTGTTGCAGCAGTGCCCTCCGGCTTTGGTGGCGACGCACACGTATGCGAATCCCGTGGTCGCGATGCTGCTGGGATGGCTGCTGGCTGGGGAGGTTTTGAATACGCGGATCGTGGTGGCGTCGGTGGCGATTCTGGGAGCGATCGTTTTGATTCGGCGCGGAGAGCGGGAAGCGCGGTCGGAGGTGAAGGCTGCGGTGAAGAGTGAGTTGCAACCGGTAATGCGGAGGGTGTCATGATCAGCCGTTTATGGCATGGATGGACTTCGCGGGCGAATGCGGATGGGTATGAAAATTTGTTGCGGGCGGAGGTGCTGCCCGGGATTCATCGGGTGCGCGGGTTTAAGGGAGCGCAACTTTTGCGGCGGGATGCGGGCGAGGAAGTGGAGTTTGTGACGATTACGTTGTTTGATTCGATCGATGCGGTGAAGGAGTTTGCGGGCGAGGATTATGAAGTTGCGGTGGTGCCTGCTGCGGCGCGGAAGTTGTTGGCCCGGTACGATGCGCGGTCGGTGCATTATGAGATGGTGTTGAGGGTGGAGTGAAAGTCCCACGCCTCGCAAAATCGGCGAGACCCTTCGACTTCGCTCAGGGCAGGCTGTGGGGCACCCTGGCATCGCCGCACGCCGAAAATCCCCACTCTAACGTCGCAAAAGACGCGACGTTAGAATGGGGCACCCTCTGATTTTATTTGTCCCTGATCACTTAGCGGCGGAGTTCTGAGCACAGGACCCATAGATGGTCCATCCATTCGCCGCTGTTGGAGCGGAAGCCGGTGACTACGGAGCCGAGCGGGCATTCGGCGGCGGCGGGATGTCCGCCAGCTTCGGGGCGGATGACCGGCTCGGTGCGTTCTGTGGCCGGATGCTCGCGGCGTTCGGCGATTTCACGCAGTGGGCTGCAGATGCCGAAGGCCTCGTCTATGGAGGCTCCGGTGCGTCCGCGGAGGCCACGCAGAGCGAATCCTTTGGGACAGAAGGCGTCATGCACGGGGCGTCCGCCGGGACTGCCGGTGCGGCCAGTCGGGTGGAGTTCATCGCCGGGGTCGCCGTCGGGGCGAACGTGTACGCAATCGAGCCACGCGGTGTTGAAGAACTCTCCCGTCTGCACGTGGAATCCGACAGCGACGGCATCTTCCTCGCATTGTGCGTCGGGCGAAGGACGTCCGCCGTTGCCGCCGCCGAAGTCGAGAGCCATCCTCTCATGGGAAACGTGGATGAATCCGCGGTCGAAGGCGCGGTCACGATCGTGATCGCGCTCATGATCGCGGTCCTGCTGAGGTCCGGCGAGAGCGGCCATGGCCACGATTAGGAGGATTGCGGAAATGAGGATCGGAGTGGTGCGATTGGGAATTTTCATTAGTACGCCCCTTTGAGATTTTAGCGGGATGGTAGAGGGGGAAGCTGGCCGTGTCAATGCGGAATGCGATGCAGTCTTGACCCGGGGTGTGGAAAAGATGTGGTCAGCGGCTGGTGGCCAGTAGGAACTTGTCCGACATCACCGGCTTGGCCGGATAGCTTCATGCGGGGACCGCGCCCTTCTTACGGAGGATTCCGGCTGAGGCTAGCGTGACTACCAGGCCGATGGGGAAAACTTCCATGAAGGTCATGGCTATGTTGATGATCGGCTTGTTGTACATCACTTTGAACTCCTTTGCTTTCTTCATGCGCTCATCGATCTTCTGCTGGCTTTCGCCGGATGCTTTAGCCTGCTCGACCATGTGGGCAGAATATTTTTCGGCGAAGCCGGGCATCAGCTTGAAATAGATGAATTCCCAGGTGCCGACGTAGCAGGCGCTGGAGATCAATGTGATCAGGATGCCTACGGCGAAGCCGCGGCCGAAGGTCATGCGTCCGCCTCCGGTGCTCTCGCGGTAGGAACGTATGCCGAAGAAGATGAGGAGCGCGGAGAGAACGATGGTGGTGTAGCCGAGAATTTCACCCTTGTCGAAACCGATTTTGTCGGCGAAGGGGACAGTCAGCAGCATCATGGCGGCAAAGATCGTGCCGGAAATCAATCCGAAGGTCAGGACGGTCTTTTTCATGGAAGTCAGTCTCCTTTTTTCCGTGACGTCGGGACTCACGTGGGCTGAAATGTAGCGGGGAACGCGGGTAATGTCGTCATGCTTTCGGGTGATTTTGCGCGGGGCATCGAAAAATCATTCGTTTGGGTGAGACATTCACGGGAGGAGGCCGAATCCTTTGCCGATTTGCACGGCCTGGGTGCGGCGCTTGGCGCCGAGCTTATCAAAGAGGCGGCTGGAATGGGTCTTGACCGTGTTTTCGCTGACGAAGAGGCGGTTGGCGATTTCGCGGTTGCTCAGTCCGGTGGCGATGAGGGCAAGGATTTCGAGTTCGCGGGCGGTGATGCCCAGCTGGGTGACGCGAGCCTGGTCGACGGTGAATGGGGCGGCGGGGACTTCCTTGATGATGATTTCGGTGACGACTTTTTCGTGGATGATTGGCTTCTTCCGGGTGAGGGTCTGGCCCAGCCAAATGCCGAGCGCGGCAAACAGGGCGGCAACGAGTGCGCCGTAGATTTCCAGGGAATGCTCGACGACGAGGAAACGGTATTCCGTGAGTTTTAAGAGCGCGATCAGGAGGCCGCCGGTCACGCCATAGAGAAGGATGTCGCGCAGGGCGCGGCGGCGGTTGGGCGGGGCGGATTCCGTTGTCGAGGCCACGGGAGGCATGATAGCAAAGCGGGCGGCGCGGCTCAGTGGGGCTGGCATTGCGGCGCTCCCCCGCGTTCCCCTTAAACTTGGGAACCAGGTCTTCTTGCATTGCGTACCGTAGGTGAGGGAGAGAACTGCATGGATCAGGAGTCGACGGCGGTCTTGCATGAGCTGGGGCGCGGCGAGGAGCCGACGCAGGCTGATAGGACTATCTTGCTGGCGATTGCTGGGGTGGTCGCGCTGGCGCATGTGGCTACGAATGGGCGGTATGGGTTTCATCGCGATGAGTTGCAGACTTTGAGCGATGCGCTGCATCTGGATTGGGGGTTTGTGGCGTATCCGCCATTCACGCCGTTCGTAGAGCGCGTGGGAATGGCTCTGTTTGGGTATTCGACGATCGGGTTGCGGATGTTTTCGGTGATCGCTCAGGCTACGGCGATTTTCGTGACCGGATTGATGGCTTGGGAATTGGGCGGCGGTCGATTGGCTCAGGTTACGGCGGCGGTTTGCGTGGCGCTGGCTCCGCTGGCGATGTTTGAGGCGACGGAGTTTCAATATTCGACATTCGATTATTTGTGGTGGGTGCTGATTGCTTACTTTGTGATCCGGCTTTTGAAGTCGGACGATGCGCGCTGGTGTGTGGGCATTGGGGCGGCGGTGGGCCTGGGCTTGATGACGAAGTACACGATGGCTTTTTATGTGGCCGGGATTCTGGGCGGGCTGGTGCCGACTTCGGCGCGAAAATTTCTGGCGAGTAAATGGTTTTGGATCGGGATTGGGATCGCTTTGGTGATTTGTCTGCCGAATGTGATCTGGCAGTTGCGGCATGACTTTATTTCGCTGCATTTTTTGCGGCACATTCATGCGCGCGATGTGCGGCAGGGGCGGGGGGACGGATTTTTCAAGTATCAATTTCTGGTCGATGCGAACCTGGCGTCTGCGCCGCTGTGGATTGCCGGGTTGGTCGCGTATTTCCGCGATCGGCGTTTTCGCATGCTGGGTTGGATGTATGTGATCCCGCTGGTTGTGTTCGCAGTGACTCGGGCTCGTTTTTATTACGTAGGGGCGGCATATCCCATGCTGCTGGCGATGGGTGCGGTGGTGGGGGAACGGTGGATGGCGACTTGGTCGCGCGGGTGGCGATGGGCCGTCGAGGGGATTGTGTTTGCCGGGATCGCGGCTTGCGCGGCGTATGCTGGCGCGATCCTTATTCCGTGGGCATCGAGCGGGCCCCTGAAAGAATTTGCGCTGAAGCATAATGGCGATCTGCGCGAGGAGATCGGCTGGGACGATCTGGTGCGAGCCGTGGCTGGGGTGCGCGATTCGCTTCCGGCTGAGCAGCGCGGGAACTTTGGCGTGGTCGTAGGGAATTATGGCGAGGGCGGGGCGATCACGATTTTGGGGCCGGAGTATCACTTGCCGCCGGCGATTCAGTTGACGAATTCGGGTTGGTTGCGCGGGTATCCGACGCCTCCGCCTTCGACATTGATTGTGGTGGGGTGGGACCGGGATCAGGTGGATGAGGCGTTTACCGCGTGCCGGGTGGCGGGGCATAACGGAAACTCTTTGGGCGTGGAGAATGAGGAGAGCCGGGATCATCCGGATATTTATGTGTGCGGGCCGCCGAAGTTGGCGTGGCCCCAGTTTTGGGAGGAGCATCAGAGGTTCGGATGAGGTGCACTCGTGTGCTGCGATCATTCCCATCACCCACCCTAACGTCGCAAAAAACGCGACGTTAGGATGGGGCACCCTCGGTGTTGGTGGTGCCGGCCAAAGTCAAAAGCCTTGACCCTGCGCGTCTGTTTCTGGGGCAGGGATCCTTCGACTCCGTATTCGTTCGCTTCGCGAACGAATACTACGCTCAGGATGACAGCCTAGTTTGCTGGCGTGCCGAAGAGGGCTTCTATCAGGCCGTTGTTCCAGGTGCAATTTTTTGTGGCGCTGTTGGCGGCTAGTTGGAGCATGATGGTTTGCGCTGCGGACTTTGTGGGCTTCTTCTGGCCGCCGCCTACGTAGCTTAGGATTAGGTCATAGTTATCCGGTTGCGGAATCTCGCAGGCGTTGGTGTTCTGATTTACTTTCTTGTAAGTCCACCAACTCCATCCGATATTGTTGGCGGCCATGAGTTCGGCCATGCCTTGGGCCCATGCATTGGTGTTCTCTCCGGTCTCTCCATTCCATAGGGGAGTGTTGTATTGCGCGCGCAGGTCGAGATATCCCTGGATGGAGGCGAGATTGTTCTGGTCCCAATATTTGTGGAAGACGAGGACCATGTTGTTGTCCCAGGGCGGCAGGATGGCTTGCACGCCGGCGGTTGAGCCGCACCAGGCGGTGCCGCACGCGAAGATGATGTGATTGGCGTCGACGGCGCGGATGGCGGTCGTGGTCTCGACATAGAAGGCGCGGACGGTCGCGCCGCCGATCCACGGAGTTTGCTCGCTTAGCAGAGGCTCGTCGAGCAGGTCGTATCCGGCTACGGTGGGTTCGTTGGCGTAGCGCTGGGCTATGGCTTGCCAGAGATGGATCGCCCACGGTTGGTAGATGGTGGGCTGGGTCCAGAGGTGGGGCTGGCCGTCTACGGTGTCGGACATTAATTCGGGATTCTGCGCTCCGGGAGCGGCGTGCATGCACAGGATCACGTAGATGTGATGCGCTTTGCACCAGGCGATCATCTGATCGATCCACTGCCAGCCGCTGTCGAGATAGACGCCGTCTTGCGGCGAGAGCCAGTGATAGTTGATCGATAGGCGGACGGCGTTGACTCCCCAGCGTTGCCAGCGGGCTACATCGTCTTCGGTGATTACGTTTTCCTTCCAGGTTTGCCAGTACTGGCTGTTCGCGTCAGCGCCCATCAAGGTTTCTAGCCTGTCGTGGATGCGGGTGTAGCCGTAGTACCAGAGATATTTTCCGTTGCCGTCGGGCCATTCGAGCATGTAGGCCTCGGTGTTGGTCCACTCGCCGAGGCCGAGGCCGTGGGGAACGAAATTGTTGCCGTTGGCGTCGACGATGTTCTGGCCGCTGACTTTGAGGCCGGTCCAGGATTGGGCGGAGGAGAGGGTCGAAGTGAGGGCTATGGCTAGTACGAGGAGTAGTCGGCGGGGCATGATTGTTTTCCTACGGGGAGGGTATTGAAACGTTTGAATATTGATGCTTCTGGAGGTTGATGTCAAGTTGAAAACGTGGGCCGTTGTAGTGCAAGAACTCCCTGAAGAGCCAGCGTCAAAACCGATGATAGGGATTCTTCGACTACGCTTTCGTCCGCTTCGCGAACGAAAGCTCCGCTCAGAATGACAATGCCAATTTAGCGGGCGGGGGCGCCCGCTCTACGCGGGCGAACCATCTAGCGGTGTTGGTCGCGGCGGCGGAGGTAGTCGATGAACATTTGTTCGACGGGCTTGTCGTAGGCCATGAGGACGTGGCGGACGGTGTGTCCGCTGACGAAGTGGCAGACTTCTTCGGCGAGGTTCTTGGCGTGATCGCCGGCGCGCTCCAGCGATTGGGTCATGAAGATGACTTGCAGGCTGGCCTGGCGGTGCACGTTTTCGGGATTCTCGATGTGGCGCAGGAAGATCAGGTTGCGGAGGCGATCCATTTCGGCGTCGGCGCGGAGAACGTCGATGGCTTTAGCGATTTCGCGGGAGGAAAACGCGGCGCCGCAGTCGCTCAGCATTTTTTCGAGGATGGTCGCCATCTGCGTGAGGTCGCGAGTGTCCTCGGGATCGATGCGATTTCCGGCGGCCTGGGCGCTGTTGGCGAAGCTGAGGAGGAGGTCGCCGATGCGCTCGAGGCCGATCATGAATTTCATGCAGGCGAGAAGTTCGCGGGCCTGGGCGGCGTCGACTTCGGTGATGGCGGTGGTGACGCCGGAGTCGATCTCCATGTCGAGCGTGTCGAGCTCGCGCTCGCGCTGGCGCAGAGAGCCGAGCAGGGTGGCGGAGCCGGTGGCGATGCCTTCGGCCGCCGCGCCCGCGGCTTCCTGGGCGAGGCGACAGGCTTCGACGGTGCGGCGCACGAGGTACTGGTGAGCCGGTTCGGGGTCGGGGCTCTTGATCGCGGTGCTCATTGGGATGTCCGCCGGACGGGACCGCAGACGACGTTGGATGGCCGGTGCGTCGCCGCGCTTCCGCCGTTCATTCGATGGGATGGCCAACGGCCTAAGGATAGGTTTTATTGCCAAAGGGGTGGTTAAAAACCTGTGAATTTTCGGTGATTTTTCGGGTTCGAAGTGCGGGATCGGGATAACCACCGGGGCTGAAGCCCGGCATCTTTGGGATTCTTACGCGGCGCTGAAGCGCCGGTCTTCCACGATCACAACCGACGCTGACGCGCTCTTCTCCATCGCCGTCACGCTCGGCTTCCCAACTGCGAAACTCAAAGTCCCCACTCTGACGTCGCAAAATGCGCGACGTTAGAATGGGCCACCCTTTTCTTAGGCGTTGGGGAGGGTGAAGAGGAATGTGGCGCCGTGGCCTAGTTCGCTTTCGGCGCGAATGGAGCCTCCGTGGGCCAGAACGATGTGCTTGGCGATGGCCAAGCCCAAGCCGGTGCCTCCGGATTCGCGGGAGCGGGCTTTGTCGACGCGGTAGAAGCGCTCGAAGAGGCGGGGCAAATGTTCGGAGGAAATGCCCGCGCCGAAATCCTGCACGTAGAATTCGATGCCGCGCTTGGCGGCGCGCGCGCCCAGCAGGATGCGTGCGCCGGAGCGGCCGTACTTCATGGCGTTGTCGATCAAGTTCGAGAAGACTTGGTGAATGGCTTCGCGGTCGGCGAGTACGAGAGGAAGGGATTCGAGTTGGCCACTGTCGACATCCACGATTTGCAGTTCGACATCCTGGCCGCGGGCGATCTCGCGGAAACTTTCTTCGGCGTCGTGCAGAAGTTCGATCGGGGGGACGGGCTCGGTTTCGAAGCGCGTTTCGCCGGATTCTACGCGTGCGAGCGTAAGCAAATCTTCGGTGAGGCGCGACATGCGGGCGGCATTCTTGCGAATGATTTCTAGGAACTCGCGGGTGGGCGCGGTGCCGTCGGGAGCGGTGTCGAGCAGAGTTTCGGAATATCCCTGAATCGAGGTGAGCGGCGTGCGCAGTTCGTGGGAGACGTTGGCGATGAAGTCGCGGCGCGTTTTTTCGACGCGCTCGGTCTCGGTGAGATCGCGAAGCACGGCGACGACGCCGCCGTCGGGGAGCGGGGCCGCGGTCACGTCGAAGGCGCGGCCGGGAACGATGGAGGTGGCGCGCGCGGTCTTGACCTGCTTGGAAGATGTGGCGGCGTTGACGGTGGCGAGGAAATCGGGGTCGCGAATGGTCTCGACGACGGGCGCGTTGAGGCGCGTGCGCTGCGGAACGAGGCGGTCCATGGACTGGTTGGCCCACTGCACCAGGCCGTCGGCGCTAACGGCGATGACAGCGTCCTGCATGCTGTTGAGCAGGGTTTCGAGCTGGCGCTGGCTGGAACGTACGGCGGCAAAGCTGCGCTCGACCTGGCCGGCAGTTTTGTCGATGGCGGCGGCGACGCGGCCGATTTCGTCGAGGGGGGTATCGTGGACGCGAGCGTGGAGATCGCCTTGCTCGATGCGGGCGGCGACATCGACGATGCGCTCGAGACGGCGCGAGGTCCAGACGGACGCGGTGGCGGCGACCAGCAGAGCGATGACGAGGGCGAGCGCCGATCCCCAGAGCATGCGGCGGTGGACTTGTTGTTGAATGATTTCTACGTCGGAGAGCGGATAGGCGAGGCGGACTGCGCCTCCGGAGACGGGCGCGGCTACGTAGAGGAATGGAATGCCGACAGTGGCGCTTTTGCGCTCGTCGATGCCGATCTTGCCGGCGAGGGCGGCGGCGAATTCCTTGCGAGCGGCATGGTTCTCCATGTTGGCGGGATTGGCTTCGGAGTCGGCGAGCACCTTGCCGGAGGCGTCGATGATGGTGGCGCGAGCGCCGGCGGCTTGGCCTTCCTGGGTGGCGATTTCTGCGATGGGGCGGGATTTATCGGTTTCGACGCGATGGGCGAACATCAGCGTCTTCTGCTGCAGGTTGCGCTCGATCTCGCTGCGGACGGAGGCTTCCCACGCGCTGCCCAACATCAGGTCCATGATGAGGGCGGTCGCGGCGATGACGATGAGGAAGACTGCGAGCAGCTTGAAGAAGATGCGGTTCTTCATCTGCCGGCGTTACATCCTCTCGTCATTTGGGGACCTCGAAGCGATAGCCGGCGCCGCGCACGGTTTTGAGATAGCGCGGATTCTCCGGGTCGGGCTCGATTTTTTCGCGAATACGGCGCACGTAGACGTCGACCGAGCGCGGCGTGACATAAGAAGTGTCGCGCCAGACGGAGTCAAGCAAGTGGTCGCGGGTGAATACGCGTCCGCGGTGGCGGGCGAAGTAATCGAGCAAGCGGAACTCGGTGGCCGTGGTGGGAACGAGTGTTCCGCTGACGGTGAGGGTCATCGCGGAGGGATCGATTTCGATTTCGCCGACTTTGACCGGGCTCGGCGGAAGCGGGCGCTCGAAGCGGCGCATGACGGCTTTGACGCGGGCGACCAGCTCGCGCGGGCTGAAGGGCTTGGCGATGTAGTCGTCGGCACCGAGTTCGAGGCCGAGGACGCGGTCGGCTTCGCTACTTTTCGCGGTGAGAAAAATTACCGGCACCGAGGCGAGGGCGGCAGTCTGGCGAATGGTGCGGCAGATCTCGAGGCCGTCTTTGCCGGGGACCATGATATCGAGCAGGAAAAGCGCGGGGCGCTGCCGTTCGGCGTCGGAGAGCACGTTGGCTCCGGTGGGATAGACGCGCACGGTGAAGCCCTCGTTCTCAAGATGATGGCGAACGAGGCGGGAAATGTCGGGATCGTCTTCGACGACGAAGATGCTGGGTTTCATCGGGAGTATTGTATCGAACGTAGGAGCGAGTACCTAGTGCCGAGTAGCGAGACGCGGATGGATATTCATCAGGCGTTCATGTTGGGTGGGCGAAGGGGAGGCGCGATGCGGGGATACCATAGTCAAGACTGGTATCCAGTATGGTATGATCACATATATGAGCCAAATAGAGACGGCGCGCAAGATAACGGTGGAGGTTCCTCCTGAGCTGCTGGAAAAGGCGCAGCGTGCGATTGGGGCTGGCATTACCGAAACCGTGCGGACGGGACTGAAGTTAGTCGCGGCCACGCAGACGTATGCCCGGTTGCGAGAGCTACGGGGCAAAGTTCGTTTTTCCCGCACAGCGGCCGAATTGAAGGCGGATCGTTGATCGCCGCTGATACGAGCACGTGGATTGCATTCCTGCAAGGCGCGGCCGGAGAAGACACAGAGTTCCTTGACAAGGCGCTGGCCGACCGTCAAGTGCTGATGGTGCCTGTGGTGCTGACTGAACTACTTAGCGATCCCGCGCTTCCCGCAAGTGTTGCTCAAACTCTAGCGGAATTGCCGCTGCTTGAAGTCGAGGCCGGTTATTGGCAGCGGGCGAGCCTGTTGCGCGCGAAGGTTTTGGGGCGACGCCGCAAAGCACGGCTCGGCGATGCGCTCATTGCTCAGAGTTGTATCGACGGCGGCGTCTCCCTACTGACGCGTGACCGGGGCTTCCGAGTATTTTCTGAGGCGGCCAACCTGGGACTTCTGAATTAGAAATCGTCCACTGCGATACGAATTCTTGGTGAATCCGGGCGCGACGTTCGGTGGCAGAGTTCGTTTGACACTTTGGCGGTGAAGTGATTTGATGAGCAACAACAGTTCTAAGTGGAGGGGTTGGCATGTCGTTTGAGGAGGCACTTGCGGCGGTGTCGCGAGACGAGGGTTTCAAGGCTACGGTTTACGCGATGAATACCCTGCTCATTCATAAGGGCATCTATACGCAGGAGGAGTTCCAGTCGCTCTTCGTGGAGTGGGTAGAGAAGGAGCAGCGACGCAAGACGCCAGTCTCTCGAAGTGCAGCGACATCTAGTGTGGTCTCCGCGTAGTTTTGTAGGGCGGATGTTCACAGCCTGACTTCTTGTTTCCGCAGTGAATTCCTTTATCGCAGGCCCAACACTCGCACTGACAGGGCGGCGCGGGCGCTACCTCTCTCGGAAGTTTCTTCTTGCTTGTCATTTCCATACCTCCTTATCAAGGTGCACTACCTATATAACGAAGGCCGTTCTGCGAACGGAGGGAATCTCTAGGCTGCTGACAGTCTGCGGAAAACTGCTTGCATCACAAACGGGCCATCCTTGTACAGCGGCACAAATGCAAGCTGCCGGACATATAGCGGTCGGGGAAATGTGTGGAGAAGCTGTGGAAATCAATGAATCTCGGTTAATCAAGCGAGGAAAACAAACGGCGAAGCCATAGTTCTCGACGGAGTCGGGCCACTGCGTGACGGCGGGGCAGCCGGGGGCGGTTGTCCCCACATAACTTGGCTTCGCTAGGGTGGCAAGCTGTTCGCCCGCCCCAATGTGGAGTGGTAGACTCGAACGTTTTCAGAGGGGGGACTTATGGATATCAAGACGGTCGGAGTGGTGGGTGCGGGCACCATGGGCAATGGCATTGCGCATGTGTTTGCGCGCAGCGGATACAGCGTGATTCTGTGCGATCTGGAGCAAAGTTTTCTGGAGCGCGCTCTCAATACCATCACCAGGAATCTCGACCGGGAGATGGCGAGAAATAAAATATCCGAGGAGGACAAGGCGGGCGCGCTCGGCCGCATTCAGCCCGTCACCCGGCGCGAGCATCTGGCGGAGTGCGACTTCGTCATTGAAGCGGCGACCGAAAAGTTTGAGATCAAGACGGAGATCTTTCGCGATCTCGACCGGCTCACGCGTCCGGAGATTATTCTGGCGTCGAACACGTCCTCCATTTCGATCACAAAATTAGGAGCGCTGACCAAGCGGCCCGACAAGGTCATCGGCATGCATTTCTTTAATCCTGTGCCGGTGATGAAGTTGGTGGAAGTGATTCGCGGGCTGGCCACTTCACAGGAGACGTTCACGGCCGTGCGCGATTTGTCGGTGAAGCTGGAAAAGACGCCGGTCGAAGTAAATGACGCGCCGGGCTTCGTTTCGAACCGCGTGCTGATGCCGCTGCTCAACGAGGCCATGTACACGGTGATGGAGGGCGTCGCGACGCCTGAGGCCGTCGATGAAGTGTTCAAGCTCGGCATGGCGCATCCCATGGGGCCTTTGACTCTCGCAGATTTTATCGGGCTCGACGTTTGCCTGGACATCATGCGGGTGATGCATAGCGGGCTGGGAGATCCGAAGTACCGGCCCTGTCCGCTGCTGATCAAGATGGTCGATGCGGGCTGGCTGGGGCGCAAGAGTGGGCGGGGATTCTACAAGTACTGACTGATATCGACGGGCAGCGAAAGACCTCACCACAGAGGACACAGAGATCACAGAGGACTTCGGGTTCGAGGGATATTTTTCCCGGCGCATGATGATGACTGCATCCGAACAGCGCGGTGCCCCACGAAGCGATGCGTGGTTCTACCTGCTGGCTGCGCTGTGCGGCATTGCCACGGGCTGGGCCGATGTGGTCATCGACGATCTGCTGTTTACAGCGCTGCTGGTGCTGATGGCCTGCATGCTGCTGGGCATGTTGCGGCCGCGCTGGCCCTGGCGCTGGGTGGTGGTTGTGGGCATGTTCGTTCCACTGACCGAACTCGCAGCTTATCTGGTGCGGACGGTGAAGCCCACGCGCGCGCAAATATATGGCTCGTTCCTCGCGTTTCTTCCCGGCATTGCGGGCGCGTATGGCGCTGCGATCATGCGCCGCGTGGTGGACGATCTGCTGCAGAAGAAGTGATCGCGCTGCGGGCCGCCGGTTAGGTCCGTCTAATCCTCTATTACCTTCGTCAGTCGAAATGCAGTGGCCTTACTAAAGGCCGATGCAGAGATGCCGATCCATGTTTCTCGGGGGATCTTCTACGGCGTTGGTCTGAAGTAATAAGTCGGACCTCGGCTTCGGACCTTGGGCGGGGCAGGCCGCATACCTGACGCCTGAGGTCCGGCGGCTGACCAGAGGCTTGTGGAGAATGACAAGGCCGTCTGGCATCTTTGGCTTCACCAAAAAGTAACTCCCGTATCCACAGGATGGACGCGTATGCTGCGGAAAAGGGTTTGTGGATATGAGTGTGACCGTCTCCA
>Ga0209656_10001773_pt1 | contig 14111 bp, 14 predicted proteins | sample BogFormECP12_OM2_FD_188239 | JGI IMG/M metagenome (GOLD analysis project Ga0209656, IMG submission 188239) | Bog forest soil microbial communities from Calvert Island, British Columbia, Canada - ECP12_OM2 (SPAdes) (version 2) | ecosystem: Environmental > Aquatic > Freshwater > Wetlands > Bog ... | reverse complement strand
GTGCTCGCGGTCGCGGGAAGTCATCGCACCCCCCCGGCGTATGCAGGAACGTGAAATTGCCCGGGCACCCCGGTTCGTTAGGGAGCCAGTTATTGGTCCAGCCAGCCGAGCAGCAGTTCGGTCAGCCTTTCCGGCGTGTCAAGCGGCACCCAATGGCTCGCGCCGGGAATTTCCTCGTAACGCCAGGGTCCCGCCACGAATGCCGCCGATTTCTTCATCCTCTCGCCGTCCAGGTAATGGTCTTCGGTCGACCAGATAGCCAAAGTCGGCGCGGTGACCGGCGGCAGGGCGGGCGCGGGGCCGGGCATCCGCGGCGCGAGGTTGGCCCGGTACCAGTTCAGCGACGCGGTCAGCGCACCCGGCCGGGACAGGTCCGCGATGGCCGCCTCGAGGTCTCCGTCCCCGCGGCTGAACGTGCGCAGCCAGGCCCAGTCGTCGTGCTGGATGGTCGCCTCCGCGACGCCATAGAACTGGAAGAAGAGCTGATACCAGGCCATCTCGTACTGCCGCATGCTGGGCGGCGCGAGCGGATGCGGCACCGAGATCACGGTCAGCGTGCGGACGCGGTCCGGGCAGAGGATGGCGGTGAGCCAGGCCACCGCCGCACCCCAGTCGTGGCCGACCACGTGCGCCGCCTGCACGCCGAGCCCGTCAAGGAGCGCGCTGACGTCGCCGACCACGTTCCGCAGTCCGTAGGAGCGGACCTCAGCCGGGCGCTCCGAGCGCCCGAAACCGCGCATGTCCGGCGTGATCACCCGGTAACCGCTGGCCGCCAGGACCGGAACCTGATGCCGCCACAGCCGCGCCGAATCCGGCCAGCCGTGCAGCAGGAGGACGGGGACGCCGTCACCGTGTTCCTCGACGTAGAGGGAGATGCCGTTCGCCTCGATGACCCGGCCATCGTCTGGGCTCGTCATGACCCGATCATGGCACGACGGGGACCTAGCGGTGCTCACGCCTCCATAGCACGATCAGCACCGCCACGATAAAGACGAACAGCACGGCCGCTCCCAGGTAGTCGATCATGCCGCGCGCACCTCCATTCCCGCAGCGTAGCAGGACGGTCGGCCGGCCCGGTAACGCCGGGTTCCTGGGGTATGCGTTCAGGGCGAATCCCGCTGGTCTTGCTCTTTCGACCGAGGCACGACCAGGCCGGTCTCGTAGGCAGTGACCACGGCCTGGGTCCGATCCCGCAGCCCGAGCTTGTTAAGCACCCGGCTGACGTGCGTCTTCACCGTCTCCTCGGTGACCACCAGGCGGGCGGCTATCTCCGGGTTGGACAGGCCCTCCGCGACGAGCCGCAGGACCTGAGTCTCGCGCGGGGTGAGAGTGGCCAGGGCACCCGAAGGCAGGGCGTCGGGCCTCGGGCGCAGCCGGGTGAACTCGCTGATCAGGCGGCGGGTGACGGCGGGCGCGAGCAGCGCCTCGCCGGCCGCGACGACCCGTACGCCCTCAAACAGCCGCTCGGCGGTGACGTCTTTGAGCAGGAAGCCGCTGGCGCCGGCGCATAGCGCGTCGTAGACGTAGGCATCCAGGTCGAAGGTGGTCAGGATCAGGATGCGTGGGCCGTCCAGCCTGGGTCCGGCGAGCTGCCTGGTGGCTTCGATGCCATCCATGACAGGCATGCGCACGTCCATCAGGACGACGTCCGGCGCCAGCTCACGGCAGATCCGTACCGCCTCGGTCCCGTCGCAGGCGGTGCCGACGACCGTGAAGTCCGGCTGGGTGTCGAGCAGCGCGGCGAAGCCGGTGCGCACCACGTGATGATCGTCGGCGACGATGATCCGGACCGCCGGGGGAACATCGGTCATCCGGTCATCTCCGCCTTGGCGGGCAGCGTGGCCTCGATCAGGAAGCCGCCGCCGGGAGCGGCGCCGGTGCGCAACTCACCGCCGGCCGCCGCGGCACGCTCGCGCATGCCGGGCAGCCCGTGGCCGCCGGCCACGGGCTGCGCCGCGGGCGGGCCCGGGCCGTTGTCGCGGATGCGCAGCCCCAGGGCGTCATCCGCGAAGTGCAGCTCCACGTCGACCGCGGCACCCGGCGCGTGCCGCCGGACGTTGGTGAGCGCTTCCTGGATGATGCGGTACGCGGCCAGCTCGACACCGGGATCGAGGGAGGCTGGGGGCCCGGAAACGATAAGCCTGGTGCCTGTGCCTGACGCATCCCTGGCCTCGTCGAGCAACTCGTTGAGCTGCTGCAGACCTGGCTGCGGATGGCGGTCAGCATCCGGTTGGCCTGGGCCGGCGTCCTGCGCGTCCTCGCGGAGCACGCCGAGCAGCCGCCGCATTTCGGTCAGGCCGGCCCTGGCGGTGTCGCCGATCTCCAGTAGCCGCTGCGCGCCCGCGGCGGGCATCCCCGGGGTGGCCAGCCGGGCCGTCTCCGCCTGCACCGCGATCATGGAGATATGGTGCGCGACCACGTCGTGCAGCTCACGGGCGATGCGCGCGCGCTCCCCGCGGGCCGTGTGCTCCACCAGGGTGCCGGCGATGACCTGCCGGGCCTGGCTGTGCACCAGCGCCTCGCTGCGCGCCCGCTCGGCAATACCGGTCAGTGCGGCCGCCGGGGCCAGCGCGGCCAGCAGCACGACCAGGACGCCTTCCTCCGAGCCCGCGCGCCACGTGCCGGCCAGCGCCAGCACCAGGAACGGCGCGGCCAGGGCCGGCGCCAGGAACTGGGCCGTACCCCACGAGGCCTCGGTTCGCCGGCTACTGCTCCATGCTGCGCCGCTGCGGCCCAGCCGGTACAGGGCGATCAGCAGCGCCGCCAGGCCCGCGACCGTCAGCGTCTGGAAGGCCGCGAGCGAAAGCACGCTCGCCGCACAGATAGCCACGGCGGCCGCGACCGGCCCGAGGAAAGCCAGCGGCACCGTGGTGCTTGCGGCGAGCGCGCACACGCCGACCAGGCCGGCCACGCTCATCCCGGTGCTGGCGCCCCGCGCGATCGCCTCGCTCATCGCCGCCAGCCCGAGCAGGGCGCCGGCGACGGCGGGCGCGTGCGGAGACGCGGCGAACCGCCGGCCCCTTTCCGGCCATCCGCCACCCCGGTCACCTGACGTGCCCATGTCAATCATTGTCGCCGCTCAGCCCGGGCATGGCGTCACCCCGGCCGGGGATACCGCCGTCCCTCTCGCGAGGGATGCGCCGCGGATGTCCCTCGGGCCAGCGACGGGCAAGACCGCTCCCCGGCGTGATGACCGTCCCGGGCGCCGTTCCCTAGCCTTACCTGATATGGAAGCAACCATCGAAGTCAGCGGCCTGCGCAAGCGGTTCGGGCCGACCCTGGCCCTGGACGGGATGTCCTTCACGGTCGAGCCGGGGCAGGTCACCGGCTTTGTCGGGCCGAACGGCGCCGGGAAGTCCACCACGATGCGGGTGATCCTCGGCCTGGATGCGGCCGATAAGGGCAGCGCGTTGATCGGCGGCCGCCCGTACCAGTCGCTGCGGCATCCGCTGAGCCAGGTGGGGGCGCTGCTGGACGCGGCCGCGCTGCAGCCCAGCCGCAGCGCCCGTAACCACCTGCTGTGGCTGGCCCACTCCCAGGGCCTCGGCGCGAAGCGGGTCGACGAGGTGATCGAGCAGGCGGGCCTTTCGTCGGCGGTGCGGCGGAAGGCGGGTGGCTTCTCGCTGGGCATGCGGCAGCGGCTGGGGATCGCCGCCGCGCTGCTGGGCGATCCGCCGGTGCTGATGATGGACGAGCCGTTCAACGGCATGGATCCCGAGGGCATCGTGTGGATGCGCGGGTTCCTGCGGTCCCTGGCCGCGCAGGGCCGCGCGGTGCTGGTGTCCAGCCACCTGATGAGCGAACTGCAGGACACCGCGGACCACCTGGTGGTGGTCGGCCGCGGGCACGTCATCGCGGATACCAGCGTGGCGGAGCTGATCGCGACCGCGTCCGACGGCCGGGTCACGGTGCGGACCACCGCACGGTCGGAGGCGATGACGGTGCTGGCGCACGCGGGGGCCACCGTCGCCGCCGCCGACCGGGACACGCTCATCATCTCCGGGCTGGCCGCCGAGAAGATCGTGACGCTGCTCGGCGAGAGCGGGGTGCCGTTCTCCGAGGTGTCGGCGCACCGCGCGACGCTAGAGGAGGCCTACATGGAGCTCACCAGGGACGCGGTCGAGTTCCGTGCCGCCACGCCGTCCGGGGCCAGCATTGAGGAGGCGGCGCGATGACCGCCACGATTACCCCGCAGCAGCCGGGCCAGCAGACCGGACGGGACGGCTTCGCTCAGGTCCTGCGCGCGGAGTGGACCAAGTTCCGGACCGTCCGCGGCTGGGTCATCGGCACGCTCGTCGCCGTCCTGGTGACCGCGGGGATCGGGCTGTTCGCCGCCGGGGCCAGCAGCAGCTCCTGCCAGAATGCGAGTGGTTCGAACGGCGGCCCGGTCCGGACCGGTCAGGGGTGCCAGACGGGCATCCCCCCGGTGGGGCCGGCCGGTTATGCGGTCAGCGACAGCTTCTACTTCGTGCGACAGCCGCTGGCCGGGAACGGCAGCATCACCGTCCAGATCACCTCGCTGACCGGGCTGCTCCCGTCCACGACCAGCAACGGCAGCGACACGCGTCCCGGTCTCGTGCCGTGGGCCAAGGCCGGGATAATCATCAAGGAGAGCACCCAGCCGGGATCGGCGTACGCGGCGATGATGGTCACCGCGGACCACGGGGTACGCATGCAGGACGACTACACCAGCGACACGGCGGGCCAGCCGGGCGCCGTCTCCGCGGCTTCCCCGCGCTGGCTCCGGCTGACCCGCTCCGGCGACACGATCACCGGCTACGACTCGGCCGACGGCACGCACTGGACCCAGGTGGGCACCGTTCACCTGACCGGGCTGCCGTCAACCGTCCAGGCCGGGCTGTTCGCCGCGTCCCCGGCGTACCAGGCGATCTCCGAGAACTTCGGCGGCGGGGAAAACGGGATCGTTGCCCCCAGCCAGGACACCGCCGTCTTCGATCATCTCAGCCGGTCGGGCGCCTGGCCGGGCGGCACGTGGACCGGCGATTACATCGGAGCCGCCGACGGGTCCGGGATCGGCGGGTATCACCAGGCCGGCAGCCGGTTCACCGTGACCGGCTCCGGCGACATCGCGCCGGCCGTGACCGGGCAGGCCGGGGACGTCGGCGCCACCATCACTGAGCACCTGGTAGGCACGTTCGCCGGGCTGATCGCGGTGATCGTGGTCGCGACGATCTTCATCACGGCCGAGTACCGGCGGGGCCTGATCCGCATCACCCTGGCCGCGAGCCCGCGGCGGGGGCGGGTACTGGCGGCGAAGGCGATCGTGATCGGCTCGGTCACCTTCGTGGCCGGGCTAGCCGCCGCGGCCGCCGCGGTGATCTTCGGGGCCCGGCTAGCCAGCGCCCGCGGCTCGTACGTGTACCCGGTGCCGTGGGCGACCGAGCTGCGCATAGTCGTCGGCACCGGGTTGCTGATCGCGGTGGCCGCCGTCCTCGCCCTCGCCCTCGGGACCGTGCTGCGTCGCAGCGCGGCCGCGGTCACCATCGTCATCGTAGCCATCGTCCTCCCGTATCTCCTGGGCGTCGCCTCCGTTCTGCCGGTCAGCGCCTCGGGCTGGCTGCTGCGGATCACCCCGGCCGCCGCCTTCGCCATCCAGCAGGCCATGCCGCAGTACCCGCAGGTCACCGCCCTCTACTCGCCATCGTCCGGCTACTTCCCGCTGGCGCCGTGGGCCGGCCTCGCCGTATTGTGCGCTTACGCCGCGCTCACCCTGGGCCTGGCCGTTGTCCTGCTCCGCCGGAGGGACGCATGAGCCAGGCCCTGCACGCCGGACCACCGGGCCTGTCCATCGTGCGGCGCGTAGAAGCGGCAAGCATGCGGGACACACTGCACGCGGAATGGACCAAGCTGCGCACCGTGTCCGGCCCGGCCTGGCTGCTGGCCGGCGCCATCGTGCTGGTCGTGGCGGTGAGCGCCGCCGCCACGGCTGCCGTCAAATGCCCGTCCGGCACCGCGTGCCCGGTGGACACCCCCAAGCTCAGCCTCACCGGGATCGAGTTCGGCCAGGCGGTCGTCGCCATCCTGGCCGTGCTGGCGATCAGCGGCGAGTACGGCACCGGCATGATCCGCATCACGCTGACGGCGATGCCGCGCCGGTCCGCCGTGCTGGCCGCCAAGGCGGTCCTCGTGGCCGGCCTGGTACTGGCCGCCGGGACCATCGCCGTCGGCGGATCGGTGCTGGCCGGGCGGTTCATTCTGCCCGGCCACGGCTTCACCCCTGGGCGCGGCTTCCCGCTGCTATCCCTGGCCGACGGGCCGACGCTGCGGGCCGCCGCAGGCTCGGTCCTCTATCTCGCGCTGATCGCCCTGCTCAGCCTCGGCATCGCCACCGTCGTGCGGGATTCTGCCGTCGCCATCGGCATCGTTCTCGGGCTGCTCTACCTCTCTCCGATCATCGTTTCCGTCGTGGCCGGCGACCCGGTCTGGTCCCACCGCCTCGAACGGTACGCGCCGATGAGCGCCGGGCTGACCATCCAGGACACCACCGGCCTGCGCGGCCTGCCCATCAGCCCGTGGGGCGGCCTCGGCGTACTCGCCGTCTGGGCGGCGGTCGCGCTGCTCGCCGGCGGGCTCGTACTGCGGTGGCGTGACGCGTGAGCGGAGCCCTAACCGGCGTGGCCGCCAGCGGGAGACCGCCGTGGCCGGTCAGGAGGCTGTTTCCGCTGCTCGCCACCGTGGTGATGACCGCCGTCGGGATGGCGGGCACCATCTGGGGCCCGCGCTTTTACGGCAAAACCGCCTGGGCACTGCCCGATGACCTGTGGGGGACGCTGATCGCGGCCCAGCGGCTCGCACACCTGAACCTGGCCGGCCTGTACACCTTGCCCACCCAGCTGGTCTCGCTCCCGGGCACGGCCGTCATCTTGGTCCCGGCCATCGTGGTCATCGACGTGGCCGGGCTCCGGCTGGGGCTTCCGTCGGCTCACGGCGCCTATCCCGCCGTCTGGCTGTTCGCGGGGCCCTATCAGGTGGCCGTCTCGGCCGTCGCGTTGTTCGCCGCCGACGCGATCGCCGAACGCCTGGGCGCGACCCGGCCCAAGCGTTTCTGGCTCGCCGCCTTCGGCGCCACGGCCCTGTGGAGCGTCACCATACGGTGGGGCCACCCGGAAGATGCCGTGGCGGTCGGGCTACTGCTGTACGCCGTCCTGGCGCTGGCCGAATCGAAGACCAGCCGGTCCGCGTGGCTGGCCGGGGCGGCGGTGGCCGTGCAGCCGCTCGTGCTCCTCGCGTTCCCGATCCTGGCTGCCGTCGTCGAGCCGAGGAAGCTGGCCGGCTACGTCGCCCGGGCGGCCGCCCCGGCCGGGCTGCTGCTGGCCGCCGCGGCCGCGGCCAACTGGACGGCGACCATCCACGCGGTGACCAGCCAGCCCAACTCCCCGGCCATCGACCACCCCACCCCGTGGATCTCCCTCTATCCGCACCTGGCCGGCGGCCAGGTGGCCGCCGGGCCGGCCAGGATCGTGGCCATCGTGGCGGCCTGCGGATGCGCGCTGGTCGTGGCGCGCCGCTGGCGGGCGGCGCAGCCGGGCGCCAGCGGCCGGTGGAGTCCCGAGATGCTGGGGGAGCTGCTGTGGTGGATCGCAGTGACGCTGGCGCTCCGTTCGGTGTTCGAGCCGGTGATGGTGGCCTATTACCTATGGCCGCCGCTGGCGGTGGCGCTCGCCGCGGCGGCGAGGGACTGGTCGCGCCTCCTCCCGACCGGGTGCGTCACCGTGGTGCTCACGTTCTTTTCGCAGGTCCAGTGGCACAACCCGTGGATGTGGTGGACGCCGATGGTCATCGGGCTGGCCCTAGCCCTGTACTTCGCCCGGATCCACGCCGGCCCGGCGCCGCAGGTGCTGCCAGAGTCGGGGGAGCAGTTCGCCGCCGACCGCGCGCCATGAGGCGATCTCCTCGCCGGACAGCGGGGTGACCGGGTTGGACCCGGATGCCGCCAGGGCCGTCAGGTAGACGTCACAGGCGGCCGCGAGCAGCCACATCCGGGCCACCGCGAGGCCCGGTGTGGCGCCCAGGGTGAGGGCGCCGTTGCCGCGCAGCAGCAGCGCCTCGCCGTCCGGCAGGCAGCCCGCTGCCCGTTCGGCCTGCTCGGGTGACCTGAGCAACACGGCGTCGTCGTGCACCGGCACCGACTCGCCGAGCCACGCGGCCTGCCCGTGCAGCGGGACCAGCCAGGAGACCGTGGCCGCTACCGCGAACGCGCTGGCCGGCTGGGCCCGGGCGATCGCGGCCGCGTCGGGCCGGGCGCGGTACAAAGCGAGGTGCGCCCACGTCTCCGCCGGAGCGCCCGCGGGCAGCGTCCCACCCGCCGCGAGCGGCACCTCGATCACGCCGGCCCCGGAGACGCAGGCCAGGTCGGCGGCCGGCGTGATCAGCATCGATTCCCCGGCCCGGGCGGATACGTGCCCGTAGGCGGTAACCAGCCCCAGCCGGGCCAGCACGTTCGCCGCCTCGGCGACCTCGTCGCGCACCCCCGGTCCTGCGCCTTGTCCCGTCCGCGGCTCCGTGCCCGGTCCTGCGTCCAGCCCTGGTCCCGGTCCTGCGCCCGCTTCCGGCCCCGATGCTTGCTCCGTCTCCGGCCTCGGAATCACCGTGTCCTGCCCCCTTCCCAGACGGCCAGCCGCATGTCTAAACTGTATGCAGTTTTTACTGTATGCAGTTTGCCTTCGAAGGGGAAGGGTCATGATCTCAGGGCTGCACCATTACGCGCTGGAAGTGCCGGACCTGGCCGTGGCCGAGGGCTTCCTGCAGGACTTCGGCCTGGAAACCGGCGAGAAGGACGGGTCGCTGGTTGCCATGTGCCCAGGGCGCGATCAGGAGCAGGTGCGGCTGGTGCAGGCGCCGGCCAAGCGGCTGCACCACGTCACGTTCACGCTCCGTCCCGGCACCACGGACGCGGTCCGTGAGGCGCTTGAGCGGTCGGGCACGCCCGTCATCGAGCCGCCGCCCGGCGCCACCGAAGAGGGCCTGTGGCTTCGCGACCCCGATGGCACCGCCGTGCAGTTGCTCGACGAGCCCCAGGCTCCGGCCCGGCCGGCCGCCGAGGTGCTGGTCAACATGGGCGGCAGCCACCAGCGGATCGGCGTCGCGCAGTGGACCGACGCGACCAGGGACGTGCTGCCGCAGCGCCTCGGGCACTCGCTGCTGTTCACCGCGCAGCCCAAGCAGATGACCGAGTTCTACACCCAGGTGCTCGGGCTGCGGGTCAGCGACACCATCCACCACGACCTGGTGACGTTCCTGAACGCCGGGCCAGGCGACCACCACATCTTCGGGTTCATCGCCAGCACCCATCGCGGCTTTCACCACGCCAGCTTCGAGGTCCCGTCCATCGACGCGATCGCGGTCGGCGCCGACCGGATGCGCGCCAAGGGCCGCGAGGCGGGCTGGGGCCTGGGCCGTCACACCATCGGATCGAACTTCTTCCACTACAACCCCGATCCGTGGGGATCGTGGATCGAGTGGTTCTCCGACATCGACCAGATCGACGACTGCTGGGTGGCCAACGACTGGGATGTCCCCCCGCACCTGTGGGGCACGCCGCCGCCCGAGACTTTCCTCGCAAACCAAGAACCTGCCAGCTGACCCGAACCCGCCGCCCCAACTGACCACGAACCCGCCACCCCCACCCCAGGAGTGCACCATGAGCCGGGACATCGCTGCGATCTTCGCCGATATCGACGCCTTCGACCCAGACAAGTTCGTCGCCCACCTCACGCCGGACGCGAAGTTCCGCTTTGCCAACGCCGACCCGGTCACCGGCCGGGCGGCCGTGAAGGAGGCGGTGGCGGGCTTCTTCTCCACCATCGACGGCGTCACCCACCACATCCTGAACGTGTACGAGTCCGGCGATACGGTTGTCGCGCAGATCGACGTGGAATACCGTCGCAAGGACGGTAAGTCGGTCACCGTGCCCAACGCCGACATCCTGGTCTTCGACGGCGACCTAGTGCGCGACTGGCAGATCTATATCGACGTTGCTCCCGTGTTCGCCTGAACCGAGGGCCGATGATCACGCTCACCGATATCGCCTACGTCAGGTCAGGCGTCGCGGATCTGGACGCCGCGACCCGCTTCGCCACCGGCATCGTCGGCCTTGAGCTGGTGACGCCCACCGAGGTGGGCGTCGCCCACCTGCGCGCGGACCACCGGCACCATTGCCTGGCCCTCGTTGAGGGGCCCTCCGGGGTCATCTCCTCGGGCTTCAGCGTGGCCGACTCGGACGCGCTCAGTGCCGCCGAGACCGAGCTCGAGCGGTCCGGTATCAGCGTGCACCGCGGGTCGGCCGCCGAAGCCAGGTCACGGCGCGTCCGCGAGTTCATCGCCTTCGATGACCCGTTCGGCAATCGCGTGGAGCTGGTGAGCCAGCAGGAGACGGTGGCCCGGCCGGTGGCCTTCAGCCGCGGCGCCGGGATCACCGAGTTCGGCCACCTCTGCCTGGACGCACCCGACGTATACGAGGCCTACCGGTTCTGGAGCACACGCTTCAACGCCCGGGTGTCGGACTGGCTCGGCGATGCAGCCTGCCTGATGCGGATCGATCCCGTGCACCACAAGCTGGCCGTCTTCCGCGGCGACGAGCCAGGTCTGTGCCACATGAACTTCCAGGTGGAGACCATCGACGACGTCTTCAGGAACTGGCATTTCCTGGTCGAGCACGAGGTCGAGATCGAGATGGGCCCCGGGCGGCACCCGCAGTCCGGCGCGATCTTCCTGTATTTCCTCGGCCCGGAGGGATTCACCTACGAGTACTCCTTCGGCGTGCGGCGGATCGAGGACGACGCGGCCTGGGTACCCCGCACCTTCGACCCGGCCGAACCCGGCTCCATCGACATGTGGCTCGGCCCCACCACCCGCCCCATCACCCAGCCCCAGGTGCGATCCGCCCAGCCGGCCGAGGCCTCCCGCCCCGGTTCATGAGCGTCCAGATTTCCCAAGCCACGTACCTCGACGTGGCCGGTGTCTCCACAGCGCTCATCGACATAGCCCCTCCCACCGCCACCCCAGACCGCGCAGGCGCCCCGCCCGCCCCGCCCCCGTTACCCCCCCTTACCCACCGGCCCCACGGAATTTGCCTCGAGAGTCAATGAGTGTGGCGTTCTACTTAAAAGAGTCATGAGAGCGCCACACTCATTGAATTTCGGCCCCTTCCACGCCAGCCCGCGTGGGACCGGTATAGGTGGAATGTGCCGATTTGGGGGTGGGCGGGGGAGGGGCCGGCAGAGGGCCCGGAGAAGCGCCTCAGCTTGCCCCCGTCAGCTGCAGTGCGGCGGGTGCCTGGCGGTCGATGAGCGCCACCGCATGCGGCACCGCCACCGGCACGAAGTCCGGCGCGCAGTCGGTCAGCACCCGCAGCGCCGTGCGCTCCAGGTGGTGCGCCATCTCGGTCAGCGCGCCCTGCTCGTCCCCGGCGATCAGCGCCGCCAGGATCGCGGCGTGCTCGATGTCGCCGGCCGCCTGCCAGCTGCCCGGCTCGGACAACTGGTAGATGCGGATGTAGCGGGTAGTCCGGTCGGCGAATGCCCGCAGTTGCCGCTGCATCGCGTCGCCGACCGCCGCGGTGCAGACCCGGTGGTACTCGGTGTGTGCCGCGAACCAGGCATTGAAGTCGCCGGTCTTGGCCGCCCGCCGCATCGCGGTCAGGATCCGCTTGGCCTCGGTGCGGGCCTTGGCCCCGAAATGCCCGATGGTCATCGACAGCGCCAGCGTCTCCAGCAGGATCCGGCTGGCGTAGACCTCGTCGAGTTCTTCCGGATCCAGGCCCGCCACCCGGGTCCGCTGGTTCGGCTCGATCTCGACCAGGCCTTCCTCCTGCAGCATCCGCAATACCTCACGGAGCGGAGTGCGGCTGATGCCAAGCTGGGCGGCCAGGCTCACCTGGGACAGCTTGGTCCCCGGCGACAAGGTGCCGTTCAGGATGCATTCCCGCAGGTAGGCGTGGACGTGCGGGATGGCCTGCCGGGCCTCGGGCAAGTCGACCTTGCGGATGTCGGGGACCTGCACGGCACGAGGCATGGCCAACATTCTCCCCGATCTGAGGCGACTGGACACGGCTGGACACAGTTCACGGCTTAGCGAGCAACTGCATACAGTTTACCCGTTGACGGGATGACCACTCCTAGCGCCCTGCCCAAGCCGAGTCGTTCACGCGTCGCGCAGCCGCAGCACCAGGCCGCCGGCCAGCAGCGCCCCTCCGGCCCAGGCCGCCAGCACACCCAGGCCAGTACCGCCAGCCAGCCGCCAAAAAGTGCATGCAGTTTTCGCCAACGAGGCCTTGAACCTGTCCAGCAAACTGCATACAGTTTAGCTATCCGATCATGGGCCGCAGCAGCGAGGAGGCAGCGATGGACCGCGTCGGCGTGATCGGCCTGGGCAAGATGGGCCTACCTATCGCCATGAACCTGATGTCGCGCGGCTTCCACGTCACCGGCTACCGGCGCAGCGGCTCGCCCGAACTCGTCAAGGCGGGCGGTACCGTGGCCGCCAGCGCCGCCGAGGTTGCGGCGCAAGCCGACGTGATCCTCTCCATCGTCCCCACCGCCGAGGACGTCGAGGACGTCATCTGCGGCCCGCAGGGAACCCTCAGCACCCTAAACCACGGCACAATCCACATCGAGATGAGCACGATCGACGTGGACCGCAAGGCCCGCCTCCGGGACGAGGTGAGAGCCAAGGGCGGCGACCTGCTCGACTGCCCGATCTCCGGCAGCCCCGGCATGGTCGCGCCCCGGCTGGCCACCACGTTCGCCTCGGGCGACCGGACCAGCGTCAGCCAGGTCAGCGCGGTGCTCGACGCCATCGCCGGCCCGTGGGTCTACACCGGCCCGTTCGGCACCGGGGCCCAGATGAAGTACATCGCCAACCTGCTGCTGGCGGTGCACACCGTGGCCGCCGCCGAGGCGATGGCGCTGGCCCGGCGCAGCGGCCTGGACCTCGACCTCGTGCAGAAGACCCTGGAAAACTCCATCGCGAGCTCCGCCATCTGGAAGCAGCGCGGCCCCATGATGGCCGAACGCGCCTGGTCTCCCGCCCCCGGCCCGGTGCACACCCTGCACCCGATCCTGGAGCAGATCGAGGACCACGCCGCCAAGACGGGCCTGCCCGCCCCGGTCTTCGCGGCCGCCAAGGAGGTCTTCGACAAGGCCCTGGCCGACGGCTGGGGCCATCTCGACATCGCCTGCGTGCACGATCAGGTGTCCGGCGTTTCTGCCCTTGAGGAGCCCGAATGACCTGGTCACTGGCCAGCTACACCGCCCAGGGCACCGAGGGTTTCGGGGTGCTGCGCGAGGACGGCACGCTCGTCGCGCCGACGGACCTCAAGCGCTGGTCGAGCACGCTTGAGCTGCTCGAGGACTGGCCCGCGGCGCAGGCCGTGCTCCGGGACCTCAACCTGGCCGAGGCGCCGGTGATCACCTGCGACGCCCTGCTCCCGCCGCTGCGGTGGCCGCGCAAGGTGATCTGCGCCGGGGTCAACTACCGCAAGCACATGCGGGAGATGGGCGGCGAGATCCCGGCGACGGGCTGGCGGCCGTTCTTCTTCCTCAAGGCCCCCACCACCTCGGTAATCGGCCCCAGGGACCCGATCGTGATCAGCTCGCCGGCCCGCGCCCGGTACGACTGGGAGGCCGAACTGGCCGTTGTCATCGGGATCAAAGGCAAGAACATTGATCCCGAACGGGCTGGGTTTCACGCCGCGGCCTACTGCGTGTCAAACGACATCACGGCGCGCGGGTATCACAAGCGCGACATCGCGCCCGCGGACGCCTTCAGCTACGACTGGTTCGCGGCCAAGTCGACGGAAGGCTCGCTGCCGCTCGGGCCGGGCCTGACCCCGGCCTTCCTGGTGCCCGACCCGCAGGATCTGCGGCTGCGCCTGTGGGTGAACGGCGAGCTGCAGCAGGACGAGTCCACCGCCGACATGGTGTGCCCGGTCACCGAGCTGATCGCGGCCGCCAGCCAGGTCGTCACGCTCGAGCCCGGTGACGTCATCGCCACCGGCACGCCGTCCGGGGTCGGCGCGAGCCGGGGCCTGTACCTGCGCGGCGGCGATGTCGTCCGGGTCACCATCGACGGGCTCGGCTCCCTGGAGAACA
>Ga0209656_10001771_pt1 | contig 14122 bp, 12 predicted proteins | sample BogFormECP12_OM2_FD_188239 | JGI IMG/M metagenome (GOLD analysis project Ga0209656, IMG submission 188239) | Bog forest soil microbial communities from Calvert Island, British Columbia, Canada - ECP12_OM2 (SPAdes) (version 2) | ecosystem: Environmental > Aquatic > Freshwater > Wetlands > Bog ... | reverse complement strand
AGCTTCTCCTGGGTCATACGAAGCTCGAAAGTACAGTTCGCTACCTCGGCATCGAGGTCGATGACGCGCTCAGCATCTCGGAGCAGGTCGAGCTGTGAGCTGAGGCGAAAGAGATCGCGGCCCTGCGCGAAAAGCGGGTCCGCGATCCTCCGGGGTCGAGGATTTCCGCGTGCTCATCAACGGCCGTTACCGCGGAAGAAACGCGCCGTTCACCGTCACGGCCGTAAACCGTGAGGTCGCGTGGAGGGCGGACCATCCCGTCTCCTTGCCCACGGTCTCCTAGGCGCCGAGAGCGGACGTTCGATCCAGTACCTTCGCGCGCGCTTGCCCGCCCCCTGCCGCTTATAAAGCCCGCCTCACGCCAGGGCCGGCAACACGGCTTCGTATAGCACCAGGTTGAACAAGAAGCGCAGGGCCGAAACCGCGCTGTTGATGCTCGGCGGCTGCATGCCGCTCTGCGTCTGATGCAGCTGGAAGCGACGCAGATCCTCCGCCGTCGCCGTGCCGGGCGAGCGGCCAATGAAGGCCGCGAACGCCCGCACATTGCAAATGTAGTTGCTGCGCGTGTTCTCGTTGAAGCCGCGGACGGTCATGTCTTCGATCATGCGCGCCCGCAGAGCGCTGACAGGCCGGTCGGAAGGGCGGGAGGTCATCGGGGGACCTCTCTCGAGCTGAAGGTTGCTGGACCTTCCATGCTCGGGATCGGATGCCCCGATCGTCACGCCTTCCTGTTCATGCGTTCACCGCCGCCGCCGAAAACTCACTGACCGCACCGCCACCCCTCCCGCGAGAGCGGGTTCGTTCTCCTGCCCCACACCGGACCTTCGACGCGACGAGCACATCGTCAGCGATGTGTCGATAACAGTCATCCCCGGTTAGAGAAGTCGAACCTCATGACAGCTGCGCCCTGCGTTACTTCGACACAGCGGTGTCCCGGCGTGCTATTGTTCTGAATAAATGCGATGAGCGCTGTCCGGGAAATGCCCGGTTTCGAAGGTCACTATGGGCTCCTCGAAGGTCGGATTCGGGAACGACTGGCATCCGTCCGGTTGACCATCTGCACTGGTCGCACGGGGCAGAGTCACCGCCGAGGTGAGAGGGAAGTCGATGATGGGCCGCATCAGTCGCCGACAGGTCGTCCAGGGCGCGGCTGCGGCCGCCGCCGTCACGACGCTGGGCGCGCCGTCGGTCCGAGCGCAGAAGGAACGGCAGACCCTCCGTTTCGTGGCGGAGGCGGACCTGAAGATCTTCGATCCCGTCTGGACGACCGCCTACATCACGCGCAACCACAGCTATCTTGTGTACGACACCCTCTTCGGCACGGACGAGAACCTTCAGGTCAAACCACAGATGGTCGACCGGACCACCGTGTCTCCGAACGGCATGGAGTACAACTTCATGCTGCGCGACAGCCTCAGATGACACGACGGGCAGCCGGTACTGTCGGAAGACTGTGTTGAGTCGTTGAAGCGCTGGGGAAAGAAGGATCGCCTTGGCCAGCTCCTGATGGCGCATACCGGGAAGATTGCGCCAGTCGACAAGAAGACGTTCACGCTAGAGCTCGCCGAGCCCTTCGGCCCCGTGCTCGACGCTCTAGGAAAGGCGGGCCGGCCCCCCTTCATGATGCCCGCCCGGATCGCGTCCACGCCTCCGGAGGAGCAGATCAAGGAGATCGTTGGATCCGGACCGTTCAAGTTCGCAAGGGAAGAGTGGCAACCGGGCGAACAAGTTGTGTATGTGCGGAACCCCGACTACATCCCGCGCGACGAGCCGCCGAGTGGCTCAACCGGCGGCAAAAAGGTGTATCTCGATAGGGTAATCTGGCGATACATCCCCGACCCCTGGGACGTGGCGGAAGCTCTCGCAGCGGGTGAGGTGGATTGGTGGGAGGACCCGCCGCTCGACTTCGTCCCCAAGATTGAACAAAACCCGGATCTGCAGACGTTCCTCATTGATCCGCTCGGGGCGCAAGGCTGGCTCAGGCCGAACTTCCTCCACCCGCCGTTTAACAACAAGAAGGCGCGCCAGGCACTGCTCCACATGATGGACCAGGAAACTTATCTCGCTTGGGCCATCGGACAGTCGGAATATTACCACGCTTGCTATTCGGTATTTGCCTGCGGCGGCCCCTACGCGACGAGGATCGGTGCCGAGCCGATCATTGAGCATGACATGACAAAGGCGCGGCAGCTCGTGAAGGAGTCGGGTTACGACGGCCAGCCGATCGTAGTGCTTCAGATCACGGACAGACCGGTCATGAACGCGGCAGCGGTCGTCACCCGCCAATGGCTGGAGTCGATCGGCTTCAAGGTCAACCTCAAGGCGATGGATTGGTCGACCAACCTGGTCGTGCGGGCGCGCAAAGAGCCGCCCGACAAGGGCGGCTGGAACCTGCTTCACACGTGGTGGCAGGGGTCGGAGGTCATCGATCCTGCAGTCCACTTCGGCGTTTCGGGCGCCGGCCCGCGCGCCTGGTTCGGCTGGCCGGACATCCCGCAACTCGAGAAACTCGTAACCGACTGGGTGCGCGAGACCGATCAAACGAAACGAAAGCAGCTCGCCGACGAGATCCAGCAGGTCGCTCTCAGCGAAGTGACCTACGTGCCGTGGGGGGAATGGGTCCAGCCGACGGCCTTCCGAAAGAACGTTCGGGACGTCCTCAAGTTCGTAGCGCCGATTTTCTGGAATGTGAGGATCACGTAGGCCGATCCATGTGTTTCCGGCTTATGTCAGCTCGTTTGAAGATCGGCAGCTGTCAGTAACCGCGGATTCGCTACACCCCGATCGCCGCCTTGACGAGCGCAGTCGCACCCCAACCGCATCGGCAAGCCATTCGGCGTCACTCGGAACAACGCCCGCTTTCCACCGGAACGGCTGTTTCCCGTGGTGCAAGCGAACCGCTCAAATCGACCCATCTCGGCCACTCAGCCTTAGCGGTGGGAACGGCTCTTGCTGCCCCGAAGCGGCCCTCCGAGAACGAGCCGCAGGGCGCCTGGACGGGTGATGGGGTGATCTAATCCCGCTCTCGGCGGCGCCTACCCGCACCGGAGCAGGTGCGGCGCGGTCGACTCTTTACCGGGCCGCCGCTTTGATGGGCACGGGCCGGGCGAGCGCGGCGTCGAGTTCCTCGATCGTCCGGCCGCGCGTTTCGATGCCGATGAACAGAAAACCGACAACGGCGAGCAGATACCAGGCGGCAAAGTAGTTGAAAGCGGGCACGAGCGCGTCAAGCGTCGCCTGCGGAGCGACGTAGTTGGAGGCGCCGGCGATGACCGCCAGGCCGGCCGGGCCGATGAATTTGGCGATGTTCGAGCAACCGTAGACGAGACCGAAGCCGCTGGCTCGCAACTTTGCCGGCCATAGCTCGGCCATGTACGGAAAGACGACCGAAAAGCTGGCGTTCGAGAAAAAGCTGGCCAAGAGCAGCATTAGGAAGAACGCCGATGCGGCGCCGATATAGACGTCGTGCAGGTAGCCGGCGAGCATCGTCGCGCAGCCCGCCGCGACTGAGAGGAGGAACCCGGCCCAACGGCGGCCGAGCGCATCCGACATCCAGGCGCCGAGGGCCCGTCCGGGGATGCCGATCATGGCGATCCATACCGACAGGTATGCTGCCTCGACAGGAGTCACCTTCAGCACTAAGACCAGCAGGGTGGCACCCCACAGTGCCACGCCGACCGCGCCCGTCGAACTCAGCCCGGTCATGATCGCCGCGATGATGCTGCGCGGGTACTTGAACAATTCCAGCCACGACATATGCGGCTGCTCGGGCAGCGAAGCCGGCAGCTGAATTTCGCCAGGGTCGACCTTGAGCGCCCAGGCCAGCGAGCGGCGCGCCTCCTCGAAGCGCCCCTGACCGAGCAGCCAGCGCGGCGATTCCGGGACCCACAGGCGGATCACGAAGGCGAACGCCGCCGGCACCAGCCCAATGGCGAACAAGCCGCGCCAACCGATGATCGCGCCGAGCGATGCGCTCAACAATGCGGCCAGCAACGGCCCCAAAGGCAACAAGCCGATCGACAGGCCGCTGACCCAGCCGCGCTTCGACGCAGGCACGAATTCCTGCAGCAATGGCAAATCGACTGCGGCGAGTCCGCCCACCCCCAAACCGACGATGAACCGCATCGCCGCGATGAAAATCCAGCCATTCTCCGGCGCCAACGCCGTCGCGCCGGTGGCGAACGAAAGGGTCAGGATCATCATCATGAACACCGTGCGCCGGCCGATTTTGTCACCGAGCCAGCCGAAGAAAATCCCGCCCGGTATCGCCGCCACCCCCGAGGCGAACAGGATCGCCCCCGATTGACCGAACGTTAGGTGCCAATCTTTTACGAAGAACGCCAGGACAAAACCGATCAAGGCGAAATCAAAGAAGTCAATAACGATGGAAAACAAACAAGCTGTAAAAATTTTCCATTGATTTATAGTCAGCGAATCCTGTTGCTCAAGAAGATCCAGCATGACACTTCTCCCGTTCGCTTTGTCAGCCCGTTGGCCGCTCTCGGGCGAGTGGGGCATGGGCGTGTTTACTAATTTCGGCTCAGACTAGGGTAATAACGCGCTGTCGGCAACCGGCGCGGCGAGTCGCCGCCGCATCTTTTTCAGTCTGGTCCCGCGCGGCACGCCGATTGGCTTAGATGGGTTTGCCACCGGCCTTTGCGGCGGCCAGCTGGCCGACGGTCGCGGTCGCTGCCGTGCTTGGGGGAGTCCGCGCGGGTCAGCCCGGCTTGCGAAATTTCAGCACGTAGATATCGACCGGTTGAGCCGAGGAATGCGAGTGCGCGTCGCGGGCATCCCCGGGAACGCGCAGAAAATCGCCGTGGTCGATCAATTTGAATCCTGCCGCCTCGATCTCCGACGTGGCCAGCGCTTCATCCGAACGGTGCAGGGTCTGGACGACGCTCGTGCCCGCGCCGGGCTTGGCCGAGTAATCGCCCACGACCAATTCGCCGCCCGGCTTCAGTGCATCATAGAAAGCCTTATTCATCTTGGCGCGATCGACACCGAGGTAAGTAATGTCGTGATAGGCATAGAAAAACGTCACGAGATCGAAATCATGCATACCCGGGGGCGCAGGATCCTCAAATGGCCGCACCACCGAGACGATATTGGCGGCTGCCGGGGTCCTGAGCCGCGCATCGAGCCGGTCCTTGACGCGCGCAAAGGCGGCTTCCGAATTTTGCGCATAAACTTTGCCGCCCGGCACCACGGCGCGCGCTAGAAGTTCCGCTTTCCACCCGTAGACAGCAAAGATGTCGAGGATGTTCATGCCGGGCTTCGCGCCGATGAACGCCAGCCACTGCGCCGGCGCGCGGTTGGTGTCGAGCTTGCGATCCGCGTCGCTTCGGTCGGCGGCGGAGACAATCGCAGAGTAGTCCGAGGCGGTCTGTGAGATCGCCGCCGGCGTGGCCGCGATAGCGGACAGCGTCAGCAGGCAGGCAAGAATCTTATGTTTCAATCTGTCGCTCCCAAAATCGCTTTTGCTGTTTGCGCGTGTGCCGCGACTCCTACTGCTGCCAGCACGTCGGCGAGTACAGGTGCACCCCACTGCTCCGCGCCGATCCGTCTAGGGGCACCGTGATGTTGCCCTTAGCGGAATATCAGCCTAGCACCTGTAGGACCCCCACGCGAATGCCCGCTGTCCACCCGGCCTCGCGGTTTACAGCCGTGATGGTCACCGGCGCGTTTCTTCGCCGGTAACCGCCGTTGGTGAGTGCGCGGAAATCCTCGCCTCCGGAGGATCGCGGCCCCGGTTCTCGCCGCGCCGCGATCTCTACCGCCTCAGTTCACAGCTCGACCTGCTCCGAGATGCTGAGCGCGTCGTCGACCTCGATGCCGAGGTAGCGGACTGTGCTTTCGAGCTTCGTATGACCCAGGAGAAGCTGAACCGCCCGCAGATTGCCCGTCTTCTTGTAGATCTGGGCTGCCTTCGTCCGCCGCATCGAGTGTGTGCCATAGGCGGAGCCGTCAAGCCCGGCGCTCTCGACCCAGGCGTGGACAATTCGTGCATACTGTCGTGTCGAGAGGTGCGGGTGCGCCCGGAAGCGGCTCGGGAAGAGATACTTACCGTTTCTCGCGTCGACCTTCGGAAGCCAGGCTTGGATCGAGGCGCGGGTCTGCTCGGTGAGCTCGAACTGAACCGGCCGGCTTGTCTTCTTCTGAATGACCGTGGCGCGGTCTCGAACTCGGTCGTCGGCGCAAACATCGTCGACTTGCACCCTCACAAGGTCGCAGCCTCTGAGTTTGCTATCGATGGCAAGATTGAAAAGAGCGAGGTCGCGCGCTCGGTGCTCCAGTTGTAACCGGACCCGGATCGCCCAAACGTCCTTCGGTTTGAGCGGACGCTTCTGTCCGGTGATACGTCCCTTGTTCCAGGGGGCATTCTTCGGCCGCAGCGACGTCTGCATTTCGCCATCCATGATCGCCTCCGTTCAGCCGACCACGCCCTCCCAGCGCCTGCCGATTGGCGAGCGAGGCAATCTATCCGAGCGACGGGTCTCAGCATCCGTCGAGGCTCGATCACGAGATCCCCATCCGAGGCGTTCGACCCCGAGCGGGCCTTCGACCAGGCACCTGCTGGCCCCTGATTCATCCGCAACACCGCGAGAGCACAACAGCTCCCGGTAGCCCCGGGGTCGCGGAAAAAGGACTCGGCCAAACTCGCAGCAGTTTTGGTTTAAGATGCCGGCAGATACAGCCGCGAGGCACATCATGGAAGCCAAACCGAGGCCCGCCGCAACCGCGGCCTTGCCGTCCGGTCCGACGACGAGAGAGGACCAGATGGCGCTGGCGTACCGTACTGCTGGCGAACTGCTACGGGCCCTCGCCACGCGGCAGATTTCCTCCCGCGAGCTTGTCGACGACGCGATTGCGCGTATCGAGACGCTTGATCCAAAGATCAACGCCGTTGTTGTGCGCGACTTCGACCGGGCCCGCGCGGCAGCTGACGATGCTGATGCCGCGCTCGCGCACGGTGAGCGTCGGCCGCTGCTCGGACTGCCGATGACCGTCAAGGAGCAGTTCACGATCGCCGGCCTGCCGACAACCTGGGGCTACCCGAATTTTCGGGATTGGCGCGCCGAATCCGATTGCCTCCCAGTGCAGAGGCTCAAGGCCGCTGGCGCGGTCATGCTTGGCATGACAAATGTGCCAATCGGGCTCGCCGATTGGCAGAGTTACAATGAGATCTACGGCACGACCAACAACCCCTGGGATCTCGCCCGTACGCCCGGTGGTTCGTCCGGCGGAGCCGTGGCGGCGCTGGCCGCCGGCTTCGTGTCATTGGAACTGGGCTCGGATATCGGCGGCTCACTGCGGGCACCAGCGCATTTTTGCGGCGTCTTCTCTCATAAGCCGACCCTCGATCTGGTGCCGCAGCGCGGCGCGGGTCCGCCGCAGACCGCGGTAGCGCCGGTGCGCGGAGATCTCGCCGTCGCCGGACCGATGGCGCGGAGCGCCGCCGATCTGATGCTCGAATTGGCGGTACTGGCCGGGCCGGACGAACTAGCCGAGGGGGTCGGCTACCAGCTCGCCTTGCCGCCGCCGCGGCATGATCGGCTGGCGGGATTTCGCGCCTTGGTCATGGATGCGCACCCGCTCTGCCCGACCGCGGCCAGTGTGGCCGGAGCGCTCGACGAATTGACCGAACGCTTGGCGAAGCTGGGCGTGCATATCGTGCGTGACAGCCCGAAACTGCCTGACCTCGCGCTGACGACGCAAACCTATGTCGAATTGTTGGCTGCATTTTTCGTGGCAGATCTGACGACCGATAGGCGCGAGGCTGTGATGGCCGGGGCCCGATCTTTGTCGGCGGACGATAAGAGCATCGCAGCTTGCCGCGTGCGCGGCTTCACGATCAGCCATTGCGATTGGATTTTGGCGAGCCGGCGGCGTGCCGCATTACGAGGCCGCTGGCTGGCGTTGTTCGAGGATGTCGACGTTGTGTTGTGCCCGGCGATGCCAACTCCCGCCTTCCCGCACGATCACACGCCGATGGCGAAGCGCGCACTCGACATTGATGGGCAGAACAGATCGTATTTCGATCAGCTCGCCTGGGCTGGCCCCGCCACCCTCAATGGCCTGCCCGCGACGACAGCGCCGATCGGACGCACTGATACCGGGCTGCCGATCGGTGTCCAGATCATTGGCGGTTTTCTCGACGACCGCACAACGATCGCCTTCGCCGGCATGGTCGAGCGCGAGTTCGGCGGCTTCACGCCGCCCCCAATGCTGTAATCGACCGATGCGCCGCCGGCCGGGAACGACCGCAGGCGCCGCCGGCGTCGATTGGACCGGCGCGCGCCGCTCGGCGGCGGCGGGCGCGAGGTGGACTTACTCCGTCAGCAGCGCTCCGCATCGATCAGGCGCCTCAGACTTGGACGCGGCACTCCACCACTACCCGATCTCCCAGTCACTTGAGCAACTCATGCCGACACCCCGCCCGATCGATCTTCGGGACCACCGTCGTCGACCGCTACGGGTCCGGAAGCGGAAGCTCAAACATGAGGCTTGACGACGGCCTTCCGATTATAGAAGCGATCGATGATCGTAAAGGCCAGTCCGTACTTGGCCTCAAGTTCGTCCTGCCGTTGCAATGTCATCGATGGCCGCGCGGCACGACCGTGAAGTCGATCCGACGCCGCCGCAGCAGTTCGCGCAGGATGAGGCAGGCCTCGATCCCCGTGGGCAGCAAACTTCCGGGGCAAGGCACCAACGACGACGTCCTGTATCTGCATCTGCCCTCGCGGCATTGTGCCCTAGCTGATCAAAATCGAAGCCACCCAGCACTCGTGCCGGGCGAAGGTGCCGTAGAGGACGAGCGCGCGGGTTCGCTCGAGATAAGTCGCGGCAAACAGCATGCACATCGCGCCGCCTTCGGAGATGCCGAAGAGCGCGGCGCGCTCGCAACCGGCGGCATCCATTACCGCGCGCACGTCGTCCATCTGCCGGCGACGTGATGCTAGATATTCAGCCGCCCGTCCGCACTAAAAGGAGGACAAAAATTGACGTTCTGGCATCTTCCAATCGTGCGCCGCCTGTTTCTGCGCCCTACGATCACTGCACCTCTTAGCCGACATGTGTCGGTTCGGGAAAAGGGACTTGCATAATCCGTCGCTGACGGTCGTCGCCTGCCCAGAAGACCAAATAGACGTGGTCAACGGCCATCAAACCAAGTCACGCCCGATAGACGTCACCGCGGGCCATGACGAAGGCCAGCCGCTCGAGCACAGACACGTCGTCGAGCGGGCTCGAATCCACAGCAATCACATCCGCCGATTTGCCTGACGCGATCGTTCCAACTTCATCGGAAAGGTCGAGTAGCTTGGCGGCATTGACCGTCGCTGCTTTGATCGTTTCGCGGGAAGGCATCCCTGCTTCGACCATGTAGCCGAACTCACGTGCGTTCTGTCCGTGGGGCCCCACGCCCATGTCCGTGCCGAACGCGATCGTCACGCCGGCCTTGTGCGAGCGGGAGAGGGCCTCCTTGATCTTCACCCCGACGATCATCGCCTTCTCGATTTGCGCTGGGGTCAGCACGCCGTCGCCCTGCGCCATCTCCAAAACCGTGACGCCGGCAACGATCGTCGGCACATGAAAAGCGCCCTTGGCGATGAACAGCTCGAGCGAGCGAGCGTCGAGGAAGCTCCCGTGCTCGATTGAGTCGACTCCCGCTTCGAGCGCCGCATTGATGCCGGCAGCGCCGTGCGCATGAGCAGCGACGCGCCGGCCCAGGCGATGGGCCGTTTCGATGATCGAGCGGATTTCGTCATTGGTGAATTGCTGGTCGAGTCCAGCCTTGATGTTGGAGAGCACGCCGCCGGTTGCCACGAACTTGATCGCATCCGCGCCATGGCTGACCTGGCGGCGCACCGCGCGGCGACATTCATCCACACCGTCGCAAATTCCCGATGTTGATTGAACGCAAGCGCAAACGTCGTGCCGATAGCCATAGGTCTGGCCATGACCGCCAGTGGGCGAAAGAACGGCGCCGACGCAAAGAATGCGCGGACCCGCAACCTTCCTTTCGGCAACGGCAGCCCGCAGTGCGAAAATAATTTCGGGATTACCGGCGGCGCCCACGTCGCGCACGGTGGTGAAACCGGCGCCCAGCGTGACTGCCGCATTGTGAGCTGCATTGAAACCGACCTTGGGATCCGAATCCTCGACCCTGCGCAATCGGTATCCTCGGTCGAGCTGCGCCGTCAGGTGCACGTGGCAATCGATGAGGCCCGGAAGAACGAATTTCTTGCGAAGATCGATAAGCTCACCGCCCGGCGGCGGATCGATAAAGCCGCCCGAGACCGCTTTGATCCGCTCGCCTTCGATGAGAATGCTCTGCTCCGACTTGGGCTGAGTGTCTGGATCGGCGAGCAAAAAGCCAGCGTGTATAACCTTCGTCTTCGTGGACCTTGTTGAATTGTTTGCCATGGCCTCTTCCGTCCAAAATTGGGCCAAACTTGGGGTGGCGCCCGTCGGTCTTAACCGACACTCCCCGGATTCCCGGTGGTTGTGGGCCGCAGGATCGCCCGTTCGGGCGTCTTTGGGCAACGGTAAACGTGCGCCGCGTCCGCCGGAGGCGGTCGAAACAGCCGGGTGATTGCCCGAGGCGCTGGAACTCGTCGCTTTGCCCGCATCAAGGCGCTCCTCTGCCGTCGTCGTTCATCGCATATGACCTCGCCGCAACTCACGCTGGCGCGGGCGGGGCGCGCAACCGGCTCCAAGGGTGGTCGGCCGAAAACTGGGGCCGCCGCGGCCCCGGTTTCTGTTCCCAACCTTAGCGCGCCCCCTTCCCGGCCTTTATTAGACTTCGAGCTCGAGGATCAGAAGCGAGTGATCGGAGAGCCCAGCGATGCGCTCCTCGTGTGAGTAGCTGATCGTGCCGGCACGCGCGGCTAGGCCATATGACAGAAAAGCATGATCGATGCGAAAGCCGTTGCCCCGGGGACTGAACCACGAAAATTCGCGGCCCGCCGGATAGCGGCGGCGCCACAAATCGCAGAACCCGATCCGCTCTATCCTGTCCATGTAATAAGCGGTTGGGTCGATCGCGCCCGCCTCGTCGAGGTATGGGCGACACGTGTTGAAATCACCGATTGCCAGGGTGTGCCCGCTGCTTTCAGGCGCGAGGGCAGCAATCAGCGCCTCCCAGTAGGGTACCTTGGCAAGGAGGTTCGGCATGTACACGCCGCTCAGCCGGAATGACGCGAATTCCGCGCTCACCATCCGGTAGGGCTCCGGTAATCCATTACCGATCGCGCCGCGCTCATGGAAGGCGCAGCGCGAAGCGATGAGCACGCCATTGCGGTTCGGCGGCGGCGCGAGCTTTGTCACGTGTCGATAGCCGAGGGCATCCAACGCTGTAAGCAAACGCTTCGCCGCTTCGCCGCCATGGTATTCAGACAGAACCAGGACGTCGGCATCCTGGCGCGCCAACGCGTCAGCAATGCGAGCGAGACGAGACCCGCCGCCTTGCCGAATGTTCCAGGCGAGAAGCAGCATGCTTACGGCGTCCCCAGTAGATAGCGGTACTGATCAGCGATTAGCCTTGCCGGTGCTAAGGCCGCGAACCGTTATCATGGTATCCGGGGCCGCGGCAGCCAGTTTACGGGCATAGGGACCGTTCTCGGAACGCCGAACAACCTATCAAGGCTTGGGAGAACAGTATCACAGACGACTCCTTCAAAATATCAGACTATCCGAGCCCGTTCCGGGCGAATTCGAGGCAGCGCGTCTCCGATCCTCGCACTGCTTTTCAGGGAGAAGGTACTTGGCGCCGATCATCCCGGTCTTGTCAAAAGCCGGACCAATCTGCCCGAGCTCTATCGGGACCAAGCCCTCACACCGAGGCCGCTGGCAGCGGTGGTGGCGGTGCCATCGGGCGGAACTTGGCGTCCCTTCCTGCATCTGACGACGCTAACGGATGGTAACCAAAAACGCACAGGCTACGGAGCGTGCCTAACGATGCCGAGCGCCACCTCACCCTCCGCCAAGCCGATCAGGGGCGTACCGACTTCGCGATCATCGAAACCGAGCTTGAGGCGATCCATGCGCGGCTCGCCGGCATGCCAACGCGGATGGATCTCGCGCGGGCCGCGGCCCACGCCCGGTTGATCGTCTGGTGCAAGGCTTGTCAGCATCAGGTCGAGCCCGATCCGGCCGAGATGGCCGCTCGGTACGGCGCCGCAACGCCCGTGCTCTATTGGCGCGAGAAATTGGTGTGCTCCAAATGCGGCGGACGGCAGGTTGATATGGTCGTGACCGGGACCAGACGGTGAGCGGCGGGGTGGTGCAGGATAGGGCTCAGCAACGGCTCGCGGGGGTTCCAGCCTTGTCAGTATCGCCTTGAGGGGGCGAAGTCGCGGTGATAGCGGGTAGCGGTCGTCTTCGATCGTGCGCTTGAGAAGGGCCGCGAGGGCGAGCTTCTCGTCATCGGTAAGGGAGAGTTCCATCCTCCCGATATGGTACCCGTAGCGCGAGATCCCCGAAATCGACATTTGGCGCGCCGCCAACCTTCTGATCCACCGGTACGGTGCAGAAGCGGTTGAAGCCGCCCGCCTGGCCGACTTGATGCTCAATCGGGGCGACAACGACGGGCGGCTTGTCTGGATACGGATACACTCGGACCGAGCGGCAAGCCGAACTGAAAACTGTGGGGAACCATGGACGATAGCGAGGCGTGGTATGGCGCGCTCGGCTCGCTGCCCGAAGTGCTCAGGCCGGCCGATCTGCCGAAACTCAACGAAGGTCTCCGTTATCTCTTGAATGAGCTGCGCGAGGCCCGCACGGTGTTCATTCGCGGCAGTCATCTCGAAGGCGTCTATCTCTCATTTGTCGCAGTGAACGCTTTCGTGAGCTTGTTCCGAGCGATGGGCGCAGAGAGCTTGATGGTGCCTCTCATGGCGCTGGAGAGCGCATTGTGGGTGCTCGACGAGGGTGTCACCGAACCGCTCTTAAAGCCCGCACGGGCCAAAGCTAGGCGACCGCGGGCATCCCAATTGCGCCAAGAATTTCAAGGCATGGTGGCTTATACAGTCCACCGTCTGCATGATTTCGGTTACTCGCTCGCGGAGGCACACAAGGCGGTGGCGGACGATCTGGAGCGCGGAGGTGCCAAGCCAGATCGGGGTTCAGATCGGGTTACCGCTCGGACCGTACGGGATTGGTGCGAGCGAGTGTCCGAAGACGTTGGACGGCATCTCCCTGCTGCGCAACGTTACGCCGCGTTGTTGGCAGACCCTCGGAGGGCGGCCTTCGATCGGATGCCACCCGAGACGGCAGCCCGCCTCCTACGTCACCACTTGGTTCGTTCAGCGGTGTCACTTGGTATAGCTCCGCGCCCCAGAAAACCACCTAACCCCGCCTGTTAGGTGCGCGCGGCGCCGGTTATTTCAGATGCATGCGCCGTTTCTGTTGTAGCATCCGCCTGATCGTCACGGTCGACCTAGCGCGGATACTCTTTGCCCTGGCCATGGCCCTTTCTGCTTCCGGGCTTATCAGCGGCTCGTTGTCAAAAGCATCATGGTTGGCCATTCAGTCGACAAATTCGGTTCGCTGCGAGCTGTACGGAAGCACCTGCAAGCCGACGGACCCAATTTTGGACCCAAACGCCCCGGTACGCGCCGAAACAGGGCGGGACAAAATCCAATCAGGTGGCGGCCAACACGTGGCGAACAGACATATTTCGGTACAAGACGCAACAGTGAGGCACGAGCGGCGGCGAATTTCAAGACCGGTGCCTTAAACCGCTCCGACATCGCTTCGATGAACGCACCGACCGTGGGACCAAATATGGGACAAATCCAGAAGCGTCCTATAACTGATTGATTTTATTAGTTAAGTGGCGGAGTGGGCGTCCTACCACCAAGGCGGAACTGGCTTTCTCCCCCTCAAGCTCTGATCCGGTGTTCGTGATCGACGAGGATGGTTGAGATGCGCTGGATAGCGTCGGTCAATACGGTGTACCGCCGCCACGTTCCCGTTTCATGGCGCGGGCGTACCAGAAAAACTCGGCGAAAAAGCGATCGAGCCGGTGCTCGCTCCAATTGCCGAGCGGGCGACCGTCGTCGTCGAGGGTTTGTCCGATGCGGGGGATCGGGAAAATACTCGGGACGCTCGACATGCC
>Ga0209656_10001770_pt1 | contig 14127 bp, 12 predicted proteins | sample BogFormECP12_OM2_FD_188239 | JGI IMG/M metagenome (GOLD analysis project Ga0209656, IMG submission 188239) | Bog forest soil microbial communities from Calvert Island, British Columbia, Canada - ECP12_OM2 (SPAdes) (version 2) | ecosystem: Environmental > Aquatic > Freshwater > Wetlands > Bog ... | reverse complement strand
ATGCGCAGGATAACATCTATGTCACTGATTCGCAGTCGGGCAAGGTATTCGTCTTCAACTCGGATGGGAAGTATCAGCGGGCGATCGGCAGCCTGAAAGGCGGCGAAGGATTCTTCAAGCGTCCCACGGGAATCGCGGTGGATTCTGCGGCGCAGCGGATTTATGTGACGGACACGCTGCGCAACAAGATCTTCGTCACGGACATGCAGGGCAGCGTCCTGCAGACGATCGGTAGCAACGGCGATGCCCACGGCGAGTTCAACTTCCCCACCGAGTTGCGGTTGCAGGGCGACAACTTGGTGGTAGTGGATGCGATGAACTTCCGGGTGCAGGTGCTGGACCGCTCCGGGCAGTTCCAATATGCGGTTGGGCGAATCGGTGATCAGTCGGGAACGATGTTTCGTCCCAAGGGCGTGGGGTTCGACTCTGAAGGCGATCTTTATGTGGTGGATGGGCTCTGGGGCTTGGTGCAGGCGTTCGACCGCGACGGAGAATTACTCTACACCTTCGGCGAACGTGGCACCGGAGCGGGCGAGTTTCAGCTTCCTGCGGGGTTGACGATCGATCGCGACGATCGCATTTTTGTGGTGGACTCGTTTAACCAGCGGGTACAGGTCTTCCATTACCACGGCCTGCCGAAGACGGCCAAGGGAGGCGTGCAGTGAGGCGGCTCTATTGGTGTTCGACGTGGGCGTTTCTTTTGCTGACTGCCTTTGCTGGGAAACCGCTGCTGGCACAAATCAACGGCGACGTAATCGGCATGCATGATCTAACGCCGGGGAGCAAGTCACCGATTACCGGCGCGCGGCCGGGATCGTGCTCGTACTGTCACGCTCCACACTCGGGGTTGGCTACCGGCCAGTCGCTTTGGAACCAGACGCAGACCAAGGCAACCTACCAGCTTTACACCAGTAGCACGTATCATCAGAAGAGCCAGCAACCCGTGTTGGGTTCCGACAGCAACTTGTGTCTGAGCTGCCACGACGGAACCGTAGCTGTCGGAAATACGATTGTCGCCGGGCAGGTAACGATGACTGGTTCGATGTACCCTCAAGATGTATTTGGAACGAATCTGCAGTCATCGCATCCCTTCAGCCTGCAGCTGCCTATCAAAGATGCGATTGACTTGATTGCATCACTGGCCTCACAGGGGAAGACTGGCGATCCCAAAGGGTTGGTGAAGCTGATCAACGGGAACATCGAGTGCACTTCGTGTCACAACGCGCACGTGCAGGCGATCGATTTGTTATCGCAGAACTTTCTGGTGCGGGATAGTTCGAACGCGCAGATGTGCCTTGCATGCCACGATCCGACGCGAACGATAACAGGCCAGGTCAATCCGCTCTCGGGATGGGCCACCAGCGCACACGCCACCGCGACCAACAAAGTGTCCGCTGGTGCGAACCTGGGGAGCTATGGCACAGTAGCGGCGAACGCGTGTATCTCATGCCACATACCGCACAATGCCCAGGGGCCGGCGCGATTGCTGCACGGGCCGAATGAGCAGGATTGTGTCGGTTGCCACGGCGGTGGCTCGAATCTCACTCCGGGCATCCCCAACGTCTTCGCCGAGTTCTCCAAGACCGCACATCCGTTCCCGGCAGGGAATAACACCCACGATGCCGCCGAAAACGTACTGCTCAACAACAACCGCCATGCCACCTGCGTAGACTGTCACAATGGACACGGCTCGCAGCAAGTAATGACGTTCCCACCACCTCCGGCCGCTCGAGTTTCTCAGAACGGCGTGGCAGGAATCAGCGCGACTGACGGCGTAACCATCGTGGATCCGTTGGTGAATCAGTATGAGAACTGCCTTCGGTGTCACGGTACCAGCACGGGGAAGGTTTCCAGTCCTGTGTTTGGATACTTGCCGCTACGGGCGGTGTCAGGCAGTGATTCTCTCAATGTGATTCCGCAGTTCGCTGCGACTGCGACTTCAAGCCATCCTGTGACGCACACACGCAGTAGTACGCTGCCGCAGCCCAGCTTACTGCAAACCATGTTGGATGAAAATGGCGGTGCCACCCACGGGCGCGCGATGGGCACTCAAACGTTCTGTACAGATTGCCACAACAGCGACGACAATCGCGAGTTTGGCGGCACAGGCCCCAACGGGCCGCATGGATCGACGCACACACACATCCTCGAGCGGGATTACGAATTCAGCCAAGCGCCTGCTCCCGGGCAGTTGATTACGAACCTGTTTCCGAATCCCGACCTCAGCGTTAAGGGCCCGTATGCGATGTGCGGCAAGTGTCACGACCTTAACAATGTCGTTTCGAATGCCAGCTGGAACCAGCACGGCTCGCACATCAATACCGGCTTCTCCTGTTCGGTTTGTCATACGGCGCACGGCATGGGTGCAAGAAGCGGAACCATCTCGGGTGAGCGCCTAGTGAATTTCGATGTCAATGTCGTCGCCCCGAATGGTGGCACGCCAGTCTCCTACTCGCGGGTGACTAACACCTGTGTTCTGATATGCCACATGGCCGCTCACAACCCGGACGGCTCGATCACTCAATCCACGCTAAAGAACAACGGGGCGAGTGCACCCAAGAGAAGGTAAGCCCGTAGTCGCTTGACCCGGCTGAACAACTATGTCCGCGAATTCCAGTTTGCAACCAGCAGCTGCTTCTGACGTCCCCCGCAAGTTGAGCAACAGCCCGCCGGTTGAGGTGCTCGCGATGCTGTTGCTATTCAGTGTGGCAGCCTGGCACGAATCGGTCCAGCTTTCGGCCCTGGCCGATTCCGACGTGTGGTGGCACCTCAGCACAGGAGCATGGATACTGCAAAACCACACCGTACCGCACACTGGACTGTTCTCCCAGTACCCGGACCTGCCTTGGATCGCCTCGAACTGGCTGTTCGATGTGCTGCTCGCGGCCGCTTACAAACTTGTGGGCATCAGCGCGCTCGTGATCTTCTTGATGGCGTTCAAGGTCACGATAGCAGTGTTAATGTTCGCGCTGGCCCGCGGCTCGCGCTTGAATTTCTGGCCTGCCGTCTTGCTGGGGGCTACGGCGCAATACTCCATTCCCGACTTGCCGGGGCCGATTGTCTGGTCTGTTGTATTGTTCGCAATCGAGTTGAAGCTCCTGTTCCGCACTCGGAGAACGGGCAAGGTGCGTCCCCTTTTCTGGGTCCCGTTTCTGTTTCTAGTGTGGGCCAACGTGGACATGGGGTTTATGTTCGGATTGTTCGTACTGTTCTTGTTCAGTGTCATTGAATTTGCCGAGGAGATCCGCCACTGTTCAGGAGCAGGGTGGTTTGCAGGGCAGGTGCCTCGGGTTCCTCTGCGGATAGCCGCGATTGTGACCGCGGCTTCGGTCATTGCCACCTTCTGCAATCCCTATTTCTTCCATCTATACTCGGCCGCCTGCAAAGAGCTTTGGAGCATTGTGCCCTATGTGCACGGACTGCGTGCCATCAGTTTCCGCCGGCCGCAGGACTATGTCCTATTGCTACTGGCGATGGCGGCATTCTTCTTCTTGGGACGTCAACGCTCGCAAAACCTATTCGAAATTACGTTGATGATCGGCTGTTTGGCACTCGCGTTCACCCGACGCCGCGACACCTGGCTTCTGGCTGTGGCCTCAGTTGCCGTGATTGCTGACACATTTCCGATCAGTTCAGAGTCAGCGGAGATGGAGAACGGCGGTCGAATGTGGCGGTGGGAAAAGCTGGTGACTGCAGGACTGGTGATATTCGTGTTTGCTCTAGCCGCGATCACTCAGATTCCTGGCAGTGGCAAGGCGCTGCTCAAGCGAATCGGTGAAACGTTTCCGGTGCGGGCCAGCGACTACATTCGAGCCAACCATTTGCCCTCCCCTTTGTTTAACGCTTACGACTGGGGTGGTTTCCTGACTTGGTATTTGCCCGAGTACCCAGTCTCCATCGACAGTCGCACTGGGCTTTACGGGGAAGAGCTTGACTCCCGTTACTTCAAAGTCACAACCTCGGAGATTCCTCTCGACGCCGACCCTAGCTTCGCGAATGCGCCGACAATTCTGTTGCCGAAAGATTCGCCGATGGCGATAGCACTCAGCACAGTGCCCCGATTCCAAGTCGCTTATCAGGACAATGTGGCGATGGTGCTTCTGCAGGGTCGGTAGCAGAACCCGTCCGCCGGGCGATAGCAAATCATGTTGAAGGTGGAGCTTCAGCCCGAGGGCCCCGCTACCGAAGTTCATGACGGTCCCGGTCCAATTCCGCGCCTTGTCTCCTAATAGCAGAATCCTGGCAGCTCATTAGAGCCAAGAGCGACTCACGGAGCATATGAAATGATGCAGGTGTCGCACCACCTATTAGCCTCTATTCATGACGGGAGCGAACGAACACCGCCGCGAGTCTGTCCTCGTATATAAGCTGGAATCGAGGATCCACCTCTAGGAAACTGACCAGGCTGGCGCCCTTCTGCAAGATCACAACTCCCGCCTGGTTGAGGTAAGGGTCGTTCACATAGGAAGGCGCACCATTGGCTGTTTTGAAGAAAAGCTCATTCAATTCATCTCCGTAGAGATCGGTGCGTCCATCGATAGCTACTGGATAATCCGGCATGTACCAAATGAGGAAGCCGCCCCAGTCAAGCGTGTTGTAAAGTGGACCCGGCGCAGGGTTTCGGCGCAAGTAGTTGGCTGCGTTTACGGGAAGAAAGCCACTGATTGCCCGGTCCAGGCCGCGGGTGTTGAAGTCCGCGCTGTTGGCGAACAACAACAACGATAGCCCAACTGCGATCCCCACCCCAAGCCTTTCCAGCCAGGTTTCTTGCGCCTCGTGCGCGGATTCCTCCACGAGGGAGTCAGCGATGCAGGCCGCGGCGGGAATGCAGATGAACCATGCATCGCGCAGGGTACGGAAAGCTATCAGGCTCGCAATAGCTAACAAAGCCAACTTGAAGGCGTCAACCTTGTTCTGCCGGCCGACAACGAAAAATGCGGCTGCGGTCACCAGCAATTGAACGTAATGGCTATAAGCGCGGAAGTTTAGGGGCTGGAGTTCCTTGATCATCACGTAGGGGATCTTCGACCGCGAATATCCCAGGATGACCGCGTAGAGGTGGTAGGAATACGGTCCGATGCAAGTGGCAATTAAGCAGCCAGCAAAAACAGTAACCAAGACCGTGGCCGGAAGTTTTGCAGGCAGCAGCCACGCCGGAGACCATCCGACGCGCGTCGCCATCAACTGCGCCACATTCACCGCCATCAGCAGGCCAACAACGAACAAACCGTAGATGAATTGAATGTGCAGGTTCGCCCACAACAGAAAAATCAGGGGCAGCCAATAGAGAAGCTGCACGCGCCCCGTGCGGTTAGCCTCCAGCACCAGACCCAGCGTTACACAGAACAGCATCATGGAAAAGAAGACGGGCCGGGGCATCAGGTTGAAGAGAAACGCGGAGCAAGTGACGATTGCCAGGATGCTGGCCACCCAGAACTGGCCCGAAAGGCGCCGCAGCATCCAGTAGATTGAGTACGCTACGCCCAGGGTCAACAGGGTGCCGTAAATTCCGACCCCGACCAGCCCGAACCAGGCATAGGCGCGCGACAGCAGCACTTCGTAACCCCAACTGTAGGCCACCCAGGGGCGGTCCGCTGCGGTCCATGTGAACAGGCCAGTGTGGGGAACGGCCAGGTGCTGGACAATCCAGTCGCCGACCTTGAGATGCCACCAGATGTCAAGGTCGAGCACGCAGAACTTGAGATTAAAGGCGATCACGCCGACCGTGACCAAAAGACCTGACAGTGTGAGTAACTGTACCCACCGGAGTCGGAGCAGCGGACGCAACTCGTCAACAAAACCCATAGCTGCTGCAAATGCAGTCAACCCTCCAAATTGAAATCCTACTAAGTGTAAGTTCAACAGTAAATTACAAGTCATGGTAGAGCTGAGAAGCACCCCGGCCGCGCCAAATCACACGCGCACTGAGGACAAAGGCGCTTCGTTGGGATGCCGGGTCTCCTAGCTGGCTTCTTTCATCCCGCTAAGTTGCTCAATATCAAAGGCTAATCTCACATTCCCCACTAGGGAATGTTTGGCAGTCCGGGTGCACTTCCCTGATCGACCCTGGGGTGTGCAGGGCCACCTTTCTGCGCAGTCAATGGGCTCGGATCGGCCACTGTTCCAGAATGCCCAGGCACCGAGGAGTAGCCAAGATGGAAGAAGGCGTGAAGGAAAAGGAAGAGACCACCAGCAATTGGACGGCAACCCAAACCTACGTCATGGCGGCGGTCTGCCTGCTAATCGGCGTGCTGGTGGGATATCTGGTACGCGGCTCGGCCCATACAGCCGCGCAGGCTGCTACCGGTTCAGCCGAGGTGCAGCAGGCTGTTGCGGCAGCTCCCACGTCCGGCATGGGCCAACAGCGCATGCCGACACTGGATGACATGAAGCGCATGGCCGACAAGCAAGCGGAACCGCTGCTGGAGAAGCTGAAGACCGATCCCAAGAACGTCGACCTCCTCAATAAAACTGCACTCACCTACAAGGCGGCCCACCAATTCAAGGACGCCATTGTGTATTTCCAGAAGGCCCTGGATGTCGATCCGAAGAACGTGGCAATCCGCACCGACATGGCCTCCTGCCTCTACTACACGGGTGACGTGGACGGCGCGCTGGCACAGCTCGACAAGTCGCTGAGCTACGATCCGAAGCACGCAGGAACACTGATGAACATCGGCATCATCAAGTGGCAAGGCAAGAAGGACGTCGACGGGGCGATTGCAGCGTGGCAAACATTGCTGAAACTCAACCCGAACTTCCCGCAGAAGGAAGTGATCGAGCACCTGATTACCCAGGCAAGACAGCAGCGAAACACCGCACAATCTTCGAACAAACCCACGGGGTAGTCGATCGTGCAGTTTGATCGAGCAGAGCAGGCCATGTCGAACGCCACCTTGGAAGCAATTGCGGCGAATCCTGAAGCGGAAGTTACGCAACGCCACGAGAATGACACTATGCTCGCGGTGGTCTATGGCGCGGCGCTGTTGGTTTCCCTCTCCATATGGTTTCTCGCACTGCGGGCGCCCTTATGGACGGACGAGACCCTTTCCTATTGGCAGATTGCCGGCGGCTTCAAACAGATTTGGTCGCGTTCCATACAGGGCAATTCTTTTGCAGCATACGCTTACATCCTGTGGCTCACCAAGACGCTTTTCGGCGACAAGGAACTCGTGCTCAGGATTCCTTCCATCCTAGCCATGCTCGCCGCGGTTTACGTATTCTACCGCTGTGCAAGGGAATTATTCGCCTGGGATGTATCGCTCATCGCAACCCTCCTGTTTGTCCTCCCGAGAGGCATTGCGTTTGCCGCGATCGACGTGCGACCTTACCCGTTCGCTCTGCTGGTGACTAATCTCACAATTCTCCTATTCCTGCGTTGGTTGAAGACAAAACGGATGGCCTACGCCGCATTTCTCGGCATGGCAGCAGCAGGCATCTTCTACTTTCACTACCTGTTCGCCAGCATTGTGGTGGCGCTCGCGTTGTATTACCTACTGTCCCGACACGCTTCGGTCGTCGCAGATCTTCGGCAGATTGGCGTTGCGGTCGGCTGCTTCGCAATCATCATCCTGCCGGTCTTGCCGAGGCTCAAGTACATCTACCAGACGCGTGTGACGCATTCCTTCGCTGACCCACCTCAATGGCTATCTGTCGCGGAGATGCTGTATCCCGGAAAGTGGCAGTTGCTAGTACTCGCCGGGGCGCTCGTCCTCGCCGCATTGGCGCACAGGCTGCTGGCGCCCAGTCGCGAGACGTATTCCAAGCTGCTGCTGTGCGCAAGCCTCGTGATGGTTCCCATATTGTGTCTATACACGATCAGTGTGGCGACTTCAGTCCACATTTTCATCCCTCGGTATCTTCTGGTTGCCGTTCCCGGCATCGCTTTGTGCTGGGGATCGATCTGCAGCCTTATCGATTCGCGGCAGCTCCGTGGATTGTTTAGCATCGCATTTGTGGCCCTGTGCGCGTTTCAGGCCTACACATCGCCACTTGCTCACATGCATGAAGAGTCGTGGAAGGAAGCGCTTGCATACGCCGATGCGAACGCTGCAGAGGATCAAGCACCCCTGCTGATGTGCAGTCCGCTGGTGGAGGCTGACTATCTACCGATGCCAACAACTGCCAGCGACAGCGTGCTGTACGCGCCCTTGAGTTACTACAAGGTGAATGCCCCGGTTGTTCCACTTCCTCGCACGCTGAATGAGGTAGCCGAGCGGCAGGCCAAACAATTCCTGCTGAAGGCGGAGCAGGAGCATAAGCGCTTCCTGGTGCTATCTCCGTTGCCCTCTCTGCAAATCGTTGATCTCCTAGCATATTACTCCCAGAGCACGTACTCGCTTCGCGTACTTGGGAGCTTCGACCATATCTGGGTTGTTGAGTTTGTTCCGCATGTTGACGACGCTCGATGAAAGCGCCCGTGCGCTAAAGCGGTTTCACGGTTAGCGTAGACCCGATCGGGTAGTGCGGGCCTTCAGGCCCGCATAAAGCCCACTCATGAGACCCCGGCTTTAGCCGCTGACGTACTTCGTTTCTAGCCTGCGAAATCCGCGCGTCCGGGGACATGGGAAATGTACCTCAGGGCCTAAAGGCCGCTTTCTTTTCGGCTTCTTGAGGCGGCGCTGAAGCGCCACACTACCCGAGCGGACGGACTTGCAGCCTCTTCTTTGCCGCTTGGGCTGTTTACACTAACTCTGAAAATGGTCTAAACACGCCCGCGAAGACAGCGCAGTAGCGCCGCGGCATTCGCCGCGCTTCCCAGCCACCAGATGACTGCGAATGTCCACGGCGCTACGTGACTGGCAGGTAGCAGGCTCTTGTTGGATTGCCATGCAGGATCGCGTAGAGCTTTACGACAGAGTCCGGCTGCGTTTCCGGGACGAATGCGAGAAACCCGACATAGTTGGAGGACAATTCGCGGTCTACAACCCGAAAGTCCGGCCGCCTTTGGCCAACTGTGCCCAGGCCTGTAATGATGCCGTTTGTTGTGGCGACGATTGCCAATGGCGGCTGATGGTGTTTACGGTCCCATGCCCAGCCCAGAATTCGCAGCCCTCGCCCGTTCGGATTATCAATCCGTACGGCCGACTCCAGTGACGCCGTACAATCATCGCGGTCCGCGAGCTGAAACAGCGAGTCTAGAGGTTTCCCTAAGTCGGAAGCAACGCGATCCGAAAACACCGACAGCCGGTTAATCTCCAAGTAAGGGACTGTCAAGAGCAACATGTCCATTTGGGGATAAGCCTCCTTCAACACTTCCGGATCATAGACGCCGGTCATCAAGGCGTCTGCTATTGCATTCTGCGCAAAACCGTGCTGTCTTGCCACCGTGATCGGATAAAAGGCGATTGCCCCTCCCCGCGCGAGGATCGCCAGCAAGCATACCTGCGCCACCAGGAACGCATAGCGCAAGCGCGGACGCGCGAAAAATGCGGATCCCAGGAACAACAGTCCCAGGCAACACCAGAACAAAAGGGCGACCGTCTGATAGCGCGGAGCGAGAGCTTGTCGGAAGCCGAAATTCACTCTGCCGGTTGCTGTAATCAGGGCGGTCCCCATGCAGAAAGCCATTGTGAGCACAAGTTGGATGACAAAGAGACGAAAGCTCCGACTGTAGGACAACGCCGGGATTAGCAATGCGAATACGACGGCCAACCCAGCAAGCGCCAGAAGTTCTGCGTCGCGGATGTCATGATGAACCCACGAACTAGCGAAATACACGACCCAATATTGTAAGAGTGCCAGTGAGCGCCTAGAGAAGCGAACGGAGATGCATGAGCTTCGGGACGAACGTAGCGGTGGAAGTAAAGTGCAATGCTCACCGCTCCAGTCACCGCAAAACTCAAGACCGCAGCGATGCGCAATCGCAGATAGATGGCCGCAACAACCAGCAGTGGCCACAGCAGGCTTCCGCTGGCCAGAGAGTAGCTGGCTCCCAGAGCAGCCAGTATCGATACCACCAGAAACCTTGACGGTGGCCGCTGGTCAAGGTGTTGCTGTGCCTTCACCCAGTAGAGCAACAGCGTGACGAAAGATAGCGTCGCAAATAACTGCGGCAATACAAAACAAACTTGAAACCCCCAAATGAAGTTCTCCCATTGCGAGGGACAAAACAGGCAGAACGCCGCCAAGCCGCTGCCCGCGCGCCATAGAGCCCCGCGCCATCCGCCCAACACGCGCATGCTCCAACTCAGCAGCCCCCAATGCAAGAGTTGAATTACAAAAATGCTGACCAACAAGAACACCTGCCGTGCCCGGAAAAAGCGCAAATCTATCGCTAGAAATAGCTTGGGGAGGACCATCCGGTGCTCATTGTGCTGCTGCCATAGCCACACAGGAGAGAAGGGGCTGTTGCCCTTCGCCGCAACTTCGATTTGTCGCCATCCGTCCCAATAGGGAAGGCCGGAATAGGTCGAAATCACCATGTACAGCGCGACTGCAACGGTGATAGCCCCGCCAATCAGGATGGCATAGGAGAGAAGAGAAGAGCCGCGCGATGTTTCCGGTTTGGTTTGCACCGCCAGATCACCATAGCTCATGCCCGTTCTGAAGGTAAAGTTACAGGACACCGTTGCTGCAGAAGCCTATTGCGCAGGGTGACGGTAAGCCTTGTTATCTCAGATGTGTCTGCTCGTCGTAATACCAGCGCCGAAAGCGCTGCAGGATGGTATCGCCCGCGTCTGAGTTTGGATGGTTTGCGCTTTGCTGCCGATCATCCCGGTGGCGCCATCTCTCTCGTACCACAAGAATGGACAGGACTGCCAAAAGCGCAAGGCGCAGCGAGATGAGTGCGAGGTCGGCTGTCTTGGAATAGTGAGTGGTGGCGGCGAAGCTTAGAAGGAGCAAGCACGCAAGAAATATTGCCCATGCCCCGACCTTGTCTCTCATGCCTCTACTCCTAAGGACGGTTGCCGCCGGTTAGATGGACAAAACTTCCTTCTCTTTACCCTTGGCCAGCTCTTCCATCTTCTTGATCTCGTCGTCGGTCAGTTTCTGAATCTGATCCAACGCGCCGCGCTCTTCGTCTTCAGTGATTTTTTTGTCCTTGAGTGCTTTCTTGATGAGGTCGTTGCCGTCGCGGCGGATGTTGCGAACAGCAGTGCGATGCTCCTCCAGAATCTTGTGGAGGTGCTTCACCATGTCCTTGCGGCGCTCTTCCGTAAGGGCAGGCACCGGCACGCGGACGAGTTTGCCATCGTTCATTGGGTTCAAGCCGAGGTCACCGCTGCGAATCGCCTTTTCGATGGCGCCGATCAGGCTCACGTCCCAGGCCTGCACGGTGATGAGCTGCGGCTCGGGAGCGCTCACATTGGCGAGCTGGTTGAGCGGCATCTGCGAGCCGTAAGCATCGACGGTCACGCCGTCCAGCATATGCACCGAGGCACGTCCCGTGCGGGTGGAGGCCATTTCCTTGCGGAAGTCTTCCACTGCTTTGTCCATGCGCGTCTTGAGTTGAGCGAAACTGTCCTTCAACGCGGGAATCGCTGCCATCGAAACTTGAGCCATATGAGTCCGCCTTACGCTAGATTCCAAAACGCATGATTATAAACCCCTGAACCGGCAGAATCGGCTCGGCGCGACGTTATCCCTGGTTGACCAGCGAGCCGACTCGCTCGCCCAGGACCACACGCTGGATATTGCCGTGCTGATTGAGGTTGAAGATCACGATGGGAAGGTTGTTCTCGCGGCACATTGCGATGGCCGTGGCGTCCATGACGCGCAGCCCCAGCCGCAGCACGTCCATGTAGCTGATGGTCTGGAACATGGTGGCATCCTTCACCACGATAGGATCGGCGCTATAGATGCCGTCGACTTTGGTTGCTTTCAAGATGGCGTCGGCCTTGATTTCCATGGCGCGCAGCGATGCCGCCGTATCGGTGGAGAAATAGGGGTTGCCGGTGCCGCCGGCGAAGACCACAACCCGGCCCTTTTCGAGGTGACGGATCGCGCGGCGCCGAATGAACGGTTCGGCCACCTGGTTCATCTCGATGGCGCTCATGACGCGAGTGAAGACATCCTGCTTCTCCAGCGCATCCTGCAAAGCCAGGGCATTGATGACCGTGGCAAGCATACCCATGTGATCGGCGGAAACGCGGTCCATGAGCTTGGCTTGCTCGGCAACGCCGCGGAAAAAATTGCCGCCGCCAACCACGATCGCAATCTCAATGCCCAAACGATGCACTTCAGCGATCTCAGCGGCAATTTCATGCACACGGATGTTATCGACGCCAAAACCCTGTCCGGCAGCCAACGCCTCACCGGAAATTTTCAGCAGTATGCGCTTGTAAATCGGAGTGCTCATTTGTGGTTTCAGTTTAGCAGGCGCAATGTGGGATAACACGGTAGCAAAGCCATTCCGAGTAATGACATGCAAGAGAAAGGGCGGGAACTTGTCCCGCCCTGCGTTTTTCGTTGACCGGCCTCATCTACTCGGCCGCTTGTTCGCCAGGCTTGCTAACGGCAACGGTCTCGCCGACATCGCCCACTTTGAAGCGTGCGAAGCGCTTGACCGAGATGTTCTCGCCCAGCTTGCCGATGACAGTCGCGATGAGCTGCGACACGGAGATAGTCTGGTCCTTGATGAAAGGCTGCTCGTAGAGGCAGACCTCCTCGTAGAACTTGCCCATCTTGCCTTCCACGATCTTCTCGACCACGGGCGCGGGCTTGCCGGTCTGCGCGGCCTGCGCGCGGTAGATGTCTTTCTCCCTCTCGAAATCCTCCGCAGTAACATCTTCCTTGCGAATGAACTTTGGGTCGCTGGCAGCGATGTGCATGGCAATGTCGTGTACCAGGCCCTTGAAGTCGTCGGTGCGGGCCACGAAATCGCTCTCGCAATTCACTTCCACCAGCACGCCGATCTTGCCTCCGGCGTGAATGTAGCTGGCGACCGAGCCTTCACTGGTGACGCGGGCGGCCTTCTTGGCAGCGGTCGCCACACCCTTCTTGCGAAGGATAATGACGGCGCCTTCCATGTCGCCCTTTGACTCGGTCAGGGCGTTCTTGCAGTCCATCATGGGAGCATTGGTCTTCTCGCGAAGCTCTTTTACTTGTGCGGCAGTAATGTTCACGGTAGTCGTACTCATCTCTGGAAATATTCCTGTTCTGCTGTCTTAGCTCTGTTTAAGTATTAGATTCACGCCATCTGCAAAACGACCCGCGCCTTGCTCTGCGCGGGTCATGAATCGTTCATCAGCCGAAAGGCTGCGGTGATTCCGAGGCCCCCGAGAAGCGCCGCCTTTGCGCTTCTTGGGGCAGTTACGCGCCAGTATTTTCCGTAGCCGCGCGCCGGCCACCTTTGCCCAGCACCTCTTCCATGCTGACCTCTTCGAAGTCGCTGGTCTCCGCTGGTGGTTCTGGAAAGCTCTCGCCCTCTTGGGGAGTGGCAGCGCCTTCTTCCGCAGCTTGACTGTATTGCACACCCGCGGCAACATCGGCCATCTGCTTGTCGTTAGCAGCCTGCGAACCCTCGACCACGGAGTCCGCAATCTTGGAGGCGAACAATCGGATCGCGCGCAGGGCGTCGTCGTTGCCGGGAATCACGTAATCCACTTCACTGGGATCGCAGTTGGTGTCCACCACGGCGACCACCGGAATGCCCAGCTTGCGCGCTTCCTTCACCGCGATCTGCTCCTTGTTGGAGTCGATCACGAACAGCGTGTCGGGCAGGCGGTTCAGATTCTTGATGCCGGCCAAGTTGGCTTGCAGGTGCTTGCGTTCGCGTTCCAACTTCACAACTTCTTTTTTCGGGAGCAGCTCGTAACGGCCATCCGTGGCCATCTCGTCGAGTTCTTTCAGCCGCTTAACCGATTTCTGTACCGTTATCCAGTTGGTGAGCAGTCCGCCCAGCCAGCGCTGGTTGACGTAGAACATGCCGCAGCGCGTCGCCTCTTCCGCGATCGCGTCCTGCGCCTGGCGCTTAGTGCCGACGAATAGCACCAGCTTGCCCTCGGCCGCCATGTCCTGCACAAACTTAGACGCTTCCTTGAACATCTTGAGCGTCTTCTGCAAGTCAATGATGTAAATGCCATTGCGCTCGCCGAAGATGTATTCCTTCATCTTCGGGTTCCAACGTTTCGTCTGATGCCCGAAGTGAACGCCGGCTTCGAGCAACTCCTTCATCGTGATATT
>Ga0209656_10001769_pt1 | contig 14132 bp, 10 predicted proteins | sample BogFormECP12_OM2_FD_188239 | JGI IMG/M metagenome (GOLD analysis project Ga0209656, IMG submission 188239) | Bog forest soil microbial communities from Calvert Island, British Columbia, Canada - ECP12_OM2 (SPAdes) (version 2) | ecosystem: Environmental > Aquatic > Freshwater > Wetlands > Bog ... | reverse complement strand
CACCACCTCATAACCGGCGCCCTTCAGAGTGAACAGCACCATTTGACGCATCGATGCCGAGTCGTCGACCGCGAGTATTTTTTTTGCCATCTCAATCCGTCTCCGCTCAACCAAGGCTGCCAAAGGCAGCGCCTACTCATCAGCAGGAGTATCGTCAATCGCCGGCGAAACTTGACGTGCCTGATTTTGCGGGCGGAGTGGCCGCGCCCGCGCCGTGATTCCTGCGAACTTGGTCACATTCGGCGCGTTGCCCGCGCCTTGCGGCGATTTACGCGGCCATCATCAGCGGCAGCACCTCCGCCGCCGATTCTTGGGTCTGCAGGACGATCTCCCTCACCGCCGCGGCATCCAATTTGACTGCCCGCAGCGCGGCCGCCGAGATCGCCGGCGCGTCGCCCGGATCGGTACTGCCTATCTCCGCCAGCACCGCCACGCTGTTGGCGATGTGAACGGTCGCGACTTCGAGTGGATGCAGCCGCGCGCGTTCCGGCTCATGGTGAAATTCGATGCATTCCTGCAAGGAGGATGGCAATGACCAATTCTTGGCGAGCGCAAGCCCGACGGCGGCGTGATCGAAGCCTATGATGTCGCGCTCGCACAGGTATAGGCCGCGGTCGTCGGCCGAATCCACCCACGTCAAGAGCGACTGCCGCGCGAGATCCGGAGCGCGGCTGAACAGCACCAGCTGTCCGATGTCGTGCAGCAACCCGGCGACGAACGGAGTATCGTCGCGGCCGCGTTCGCGTCGGCCCGCGATTTGGCCGGCGGCCACCGCACAGAGGACGCTGTGGCGCCAGAACGAGGCCATCGTGACCAGCTCGTTGCCGATGCCGTCGAAGGTTCTTATCGCCGTGAGCCCCACCGTCAGATCGCGCACTTGGCGCACACCGAGCACGGTGATCGCACGGCTTATCGTGGCGATTTTGCCGTGCTGCCCGAAGGCGGGGCTGTTGGCGATGCGCAGCAACCGCGCCGTGAGTGCGGCGTCGTGACTGATCTCGCGCCCGATGTCGGCGGCCGACGAAGTCGGGTCATCGACCATGCTCGCAATACGCAGCGCCACCTCGGGAAGCGTGACGAGATCCTTGATATTTGCGACCAATCCTTCCGCGCTGAAATCGAGCTTGCCCAAATTGCACCTCCACCCACGGTGTCGGCAGCAACTCGCAAATATTGAGGAGTCAGTCGAGCATCCTTGGTTTTCCCCGGTGCACCACGCCCACGCACGGGTTTGCACCCAGCCCGTAACACAGTTCCGCGGGCCGTTCGATGCGCCACAATGCGATATCGGCGCGCTTCCCCACCTCGAGCGTGCCGATCTCGTCCTGCTTCCCCAAGGCCCGTGCGGCCTGCCGCGTGGCGCCGCTCAGCGCTTCTTCCGGAGTCAGGCCGAACAGCGTGCACGCCATGTTGAGCGCCAGCAGGATTGACGTGCAGGGCGAGGTTCCCGGGTTGCTGTCCGTGGCGACCGCCATCGCAACCCCCGCATCACGCAGCAGCGCGACCGGCGGAGGCGTCGTCTGGCGCAGGGTGAAATACGCGGCGGGCAGCAATACCGCAACGGTACCCGCGGCCGCGAGCGCGCGCGCGCCGGCCGCGCTCAAGTACTCCAGATGGTCCGCGGACAGGCATCCCCAGGTCGCGGCCAGTTCCGCGGCTCCCATGTCGCTCAGTTGGCCCGCGTGCACGTGCGCGGGCAATCCCAGCCGCTTCGCTGCCCGCAGCAGGCGCTCGGTTTCCGCCAATGAAAACGCGATGTTCTCGCAGAACGCGTCAACCGCGTCGACGAGCCCGGCCGCCGCGAGCGTCTCGAGCCAGGGGCCGGAGACGAGATTCACGAACTCTTGGCGATCCGCGGCGAATTCCCGCGGCAGCGCGTGCAGGCCCAGAAAGGTCTTCTGGATCGAGACCGGCAATTCGTCGGCAAGGTCCCGCGCCACCTCGAGCAATCGGCGCTCCGCGGCGAGTTCGAGCCCGTAGCCGGACTTCACCTCGATGGTGGTGACGCCCTCCGACATCAGGCATCTGGCGCGAATGGCGGCCGACGCGTACAGCTCCGCGTGCGTCGCCGCCCGCGTTGCCGCCACGGTCGATTGGATTCCGCCCCCGGCACGCGCAATGTCTTCGTACGAGACCCCGCAGAGCCGCTTTTCGAATTCCTCGACCCGATTGCCGCCGTACACCAGGTGCGTGTGGCAATCGATCAATCCCGGCGTCATCCACAGTCCGTGTGCGTCACGGATGGGGAGCCGCATGGCCTCCGCCAGGGCTTTTCCCTCGGCGGCGGGGCCTATCCACGCAATGCGCTCGCCCCGCACGGCCAGCGCCGCATCCTTGATGCTGCCATAGGGCTCCGCGCCCGCGGCCATCGTGGCAATGTTCGCGCCGACCCAAACTTGGTCCCACTCTTTGCCCGAAGATTTTTGCACTACGGATCGCCCGATGACGGCTGTTATAAGTATGATACGGCAAGAATGGTTCCATATACAGGTATAGCCAACATGAAGCGCTACCATCTGCAATCGGCCTTTTCATCGCAGGGTTGGGTCCGGGACGTCCTGGTCACCGTCTCCGACGACGGCATCATCACCGAGATGATTTCCGTCGCGCCCGCCGATGCCGGGACCGGCAATCCCGCCGCGGCGCCCGCCGCCGGCGGGGCAGGCGTTGCGGAGGTGGAGCGCGTCGAGGGCATCGTGGTTCCCGGCATGCCCAACGCGCACAGTCATGCCTTCCAGCGCGCCATGGCCGGCAACACCGAATATCGCCTGTCGGCGCGCGACAGCTTCTGGACCTGGCGCAATGCAATGTACGCCCTGGCGAATCGCATCGAGCCCGACGACTTGGCTGTCCTGGCGACGCAGCTGTTCGTGGAAATGCTCAAGAGCGGCTACACGTCGGTAGCGGAATTTCATTACCTCCATCGTCAACGGGACGGCGTCCCTTATGTGGGCGCGAATGCGCTGTGGGAGGCGATCAGCCATGCGGCGTCCAGCGCCGGAATCGGCCTGACGCTGCTGCCCACTCTGTACCAGAGCAGCGATTTCGGCGGCCAGGCGCTGAAGGCCGAACAGGCGCGATTCGCCTCGGACACGGATGCATTCCTGCTCGCGCTCGAGGAGCGCATCAGCGCCGACCGACGACGGCGTTCGCCGACGCAGCGGACCGGCGCGGCATTTCACAGCCTGCGCGCCGTGCCGCTGGAAAATCTGCGTCGCGCGGCGCTCGGTCTGCGTGCGCTCGACGCGAGCCTGCCCATGCACATCCATGTCGCGGAGCAGTTGCTCGAGGTGCAAGCCTGCCTGCGCGCGACCGGGCGGCGTCCCATCGAGTTGCTGCTGGACACCGGTTTGGTGACTCAACATTGGTGTCTGGTGCATGCCACCCACGCCACCGGCGAGGAACTCAAACGCCTCGCCGACTCCACGGCGACCGTGTGCGTCTCCATCAGCACCGAGGCCAATCTCGGCGACGGGTTCTTCGATACCGCCCGTTTTCTCAAGGCGGGCGGGCGTCTGTGCGTGGGCTCCGACAGCCAGTCCGGCGTGAATCCGGCCGAGGAATTGCGCTGGTTGGAGTACCAGCAGCGCCTGCGCAAGAGGCGGCGCGCGGTACTCGCGACGCGAGCCGAACCGCATGTGGGGACCCGCCTGTGGCGTGATGCGGCGCAGTACGGCGCGCAGGCCATTGGCCAGCCGGTGGGCGCGATCGCCGTGGGGCGCCGCGCCGACTGGCTGGTACTCGACGACAGGCATCCCTCCCTGGTGGCCGCGGCGGCGGACACCGCATTGGACCATTTGCTGTTCGCGGGTGCGGACGCCGCCATCCGCGATTGCATGGTGGCCGGCCGCTGGGTGATCAGAGACCGGCGCCACGCCGCCGAAGACGAATTGCGGCCGCGCTTTGCCGGCTTGATGCGCAAGCTCGCTCAAGCTCCTTGAAAAAGTGGTTGACTGTACCTGTCTATACAGCTTAGTCTTGCAGCATGAGCAGACCCGCGACGGTGCAGCCGCTGTACTTACAGGTGAAGCGGCATATCCTCGACAACATCGGTTCCGGCAAGTGGGGCACTTCGACGCGTGTGCCGTCCGAAAACGACATCGTCAAATCCTTCGGCGTGTCGCGCATGACCGCCAATCGGGCCCTGCGCGAATTGCGCGATGAAGGCGTTCTGGTGCGCATCGCCGGAGTCGGCAGCTTCGTCGCCGACAGCCTGGCCCACGCGCATCCGCTCGAAATCCGCAGCATCGCCGACGAGATACGCCGCAGAGGCCATGTGCACCGCGCCGAGATCGTGTCCCTGGAGCGCATTCGGGCGGCGGCCGAGCTCGCCGAGGATTTCGGCATTGCGCCGCGCGGCGAGCTGTATTGCTCCGTCATCGTACATTACGAGAACGATCGCCCCATTCAGCTCGAAGACCGCTACGTGCTGCCCAAGCTCGCGCCCGACTATCTGAAAGTGGATTTCAATCAAACCACTCCCACCGACTACCTGGTCAGAGTCGCGCCGCTGCAGGAGGCCGAACACCTGCTGCGCGCGGTGATGCCGGATGAACGCACACGCAAGCTTCTGGCCATGAAACGCGATGAACCGTGTCTTTTGATGATTCGACGCACCTGGACCGCGGGGCAAATTGCCTCGGTGGCCAAGTTGTTTTACCCCGGGACCCGCTACGAACTGTCGGGGCGTTTCCGCCCCTAAAGGATGCAATCATGCTCGCCCCCTTGAAACCCAGAACCATCCGCGCGGCGCGCGGCCAGACTTTGAGCGCGCGAACTTGGATGACCGAAGCGCCGCTGCGCATGTTGATGAACAACTTGGACCCCGAGGTCGCGGAAAATCCCGCCGAACTCGTGGTGTACGGCGGCATCGGACGCGCCGCCCGCGATTGGAACTGCTACGACCGCATCGTCGAGACCCTGAAATCGCTCACCGAAGAGGAAACCCTGCTGGTGCAGTCCGGCAAGCCGGTGGGCGTGTTCCCCACTCATGCGGATGCGCCGCGCGTGCTGATCGCCAATTCGAATCTGGTGCCCCACTGGGCGACCTGGGAGCATTTCAACGAACTCGATCGCAAGGGCCTCGCCATGTACGGCCAGATGACGGCGGGCTCGTGGATCTACATCGGCAGCCAAGGCATCGTGCAGGGCACCTACGAAACGTTTGCCGAGATGGGCCGGCGCCATTTCGACGACAAGGTCCAGGGCAAGTGGATACTCACGGCGGGTCTCGGCGGCATGGGCGGCGCACAGCCGCTGGCAGCCACCATGGCCGGCTTCAGCATGCTGGCCGTCGAATGCCGCCAAAGCCGCATCGCCAAACGCTTGGAGACCGGCTATGTGGACGCGCAGGCGCACTCGTTGGACGAGGCGCTCGCCCTGTTCGAGACGGCGAAACGAAAAGGCAAGCCGATTTCGGTCGCGCTCCTCGGCAACATCGTCGACGTGCTGCACACCCTGCTCGAGCGCGGTATCCGTCCGGATGCGGTAACCGATCAAACGTCTGCTCACGACCCGGTCAACGGCTACCTGCCGCAGGGATGGTCCGTGGAGCAATGGGACGAGCGGCGGGCCAGCGACCCTGCCGGCACGTCCGCGGCCGCCACGCTGTCGATGGCCAAGCACGTCGAGTACATGCTGCGCTTCAAGCGCATGGGGCTGCCGGTGTTCGACTATGGGAACAATATTCGCCAGGTGGCCCTCGATGCGGGTGTCACGAATGCCTTCGATTTCCCGGGCTTCGTGCCGGCTTATATCCGGCCCTTGTTCTGCCGCGGCGTCGGTCCGTTCCGCTGGGTCGCGCTCTCGGGAGACCCGGAAGACATCTACAAAACCGATGCGAAGGTGAAGGAACTCATCCCGGATGATCCGCATCTGCACCACTGGCTCGATATGGCGCGCTCGCAAATTCACTTCCAGGGATTGCCGGCGCGCATCTGCTGGGTCGGCTTGGGACAGCGCCATCGCTTAGGATTGGCGTTCAACGACATGGTGAAGAGCGGCGAACTCTCCGCACCCATCGTGATCGGCCGCGACCATTTGGACGCAGGGTCGGTCGCCAGTCCCAATCGCGAGACCGAGGCGATGAAAGACGGCTCCGACGCGGTCTCGGACTGGCCCTTGCTCAACGCGCTGCTGAACACCGCCAGCGGCGCCACCTGGGTATCGATTCATCATGGCGGCGGCGTGGGTATGGGCTATTCCCAGCACGCCGGCGTCGTCATCGTCTGCGACGGCAGCGAGGCCGCGGCCAAGCGTATTCGCCGGGTTCTCTGGAATGATCCCGGCACGGGAGTCATGCGCCACGCCGACGCCGGCTATGACACCGCCATTGCCTGTGCCCGCGAGCAGGGTTTGAATCTGCCGATGATCGAGCACCCGTAGTGGCGAAGGCATTGCAGATTCGCGCCGGCGGGCTTGATCTTGCGACGCTGCGGCGGATCCACGAGCAGCCCGTCGCCCTCGAGCTCTCGGCGCACGACCGCGGCCGTATTGCCGCCGCCGGCAGGTTGGTGGACGAGATCATCGCGGCCGGCGACGCTGCGTACGGCATCAACACGGGCTTCGGCCTCCTGGCCCAGACCCGCATACCCGCCGAACAGCTCGAGCTGCTGCAGCGCAACCTTCTGCTCTCGCACGCCGCCGGCGTGGGCGAGGCGCTGCCCGATGGTGTCGTCCGGCTGATCCTTGCGCTCAAGATAAACGCGTTGGCTCGCGGCCACTCCGGCATCACGATGGCGGTGATCGACGCCCTGCTCGCGCTGCTGGAGCATGAGGTCTATCCGGTGATTCCCGCGCAGGGTTCGGTGGGCGCGTCGGGCGATCTGGCGCCCCTGGCACACATGAGCACGGTGCTGCTCGGCATCGGCCAGGTGCGGGTGCGCGGCACCGTGCTCCCGGCGGCCGACGGATTGCGCCTGGCGGGATTGAAGGCCCTCAAGCTGCGCGCCAAGGAAGGCCTGGCATTGATCAACGGCACCCAGGTTTCCACGGCACTGGCACTGGCGGGATTATTCGGCGCCGAAGATGTGCTCGCCGCCGCCGTGGTGGCCGGCGCCATGTCGGTGGACGCGCTGAAGGGCAGCGATTCCCCGTTCGATGAGCGCATCCACGAGGTTCGAGGGCAACCCGGGCAAATCGCCGTGGCGCGCGAGTACCGCGATCTGATCGCCGGCAGCGCGATCCGCGCCTCGCACGTCGACTGCACTCGCGTGCAGGACCCGTATTCCTTTCGTTGTCAGCCGCAGGTGATGGGTGCCTGCTTGGACCTGATCCGCAATTGCAGCCGCACCTTGGGGCTGGAGGCCAATGCGGTCACCGACAATCCGCTGCTGTTCGTCGAGGCGGGCGACGTGCTGTCCGGCGGAAATTTTCATGCCGAGCCCGTGGCGTTCGCGGCCGATACGCTGGCGCTCGCCATTGCCGAGATCGGCAGCCTGGCGGAGCGGCGGGTGGCCGTGTTGGTGGATCCCAAAATGAGCGGCCTACCCGCCTTCCTGGTGGAAAACAGCGGCGTGAATTCCGGCTTCATGATCGCGCAAGTCACCGCCGCGGCCTTGGTATCCGAAAACAAAACCATCGCCGTGCCATGCAGCGTGGATTCGATTCCGACCTCCGCCAACCAAGAAGACCATGTCAGCATGGCGACCCACGGTGCGCGCCGCTTGAGTCCGATGGTCGACAACGCCGCGGCCGTGGTCGGCATTGAATTGCTGGCCGCCGCGCAAGGCATCGACTTTCATCGGCCCTCACGCTCGAGCGCGAGCCTCGAACACGTTCACGCCGCCATTCGCGCCGATGTGCCGTTTTATGCGGCCGACCGGTACTTCGCGCCGGACATTCAGGCAGCCCAGTGTTGGGTCAAATCGGGACGGTTTTCGCCGCTGCTGGCAAGGATTCTGCCCTCGCGCGCCTAGGCGCTCAACGAGTGTCCATAGTGAAAATCATCGCCGCGATCGCCTGTTTAATTTGTCTTTTTCCCTGCGCGAGCCGCGCAGCCCAACTGAATCTCGCGACGCTGACCTGCGCCAAATACGAGAACGAAATTCTACCCGCCGCGGTGTCGAATCCGACCGCCGACACCATCAATACCGTGATGTGGCTGTTCGGCTATTCCGTCGCGAAGTCCGGAGGCCACGTCATGTATCCGGACGCACTGACGCCCTTCGGCTTCGCGCTGGACGGGGAGTGCAAGAGCAATCCCGCCGAGAGCATGTTGGATGCGCTGGCCATCGTCAAACCCGAAACCCAAAACCCGAGGAATCTCGCCACCCTCGAGTGCGCCGTGTTCGCTGCGCGGCATGTGGAGCTGGCGCGCACCGACCCGGAGAGCGCAACCACCATCATGATGTGGCTGTTCGGCTTTTCCGTGGCAAGATCCGGCAGCCATATTTTCGATGCGGATTTGCTCAGCCGCTTTCAAGGCGCCTTGCTGGCCCATTGCACGAAACATCCCGACTCCAGCTTGTTCGACGCGCTGGGCGCGGTCAGGATATCCGCCGCGGCAGGCTCGTTGAAATCGCCGGCTCGTCAATAAGAACCTATTCCGGCGCCAGCCCGTCGATCCACGTCTTCTGCACTCGCAATGCGTCGTTCATCAGCACCAGATTCGCCCGGTAGCCCGGCGCGATGCGGCCAAGCTCGTGGCCGAGCCCGAGAAACTCGGCTGGATATTCGCTGGCCATGCGCGCGGCTTCGACCACGTCGAGGCCCAGCAGCGAGACGGCGTTGCGCACCGCCGCCGCCATGTCGAGCGCCGTTCCCGCGAGCGTTCCGTTCGCGTCGCGGCATATGCCGTCCACGACCCGGATGACTCGGCCCTGCAGTATGAAAGTAGGCTCGCTGGATCCCACCGCCGGCATCCCATCGGTGACCAGCATGAATCGATCGTGGCGCTTGCACTTGAGCGCGAGCTTCAGGACCACCGGATCGACGTGATGACCATCGACGATGATTCCGCACCAGGTGTTTTCGTCCGACAGCGCGGCGCCGATGATCCCCGGTTCGCGCGGCTCGAGCCGCCCCATCGCATTGAACAAATGGGTGAATCCGCGCAGCCCGTGTGCGATGGCTGCGGTGGTCTCGGCGAAACTCGCATCGCTATGCCCGGCGGACACCAGAATGCCGCCGGCGGCAAGCTTCGCCACCATCTCCGGCGTGGTCATCTCGGGCGCCAGGGTCACCACCGTCCGCCCGGCGCGCAGCCCGCGCAGCAGCGACAGCTGGCTGGTGTCGAGCAGCCGCAGATGTTTGGAATCGTGCACGCCGCGGCGCGCCCAGTTGAGAAACGGCCCCTCGATGTGAATTCCGAGAACGCCGGGCATGCCGGCATCGAGCGCCGACTGCACGGCGGCGATCGCGCGCCCGATGGTGTCGACATCGTCGCTGATCAGCGTGGGCAGAAATCCGGTGGTGCCGAAGCGGCGATGCGCCGCGCCGATGGCGCGGATCGACTCAGGATTCGGGTCGTCGTTGAACAGCACGCCCCCGCCGCCGTTCACCTGCACGTCGATGAATCCCGGCAGCAGCAGTTGCCCGCCGAGATCCACCTCGAGCGCGTCCCGGCAGCGCGAATCCGCGGGGTCGGCGACCGCTTCGATGCGCGCCCCGGAGAGCAGCAAGGTTCGTCCGCTCACCAGCCCCGAATCGGTCAGAATCCGGCCGTTCACCAGTGCGGTGCGCATCACATCGTCTCCGTGACCTTGCGCAGGTGTGCCGGGTGATCGGGATCGAATCCGCGCCGAACCGAGAGCGTGACGAGCAATCGGTAGGCGCTTTGCACCAGCAGTATGGGCGCAATCGCGGGCTCAGCGTCGACGGTGGGCAGCATGACGGCGCCGGCCTCGGCCGCGGCGTCCGCCGCGGGGCTCAGGACCCGCGCGCCGGCGATGATCAGCGGCACGCCGCGGCGCGCGAGCTCCAGACCCAAGGCCTCGATGCCGGCCCGCGTGGCATCGCGCTGCGCGAATAACAGCGCCGGAAATCCGGGCCCCAGCAATGCGTAGGGGCCATGGCGCACCTCCGCGCTGCTGAATGCCTCGGCGTGCAAACCGCATGTTTCCTTGAACTTGAGCGCGGTCTCCTGTGCGGCCGCCAGCCCCAGTCCGCGCCCCACCACATAGAGATGCGCGGCCGATTCGAGCGCCGGCAGCGCCGCCGACCAATCGAGCGACCAGCTCTGCTCCATCAACGCCGGCAGGGTGTCGATGGCCGATGCAAGCGCTGCATCCTGCTTCCACGCCGCGACCATGCGCACCAACCCGGCAAGAGTGGCGAGATAGGATTTGGTGGCGGCCACGCTGGTCTCGACACCGGCGCGCAACCCGATCACCAGGTCCGCGGCGGCGACCAGCGGCGCGTCGGGGCTATTGCACAGCGCGAGAATCGTCGCGCCCGCCGCTTTCGCGGCCGCCACCGACGCGAGCAGGTCGGGACTGCGCCCCGATTGGGACAGCGCAATGAACAAGCAGCCGTGCATGTCTTGGGACACGCCGTAAACCGAGCTGACGGAAGGCGCGGCGGATGCCGTCAGCACTCCGGCGCGGGTCTCGATCAGGTACTTGGCGAAGGTGGCGGCATGATCCGAACTGCCGCGCGCACAGGTGATCACCGCGCGCGGCGCAAGCCGGCGCAGCTCGGCGCCGATGGTTGCGATGGCGGCGGCGTCGCATTCGAGCTGCGCGCGCACCGCATCCGCGGCGCTGGCGGCCTCGCGGAACATGTGCGTGTTCTCGAAAGAATCAGAACGAAGTGCACTCATGTAGAGGCGCTCAATTCGGCGACGAAGTCATAGGTGTCGCCGCGGTAGAAGGACTGCGAAAACTCGATCGCTCTGCCGTCGGGCAGTGAACCCAGGCGCTCGACCAGCAGTCCGGCATCCCCGGGCTTGGCCTTGAGCAATTCGGCCTGATCGCCGGTCAACAGCACCGCCCTCAGGCGCTGCAGCGCGCGCACCGGACGTTGGCCGGCGCGCTCCAGCGCCTCATAAAGCGAGGTGTCCACCGCCTCGAGCGAGGGCAACGCAGTCGCCACGATGGTCGCGTATTCCAGCGCCATCGGCGCATCGTCCGCATAACGAATTCGGTTGAAGCGAAACACCGGCGTGCCGGGACTCAATCGCAGGGCAAGCGCCTCTTCGGGGGTCACCGTGCCCGCGGCACGCTTCAGCCAGACGCTGCGCGGCGTGCGGCCGCGCGCTCGCATGTCCTCGGAAAATGAGGTCAGCATCGCGAAGTTCTTGTCGACGCGCGCCGAAACAAAATTACCGGCGCCCTGCCGCCGCACCAGCAAGCCGTCGGCAACCAGGCCGTCGAGCGCTTTGCGCACGGTAATGCGCGAAACCTCGAAATCCGCGGCGAGATCGCGTTCCGACGGCAGCGCATCGTCGGGGCCGAGGACGCGGCTGTCGATGGCCCTGCGCAGCGCCCGCTGCAGCTCTTGATACAGCGGCAGGTTGCCGCGGCCGTCGAGGGGCCCCACCAACTTTGCGAGTGATGACATGGGATTGAATCGAGCTTCCGGTATGTTTTCAGTCATCTGAACAATACCAAAGAAATACCACTTTTAGAACAACAACCAGTGGTATTATCGTGTAACTCATTTATTTTTCTACAGATTTAGGAAAACATTGTGTGTTTATTACACGGCACTAGCGATTTCTGAGAATTGGTACTATATTGGGTCTTAACTGGTGTGGGCAGGTCGGCGCCTCGACGGGATGAGTCGAACGACGCAACAACGACCGCCGCGCATCGGCAGCAGCGAATTTCAAACCGAATTGGTGACAGGACAGGGGGCATTGTATGAATCGGACAGGGGATCTCTATATGAATCGGATCGCACTCGCGGTCAAGTCGGCACTCGGACTCGCGATGCTCGCGCCTCCGGCACTTTCCTTCGCGGCGCCGGCACCCGACAACGGTCTCGACGAAATCGTCGTCACCGGCATCCGTAAATCCGTCGAGCTGTCGCTCCAAACGAAGCGCGACGCGACCGAGCTGACCGAAGTCATCACCTCGGAAGACATCGGCAAGATGCCGGACAAAAACGTCGCCGACTCCCTGGCCCGCTTGCCGGGCGTCACCACCAGCGCCGCCGGCGCCAATGAAGGCGGCTTCGATGAGAACGACCGCGTCAGCATGCGCGGCACGAACCCCAGCTTGACTCAAACCCTGATCAACGGGCACGGCGTCGCCGCCGGCGACTGGTTCGTGTTGGACCAGGTCCAGACGGTGGGCCGCAGCGTCAGCTACACCTTGCTGCCCTCGGAGATCGTCAGCAAAGTCGTGGTGGAGAAGAGTTCCAGCGCATCGTTGGTCGAAGGCGGCGTGGCGGGCTCGGTGAACATCGTCACGCGCAAGCCGCTGGATTTTACCAAGGAGTTCACGCTCGAGGCCTCGGCCGGGGCCGTGTATGCGGATCTGCCGTCGAAGACCGACGGGCAGTACAGCGCTCTCGGCAACTTCAAGAACGATGCCGGTAATTTCGGCGTCATGTTGCAGCTGTTCTCCGAGACCCGGCATTTGCGTCGGGACGGAGTCGAAATCCTGGGTTACGACACCATTGCGCCGGGCAGCCCCATAGCGACCGCGCACCCGGATCTCTCCGGCGTGCAGTACCCGACCGAAATCGGCGCCGCGTATTTCACCCAGGAGCGCCAGCGCAACGGCGGCGTCGCCGACATCGAATTCAAGGCGAACGACGATTTGACCCTGGACCTGTCGGCTTTCTCCTCGAAGCTGACCGCCACCAATTACAACCGCAATTACCTGATGTGGTCGACTCACTTCGTGAACTTCGGCCAAGGTCAGGCGCCCGACCCCGGCTACGTGGTCCAAGAGAACACCCTGACCAAGGCGAACTTCACGGGCGTGCCGGGCACCTTCTATGGCGTCTACGACCAGATCTCGCGGCCGGACGAAACCGCCACCGCCAACTTCGTCAACCTGGACACGACTTGGAATGCCAGCAGCGCACTCTCCTTCCTCGGCCAGGTCGGCTATACCTGGGGCGATGGCAAGACGCCCCACCAAGACGTATCGGAGACGCTGCCCGGCCTTGGCAGCGGCGCGGGCTACCAGTTGAACGGCCTCGGCTCCGCTCCGAACTTCAACCTGGGCAACACCAACAATACGACCCCCACTCCCGGCGGCGTGCCGGTCGCCTTCGGCTGGATATTCGGTGCTGCCGATATCGACGTCAAAGACACGGAAAAATGGGCGAAAATCGACAGCGACTACAAAATCGACAACGGCGCGTGGAAGGACCTCCAGTTCGGCGTGCGTTACCAGGCGCATGATCGCACCTCCCCGACCGGCGTCGCCCAGGGCCCGCTGAACACGAGCACATCGGCGTATCCGACGACGTTCTCGAACTATCCGTCGAACTTCAACACCTTCGGCGGCAATATCCCGACCGGCATCTGGTACTGGACGGAGGCGCAGCTGGCGGCCTACAACAGTGCCGCCAACGTCAACCGCAATCCAATCACGCGCGAGTACTACCAGTACTTGTTCGCCGTGCACGAGAAAGATTCGGCGGCCTTTGTGCAAGCCGATTTCAAGGGCGACAACTGGGCTGCGAACGCGGGATTGCGCTACGTGCACACGCAGGAAGATGCCATCAGCTACACCCAGGTGGATCCGGCCACCCCGGGCGCGATCCTGACGTCGGCGTTTGGGCCGTTTGCGGGCATCGAGAGAGAGCATAATTACAACGACGTCCTGCCGAGCGCGAATTTGAAGCTCGATGTGGCCCCCGATTTAGTGGCACGCTTCGCCGCTTCGGAGACCATGACGCGCGCCGACTACTCGGCGCTCGCCGGCTTCACCAACCTCACGCCGCCGGGAGCCCCCTGTCCGCCGGGAGTCACCCCCTCACTCGCCAACGGCTGCGGAGTCGGCAGCGGCTCGGGCGGCAATCCTGACTTGAAGCCGATTCGCTCGACCAACCTGGATGCCGGGCTCGAGTGGTATTTCGCCAAGCGCTCGCTGTTGTCGGCAACCGCCTTCTACATGGACCTGCGCAACTACATCGGTTATGGCTCGGAAATCAAGAGCTATACCACCTATAGCTCGCAATTCCCGACCGGCACCGTGGTGCCTTACAACTTGTCGGTCCCCGTCAACGCCAAG
>Ga0209656_10001768_pt1 | contig 14142 bp, 11 predicted proteins | sample BogFormECP12_OM2_FD_188239 | JGI IMG/M metagenome (GOLD analysis project Ga0209656, IMG submission 188239) | Bog forest soil microbial communities from Calvert Island, British Columbia, Canada - ECP12_OM2 (SPAdes) (version 2) | ecosystem: Environmental > Aquatic > Freshwater > Wetlands > Bog ... | reverse complement strand
TCCGGCCGCGTTGATGATCAGCTCCTTCTTTCGGTCGACGATCCGCAGATAGCCTTCGGCGTCGACGTCCAGGATGTCGCCGGTGTGCAGCCAGCCGTCGGGGTCGATGGCCTCGGCGGTCTTCGCCGGCTCGCCGCGGTAGCCTTTCATCACCAGCGGTCCACGCACTAAATATTCGCCGTCCGCGGCGATCTTGCCCTCCAGCCCGGGCAGCAGCCTGCCCACGCTGCCCAGTCGCGCATCGGCTGGATGACTCACGCTGGCAACGCAGCTCAGCTCGGACATGCCCCACACCTCGGCGATCGGGATGCCGATACCGGCGAAAAAGGCCAGCGTTTCGTTGGGAATCGGCGCCGCACCCGACACCGCCCACCGCAGCTGGTCCAACCCCAGCCTGGCGCGCAGCTGCGACAGCACCAGCTCGTCGGCTTTGTCCCATTCGGCGGCCGCGTCGTCCGAAAGTGGCTCGCCGGCAACCATCGCCGCGGCACGTTTCCCGGCAACCGACATGGCCCACTGCAGAGCCTGACGCTTGGTCTCGTCCTGCTCGTGGGAGACGGCGAATTCGATTGCCGCTTTGAGCTTTTCCCAGACCCGGGGCACGGCGCCCCAGATGGTCGGGCGCGCATCGGCCAGCGCCGCCGCGATCGCACGGGCATCGGAAACCACCGTGATCTGGGCCCCGAACACCTCTTGGTTGTACAGCGCCATCGTGCGGTCGGCGATGTGTGCCGTCGGCAGGAACGAGGTGACGCGATCACCGAATTGAACGCCCAGGACGGCTTCCAGCGCTTGGGCCTCGAACAGCAGGTGGGCATGCGTCATCTCCACGCCCTTGGGATTTCCCGTCGTCCCGGAGGTGTAGATGAGTGTCACCACATCGTCGGGCTGTACCGCCCGCCAGGTCGACTCGAAATCGAAGTCCTCTGTGCCGGCGGCGTAGAGGTCATCCAGCGAGAGCGTGCCGTCCGGCGAACCGTCGATGCAGACGATGTGCTCGAGCTGCGCGCCACTGGCCCGGATCCGATCGACGTACTGCTGCTCGCAGATCAGCACTTTGGTGCCGGCATTGTCGAAAACGTAGGTGAGTTGTTCGGCGGGCAGCGTGTTGTACACCGAGAACGAGGTGGCGCCGAGGTGCTGCGCACCCACTTCCAGCGGGTAGAACTCGATGCGGTTGGCCATCATCAGCGAAACCGTGTCGCCACGACGGATCCCGAGGCCGGCCAGGCCGGCCGCGACCCGGCGCACGTCGGCCGCGTACTCCCGCCAGGTCATCGTCTGCGTGTCGCCCGGGGTGCGCAGCGCGACAGCGTCCGGGTCGATCGCGGCATTGCGCTGAAATGCCTCGCACAGCGTGGTCGGCGGCTCGGAGGTGTATTTCGAATCGATCACCCAGCCGAGGGTAGTCCGGGAGTACCTTGCCGGTGTGACTTCTCTGACGGCTGAAGCCGCCAGCTTCTTTTCACGCCGCTTGGGCATGATGGGCCAGTCCGGCCCGCAGGATGTTGCGTGCGGCGTGTTCGTCTGCCGGTGCGGTGTGACCGCAGTGTTGGCAGGCGAATTCCGCTTGCGTGACGCGGTTCGCGCGCGCTGTGTGCCCGCAGCGCTCACACCCGTCGGAGGTGTGCTGGGGGTTGACCTCAATCCAAGCACGCCCAGCCTCTTCCGCTTTGGCGCGCAAAATCGAGACGAACTGGCCCCAGCCAGCGTCACTGATCGAACGGTTGAGCCCCGTTTTCGCCGTGGCTCCATTGGGCAGGAACATGCCGGGATTGTCGGGATCCGGGACGGGTCTGGCCCGGCGCAGCATGCTCGCGATCTTCAAATCCTCCACAACGATCAGGTCGTAGCGGGCGACGAGCTCGCGGGCTTGTTTATGATGAAAGTCCTTACGCTGGTTCGCGATCTTGCGATGCCGGGCGGCGACGGTTTCCCGTTTGGCCGCACAGTTCTTCCCACCACGGCGGCCTCGTTGGAGCCGCTGCTGGGCTGCGGCCAGCCGCCCCGCCGCAGCGCGCGCCCAGCGCGGATTGTCGACGTGTGCCCCGTCGCTGGTGGTGGCAAAGCTGACGACGCCGACGTCGATGCCGGCCTGACGACCGGTCACGGGCAACGGATTGGTGGGGACGTCATCGTAGGACAGCACCAATATCCAGCGCCGCCCTTGTCGTTTGATCTGGATCGTCTTCACCCGGCCCGCCACCTCGCGGTGCAGATCAACCTTGACCTGGCCGATGCCCTGCAGATACACCCGGCGCTGCTCGGGGAGCCAGCGGGCACCGTCACCGTCTTTGGGCCACTCCACACTGTCGAACCGGCCAGCACCCTTAAAGCGTGGATACCCCGCCGTCTGCCCAGCCTTGACCCGGCGGAAAAACCCGGCAAACGCCTTATTCAACCGCCGCAACGTCGCTTGCTGACTCGAGAACGACCACACCGCTTGATCCGGGCGCCCCGCGCGCATCTCAGTCAGCTGCGCCGACTGATCCCCATAGCTGACCCGAGTCTTGCTGGCGTGCGACCAGCCATCCCTGCGTTCCTGCAACGCCGCGTTATACAGCTCACGGTGCGCCTCCACACAGGCCGCCAACGCCACATGCTGGCGGCCGGTCGGCCGCAACCGAAACACGTACGCCCGCCTCACTACAGATACACTCCGCTACGAGGAAAACGACGGCTCAACATGACCGCACCCTATTCAACGACACCGACAAAACCTGCCAGGCCACGCTGTTCACCAGCCCAGACTCCCCCGACGGCTAAAGCCGCCGGCCCCCTCGGGGCACACTGATGGGAATTGCGATCACCAAGTTGACACCCGTCGAACGGACCGCGTTCGTGACCGCATACGCCCGTGCAGTCGACAGCCGTTGGCCGAGGCCGATACTCGGCGACACCCTCTCCGACGAGATCGTGGCCAAGATCGACTACGACTTCCAGGCGTTGGGCGTGCCAGCCAGCGCGATACGCCAGACCGCGCTGCGCGCCAAGATGCTCGACGATCGGACGCGCAGTTTCATCGCCGAACATCCCGACGGCGTCGTGGTATCGCTCGGCGCGGGGCTGGACACCGGCATGCAGCGGGTCGAGCCGCCGGCCACGGTGGACTGGTACAACGTCGATCTGCCCAACGTGATCGCGTTGCGGGATGACGTGCTGCCCGCCGATGAGCATGCCTACTCGGTGGCGGCGTCGCTGGCCGACGATGACTGGACCGACCAGATCCCGTCGGACCGCCCGACCATGCTGGTCGCCGACGGCTTACTGGCGTTTCTGTCCGAGCCGGTGATCATCAACCTGTTCCGCTATATTCCCGAGCATTTCCGGTCCGGTGAACTGGCGCTCAACGACTACGGACGCGTCAGCCGGTCAAGCCTGCTGGCGATGAAAGTTGTGTTCAGTGCGGTCGGAAACCAATGGGACTACCGGGGTTTCAAGGACGCCCGGGTTCCCGAGACCTGGAGTCCCCGGCTGACGCTGGTCGAGGAGACCAGCCTGTCCCACGCTCCCGAGGTCGACCGGTATCCGGCGGGTGCGCGCGTGTCGACCCGGCTGATGGGGATGACCAAAGGCGGCGCCCGTACGGCGCGAATCTTGCGCTACCGCTTCTGACACCCGACAGGAGACCACGATGGCGGCAACGCTGATCACCGGTGCGAACGTATGGGACGGCATCTCGGCCCAGGCTGCGCCGGGACAGGTGCTGGTCGTCGATGGCCGTATCCAGCAAGTCGCCGACGTCATCGAGGCGCCGCCCGACGCACGGGTAGTGGATCTTTCCGGGCACACCCTGACGCCGGGCTTTATGGACTGCCACGTTCACGTGACGTTGGCGCCACCGGTCGGCGTGATGATGGCGCTCGAATCGAGCAACGCCAAGACGTTGAAGTCGTTGCCGAGGCTGCGAGCCCTGCTGATGAACGGGTTCACCACGATTCGCGATTTGGGCTGCGGAGATGTCGATTACCCCACGATCGAACTGCGCAACGCGGTGGCGGACGGCATCGTCGAGGGCCCCCGAATGGTGGTGGCGCCGCACATGATTTCGGCGCGCGGCGGACACGGCGACTTCAGCGGAATGGTCGCCGACGAATACCAAGGATGTTGCAGACCACTGGAATTGGCGGCAGCCGACGGCGGCGACGAGATCCGCACCCGGGTCAGGCAGGAAATCCGGGCCGGCGCCAACTGGATCAAGTTCGCGGCCACCGGCGGGTTCGCCTCACCGTCGGACGACCCCGGCCCTGCCACCTACAGCCAGGAAGAGATGAATGTTCTGGTCGCGACGGCCGCCGACCTCCACATCCCGGTCACACCGCACAGTTACGGCGACGAAGGCATCCAGCGCGCCGTCCGGGCGGGGGTCCGCAGCATCGAACACGGCAACCTCGCATCGCCCGAGACGATGCGGATGATGCAGGACGCCGGGGTGTTTATGGTGCCCACCCAACACACCATCCTGTCCGGCGCCCGCCGCGACGAAGGCGACGCGTTGTGGGCCGCCATGCCGGAGCACTCGCGCCGCAAGATGCAGAAATACCGCGGCGCCTTGTTGGACGCAGCGGAGCACCTGGCGGCCAGCGATGTTCGGATCGCGTTCGGCACTGACGCCGGAATGTTTCCCCACCAGGACAATTGGCGTGAGTTTCCGATGATGGTGTCGACCGGTATCACCCCGTTGCGCGCCCTGCGCGCCGCCACCAGCGCGGCGGCCGAGCTGCTGCAACTCGACGATCTCGGCGTGATCGCCGATGGCAAGACCGCCGATCTGATCGCCATGCCCGGCGATCCCTTCGCCGACATCGAAGTCACCGGACAGGTGGACTTCGTCATGAAAGACGGTGTGATCTATAAGGATCCGACCAAGGCTAGCGACTCTTAGCCGCCCAAGCAGCCAGGGCCGAGCAGCGCCTTCAGATCGCCCATCAGCGCCGGGGACGGCGTCACCCGCAGCGATGCATCCAATTCGAGCGTGGTGATCCGGTCCCCGCTGACCAACCGCAGATGCACCTGCGACGTGCCGGGGTGTTGTGCCAGCACCTGTTTGAGCGCGCTGACCTTATCGATAGTGCATTGCCGCGTCGGCAGGCTGACCGCCAGCGGCCGGTTGACCTGCGTGTTGGAAAAGTCCGGCACCACAAGGTCGTTGGCGATCAGTGTGGTCCGGTCATCGCGGATCGCGACCTTCGCGGTGACCAGCACCACCGCGTCGTCGACGACGTCGGCACCGAAAGCGGAGTAGGTGTGCGGGAAGAACATCACTTCGATACCACCGGTGAGGTCTTCCAGCTGGGCTGACGCCCAGGGCATGCCGTTCTTGTTGACCCGCCGGTTCACCGACGCCAGAATGCCGCCCACCTTCACCAGGGTGTCGTTGGGGACGTCGCCGTCGAGCACCGCCGGGATTGCGGTATCGACCTGAGTCGCCAGCAGATGCGCCACCCCGTTGAGCGGATGTCCGGACACGTACAAGCCCAGCATCTCGCGCTCCAGCGCGAGTTTGTGCTTGTCGTCCCACTCCTCGTCGGGAACCCTGATGGTGAACACCGCGTCGGCTCCCGCTCCCCCGTCATTGGGGTCGCCGCCGAACAGGTCGAACTGTCCCATCGCTTCGGCCTTCTTGGTGCCCAACACCGAGTCGACCGCGTCGGTGTGCACCAGGAACAGGCCTTTACGAGGATGCTTCAGCGAGTCGAATGCGCCGGCTTTGATCAGCGATTCGGTGACCTTCTTGTTACACGCCGCGATGTCGACCTTGTTGAGGTAGTCGGAGAAGTCGGAGAACCTGCCCTTGTCGGTGCGGGTATTGATCAGCGAGGCAACCACATTGGCACCAACGTTGCGCACGGCACCCAGCCCGTAGCGGATGTCGGTGCCGACCGAGGCGAAGTTCAACACCGACTCGTTGACGTCCGGCGGCAGCACGGTGATCCCCAGCTTGCGGCAGTCGGCCAGATAGACCGCGGCCTTGTCTTTGTCGTCACCGACCGAGGTGAGCAGGGCGGCCATGTATTCGCCCGTGTAGTTCGCCTTCAGATAGGCCGTCCAATACGACACCATGCCGTATCCGGCGGCATGCGACTTGTTGAACGCATAGTCGGCGAACGGCAAGATGGTGTCCCACAACGCCTTGATGGCCTTGGCGGAGAAACCGTTGGCCTGCATGCCTTCCGAGAAGCCTTCGAATTCCTTCTCCAGCACCTCGCGCTTCTTCTTGCCCATGGCCTTACGCAGAATGTCGGCTCGGGCCAACGAGTAGCCGGCCACCTTCTGCGCGATGCGCATGATCTGCTCCTGATACACGATCAGGCCATAGGTCTCGGCGAGGATGTCGCGCAGCGACTCCTCGAGTTCGGGGTGAATGGGCTTGATCGCCTGCCGGTTGTTCTTGCGGTCGGCGTAGTCGTTGTGGGCGTTCATGCCCATCGGGCCCGGCCGGTAGAGCGCGATCACCGCTACGACGTCTTCGAATCCGGTGGGCTGCATGCGGCGCAGCAGGTCACGCATCGGCCCACCGTCGAGTTGGAACACGCCGAGCGTTTCGCCGCGGCCCAGCAGCTCGAACGTGGCTTTGTCGTCCAGCGGCACGGATTCCAGGTCAAGGTCAATTCCCCTGTTGGCCTTGATGTTCTCGATCGCGTCGCCGATGATCGTCAGGTTGCGCAGACCCAGGAAGTCCATCTTCAGCAGGCCGATGGCCTCGCACGACGGGTAATCCCAGCCGGTGATGATGGCGCCGTCTTGCGGTCGCTTCCACAGCGGGATCGCCTCGGTCAGCGGCTCGCTGCTCATGATCACCGCGCAGGCGTGCACACCCGCGTTGCGGATCAGGCCTTCGAGCCCGCGCGCGGTTTGGTAGATGGTCCGCACGTCGGGGTCGGTGTCGATCAGGCCGCGGACCTCGGCGGCCTCCTTGTAGCGCTCGTGGTTGGGGTCGGTGATGCCCGACAGCGGGATGTCTTTGGCCATGATCGCGGGCGGCAGCGCTTTGGTGATCCGGTCGGCGATCGCGAAACCGGGCTGCCCGTAGTGGATACGGGCGGAATCCTTCAGTGCCGCTTTGGTTTTGATGGTGCCGAAGGTGATCACCTGGGCAACGCGGTCATGTCCCCACTTGTCGGCGGCATAGCGCACCATCTCGCCGCGGCGGCGGTCGTCGAAGTCGATGTCGATATCGGGCATCGAGGTGCGTTCGGGGTTGAGGAACCGCTCGAACAGCAGCCCGTGCGGAATCGGGTCGATGTCGGTGATGCCCAGCGCGTAGGCCACCAGCGAGCCGGCCGCCGAGCCGCGGCCCGGGCCGACCCGGATGTCGACCGACCGTGCATAGTTGATCAGGTCGGCGACGATCAGGAAGTAGGACGGAAAACCCTTGTCGCAGATGACTTTGATCTCGTAGGCGGCCCGCTCGGCATACCCGTCCGGCGCACCGGCGGGAAACCGTCGGCGCAGACCGGCGTCCACCTCGTGGCGCAACCACGAGGCTTGGTCGTGCCCGTCGGGCACCGGGAACACCGGCATCCGGTCGCGGGGTGCCCACACGTCGGCATACGAGCTCACCCGCTCGGCGATCAGCAGCGTGGAGTCGCACGCCCCGTCGACCCGGCCGTCCCAAATCGCTCGCATCTCGGCGGCGGACTTCAGGTAGTAGCCGTCGCCGTCGAACTTGAACCGGTTGGGATCCGACAGCGTCTTGCCGGTCTGCACACACAGCAGTGCCTCGTGGTTGTGCGCGGCGTCGCGGGTGACGTAGTGGCAGTCGTTGGTGGCCAGCGGCGGGATGTTCAGCGTGCGGCCGATTTCCAGCAGCCCCTCGCGGACCCGGCGTTCGATGTCCAGGCCGTGGTCCATCAACTCCAGGAAGTAGTTCTCGGCCCCGAAGATCTCCCGCCATTTTGCGGCGGATTCGAGCGCTTCGCGGCGCTGCCCGAGCCGCAGCCGGGTCTGCACCTCCCCGGAGGGGCAGCCGGTGGTGGCGATGATGCCGGCCGCGTGTTCGGCGATCAGCTCGGCGTCCATCCGCGACCACTTGCCCAGCTGGCCCTCGAACGACGCCCGCGACGACAGCTTGAACAGGTTCCGCAGGCCGGTGGCGTTCTCGGCGACCATGGTCAGGTGGGTGTAGGAGCCGCTGCCGGACACGTCGTCGCTCTTCTGGCCCGGGTCGCCCCACAGGATGCGCCGGGTATTAAAACGAGAATCGGGTGCCACATACGCCTCGACGCCGATGATCGGCTTGATGTCCGCCGCCGTGGCCGCGTTGTAAAACTCACTGGCGCCAAACATGTTGCCGTGGTCGGTCATCCCGATCGCGGACATCTCCAGCCGCTGCGCCTCGGCCAGCATCGGCGCAATCTTCGCAGCACCGTCCAACATCGAGTACTCGGTGTGGTTATGCAGGTGCACGAAGGATTGGTTCATAGAGACGCCAGTCTATGGCCGTGCACCGACGACTCCCCGGCGTGTCGGCGTGTGTGTCTTGCGGCCGTTACCCGTACAGCGTGACGAACTGCTTCAGCGATTTCTCGACGTCTCCTTTGACGGCGCGAGCCGCAGCCGAGCCCACCGGGCCGAACAACGGACGCCCACCCAGCTCAAGGCGTAAACCCAGGGCAGACCCCTGTTTTGTGGGCTTCACGGTAAGCGTGACCGAGTACTTCGCGCCGCCCTTACCGGGATCCCGAGAGCGCGACCCGATGCGGCGGCTCCCACGTGGTCACCGTCCATGTCACCCGGTTGCGGAGACCCTTGGCGCGCGCGACGCCGATGACCTGCGTTCCTTTGCTCAACTCATCGGGCAGTTCGCTGCGCCATCCCTCGTGCATCACCAGCCAATCACCCAGATTGGACAGGTCGGAGACGTGGTCCCACATTTCTTCAGGGCTCATCGGCACGTCGGCGGCCATGTCGACAGCGGCCATCAGCGGCTGGGTCCGCCGCGGAAGCGGTTTCCGATCCGGATCCCGGGCAGCAACAGGGTGCGCGGCACGAATCTGCCGCCAATACTCACGGCCTTCGGCACGACGCCCGGCACCACGCTGCGCTTGCCGGACAGCATCCCGCCGATGGCCTCTTCGGCGACGTCGTGCGGCGAGACCTGCGCAAGGGGGATGCTGAACCGCTCGGCATTGGCGATCTCGCCCCACTCGGTGGGCACCGGGCCCGGACACAACACCGTGACCGAGACGCCCGTTCCGTGCAGCTCCTCGTGGACGGCTTCGGAGAAGGTCTGCACAAACGCCTTGGTGGCCGAATAGACGGCCATGTAGGGAATCGGCTGGAACCCCGCGATCGATGCGATGTTGAGCACCGCCCCGGCTCCGCGCTCGACCATGCCGGACAGCACGGCATGGGTGAGTTCCATCAACGCCAGTGAGTTGAGGACGACTTCTTCGCTTTCCCGTTCGATCGGCAGTGTCTGGAAGACCCCGCTGGTGCCGAAGCCGGCGCTGTTGCACAAGCCGGCGACCGGTTCGCTGCGCAGCCGCTCGGCCAGTTGTTTTCGCGACCCGGCGTCGCCGAGGTCCAGAGGCATGACATCGACCCCAACGGAGTACTGGGTGCGCAGCTCGTCGGCGAGTTCATCGAGGCGTTCCCGACGCCGGGCGACCAGCACCAGCGGATAACCGCGCCGGGCCAGACCGCCGGCCAGCTCGGTGCCGATGCCCGAGGAGGCACCGGTGACGACAATGGGTGCCTGGTTGCTTGGTTTCGGAAGACCCATGATCGCCTCACCAGTGGATTCCGCGGGTAGCCCGCACGAACGTCTCGCTTCGCGCATCGAATTCCGGTGCGCGGCTGTCGGATTCGTCTCCCCTGGCCGCCGACGAGTCACCGAACATGCCGAACGCGCGGTTGCGCACCCGGTCCATGACGGCCGGGTTCACGGCGTCGGCGACGACGGCGAGCTGCCCGAACGGTGAGCTGGCCCGCCGGGGTCGGTGCACGATCGCATCGGTGATCACGCCGGCCGCCTGGTCCGGCGTCAGCGCCGGGAACTTGTCATACATCTTGGTCGGGCTGATCATCGGCGTACGCACCAGCGCCATATGCACGGTGGTGAACTTAATGTCATCGCTGACGACCTCGGCCTGCAGCGCATCGCACAGGCTGTCCAACGCTGCCTTGCTGGCGATATAGGCTCCGAACCGCGGCGCGCGGGTCTGCACCCCGACCGAGGACACGTTGATGATCTGTCCGAACCCGCGCTCTCGCATGCCGGGGATGAACTTGAGGATCAGCTGTACCGCGCCGAGGTAATTCAGCTGCATCGTCCGCTGGTAGTCGTGGATCCGGTCGTAGGACAGCGCCAGCGAGCGCCGAATCGACCGTCCGGCGTTGTTGATGAGAATGTCGACGCCGCCGATATCGGCGAGCACCTTGTCGGCCATCGCGGCGATGGCATCCATGTCGGACAGATCGCACGGGTAGACATGCGCGGTGCCGCCACTGCTGCGGATTCCGTCGGCGACCTTTTCCAGGTTTTCCTGGGTACGCGCGACCAGGACCACCTCGCCGCCGGCTTCCGCGATCTTCTTCGCCGCTGCTTCGCCGATGCCCGACGATCCGCCGGTGATCAGGGTGATCGTGCCGTCGACAGCGTCGTCCAGGGTGCGCCCCTGCACCGCGTCGAGCAGGTTACGGAGGTAGAACGGTCGATATCGGCCCGCCGAGTTCGGGGTGTTGAGGAGGTCGGACACCGCGGCGAACGGCTTTTCGACGAGACCGGTCAGGTCACCCAGATTCATAGGTTTCTCGCTCCCCGTGATGTTCTCCGTGGATTCCCCACCGAGTCTGCTACACCGGGTGCCGAGTTCTGGTGATTCTGTGGCAATCCGGTTGTTACGCCGGGTAATCGCTCGGTGACGACGCCCTAACTGCCGGGCAATCGCCGGATGGTCCGCTATCGGCATGGGAATGCTCACCCTTTTCCGCAAGCACAAGACCGACACCATCTACGACAAGATCGGCGGCCACCAGGCCCTCGAAGTCATCGTCGAGGACTTCTACTGCCGCGTGCTTGAGGACGATCACCTGTCAAGCTTTTACGCCGAGTCGGACATGCGACGGCTGAAACGCAAGCAGGTCGAATTCTTCGCCGGCGCGCTCGGCGGCCCCGAGGCGTACGCCGGCGCACCGATGAAGCACGTTCACAAGGGCCGCGGGATCACGATCCACCACTTCAACCGGGTTGCCGGACACCTGAAGGACTCGCTCACCGCGGCCGGCGTGCCCGAGACGACGATCGCCGAAATCCTTGGCGTCATTGCACCACTGGCCGCCGACATCGCATCGGACCACGCCACGGCCCACGTCTGATCACCCCTCGCGCTTCGCCGAGCGTGCCTCGTCCGCGAATTCTGTCGGCCTGGGTCTCGCGTCGACCGCACGCTCGGCGAACCTCATTGCGGTAGCGCGGCCAGCTGCGCGCGCAGGTATTCGGCCACCGCGGGCTCGCTGGTCAGGTCTATGGCTCGCCGGTAGGCCTCCGCGGCGGCCACCTGCCGGCCGGCTCGGGCCAGCAGGTGCCCGCGCGTCGTCCACGCCGGCTGAAACCGCTGCACCGCCGGATCGGTGATCGCATCCAGCGTCCGCAAACCCGCATCGGGTCCGTCGATCTCGGCATCGACGGCGGCCAGGGCAACCGCCCCACCCAATGACGGCGCGACCCGAAGCAAAGCACGATGCAGGCGACGCAGCGCAGACCAGTCCACCGGCCTGCTGCAATGTGCCGACTGGATCGCGGCCTCGTATTGGTAGCGGCCCGGCCGACCCAAGCCGTGGGCCCGGTCCAGCAGAGCCTCGCCGCGGGCGATCAGCGTCGAGTCCCACATCGCCGGGTCCTGTTCGTCCAGCGGCACCAACACGCCACCGCCGGTGCGCCGGGCGGCTCGACGCGACTCCGACAAGCACACCAGCGCCGCCAGACCCAGCGCCTCGGGTTCGTCGGGCAGTAGCTCGGCGAGCACCAGCGCGAGATGAAGCGCCTCCGCGCACAACGATTCGATTCCAGCACCCGCCGCCGGCCAGTCGATCGCGTACGCGCCGTAGACCGCCTCCAGCACCGCGGGCAACCGCTCGTCGAGGTCGGCGCGGCCCGGCAACACGAACGGGATGCGGGCGTCGCGGATCCGGCGCTTGGCGCGAACCAGCCGCTGCGCCATCGTGGCTGCGGGCACCGCGAACGCCTCCGCGATCGCCGCGGCGTCGACGCCCAGCACGGTCTGCAGCATCAAGGGCGTGCGGCAGGCGGCGATCGCCGGGTGAGCGCACACCAGCATCAGCTCCAGCCGCCGGTCGGGAATCGCGTCGACGTCCAACTCAGTTGCGTCGCAAACAATTTCGGGCAACGGGTCGGTCATCCGGTAGGCGTGCGACTTCCAATGGTCGCGCAGCCGGTTGCGGGCCACGGTCAGTACCCAGCCTTCCGGGTTGGCGGGAATGCCGTCGGCCGGCCATCGGGTCAGGGCACGCTCCAGGGCGTCGGCGATGGCGTCCTCGGCGGCGGCAATGTCGCCGCTCCGCGCGGCGAGCAACGCCAGCAGTCGGCCGTAGCTGGCGCCAACCAGCTCGGCGACTCGGGTCCGCGCCTCACTCAGGGGTGTACCAGCCTTTGCCGCTGGCATAGGTGACCGCGACGGGACGGATCTCGACGGATCCCCAGTCGACGGCCGGGCAGCGCTTGGCCCATGCCAATGCGGCGTCCAGGTCGGGGACATCGATGACGAATACCCCGCCGAGGCGCTCTTTGGTGTCGGCGAACGGGCCGTCCTGGATCGTGGGAGTGCCGTCGCGCGCGGTGAACGTCGTCGAGGCGACGGCCGACTGCAGCACTTGTGTGCCGATCAGCACGCCGGCGGCGTCGAGGTCGTCGGCATAGCGGGCGAACGCTGCGCGCGCCGGCGCCATGTCCTCCTCGGTCAGGCCGATCTCCGGGCCCTCCGGATAGTGCATGAGCAGGCAGTACTGCATAGTGGTGTCCTTTCTGGGTCGATGATGACACCTGAATGACGATTGACACCGCACCTAATCGACAACGCATCGTCACCACGCCTATTCATGCAACGATCAGCACCATGAGCATGGCGGGCATGGGCGTGATGGGTCTGGTGGCCGGCGCGTCAACAGCGGGCGCCTTGGGCATTGTCCGGCTTGTCACCGACACGTGGTTCCCGTGGATGAACGCGCACTCGGAGCAGAAACACCAGCTGATGGCCAACCTGCATTCGCAGCGCGCTGACGCGATTGCCCGGTGGCGGGCCGGCTTGGCAGGTGCGCGAGATGGCTACCGCCAGTGGGCCGCCGGCCCTCGCGACCATGACCCGCCGAACGTCGTGGGCGACGAATGGTTCGAGGGCCTGCGCCCCCATCTGCCCAATACTGGCGAGACCGCAAAATACCGCAACGCGCACGAAATCAGTTGCGACAACCAGACAGTCGTACTGCTGTCGCTGGAAATCGGCCGAGTCGAAAAGCAATGGATGGAAGAGGCTAAGGGCAACCCACGTCGGCCGCGAAACTAGCCCTCGTCGCGTAACACGTCCAATGCGTGCTGCAGATCCGGCGGGTAGGGGCTGACGATCTCCATTTGCCTTCCGTCGGCGGGATGGGTGAACGCCAACGATCGGGCGTGCAGCCATTGACGTTCCAGCCCAAGCTTTTTCGCGAGCTTCGGGTTGGCGCCATAGGTCAGGTCGCCGCAGCAGGGGTGATGCAGCGCCGCGAAATGCACCCGAATCTGGTGTGTACGGCCGGTTTCCAGATGCACGTCGAGCAGACTCGCGGCAACGAAGGCTTCGATGGTGTCGTAGTGAGTCAGGCTGTGCCGGCCGGCTGCGGTGACGGCGAACTTCCAGTCATGGCCGCGGTGACGGCCGATCGGCGCATCGATCGTGCCGCTGGACGGATCCGGGTGTCCTTGCACCAGCGCGTGGTAACGCTTGTCGACCGTGCGCTGCTTGAACGCGCGCTTGAGCACGGTGTACGCCCGCTCGGAGATCGCGACCACCATGACTCCGGAGGTGCCGACGTCGAGGCGATGCACGATGCCCTGCCGCTCGTGCACACCGGACGTGGTGATCCGGTAACCGGCCGCGGCCAGCCCACCGAGCACCGTCGGCCCGGTCCAGCCCACCGACG
>Ga0209656_10001767_pt1 | contig 14152 bp, 11 predicted proteins | sample BogFormECP12_OM2_FD_188239 | JGI IMG/M metagenome (GOLD analysis project Ga0209656, IMG submission 188239) | Bog forest soil microbial communities from Calvert Island, British Columbia, Canada - ECP12_OM2 (SPAdes) (version 2) | ecosystem: Environmental > Aquatic > Freshwater > Wetlands > Bog ... | reverse complement strand
GTTTTGAGGCGATGGTCGGAGGCCCGCAAAGGGCATGTCGTCGGGCCATCGCCGTCACAGCCTTCGGCGTGTTGACGCTATCCTGGGCCTCTGCGTTCGCCTTCGACGGTTCGACGCCGGATTCGCCGGCCAAGATATCTCCCAAGAGTTTTACCAGCGCCGAGCAGGCCCTTCGCGCCGGGATCGACGATCTCAAGGCGGGCGACGCCGCCGGTTCGGTTCCGGCGCTGACCTCCGCGGCGGAGGGCGGCCAGCCGATCGCGCGCTGGAAACTCGGCGAGATGTACGCCGATGGCGTCGGCGTCGCGCGCGACGATGTCAAAGCTTACCACTACTTCAACCAGCTCGTCGAAGACTACGACGAGGACGCGCCGGATCAGAGAAACCGGGCCGCCATCTCCAACGCCTTCGTGGCCGTCGGAGTCTATAGCCTCACCGGCATTCCCAACAGCCAAGTTCACGCCGACCCCGAGAGGGCGCGCGAGCTCTTCCAGTATGCCGCGACGACCTTCGGCGATCCGGATGCGCAGTACAATCTGGCCCACATGTACATCGTCGGCGCCGGCGGGCTCGCCAAGGACAACATCACCGCAGTCCGCTGGCTGATGCTTGCGGCGGGGAAGGGCCATCGGCCCTCGCAGGCGCTTCTCGGGCACATGCTGTTCACCGGAGATGGCGTCCCGAGCCAGCGGGGCCGCGGACTGATGTGGCTCCAGATCGCCAAGAACGGCGCCGACGGCCCGAAGGACGAATGGATCCGCGAGGTCTATCAGCACGATTTCACCGCGGCGAACGACGAAGACCGGCAGGTCGCCGCTGCGATGCTCGACGCGCGCTCCAAAGGCCCGCCGCTGCCGTCATTCATTTCGCGCAACGCGATTAAGATGCCGCGGCCGTTCAACATCCCGATGCTGGCCGCCACCCCTGCTTCGCCGCCCGCTGAGTAGGCGCGCGCCGGACAAGAAGGTCGCGCCGTCCTCAGTTTGCTGGCGTGTTCGGATCCCCCAGGAGCCGACAGTCCCTGACACTGCACATGGCTTTCCGATCGCATAGCCGCCGTGAAGCGCTCGGTCTTGGCGGCGTGGCGACTCTCGCCTTCGCCGGCGGCTTGTTGCGTCCGGCGGACGCTGACGGGCAAGCCCTCCCGGAAGGCGATGCCTATGCGCCCTGGACGCTATGGGACGCCACAATCCTCAGACAGACGCCGTTCGCACTCGTCGCGACGGCGGTTCTGGCCGCGAACCCGCACGACACGCAGCCGTGGCTGTTCAGAATCGGCGACGGGACGATCGACGTTCTCGCCGACCTCTCGCGCAACCTCGGCGCGATGGACCCTTTCGTGCGCGAGATGCATCTGGGGCTCGGATGCGCGATCGAGAACATGGTCGCCGCCGCGGGACCGAACGGATTCGAGGCCGACGTCGAAGCCGTCGAAGGGTCGCTTGCGGACCTCGCCGAACGCCGCGCTCCGGTCCTCGCGGCGTCGCTTCGTCTGAAGCGGCGCCCCCCGACTGCGTCAGAGCTTTATCGCGCGATCGCGCTGAGGCACACCAATCGCTACGCCTACGAGCGGGAGCGGCCTCTGCCGGCCGACTGGCTCGAAGCCGCCCGCCAAACGGCCGCCGATCGGGGCGCGCGCCTTCTTCTGTTCGACGAAGGCGATCAACGCCGCGCCTTCGACGCGGCTGTTGTTGAGGCTACGCAGGCGATCATCGACGACAAGACCATGATCGCCGACAGCGACCGCTGGTTCCGTTCCTCGCGCGCGGAGATCGACGCGCATCGCGACGGGCCGACCCTCGAAGCCGCGGGACTGTCGGTCTTCGTCCTGACCTACGCGCGGCTCTTCCCGGTGTCGCCCGAGACGAGCCATGCGGCCTGGCTCACGAACACCCGCGACGCTCAGCTCGCCTCGGCGCCGGTCACGGGCCTCATCGCGGTCAGGGACCGTTACGATCGAAAGGCGACGCTCGCCGCCGGACGGCTCTGGCAGACGTTACATCTGAGCGCGACCGCCCGCGGGCTCGCGCTGCAGCCGCTGAACCAGCCGATCGAGATGATCGACCGCGAGCGCCAGACCGGGCAGGGCGATCAATGGGCGAAGCGCATCGCTCGCCTGACTGGCGACGACTGGCAGGCGACGTTCGCGTTCCGCGCGGGCTACGCCTCACGTCCAGCGCCGCCGAGCCCCCGGCGCCGACTCGCCGACGTCGTGCTCTGATGCGGGCCAGGAGGCGTTTCGGGATGGGGTCGCGGAGCGACTGTGCTTGCCCCCGATGTTCGCTGTTTATCCTCCATTGTCCGCAACCGCCGCGCAGTCTGGCGGCTCGCGCTTGTGGACAATGACCGCAACTTCCAGTTGTCATCCTCTCAACACAAAGGCGTTTTTTGATGCTTGGGGCCTTTTGTCTTGGGAGCCGCAATGACCTCCTGGTTCGTATCGACAACCCGTCCGCTGCCCGAGTCCGACGGCGACGTCGAGTGGCTGCTCATGCCTTGCGCGACCGAAGAGGAAGCTAAGGAGCACGCATCGAACGCGCTGGGCAGAGGCATGCGCATCGAGGCCGGGACCATTCCCGGGATCGAGCCGCGGGTCAGGATCGGCTGGCCGGCATCGCATCACTGGGCGCAGTCGTCGAATGCGGGGGCGATCTTGGGCCTTCTGCGAAGGTTGAGCGAATTTGCGGCCTGAGCCTCGGCGCGTATAAGACCGCTGCCGGCGCATAACGCGCCAGCGAGAGGTTCTGAGGGCCCCGCGCGATTGCATATGGTTGAATTCGTGATGCGGCAGGCCGCCGGGCGCTGGGCGGCGCCGGCGCTGATCTGTCTCTTGGTTATCGTCCTTCTGTTCGCGCTCGCGGGGCAGACCGTCAACGCGCCGTTCGTCTACACGCCGCCGGCATGAAACGCAGTCCTGCGCTCGACTTCCTGCGGGGCGGGGCGGCCTTCGCGGTGGCGGTCCCGCACTATCTGACCACCAACGCGCCGTTCCGCCCCACTGCTGACGCCGTCGCGGTCGCCGGCGTCGAGGTCTTCTTCGTTCTCAGCGGTTTCGTGCTCGCGCCGCAGATCGTCGACTGGGTGATCGGAAAGCCCTGGCGCAATCTCGGCGTCTTTCTCGCCCGCCGCTGGATGCGCACGATCCCGCCTTACGTCGTCGCCCTCATCATCGTGGCGCTGATGACCGGCAACCTTCTGACGGCCGATTTCCTGCGCTATCTTTTCTATGTCGAAAACCTGTTCGGCGCGGCCAACCAAATCGATTTCTACCCGGTCGCCTGGAGCCTCGCGGTCGAGGAATGGTTCTACCTCCTGTTCGCGCCGCTCCTGTTCCTCGTCGGACGTCTCGTCGGCCGCAGCGACCGGCGCCTGGACGCGGCGTTCGCGATCATCGTCATGGTGGCCGTCGCGGCGCTGAGGCTCTTTTTCGCGCCGCACGACTGGGATCTCGACGTCCGGCGCGTCACGCTCTTCCGGATCGACTCGATCGTCTGGGGTTACCTCCTCTATTTGATGCTCGAAAAGCATCCCGCGCCGTCGCTCAAGACGCAGGCCGGAAGCCGGCGCCTCGGTGCGCTCGTCGCCCTCGTTGCCGCCGCAACCGCGGCCGAACTCTCGGTCGCCGGGCTCGCAGTGGGCGGCAGCGTCGCGGCGCAACAGGTCTTTCCCTATTCGTCGGCGCTCTTCGGCATGGCCGGCGTCGGCCTTTTCCGGCAGGCGGACGAGGCCTTCAGGGGCCGTCTCGTCAGCGCCTTCAGCTTCTGGCTGGGGCGCATCTCCTACTCGGCCTATCTCTTTCATATCCTCGTCGTGATGGCGCTGAAGCCGAGGATCGCCGATTGGCCGATCGGCCTGCAGCTTGCGCTTTATCTCGCGATCGTCTCGACGCTCTCGACGCTCTTCTGGCGCGCCTTCGAGCGGCCGATCCTTGCGGCGCGGCCCGACTATGCGCGGCGGCCCCTCATCCGGCGCTTCGCGCCACCTTCTCCCGTGAACAGGAGAAGGGATTCGCCCCCTCTCCCGCAAAGGGCATCAAGAGACGCCCGTCTAAAGACGGGCTATGCGGGAGAGGGCCGGGGTAAGGGTCAACCGCGGCTCTGGACGCTCGCGCTCAGCCTTGGCCTCCTCGCCGCTGTGACGCTCGCCCGCAACGTATTCATGGCGAACGAGCCCTATCTCTTCTATCCGGCCCTCGTCGCGGCGGCGGTCCTGGCGATGGCGCTCGCCGAGAGGGCGGGGCGTTTCGCCGGCGGCGCCGGGCTGGCGGCGCGCACGCTCTTTCTGTTCGCGCTCGCGCTTCCCTGCGCCGACGCGTTCTACCGATCGTCGACCGGCGTGCCGATCGCCGAATCGGTCGCGCAGCCCACCTATTCCTATCGCGCCGCGCATCAGAACCCGGCCGCCTTCGCCATGTGGTGGTTCTATTACCTCAACGAGTGGATCCGCGACGACGGCATCCGCGGAACAATCGAAAAGCCGGACCCTCAGAAGAAGCTGCCCTTCGTGCTCGTTCCCGGAAGCTCCGGGCGCATGTTCAACACGACCATCCGCATAAATTCCGAGGGCTTCCGCGGCCCGGAGGTCACGAAGGACAAGGGCGACCTGTTCCGCATCTTTGCGCTCGGCGAGTCGCAGACATTCGGTCCGACCCTGCGCGGCGGCGAGAAGCCTTGGCCCGAACGGCTCCAGGCGCTCTTCGACCGCGCCTCCTGCAGCCGGCCGGTCGAGGTCGTCAACGCCGGGACCGAGGCCTATACGCTCGAGGATAATCTGGAGCGGCTGCGGCGCGACATCCTTCCGCTGAACCCCGATCTCATCCTCTCGACGCACGGGATGAACGGCCTCATCGCGCTGGGCCTGAGGCAACAGGCGGAGCCGAACGAGCCAGGGGTCCGCCCGCGCGCTTCCGCGCTTCTCGGCCGCGCGGTGCTGACAATCGAGCGCGCGCTCCATGACTGGCGGACGCAACATGAAGCGCCGCCCGGGCCGGCGCCGCCGCTTTCCGACGAGACGCTCCTGAAGAGCCGCTATGCCGAGGCCTATCGCAAGCTGATAGCGCTCACGCGCGAAAACGGCGTCCCTCTGGTTCTCGCGACCTCGAGCATGGCGGTCGACGTGAGGTCGCCGCGCGAGGTCAAAGACTTCTATGGTGCAGTGTTCAAGCCGATCGACGACATCATCGCCGCCAACGCCGCCCACAACCGGCTCGTGCGGTTGCTTGCCCAAGAGAGCGGCGTGCCGGTGATCGACGCAGACGCCGGCCTCGACGGCGTCTGGGACGACGACTTCTATCTCGACATCGTCCACTTCACCGATCGCGGCCACGAGCGCATGGCCGAGAGCATGTTCGGGACGCTCATGCCGATTCTAAAAAGGCAAGGCGTGTCCTGTTCGCCTCACTGACCCGCGCGGCGGCCGACACGCCGGCTCCGTGGTTTCGCCCCTCGAGGCTGACTGCTCAGTCCTCGAAGAAACCGGGATGTTGCGCCACGAACGTCTGCAATTGCCGCAACACGTGATCGAGATGAAGACTCATCGCCTCTCTGGCTCGTTTCGGCCGGCGCAGGCCAATCGCGGTAAGGATCTCCTGATGCTCGACAAACGTTTCCTCCATCCGCCCTGGTTCCGGCAACAGCGTTCGGCGGACTCTCTCGAGATGCGTGCGGACGGGATCGAGCACCTCGCTTACGCGAGCCAGATTGAGGCCGTCCGCCATTTGACGGTGGAATCGGGTATCGAGCTCATGGAAGCCTTGCACGTCGTCGCTGTCGAGCGCAGCGCGTTGATAAGCGAGATTTTGGGTGAGTTGCTCGATAGCACGCTCCGGCATGTCGATCGCGCAATTGGCGACGACCTCCATTTCGAGCACCCGGCGCATCATCATCCACTGTTTTACATCTGTCAGCCGGATCTTTGCGACATAGGAGCCGCGTTGCGGCTCGATGACCACGAGGCGCTCGAACGCGAGCCGGTTGAGGGCGCTGGTGATCGAGAGCCGCGACACGCCGAATCGGGCGCCCCATTCGTTCTTGTCGATCAGCGTCTCCGGCGCGAGCGCGCCGGAGACGATCGTCTCCTTCAGCGCGGCATAGGCGAGGGCCACCTTCGATTCCCGGGCACTGCGCCCTTCATCCGCGACGGCGACGCCGCCGAGCCCGCTCAGAATCGATGTCATCGTCCAAGGTCTTTCCCATGCCGCCAAAGGCTTGACGGCCGGCGCCGCCGCCAGAAGTGGGCCCCTGCGCGAGTCTTATCGACGTCGATGCGGCCGAACGGACCTCAAATGGAGAAGCCGTCCGGCGTCGCGACCGCCGGGGACGTCGTTCTCACTGCGAAACGGATCACCAAATTCTTCGCCGGAACGGCGGCGCTGCAAGACGTCGACTTCGACCTGAAGAGCGGCGAAGTCCATGCGCTGATGGGAGAAAACGGCGCCGGCAAGAGCACGCTGATGAAGATTCTCGCCGGCGTGCATACGGAGTTCGAAGGGGAGGTCCGCCTCGCCGGATCGCCCGTGCAGTTTGGGCGTCCAGGACGCCCAGCGGGCCGGCGTCGCGATCATTCATCAGGAGCTGAACCTCGTTGCCGAGCTCACTCCCGCCGACAACATTTTTCTTGGCCGTGAGCCCCTGGTTGGCGGCGCGATCATCGACCGGCGGCGCATGGTCGACGCGGCTGAAAGGCTCTTGCGCCGGTTGAAAATCGACATCGACCCTGAGGCTCGCGTCGCCGAATTGCGCGTCGGCGAGCAGCAGTTGGTGGAAATCGCCAAGGCGCTGTCGCTTGATGCGCGCATTCTGATCATGGACGAGCCGACTTCGGCCCTTTCGTCCTCGGAGTGCGAGACGCTGTTCAACGTCGTGCGGCAACTCGCTGCGGCCGGCGTCGCGATTATATACACATCGCACCGGATCGATGAAGTTATCGCCCTCGCCCATCGGGTCACAGTTCTGCGCGACGGCCGCCGGGTCCTGACTGCGCCGATCGCCGATCTGTCGCCGGGCGCGATCATTTCGGCGATGGTCGGCCGTGACCTCGCGCTCAGCCACCGCGAGTCGATCGTCGCCGAGGGCCGGCCGATCTTGTCGGTCAGCGACCTCACCCTCGACACTGTCAGCAAGCGCGGCTGGCGGCGTGTATTGCACGGCATTAATTTCACGCTTCCGCACGGAGAGATCCTCGGAATCGGCGGCCTGCTTGGGTCGGGCCGGACCGAAATGCTTGAATCGATCTTCGGCGCCCAGCGGGGCTGGCGCGGCGGAAAAATCATGATCGACGGCGAGCCGGTAGTCATCGATTCGCCGGTCGACGCCTGCAGGCTTGGTATTGCGCTGGTGACCGAGGACCGCAAGGCGCGCGGTCTGCATCTGGCCTCGACGATTCGCGACAATGTCGCTCTGCCTTCAGTGGGCGCGATGTCGCGCTTCTCCGTTCGCGATTTTGCGCGAGAAAATGCTTTGGCGACCGGCATTGTCGAGAGGCTTTCCGTGCGCTGCGCCGGAGTCGAACAAACTGCCGGGACGCTGTCCGGCGGCAATCAGCAGAAGGTCGTGATGGGAAAATGGCTGGCGATGGAGCCGCGCGTGCTTCTGCTCGACGAACCCACGCGCGGCATCGACGTCGGGGCGAAGCAGGAAATCTATCAGCTGATCTTCGGGCTGGCGGCGGAGGGCCTTGGGATTGTGGTCGCGAGCTCGGAAATGCCGGAGCTGTTGCTTCTGTCCGACAGGGTCCTGGTGATGTGCGAGGGGCGCCAAACCGGCGTTCTCGCCCGCGCGCAGGCCACGCAGGAGGCGGTGATGCGGCTTGCCGCGCCCTGGATGGTCCGCCACTCCGTGGCCGGTCTGTCATGAGTGTGCTTCGCGCCCTCTCGCGCACCAAGCTCTACTGGGGCCTGTTGATCATTTGCCTGATTGGCGCGCTGGCTTCCCCGCACACCTCGTCGGGCCGAAACATATTCCTCTCCTACGGCAATCTGACCGACGTTCTGCGACAGGTGTCGATTACGGGACTCGTGGCGACAGGCATGACCCTGGTCATCCTGCTCGGCGGCATCGATTTGTCGGTGGGTTCGATGATGGGATTTTCGACCATCATCTGCGCGATGCTGCTCACGAAGGCCGGTTGGACGGCCGCTTCGCTGATGGGCGTTCCAGCCGCTGCTCTCGTCAGTTTCCTCGCCGTCGCGTTCCTCGCACGGTTCATCTTCAATGGGCTTGCGCGCGGCCGCGACATGAGCGCGGGAAAGCGCCGGGAGATCCGCCTGGACCCGTGGCGCAGCCTTCGCATCCCCGCTCTCCTGGGCTTGGCGGCCGCCGTCGGAGTCGCCTGGTTCGCGTCGGTGCAGGTCGCAACTAAGTTCGGCGTTCTCATCTTCGGTCTGCTCTCCGACATCCTCCAGTTCCAGAACATCGACTCCAACGTTCAGCTGGTGACGAAAGGCCTTATCATCGTCTGCACGGTCCTGGTGCAGGAACAGAATCTCGGCCAGCTCCTGACCCGGCGGCGGAGCCATGCCTTGTCGCCCGCCACGAGCCAGCCCGGATCGGTCGATTTGAGTCGACCGCGTAGCAGCGCGAAAGCGCCAATCGCAAGGGAGAACCACAATGAAGCGTCGTGAATTTCTCAAGCTATCGGGCACGGTCGCAGGCGCCGCGACGATGTCTGTCTATCTGCCCGCCGCCTGGGCGCCGGCCAGGGCGGCGGCGAAGTGGAAAGTCGGCAATGCACCACGCTCGAGCCCTGGCGCGTGCAGTTCAACAAGGACATCGAAGCCGAGGCGAAGAACCACCCCGAGGTCGACCTCATCATTACGGACGGGCAGGACAAGACCGAGAAGCAGGTCGCGGACTGCGAAAATTTGATTGCGCAGCAAGTCGACGTCATCCTCATCTCGCCGAAAGAATCGGCCGGTCTGACCGGCGTCGTCGAGAAGGCGATCGACGCCAAGATCCCGGTAATCGTGCTCGACCGCAACGTCGACACGAAACGCATCACCCAGTTCGTCGGCGGCGACAATGCGCTAATCGGCCGGGCCGCTGGCGAATATGCGGTCAAGCTGCTCGGCGGCCCGGGCAAGGCGCAGGGCAACGTGGTCGAGATCTGGGGCGGCATGGGCACTCAGCCCGCGCATGACCGCCACGACGGCTTCCACGCCTTCACCGACAAGGAACCCGGCATCAAATACCTGCTCAACAATCAGTCGGGCGACTGGAAGCAGGATCAAGCCTACAACATCATGACCACCGCGTTGCGCAACAACGAGAAGATCGATCTCGTCTACGGCCACAATGACCCGATGGCCTACGGCGCCTATCTGGCGGCGAAGGACGCGGGCCGCGACAAGGACATCAAGTTCATCATCGGCATCGACGGACTTCCGGACGAAGGCGTCACCTGGGTCAACAAGGGTCAGCTGACCGCGACTTTCCTCTATGCGACGCCGGGCGCCGAAGGTCTCCGTCAGGCCGTCAAGCTGCTCAACGGCGAGAAGATCCCGTCGGTCATCACACTGCCGACCATGCTCATAGACAAGGACAATTCGGCCGAGATTCTAAAAAAGAACGGCCTGCTTTGATGTGTTGCGTGAAGGGCTGGGCTGGCGAGTCGGCTCAGCCCCCCCGGCGCCGCTGCGGGTGAGCGCGTCGGCGGCGTCTCGGACGATGACCTCTCTTCGACATCATCCACTTCGATGAAGCGGACGCGCCTTGCGGCTTCATGCACGGGTCGACCCCGTGCATGACGGGGTGGATGTGCGCGCGGAGCGTCCGGATCCGCGCGCGACAAGGCTTGACGTTGTTCCGTTGCCAAACGCGCGCAACCGGCGCAGGACGGGCGGCGCCGTCTGAACCGGGCCGAACGTGACCAGCCAAGCCACCTCCACGCCGGGCCCTTCAACGTCCCAGCCGTCGCGCTGGGGCGTATTCGCCAATGTGGCCTTTACGGTCATCCTGACCGCGAGCTCGGTGTCGGCCGTCGGCGCGGCGATGTTCGACACCGCCTCGAGCTGGCTGATGACCAGCCTCAATCCGAACCCCCTGATGGTGTCGGCGGTGCAAGTCTCGACCATGGCGCCGATGTTTCTGCTGACGATTCCGGCCGGGGCGCTCACCGACGTGGTTGATCCGCGCCGGCTCCTGATCGCATCCCAATTTGGGATCGCCGCGGTGGGCATCGCCTTTGCCGCGACGGTCTCACTTCATCTGGAGACGCCGCCGGCGCTGCTTGCGACGACGTTCCTGCTCGGGGCCGCAGGCGCGCTCGCCGCGCCCGCCTGGCAGATCATCACGTCGATCCTTGTCCCCAAAGCCCAACTCGCCAGCGCTATCGCAATCGACAACGCCGGCTACAACGTCAGCCGCGCTATCGGTCCCGCTCTTGGGGGCTTCGCGATTTCGGCGCTCACCATAAAAGTGCCGTTCTGGGTCTACTGCGTGACCAGCTTCGTCGTGCTCGCGACGCTCATCTGGTGGCGCCCTCCGCGCAGGGCCCCGGAAACGCTGCCGGCCGAGCGTCTGGTCAGCGCAATGAGCGTCGGCCTGCGCTACGCGCGGAACAACCGTGATCTCGACGCGACGCTGATCCGCGCCATCGCTTTCTTTCCCTTCGCAGCCGCCTATTGGGCGCTCATGCCTTTGATTGCCCGCACGCAAATGCACAACGGGGCGGAACTCTACGGCCTCATGATGGGCCTGTTCGGCCTCGGATCCATCGTCGGATCACTGACGATCGAAGCGCTGAAGGCGCGGCTCGGGCCTGATCTGTCGGCGGCGCTCGGAACCTTCGGCACAATGCTCGCGCTGGCGCTGTTTGCCGTCGCGCGCCGGCCCGAGGTCGCCCTCATCGCAAGCTTCGTCGCGGGCGCCTCATGGATCGTCGTCATGACGACGATGTTCGTCTCAGCCCAAGTCGCGCTGCCCGACTGGGTGCGGGGCAGGGGGCTCGCGATCTTCTTGACCGCCTATTTCGGCGCGATGACGCTCGGCAGCGCGCTCTGGGGCGAGGTCGCGAGTCTCAGAGGGCTGCCCATCGCCCTGACCGCGGCTGCCGTGGGCGCAGCCTTGGCGATGGCTCTGACCTGGCGCTGGAAACTCGAAACGGGCGCCGCTCTCGATCTCGCGCCCTCGATGCGCTGGGTGGCGCCCGTCTTCGTCCAGCGGCCCGAGGATGACGAGGGGCCGATCCTAATGATCGTCGACTACCGGATCGACCCGAAGGACAGCGCAGAATTCCTCGCGCTCATGCAGGAGATCGGCCATGAGCGCATGCGCGACGGCGCCTATGCGTGGAACATCTACCACGATCCCGACGACCCCGGCCGATTCGTCGAAACCAGCCATGTTCACTCGCTGCTCGAACTCAAATACCGCGCCGCCCGCGTAACCAAGGCTGACGCGCTGATCGAGGCGCACATGGGCCAGTTTCTCAAGGAGCCGCCCAGAGAGATCTATCTAATAGCCTCGAAGCGCTACCATCATGCATGGCGGAAGCGGGAGCGCGCCAGGGCAGGGGGGCCGGCGCGGGACCGCCAGGGCCAGCTGCGATAGCGCGCAGGATAATGTCAAACCCGCGAATATGGGCCAGAATCCCGCCCGGAGGTCTCTTCGCAGCCCGCGTTCAGCTCTTGCCGGAATCCTTACGCGCCTGGGAGACTTTCGTCGCCTGGGAGACGCGGCCCATTTCTCGCTTCGACGTTCCGCCGGTAAACTCTTCCGTTCGTTTCTTTTCGCGGATCCCCTGGGACGCGGTGCGTCCCGGATCGGGATGATGCCCGGACTCAGATCTCATCTTGAGCTCGAGGGCCCGACGCGCGAATTCGGACGGGCTCGGTCGGCCGGTCTCGATTTCATCGCGGCGGGAGAGTTCCTCGTCGATGCGGCGAATGGCTTCGAGCAGCAGTTGCGCCTTGACCACGTTGCCGGCGTTCTCCTGCGCGCGCCTAGCGCCATGCGGCTCGGCTTTCCCGCGCATTTCACGCTGCTGACGGGCGCTGATGTCATGGGCCCGGCTGTGAGCCTGCCTCAGCCGGTGCGCGAGAGCCTTGAGCTCCTCCCTGGTCTTCTGCTCGATCGCCGGCGACCGAGTGTCGTTCACCATGGCGAGCTCGGCCGCGTTCAAGGCCCGGTTTTCGGACTCTACGTTAATCATGCCAATGCCTTCCAGATTTCAGTGACGTCGGGCGCTCCTCGGGCCGGAGCCTATCACGGATCGGCCCCATCCGCGCAAACGCCATTCTCCAGCCCATTGCGCGCTCGCTTGCGCCGGGGTATCAGGGCCCCCAATCAGGGCGCTGAGCGCGGCTCGCCATCTTGGGCGGCAACCGCGGCGCATCAGCCCCGGTTGACGTCGAACACGGGGCGGAAAGGAAGCACCCCCGTGAAGACCATCATCGAACCCTTCCGCATCAAATCCGTTGAGCCGCTGCGCCTGACCACGCCGGACGAGCGGAAAGCCTATCTCGCGGCGGCGCACTACAATCTGTTCGCGCTCGATTCCGACGCCGTGCTGATCGACCTTTTGACCGATTCCGGCACGTCCGCCATGAGCGCGCGCCAGTGGGCGGCGATCATGGTCGGCGACGAAAGCTACGCCGGCTCCCCCTCGTTCCATCGCTTCGAGGAGGCGGTCCGGAACCTGATGCCGTTCCGGCACGTCATCCCGACCCATCAGGGCCGTGCCGCGGAGGCGATCCTCTTCCACCTGATCGGCGGACCGGGCCGCAAGGTCCCCTCGAACACCCATTTCGACACGACGCGCGGCAATATCGAAGCCACCGGCGCGGAGGCGATCGACTTTCCGGCCCCCGAGGGCCTCGACCCTGCGACGCCGCATCCGTTCAAAGGCAATGTCGATCTGAAGCGCCTGGAGACGTTCCTGAAGGAGCATGGGCTCGCCGTTCCCTGCGTGATGATTACGGTCACCAACAATGCCGGCGGTGGCCAGCCGGCGAGCCTCGAGAATATCCGCGCCGCGGCCGCGCTGGCGCATCGCTTCGGCAAGCCGTTCATCGTCGACGGATGCCGCTTCGCCGAGAACGCGTGGTTCATCAGGGAGCGCGAGCCGGAGCAGGCCGGGCGAGCGATCGTCGACATCGTGCGCGACATGTTCGCCGACGCCGACGGCATGACGATGAGCGCGAAAAAGGACGCTTTCGCCAATATCGGCGGCTGGCTCGCGCTCAACGACGACGCGCTCGCCGAGCGCGCACGCACGCGGCTCATCCAGACGGAGGGCTTTCCGACCTATGGAGGCCTGGCGGGCCGCGATCTCGAAGCGATCGCACAGGGCTTGAGCGAAATCGTCGACGAGCATTATCTCGCGTATCGCGCCCGCACCAACGCCTATATCGGCGAAAGGCTCGTCGCGCTCGGCGTGCCGATCGTACAGCCGACCGGCGGGCACGCGGTGTTCGTCGATGCGCGGGCGTGGCTGAGGCACATTCCGCCGCTTCAATACCCCGGACAGGCGCTGGCGTGCGCGCTCTATGAGGTCGGCGGCATTCGCGCTTGCGAGATCGGCACCGTGATGTTCGGCCGCCAACGCGACGGCTCGGAGAAGCCTGCGGCGATGGACCTCGTCCGCCTCGCGATGCCCCGCCGGGTCTACACCCAGTCGCACGCCGATTATATCGTCGAGACATTCGCCGAGATCGCGGCCGCGCCGGAGAGGCTCAAGGGCTACCGGATCGTCTCTGAGCCGCCGGCTCTGCGCCATTTCACGGCGAAGTTCGAGCCGCTCATGCATTGAGGAACTGCGGGCGCGAGCGAGCGAGAATGGACCCGTGAGATGAGGCGTGGGATTTGCCTCGCTAAGGCAGCCTCCGCGGCGCGACCGGCGAGTGTGGGCTTAAGAACTGAGCGGCCCAGACGTGCGGAGCATCTGGGCCGCCAGCTTGGGGACGGGGGAAAGGGCGTCAGTCCCTATGGGACATGGGAGAGACCTCTGCCCCTTGGGGTCGGTTTCTTCCCTCCACCGGCCGCGATCCTTATTTGCGGAGGCCCGCAAATCGCCCTACGGCGTCTTCAACTACACATCGGGTCGAGGCAGGGGACAAGGGCGCGAAAGGCGTATCGGCCGTCCTCCTTTCGTCTCGATGCCGCCCATACCAGATCGGCGCTCGATGCGTACGGGTCGCGAGGCGCTTGGCGCTTCT
>Ga0209656_10001766_pt1 | contig 14155 bp, 9 predicted proteins | sample BogFormECP12_OM2_FD_188239 | JGI IMG/M metagenome (GOLD analysis project Ga0209656, IMG submission 188239) | Bog forest soil microbial communities from Calvert Island, British Columbia, Canada - ECP12_OM2 (SPAdes) (version 2) | ecosystem: Environmental > Aquatic > Freshwater > Wetlands > Bog ... | reverse complement strand
CGAGTCACGGACGGCGTCATCCTACGCTGCCGCGAGCGAATCTCTCTCGTGAGGAACCGGATGCGGGAAATCCGCACGTCCGGGTCTGTGAGGGGTGGGGGCGGCAACGTCCCCACCTACTCGGCAGACCATACCCGCGCAAACGCGACTCAATCGCATTGAGAACTGCTGCCGCGCTGCCGATGATGTTGACGATCACGCCACGGCCGCGCGCGGCCATGTGGCGATAGACGCCGCGGGTGACGTTGATGAAGCCGAACACCTTCAGGTCCCACGCGCCGCGCCAGGTCGCGTCGTCGACGTCGTCCAGCGTGCCGGGCGGATTGGCGCCGGCGTTGTTGACCAGAATGTCGACGTCGCCGCAGGCGGCGGCGAGCGCGTCCTGGTCGGCGGTGCGCGACAGGTCGGACACGACCACCTCGACCGGCCCGTTGTGCGCGGCGCGGATCGCGTCGGCCGCCTGCTGCAGCGTGTCCCCGGTGCGGCTGGCGAGCATCACGCCGCAGCCTTCCTCGGCCAGCACCTCGGCGACCGCACGTCCGATGCCCTTGCTCTCGCCGGTGATCAGTGCGCGTTTGCCTCGCAGGCCGAGATCCATCCTCTCCCCCCTCGCCGCACGGCCGGACCGCGCGGCACGTATCGCGGCACCAGCTTTTCAGGAGTTCGCGCCGGTGAACAGACACAATGCCGCGCCCTGGCACGCGTTTGCGCTGGACGCGGGCGTTGCGCGTCTGTAACGTCGTCGCATGCCGACGCCATTCGACCCTTCGCTGCTGGAGGTCCGCAGCTTCCGGGGCCGTTGCGCGCAGTGGCTGGTCGATCATCCCGGGTTCCTGTTCGCGTTCTTTCGGGCCGTATGGCCGAACCTGCGGGTCTGCCGATACGTCCTGGTGACGCGGCGCGACGACGTCGAGGACGTGATGTCGCAGACCGGCGCCTTCGCGACCCGCGTCGGGCCGCGGCTGGCGGCGCTGCATCCGGATTATCCGAACACGCCCGTCTTCGGCCTGGGCAGCGACGACGACGGCACATACGCCGAAGCGTTGCAGGCAGCGTCGGCGGTGTTGGAGCTGGGCGACGTGCCGGGCGTGGCCCGTATCGCACGCGGCTTCGTCGAACCCCGGCTGGCGGGGCGGACGACGATCGACGCGGCGGAGCTGATCCGACTGACGCAAGCGGACGCCGCACGGCGCTACTTCGGGCTGGACGTGGACGACGCGGCGTTGCCGCAGTTCGCGCTCTGCGGCCTCGCACTCGGCAACTACATGTTCGGCGTGCAGGCGACGGGCTCGGATACGTGGCGGGCCAGCCGAGCGGCCGGCGCCGAGATTTCCGCGATCATGCGGCGGTCGATCGCCCACGCGCCCGCCGCGGGGCCGAACACGCTGATCGGGCGGCTGGTGGCAAGCGGCGTGGCTGCCGGCGACATCGAGGCGATGCTGACGGGCTTCGTGGCCGGGTGGGTCGGCGGAGCGACGGTCGCCGCCATTCATGCCCTGCAGGTGCTGCTCGGCCGTTCGCGCGCGATGCGGGCGGCACGGGAAGCCGCGGCCGACTGCGACGACGCCGCCCTCGGCCGCTGCCTGTTCGAAGCCATCCGCTTCAGCCCGATCTTTCCGGGCGCGTTCCGGGATTGCATCGCGGACTACACGATCGCCGCGGGCACGCGGCGCCGGTGTGCCGTGCGGTCCGGCGACGTGGTGATGCCGGCGACGCACTCGGCCATGTTCGACGGAACGCGGGTGGCGGCGCCGCGCAGGTTCGACCCGGACCGTCCGGCAGGGGACAGCATGGTGCTGGGATACGGACGGCACTTCTGCATCGGGCACGCGTTCGGACGTGCGCTGGTGGTCGAGACGCTGAAGCCGCTGCTGCATCGCCGCGTGTGGCAGCGCAGGATCGACCGCCTGCCGCCCGCGTATTTCGGAACGGTGCCGCTGACGCTGATGGTGCAGCTGCGGTGAGCCACTCCTTCGTCACCGTCGTCGTGCCGTTCGCCGCCGGGCGTGCCGGCGACGTGCTTACGCTGGTGCGGGGGATGGGCAACCCGGCCGCGCCGGCGCTGCGCACGTCGATCGAGTCGCTCGACGTCGTTCACTTCATGAGCGTCAACGTCATTCCCGCCGACCAAGGGGACAGAGCCCATCTGCTGCTGGAGATGTCGGTGGACGGACCCGGCGAGGCGGCGCTGCGCGGCGTCGCGGTGGCGCTTGCGCAGCCGCTCACCGACGTTCTCACCGCAGCGGGGTACACCGTGTCCGCGACCGGCCTGCCCGCCTTCCTGTCGCGTCACAGCCGCACGCTGGCCACGACCTGGTACGGCACCGCGCGCAGCGGCGGCGCGCTGGGGCTGGCGTTCTGCGGCTCGCCGAACATGCCCTTGCGGCGGATCAGGGACGAAGCGGCGCTCGGCGATCTGGTGGCGGACTGGTCGGACCTTCTCTACGGGCCGGGTCCGGCGCTCGACAAACTGGCGGCGGTGCGGGACCGGCTGTGGGCACGCGGCAGGTGGAAATGGGCCTTCGACGCGGAGCAGACGCCGTTCCTGCTGCCGCGGCGCGATGACACCCCCTCGGTGTACGCCCGCATCTTCCTCGCATCGATCCCGGCGTTGCTGTGGCCGGTGCTGCTGGTGGCGCTGCTCATCTGCGCGCTGCGCTGGTCGGTGCTTCACTGGTGGTGGATTCCGAGCGTCGTCGGGGTCTTTGCTCTGTTGCTCATCGTGCTCGCCGCGGTGCTGCTCGTGCTGGTCCGGCGCGCGGAGAAGACCGACATCCCCGAGGACGTCGCGCCCAGCCCGCAGCACGTCGCCGAGGTCATGGACGGCGAGAACCATGTCACGCTGAACCTGCTGATCGTGGTCACGCGCCTGAAGCCCGGGTGGTTGCGCCGATTCACTCTGCGCGCCGGCTTCTGGGTGACCTCGGCGGCGCTGGCGCGGATCGGCGTTCCGGGATGGCTCGGCGATGTCGGCGTGGTGCAGTTCGCGCGCTGGGTCCTGCTGCCGGGGACCGACCAGCTCGTGTTCGCCTCCAACTACGACGGCGCGTGGGAGAGCTACCTGGAGGACTTCGTCGAACTCGTCGCCTACGGCGTGACCGCCGTGTGGACGAACTGCCGCGGGTTTCCCAAGACGTTCCTGCTGTTCTGGAAGGGCGCGAAGGACAGCGACCGTTTCCGCCGCTACGTCCGCCGCTACCAGATCGCCACTGGGTTCTGGTACGCGGCATTTCCTGACCTGACGCTGGTGCAGATGCGCACCAACGCGGCGATCCGCCTGGGGATCGCGGGCGCGCAGACGGAACAGGAGGCGCAGGCGTGGCTCGATCTGTTCAGTGCGCCGCGATGACCGAGCCGGTGCCGCTGGACGCCAACGAAGTCCCGACCTTGGTGTTCGGCGCGCTCACGCGATGGCAGTACGCGACCTGCCTCGTGCTTCGCTTCACGCCGGGCGGCGTCGCGGCGCGCCGGGTGTGGCTGAGGACGCTGGCCGGCAGGCTGACCTACGGCATCGCCGACCGCAACGCGCCGGCGCATGTGCTGGCGCTGGCCGCGAGCGGGCTCACCGCGCTCGGCCTCGATACGGCGGACCTGGACACGTTCTCGGCCGCGTTCGTCAACGGGATGACCGCACCGTACCGCTCCCGCGCGCTGGGCGACGAGGGCGACAGGCGGCCGGGTTGCTGGGATTGGGGGAACGACGCCGCGCCGGCGGACGCCCTGCTGTTCATCTACGCCTTGTCGCAGGCACAGTTGAGCGCCGCCGTGGGCGCGGTGCTGCTGCCGCCTGACGTGCACCTAGTGCAGGAGATCAAGCTGCAGGTCCGCGCGCAGACGCCGTCCGGGTTCATGGTCGAGCCGTTCGGCTTCCTCGACGGCATTTCGCAGCCACTGATTCCCGGCACGCCGCCCGCGGCGGCGGCGACGCCGCAGTCCAACGACGTGGTGGCGGCCGGCGAGTTCGTGCTCGGCTACGCCGACAGCCACGGCTACCTGCCGGCCGCGCCGACGGTCGCGTCGGCCAACGACCCTGACGGCGTGCTGCCGACCGCGTCCAACGGCCAGCGCGACATCGGGCGCAACAGCACGTTCCTGGTCGTCCGGCAGCTGCGGCAGGACGTGGCGGCGTTCGACAACTGGGTGGCCGGGTGCGCCGCCGCGCTGAGCATGCCGGCGGACTACATCGCCGCCCAGCTGATTGGCCGGTGGCAGAACGGAACCTCGCTGGTCCGCAACCCGCGGGCGCCGGGCACCGACGATCCGGACAACGATTTCCTGTTCCGCCGCGACGACCCGCGCGCCTTCGGCTGCCCGCGCGGCGCCCATATCCGCCGCTCGAACCCCCGGGACGCGCTGCACGCAAAGGCGGAACAGGCGGTCAGGATCACCAACCGGCACCGCATCCTGCGCGTCGGGCGACCGTATATCGTGCCGCCGCACGGGAATGCGGGCGGCATGCTGTTCATGTGCCTCAATACGGAGATCGAACGGCAGTTCGAGTTCCTGCAGCAGACCTGGGTGCTGGGTCCGAGCTTCGACGGCCTGCGCGACGAGACCGATCCGCTGGTCGGCGCGAACGGCGGCACCGGCGCCCTGACGGTGCAAGGCGAGCAGGGGCCGCAGTATCTCGCCGGCATGCCGGACTTCGTCACCCCGATCGGTGGCGGCTACTTCTGGCTGCCGAGCCGAACGGCCGTGCACTACCTCAGCGTGTAAGCCACCGCCCTCGCGGCCCCTTTCGGCCGGGGCTCCGCGAGCCGGCGCGCACCACCCCTGCAGAAAACCGCTTGACGACGCGGCCAGTCCGTGCATTCTGTATTCAACATTCTGAATTCAGAATACGGAACACAGGGACCGCCCGTGCTGCTCACGCCCCAGCCCAGCCTCGTCGAACAGGCCTATGACGCGATCCTCGGCGAAATCGCCGACGGCTCGCTGCCGCCGAGCACGCACCTGATCCAGGAAGACCTCGCCGCCCGCTACGGCGTCTCACGCCAGCCGATCCAGCAGGCCCTGCTGCTGCTCAAGAGCGACGGCATCGTGCAGGACGCCGGCCGGCGCGGGCTGATCGTGGCGCCGCTCGACATGCAGATGATGCGCGACCGCTACGAGGTCCGCGCCGCGCTCGATGCCTTGGCCGCCCGGCTTGCGGCGCAGCGCTGCGCCGCCTCCCCCGCCGTCGCCGCGCAGGTCGGGACGGACGGCACGGCGATCGTCGAAGGCGGGCTGGCGGCGGTCGAGGCCGGCGACGTCAACGCGATGATCGCCCAGGACGTCGCCTTCCACTCGTTCATCTACGCGGCGTCGGGCAACGCGATGATCGCGCCGTCGGCGGAACTGCACTGGCGCTTTTTGCGCCGCGTCATGGGCGAGGTCCTGCGCACGTCGGGTCCCCCGATCGGCATCTGGGAACAGCACCGCGACATTCTGAATTCAATCGTTGCAGGTGATGCAAGCGCCGCCGAACAGCGTATCGTTGGACACATCAAGAATGCCGCCGGCCGGCTGGTCGACGGCACCGGACACGCTGCACCGCAAAACAAACAGGACGAGGAAAGGAAACGTACGGATGCCAAACGACGCGCCGATCGGATTGACGGCAACCGGCCCGGCTGACCCGGGCGCAGACGGACTGAGCTGCGCCGCCTGGATCGCGCGCTTCCTGCAGGCGCGCGGCATCGACCGTATCTTCGGGCTGCAGGGCGGCCACATCCAGCCGATCTGGGACCATGCCGCACGCCTCGGCATCCGCATCGTCGACGTGCGCGACGAGGGCGCCGCGGTGCACATGGCGCACGCCCATGCCGAGCTGACCGGTACGCTGGCGGTCGCGATGGTCACCGCCGGCCCGGGCGTGACCAACACCGTCAGCGCGATCGCCAACGCCTCGATCGCACGCATGCCCGTGCTGCTGATCGGCGGCTGCCCGCCGCGGCCGCAGGTCAACATGGGCCCGCTGCAGGACATCCCGCACACCGACATCCTGCGCCCCGTCACCCGGGAGTCGCGCACCCTGCGCGTGCCCGAACAGGTGATCCGCGAGCTGGACGAGGCGGTGGCGAAGGCCACAGGTGATCTCGGCGAGCCGGGGCCGGTCTATATCGAGATCCCGACCGACGTGCTGCGCGTCGACATCCCGCCGCAGCTTGTCCTGACCGAGTGGATGACCGCGAAGCCGGCGCGGGACATCCCGCCCAATCCGGACCAGGTCGCCGCCGCCGTCGAGGCGCTGTGGTCGGCGCGCCGGCCCGTCGTGGTCACCGGGCGGGGCGCGCGCGGGGCGGAGGAGGCGCTGGTCCGGCTGCTGGATGCGAGCGGGGCGCTGTATCTCGACACGCAGGAGAGCCGCGGTCTGGTGCCGTCGGACCATCCGTCCGTGGTCGGCGCGGTGCGCGCGGCGGCGATGACCGAGGCCGACACGGTGCTGGTGATCGGCCGCAAGCTCGACTACCAGCTCGGCTACGGATCGCCGGCGGTGTTTCCGAACGCCGCGCGCTTCATCCGCATCGCCGACAACGCGGGCGAGCTGCTCGACAACCGGCGCGGCCAGCCGGAACTGCTCGCGAGCCCGCGTCTGGCGCTCGACGCGATCGTGAAGGCGGCGGGCAACCGCAAGCCGAACGTCGACGCCGCATGGGCGGATGCGCTGCGCCGCAAGCAGCGCGACCGCACGACGCCGTCCGGCAAGTCGGTGAGCGCGGCGCCGACCGCCGACGGCAAGGTGCATCCGATGGCGATCTTCGAGTCGATCGCCCGCGTCGCATCGCCCGACTACATCGCCATCGCCGACGGCGGCGACCTGCTGAGTTTCGCGCGCGTCGGGCTGCAGGCGCGCACGTATCTGGACGCGGGCGCGTTCGGCTGCCTGGGCGTCGGCACGCCGTATGCGGTCGCCGCCGCGCTGGCCTTCCCCGGACGGCAGGTGATCTGCGTCACCGGCGACGGCGCGTTCGGCATCAACGCAATGGAGATCGACACCGCCGTCCGTCATGGCGCGAAGGCGGTGTTCATCGTGTCCAACAACGCCGCCTGGAACATCGAGCGCTACGACCAGGAGGTGAACTACGGCGGGCGCGTGGTCGGCACCACGCTGCGCCATTCCGACTACGCGGCGATGGCCCGCGCACTCGGAGCGCATGGCGAGCGGGTGGAGAACGCGGCGGACCTGCCGGCGGCGCTGGAGCGGGCGCTGGCCAACGCGCCGGCGCTGATCGACGTGGTGACGTCGCAGTCCGCCGTGTCGTCGGACGCGAAGAAGGGGCTGGGCTTCGTGCCCGACTATCAGCCGCTCGAGGCGTGGAACGACGCCGAGCTGCGGCGCCGCCAGACGGCAGGCTGAACCCGCTACCGCACACCAACATGAATCGCCGCGGCCGGCGCGCGGCTTCCACCAATGCCGGGCTGATCTCTGGGAGGAGACAATGGCGTCACAGGCAACCAGCGCGGCGTTCGGGCCCGCGCCGCTCGACATCGAGGAACGGACCTACCGCAAGGTCACGATGCGCATCATTCCGTTCCTGTTCATCTGCTACCTCGCCGCCTACCTCGACCGCGTGAACGTCGGGTTCGCGAAGCTGCAGATGCTCAAGGAGCTGGGCTTCAGCGAGACCGTGTACGGCCTCGGCGCCAGCATCTTCTTCATCGGCTACGTGCTGTTCGAGGTGCCGAGCAACATCGTCATGCTGCGCGTCGGGCCGAAGATCTGGATCGCCCGCATCATGATCACCTGGGGCCTGATCTCCGGCGCGATGATCTTCGTCAAGACGGCGTGGATGTTCTACGTGCTGCGCTTCCTGCTCGGCGCGGCCGAGGCCGGATTCATTCCCGGCATCCTGCTGTATCTGACCTACTGGTTCCCGGCCGCGCGCCGCGGCAGGATCACCGCGATCTTCCTGACCGCGATCCCGATGGCAACCATCATCGGCGGCCCGCTTTCCGGCTTCATCCTGAGCGCCGTCAGCGGCGCGCAGGGCCTGAGCGGCTGGCAGTGGCTGTTCCTCATCGAGACGATCCCCTCGATCGTGCTCGGCATCGTCACGCTGTTCTACCTCAAGGACCGGATCGTCGACGTGACATGGCTCGACGACGAGGAAAAGCGCCTGCTGCGCAACAACATCGCCAAGGAAGACCAGAAGAAGGAAGGCCACTCGCACCTCAGCCAGGCCTTCACCGAGCCGAAGGTGTGGCTGCTGAGCGGCATCTATTTCTGCATCGTCTGCGGCATCTACATCATCAGCTTCTGGCTGCCCTCCTTGATCAGGGCGGCCGGGGTGTCCGACACGCTGACCATCGGCTTCCTGAGCGCGATCCCGTACATCGCCGCGATCGTCGCGATGATCGCGGTGAACGTCAGCGGCGACCGCTTGCGCGAGCGGCGCTGGCACACCTTGCTGCCGGCGGTCGTCTGCGGCGTCGGGCTGCTGCTGGCGGGCTTCGCCGGCAAGAACGTGGTGCTGGCGATGCTCGGGCTGACGCTGGCGGCGGCCGGGGCGTCGAGCGCGCAGGCCTCGTTCTGGTGCCTGCCGGCGGCGTTCCTGGGCGGTGCCGCTGCGGCGGCGGGGATCGCGCTGATCAACTCGATCGGCAACATCGCCGGCTTCGTCAGCAACTTCTTCGTCGGCTGGATGACCGACCTGACCGGCTCGTCGCAATCGGCGCTGTATCTGTTCGGCGCGATCGTGATCGTCGGCGGCGTGTTCATCCTGACGGTGCCGGCGAAGCTGGTGAACAAGTAACGGGCGGGACGGAGGTCACGACGATGGATCTGCTCGAACTCGGCACGCTGTATCAGTCGCTGGAGCGGACGGTCGCCAAGTACGGCGACCGCCCCGCCTACGCGGTGCCGCCGATGCCCGGCCGTGCCTACCACCCCGACGGATGCGAGTTCACCTGGTCGCAGACCTGGGCGGAGGTGCAGCGGCGCAAGTCGTACTACGCCGCCGCGGGCTACGGTCCGGGCCACCGCGTGGCGATCCTGTTCGACCAGCGGCCGGAATTCGTCTTCCACCACTTCGCGCTGAACGCGCTCGGCTGCAGCACGGTGCCGATCAACCCGGACTACCGGCAGGACGAGATCGCCTACCTGCTCGAGCACTCCGAGCCGTGCGTCGCGCTGGCGATCGAGCCGCGCCTGGTCGACGTGCGCGCGGCGGCCGACGCGCTGGGTGTGCCGGTGCTGCGGTTCGACGATCTCGATGCACCCCTGCCGCGTCCGAAGACGCCGCCCGGGAGCTTCACGCCCGACGGCACGACCGAAGCGGCGCTGCTGTACACCTCCGGCACCACCGGGCGCCCGAAAGGCTGCGTGCAGTCGAACGAGTATTTCCACACGTTCGGCAACAGCTTCGCCAGCAAGGGCGGGTGGCTGGCGATGCAGGAGGGCGTGGAGCGGCTGTACAACCCGCTGCCGCTGCACCACGCCAACTGCCTGTCGATCTCCTTGCCGGCAATGCTGCTGCTGGGCGGCTGCCTGGTGTTCCCCGACCGCTTCCATGCGGGCACGTTCTGGAAGGACATCTCCGCCTGCGGCGTCACCGCGATCCAGTTCCAGGGCGTCATCCCGAACATCCTGATGAAGCTGCCGGAGGTGCCGGAGGAGCGTGCGCACATGGTCAAGTTCGCGCTGTGCGCCGGCGTCGAGCCCAGCCTGCACGCGGCGTTCGAGGAGCGTTTCGGCTTCCCGCTGATCGAGATGTGGGCGATGTCGGAGACCGGCCGCCTGATCACCGACCACATCGAGCCACGTGCGGTGCATACGCGGGCGTTCGGCCGCTCCGGTCCGGGCCACGAAGCCCGCGTGGCCGACGAGAACGGCAACGAGCAGCCGGCGGGGGTGCCGGGCGAGCTGCTGGTGCGCAACAGCGAGGCGGCGCCGCGCAAGGGCTTCTTCTCCGGCTACCTGAAGGACGCCACGGCGACCGAGGAGGCGTGGCGCGGCGGCTGGTTCCACACCGGCGACGTCGTGATGCGCGACGAGACGGGCATGCTGTTCTTCATGGATCGCAAGAAGAACATCATCCGCCGCTCCGGCGAGAACATCGCCGCGGCGGAGATCGAGGCGTGCCTGGTGACGCACGAGAAGGTGCGCCAGGCGGCGGCGATCGCGGTGCCCGACGAGCTGCGCGAGGAGGAGGTGATGGCCTGCATCGTGCTGTTCTCGATGGACGATGCGGGCGAGGCGCTGGCCCGTGAGCTGACCGCGTGGTGCACCGCGCGGATGGCGTATTTCAAGGCGCCGGGCTGGTACCTGTTCCTCGAGAGCCTGCCGACCGGCAGTTCGCAGAAGTTCGTCAAGATCAAGCTGTTCCCGCCGGGCACCGACCCGCGCGCGCAGCCGGGCGTCATCGACCTGCGGGCGCTGAAAAAGCCGGCGAAGGTGCACGCCTGAGGCGGGCGGTCGGCGAGGATTTCGGGGGTCGACACCCCGGCCTCGCCGATCCGCGCCGATAACGGGCGGATTCGCCGCCAACTGAGCGCCCTGCCCTTTCCCCGTTGATTTGCATCAACCGCCGCGCCGGGGTCCGCGGCGAGAATGCGTCGGGTCGTGGTCGCCGGCCCAGACAACGGGAGGGACCCCATGACGCTCAAGCCGAGCGATATGACGCGGCTCGCGGACCTGACGCACGAGAAGGGCACCGGCCCGGTGCGCGCGCGGCGGCCCGTGTATGTCGACCTGTTGCCCCCCTGCAACAATGCCTGTCCGGCAGGCGAGAACATCCAGGCGTGGCTGGATCTGGCGCAGGCCGGCAAATACCGGCGTGCGTGGGACGTGCTGATGCGCGACAACCCGCTGCCCGCCGTGCACGGACGGGTCTGCTACCATCCGTGCGAAAGCAGCTGCAACCGCAAGGAACTGGACGACTCCGTCAGCATCCACGCGGTGGAGCGCTACCTCGGTGACCTTGCGGCGCGCGAAGGCTGGATGCCGACGATCGACGCGCCGCCGAGCGGCAAGCGCGTGCTGATCGTCGGCGCGGGGCCAAGCGGGCTGTCGGCCGCCTACCACCTGGCGCGGCTCGGTCACAGCGTGGAGATCCGCGACGCGGAGACCGCCGCCGGCGGCATGATGCGGTTCGGCATCCCGTCGTACCGCCTGCCCCGCGCCGATCTGGCGAAGGAAATCGCCCGCATCGAGGCGATGGGCGTGCGCATCGTTTTGAACCACAAGGTCACGGACCTGCAGGCGGAGAAGGAAACCGGCAAGTTCGACGCCGCCTTCGTCGCCATCGGCGCACACATCTCCCGCCACGTCGACATCCCGGCGCGCGATGCCGCGCGCGTAGTCGACGCGGTGACCTTCCTGCGCGACGTGGGCGCGGGCGAGCGGCCGCTGCTCGGCCGCCGCGTGGTGGTGTATGGCGGCGGCAACACGGCAATGGACGCCGCGCGCACCGTGCGGCGGCTGGGTGCGGAGGACGCGATGATCGTCTACCGCCGCGACCGCGCGCACATGCCGGCGCACGCATTCGAGGCCGACGAGGCGGAATCCGAGGACGTCCGCATCAAGTGGCTCACCACGATCACGGACATCGCCGGCCAGCAGCTCACTGTCGAGGCGATGGAACTCGGGCCTGACGGATTCCCGCGCCCGACCGGCCGTTTCGAGACGCTGGAGGCCGACGCCGTCGTGCTCGCGCTGGGACAGGAGACCGACAGCAGCTTCCTGAAGGGCATCCCCGGCATCGCCGCCAAGTCCGACGGCACCGTGATGGTGGGTCCCGACATGATGACCGGCGCGCACGGCATCTTCGCCGGCGGCGACATGGTGCCGGGCGAGCGCACGGTCACCGTCGCGGTCGGCCACGGCAAGCACGCGGCGCGCAACATCGACGCGTGGCTGCGCGGCACGCACTACGTCAAGCCGCCCAAGGCGCCGCTGGTGGACTACGCCATGCTGCATCTGCCGGTGTTCAGCGATGCCGACACGACCGCGCAGCCCGAGCTTTCGCATGAAGCCCGCACCGAAGGATTCGCCGAGGTCGTCGCCGGGCTCAGCGAGGCGGACGCGAAGCGCGAAGCGCTGCGGTGCCTCAGCTGCGGCAACTGCTACGAGTGCGACAACTGCTACGCCGCCTGCCCCGAGGACGCGATCATCAAGCTCGGCCCGGGCAAACGGTACCGGTTCGACTACGCGAAGTGCACCGGCTGCGCGACGTGCTTCGAGCAGTGCCCGTGCCACGCGATCGACATGTTCCCCGAACCGGCCCCAGCGACGGCACTCCGGGTGACGGCATAGCAATGGATCAGCCAGCCATGACCGCACACACAGCCACGCTGCCCGCCGCCGCCCCGCAGAGCGCGGCGCCGCAGGCCGCGACGATGGACGGCAACACGGCGGTCGCGCATGTCGCTTATCGCGTGAACGAGGTGGTGGCGATCTACCCGATCACCCCGTCGTCGACGATGGCGGAACTGGCCGACGAATGGGCCGCCGCGGGCACGCCGAACATCTGGGGCAACGTGCCCGTGGTGCAGCAGATGCAGAGCGAGGGAGGTGCCGCCGGCGCGGTGCACGGTGCGCTGCAGTCCGGCGCGATGACGACGACCTTCACGGCGTCGCAGGGCCTGCTGCTGATGATCCCCAACATGTTCAAGATCGCCGGCGAGCTGACCGCGACGGTGTTCCACGTCGCCGCCCGCGCGCTCGCGACCCAGGGCCTGTCGATCTTCGGCGACCACACCGATGTCATGGCGGTGCGGCCCACGGGGTTCGCGCTGCTCTCGTCGGCCTCGGTGCAGGAGGCGCACGACATGGCGCTGATCGCGCAGGCGGCCACGCTGGAGAGTCGCATACCCTTCATGCATTTCTTCGACGGCTTTCGCACCTCGCACGAGCTGAACACGCTGTACCTGCTCAGCGACGCGCAGATTCGCGCGATGATCGACGACGACCTCGTGCGCGCCCATCGCGCCCGCGCGCTTGACCCAGAGCACCCGTTCATCCGCGGGACCGCGCACAACCCGGACACGTTCTTCCAGGCGCGCGAGACGGTGAATCCGTTCTACGCGCGCACGCCCGGCATCGTGCAGGCGGCGATGGACCGCTTCGCCGCGATCGCCGGACGGCAGTACCGGCTGTTCGAGTACGACGGACCGGCGGATGCCGAGCGGGTCGTCGTCATCATGGGCTCCGGCGCCGAGACCGCGCGAGAGACCGTCGCCGCCCTGCGCGTGCGCGGCGAGAAGATCGGCGTGCTCCAGGTGCGCCTATATCGCCCGTTCTCCGCCGAGGCGTTCGTGGCCGCGCTGCCGGCCACCGTGCGCACGGTCGGGGTGCTGGAACAGACCAAGGAACCGGGTGCCGCCGGCGAGCCGCTGTATCTCGACGTGGTGACGACGCTGGCCGGCGCCGTCGCGCGCGGCAAACGTGCGACGATGCCGCTGGTCGTGGGCGGGCGCTACGGCCTGTCGTCGAAGGATTTCAACCCCGCGCTGGTCAAGGCGGTGTTCGACGAACTGGCAAAGCCCGAGCCCCGCGAAAGCTTCACCGTCGGCATTATCGACGACGTCGGCCACACCAGCCTGACTGCGGACGCGGATTTCCACATCGATCCGCCAGACTTGGTGCAGGCGGTGTTCTATGGGCTCGGCGCCGACGGCACGGTGGGTGCGAACAAGAACACCGTGAAGATCATCGCCGAGGACGCCGGCCTGCACGCGCAGGGCTATTTCGTCTACGACTCGCACAAATCGGGCGCGCAGACCGTCTCGCACCTGCGCTTCGGCCCGCGGGCGATCCGGGCGCCCTACCTGATCCAGCGCGCCTCGTTCGTCGCCTGCCACCAGTTCAACTTCATGCAGCGCAGCGACGTGCTGCGCCTGGCTGCACCAGGTGCGACGTTCCTGCTCAACAGCCCGTACGGCCCTGACGAGGTGTGGGACCAGCTGCCGCGCGCGGTGCAGCAGCGGATGATCGACCTCAAGCTGCGATTCTTCGTCATCGACGCCTCAAAGGTCGCGACGGAGACCGGGCTGCGCGGGCGTACCAACACGGTGCTGCAGACCTGCTTCTTCGCGCTGTCGAACGTGATGCCCAAGGACGACGCGATCCGCTACATCAAGGAAGCGATCCAGAAGACCTACGGCAAGCGCGGCGAAGACGTCGTGCGCCGCAACTTCCAGGCGGTCGACGACACGCTGGCGCACCTGTCCGAGG
>Ga0209656_10001765_pt1 | contig 14155 bp, 16 predicted proteins | sample BogFormECP12_OM2_FD_188239 | JGI IMG/M metagenome (GOLD analysis project Ga0209656, IMG submission 188239) | Bog forest soil microbial communities from Calvert Island, British Columbia, Canada - ECP12_OM2 (SPAdes) (version 2) | ecosystem: Environmental > Aquatic > Freshwater > Wetlands > Bog ... | reverse complement strand
TTGGCCCAGATGGCGATGCTGGGCCAATCCCAGCGAATAGGGTTGATTCAGGCCGGGGAGAAGGCTCGTTGATTGGCGATCATGCCAACGGGGCCCTCGGTACATGATTTGCCTATCCGTGAAGACGCCCTTGGAAACCATCGCACTCTCGCCGGGAAAGGTTGGATTCCATGCGCGTTCATCTCGTAAATCCCAGCGACAATTCTTTCGGTACGGCTGTTATTACGCCAAGATGGCTGTTTGTCCTTGCGGCAGCGACACCACGTGCAGTCGGGGATCCCATTCTGGTTGACGAGTCGCTGGAGCAGATCGTGCCGGAAAGCATCATGCCGGGAGATATTGTCGGCATCAGCGTACATACCGGGAATGCTCTGCGCGGATATGAGGTTGGGCGGATGGCGCGTGGACGCGGCGCGTGGGTGGTTTATGGCGGGATTCACGCTACGCTGTTTCCTGAAGAGGCTTTCGAGCGGGGAAATGGGCATGCCGTGGTAAAGGGAGATGGCGATCTTGCGTGGGGCAACGCCGTGAAGGATATCCTTTCAGGCCAACTGCAGAGGGTGTACGAGGGAGGCCGGATTGAAGGTAGTCAGTTCCTGGCAGCGCGATGGGACCTGATGCCGCGCGATAAGTATATGTGGGCTTCGGTGCAGACGATTCGCGGATGCCCGAAGCATTGCTCTTTTTGCAGCGTTTGGCGAACCGATGGGCAAAAGCCACGGCAACGCCAACATCAGAGCGTGATTGACGAAATGGTTGAGCTGCGACGAATGGGTTTTCGATTTATTGCCTTGGCCGACGACAACTTCTATCCGGTGACGTTGACCGATCTGCGGTTGGCCCGGGAACAAAACAATGTCGCCAAACTTGACGAGTTGACCGCGATCCGCGCCGAGCGATTTCAACTGATGGAAGAGCTGGCCAAGCTGCCCGCAGACATGGTGTTCTTCACCCAGATAACGATGGAGGCGGGGGAGGACGGCGATTTTCTGGATGCTATGCGCAAGGCCAACATAAAGGGGGCCTTGGTGGGCGTCGAGTCGGTAACGCCAGAAGGACTCAAAGCCGTATTTAAAGACTTCAATTGCTCCGGCGAGGCTTTGGCAAAGCAGTTGCTGAGGTTCGAACAACATGGCGTCCATGTGCTAGGCTCCTTCATCTTTGGTCTCCCCACAGACGACCCGGCAACGTTCGAGGCAACGGCTGACATGGCACTGAAAGCGGGTATTATGTTTGCTCAGTTCCTCATGATGACACCGTTTCCGGGAACGGTGGATTTTGTGCGCTGGGAAAAAGAGCAGGCAAAACATCCCACGCTCGTGGGCGATGTTCCGATTACCAGATACTGGTTAATTCCGACGGATGTGCGTCCAAAGATGTTTACGCCGCATCCCTCGATGAATTCGGATGAGATTGGGGAGCGCACCCAGAAGGTTTGGGACACGTTTTATACCTGGAGCGCGATCTGGCAACGGTCTGCCTGCGCTCCACGGTTACGGTCCAGGATCGCTTTTGTGTTCCTTTCGAAGCTCTACCGGCAGATGTATGCGGGGACCGGAATTTCGACCGATAGCGCACGCAGAAGGAAGTCCCGGACCTGGGCCCGGTGGACGGCCGGGCAGTGCAAGAAGCTGTTCCGGGCAAAGCCAATGCCGGACCTGCAGTCACCAGCTTGGGAGTTTGCGTTTGCATCTCCCCCACTCCTTCGTCCTGAGTCTCCAAGGAGCGAGCACCATAACAAGACGGGGCCTTTGATCGTCTTTCCGAACAACTGACGACCTTGGTCGAGGTGAGGGGTTCTCGCGCGCGTGTGCGGATCGTGCCGCCGGCGACGGCTGTCGAGATTCCGCGAGACGATCAGAGCTCGGCCGGCTGCACCAGCGAAAAGTAGTTTCCGACAGAAACGGGAGATTTCAATGTTCTCGATGAGACCGATCGGGTTGGTGCGCTCGGCCTACACCGAGACAAAGCAGATTCCGAAGGGCCCCGGGACCAAGCACGAGGCGGAAGGAACCCTGGAAATCGCCCCCGAATTCGAACCGGGCCTGCAGGACGTCGAAGGCTTCTCTCACCTGTTCGTTATCTGGGTCTTTAGTCGTGCCGAAGGCTACGAATTGGTAGGAACCCCTCCGACTGACGACCGTTCCCATGGCGTCTTCGCCACACGCTCCCCGCGCCGGCCCAATCCGATCGGATTGACCGTCGTCGAGTTACTCGGGCGTGACGGGTGCAACCTGCGCGTCAAAGGAATCGACATGCTCGACGGCACTCCGATACTCGACATCAAGCCTTACCTGTCGAGTATTCCTGCTGAAAAACTAAGGCTGGGCTGGTTCGCCGAGGCAGAAGCGAGAAGATCAGTGACGGAAACTAAGACCTAGCACAAAGCGTTTCCGTCTCATTCAACAACTTCCAAATTGGAAGCGACGCCATCAAAGCTCGGCTACTCGCCGTTGCACCAGCAGAAAGTACAGCGCCATCAGAATCAGCAGCGAGCCGTTCACGCTCAATACAATGGGTGCTGTAAATACGGGAACCAGCCATCCCGACAGCAGGTTTCCCATGGGCATCCCGCCGCGGAAGGCGCAGTTGTACACGCTCATCACGCGTCCGCGCATTTCGTTCGTCGTAATCAACTGCACCAACGAAGTCACTGTGGCAAAGACCGCCATCATGGAAGCGCCCACGATCAGCAGCATGGTATAGCTCAGCGGCAGTAATCTCGAAAGAGAGAACCCGGCAATCCCGGCCCCGAGGCAGACGAGCATGGTGATGGCAAACCGTCCCTTGTGGCGGATGTTGCCCATCCCCGCAACCGCCAGAGAGCCGCAGATTGAACCGATTCCCATAAGAGAGAGCAGATAGCCGAACGTCTCTGGACCGCGATGAAAGATGTCCTTGACGAACACGGGAATATAGGTGCGCATTGGCATACTCAAAGCGGTCATGCAGAACGCCAGCACGATAAGCGCTTCCATGGAGGTCTGCTTGCGAACGAACTTGATGCCCTCTTTCAGGCTGGTCAACATCGATTCGCCGGTACTCACCGGCAGGAATCGGGTAGAGATCATCAACAGCGAAATGATGGGCGCAAGAAAGGAAAGCGCATTCAGCCCGAAGCACCACTTCTCGCCCAGCCTCGCCAATGCCAGGCCGGCGAGTGCGGGTCCCACCGTCACCGCTACGTTGAACTGGATGGAATTCAGCGCAATGGCGTTCGGCATGTCCTCTTTGTCCACCAGCGTAGGGATGAGCGCCGAATACGCTGGGCCGCCAAAGGCCTGGGCAAAGCCGGAGACGAAGGAAAGGCAGAGGATGGGCCAAACGTGGGCCAATCCGTTCGCCACTAAAATCGTGAGCACGGTGGCGCTGCCCATCTGCACATATTGAGAGGCGAGGAGGACCTTGTGCCGCTCGATGCGGTCAGCCACCACACCGCCAATCAGCGAAAACAGGAAGATGGGAATGCCGCCGAGAAACTGGTCCAGCGCGAGCAGGAAGGCGGAATGGCTCAGCCGATAGATGAGCCAGCCCTGCGCCACGATCTGCATCCAGGTGCCAATACTGGACGTGCAAGCGCCGAACCACATCAATCGGAAATCACGATAATGAAATGCTTTGAATACTCTGCGAAACGTTGACGTTGCCATGTGCTCCGTGCGTCTCTGTCGTCCGGGTTCTATCTTCGCACGACAGACGCGAAGAGGGCAGAGGTGCTAATGAAGTAGATGCCGGAGGAGAGGGATTCGGTTTGCAACCGCGGATCGCTACGGTCGCGCAACTAAATTCGGGACCCTGCACAAAGTGGGTGTGAGCGGGAGTATCCTCCTCAAGGAGCAGGTAACGAGGAATTATTTTCGCGTGCGAGCCTTTGGCACAGAATGGACGCCGGGACCAGCCCGAGCGGTGCGTCAGGACAAACATGGAAAAGCCGCGTAAAAGTTTCTGGCAGATATGGAACATGAGCTTCGGCTTTCTCGGCATCCAGTTTGGCTGGGGGCTGCAGATGGCCAACATGAGCGCCATCTATGAATATCTTGGCGCGCGCGCCGATCAGATCCCCATCCTGTGGCTGGCGGCCCCGCTCACCGGCCTGATCGTGCAGCCGATCATCGGCCACGCCAGCGACCACACCTGGTCGCGCCTGGGCCGCCGGCGTCCGTATTTTCTGATGGGCGCAATCCTGAGTTCCTGGGCGCTCATTCTGATGCCGCGGTGCTCCGCTTTGTGGATGGCCGCCGGCCTCCTCTGGATACTGGATAGCTCGATCAACATCAGCATGGAGCCTTTCCGCGCGTTTGTGGCGGACCTTCTGCCGGAGGAACAACGTACGCGAGGCTTCGCGATGCAGAGCCTGTTCATCGGGCTGGGCGCGGTGGTGGCATCGGCGCTACCGTGGCTGCTCACCAATGTGTTCCATCTTGCGGCCGAGAGTTCCAGGCACTCGATCCCGCTGACCGTGCGGTTGTCGTTTTATATCGGGGCTGCGGCATTCCTCGGCGCGGTACTCTGGACAATCGCGACGACAAAGGAGTACCCGCCGGAGGACCTGGAGGCCTTTCGCCGGCAAAAGGCCCAGCGTCGTGGAATCGCCAGTCACGCGGCCGAGATTCTTGCCGCGATTAACGAAATGCCGCTGACTATGCGCCAACTGGCGCCTGTCCAGTTGCTGACCTGGCTCGGTCTCTTCTGTATGTGGCTTTACTTCCCGGTTGCGGTGGCGCGCAATGTGTTCGGTGCGGCCGACCAGACGACCGCCTCCTACACCGCCGGCGTCGAATGGGCCGGGGTCTGCTTCGGTATGTATTCCGCCGTGTGCTTTGTGTTTTCCTTCTTTCTGCCGGGCCTGGCAAAGGCGGTCGGGCGCAAGCATGCGCACAGCCTTTGCTTGTCGTGCGGCGCACTCGGCTTGCTATCAGTCGCAATCATTCACGACAAGAATTTACTGCTGCTCTCGATGGTTGGTGTCGGCATTGCCTGGGCAAGCACGCTTTCAATGCCCTACTCAGTGCTGGCGGGATCCTTGCCGGCCGGCAAGACGGGCGTGTACATGGGCATCTTCAACTTCTTCATCGTCCTGCCCGAGATCGTCGCCTCGTTGGCATTCGGCTGGATCATGAACCATCTTCTGCACAACAATCGCTTGGCTGCCGTAATTGCCGGAGGAACGTTCCTGGCCATTGCAGCAGTCCTAATGCAGCGGGTGGTCGATCCCCAGGCCGAAGGCGCCTCCGCGGCGGCGATGCCCCAGAACGAGGTTGCAATATGAGACGGCAGCCGCCCGAGCGCAGCGCATGAGATTCCCACGATCCAGCGGCATTCTGTTGCATCCGACATCGCTCCCCGGACCTTACGGCATCGGCGAGCTCGGCCCGGAGGCGCATCGCTTCGCGGATTTCCTGCTCGCGTCGGGCCAGCGCATCTGGCAAGTGCTGCCGCTCGGTCCAACCGGATACGGTGATTCTCCGTACCAGTGCTTCTCCGCTTTTGCGGGTAATCCTCTGCTGGTCAGCCTCGACCGCCTCGCCGAGTGCGGATACCTCAACGCCCGCGACTTGAATGAACGTCCTCAGTTTCCCGCAGGCGATGTTGACTTTGGCGCGGTCATCGCATGGAAGGTCCCGCTGTTGCGCAAGGCATTTCGAGCGTTCCAGCGAAGTGCTTCGGCCGAGCGTGAAGCGTTCGATGCGTTTTGTCGCGCCAAATACGAGTGGCTCGACGAATTTGCGTTGTTTATGGCCTTGAAGGAAGCGCACAACAATGTAATGTGGACGCTCTGGGAACGCGAACTGGCGCTGCGCGAGCCAGGGGCCATCGCGCGCGCGCGCCATGATCTGCGCGACGAAATCGAATGCAATAAGTTCGTCCAGTTTGAGTTCGACCGGCAGTGGAACGAGCTGAAATCGCATTGCGGGCGCAATAACATTCGCGTTCTGGGCGACATGCCGATATACGTTGCGCTCGACAGCGCCGATGTCTGGGCGGATCCGGGACTCTTCGATCTGGGCGAACATGGCCAGCCGAAAGTCGTCGCTGGCGTGCCGCCGGACTACTTCAGCGCCACCGGCCAGTTGTGGGGCAATCCCATCTACCGCTGGGACGCGCACGCCAGAAGTGGATACGCCTGGTGGATTGCCCGCTTTCGTCGCGCACTCGAGGTGCTCGACATGATTCGCCTCGACCACTTCCGCGGGTTCGCGGGCTACTACGAAATTCCGGCCGGCGACCAGACCGCAGCCAACGGCAAGTGGGTGAAGGGTCCGGGGGTTGCTCTCTTCGAAGCGCTGGAAAGAGCGCTGGGCAAACTGCCCATCGTCGCCGAGAACCTGGGCGTGATTACTCCCGAGGTCGAAGCTCTGCGAGAGCAATTCGAATTTCCGGGGATGGCGATTTTGCAATTCGCCTTCGGCAACGATCCGCAAGGCCCCTGCTTCCAGCCGCACAACTACCAGCATCACCTGGTTGCTTACACCGGCACCCACGACAACGATACCGTCGTCGCCTGGTGGACCGACACGTCAGGCGCAGACAGCACGCGCACTCTCGCTGATGTCGAAAGGGAAATGGAGCGTGCGCGTCGTTATCTAAACACCGATGGCCGCGACATCAATTGGGTCATGATTCGCGCCGTCGTGGCGTCCGTGGCCGACACCGTGCTGTTCCCCCTACAGGATGTGCTCGCCGTCGGCAGCGAGGGCCGCATGAATCTGCCCGGCAGGCCGTCCGGAAACTGGCGCTGGCGCTTCCGCGACGACGCCCTCACACCTGCGATCCGCGCACAGTTGAAGCAATTGACTCAGACCTACGAGCGATAAACGATGCGGTTCAGGTCGTCCCTCTTTCTTTGGCGCTGCCTGGGATAGTTTCCCGCTATGAGCTGAGTGGCGGAGGGAGAGGGATTCGAACCCCCGATACGGTTTCCCGTATAGCGGTTTTCAAGACCGCCTGTTTCAACCGCTCACACATCCCTCCGCGTGAGGAAAGTGTTTATTTTCATCATTGTACAGCAGCCGTAAATCGAGCCAAAACCGGATCCGTTGCATAAACCCGATCTAAGGCCTGCATCGCGGCAACTACATCCGATCCCACGGCCTTGACATACAGATTCATGGTCGTGGAAACGTTGGCGTGACGCAGTATCGCCTGAATCGTCTTATCGGAGACGCCGAGCCGATAGAGATTTGTCGCTAGGCCTCGCCGGAATCCATGCCAGCCCACCCACTTCAGTCCAGCTTTCTCCAAGGTGGGTTTAATGATCTTCCGAGCGATCATGTCCAGGTCCAAGGGTTGACCCCGATGACCACAAAACATGAAACCCGTTACTGGATTGCCTATCGACTGATGACACCGATCCAGAATAAGCGCCAACGCGCCTATAACAGGCACCGGTGCTGTGCTGCGAATCGTCTTGGGTCCAGGCACACGGATCTACACCCCTGAGTTCCGTCTCGCTAGTTCTGGTACTGTGCTTTTGCGATGCCCAAGCGGCGAATCTTGTGCTGCAGAGTCGTGCGCTTTAGTCCCAATCGCTCGGCGGCTCCCCCGTTTCCCGCAATTCGGCCCGAAGCCGCTCTTAAGGCGTCGATGATCACCGTCCGCTCAGCGTCATGGAAGGCACAGGCTGATACAGAAGTGCTCTTCGAGTAGGAGACCAACAACTCGCCCATCGGCACTTGCAGTTCGTGGCCGGGCGAGAGGATGACGGCGCGCTCGATGAAGTTCGCCAGTTCCCGAACATTCCCTGGCCAGGCATGCTTCGTCAGAACTTCCATGGTTGCCTGGGATATTGAACTAATCTGTCGTCCCATGCGCCGGGAGAACTTCGACACGAAATAGTTCACCAGTAGAGGAATATCCTCGCGCCGTTCACGAAGAGGCGGGATTTCAATCGGAAAAACATTGAAGCGATAGAAAAGGTCCTCACGGAACTTCTCCTCGCTAATCATGGCGGAAAGATCGCGATGGGTGGCGGCAATGATGCGCACATCGACGCTGATCGTATTAGCGCTTCCCAGGCGTTCGAACTCTTGCTCCTGCACCGCGCGCAATAGCTTTGGCTGCAGTTCCAGGCTGATGTCGCCAATTTCATCGAGGAATAGCGTGCCCTGATCGGCGATTTCGAATCGTCCCTTCTTCTGCATCAGCGCGCCGGTGAATGCACCTCTCTCATGGCCGAACAGTTAGCTCTCGAGCAGGCCGGACGGAATGGCGGCACAGTTCAGTCGAACGAAGTTGCGCCGGGAACGGGAACTCAGGTTGTGAACGGCGCGTGCGACCAGTTCTTTGCCTGTACCCGTCTCGCCGTGCAGCAGGACGGTGGCATCCGTTGGCGCAACAATGCGGACTTGTTGCAGCACATTCCGAATGGCCCGGCTCTTTCCGATAATGCCTTCGAAGCAGTAACGACTCATTTCTGATTCCGGAAATAGCCGCTCGTCTTCGATTTGCATCCCTTCGGGAAAGCCTGCTACTTCAAGCCCTGTCGCATCCGTGAAAGCAACGCCCGCGTAGCTCACATCGTCCTCCTATCTATTACTGGCGGTTAAGATATGCAGCAAGAAAAACAGTCGTTCTTGATATATACCGAGTTCGAGTCAGCCTTCCAGTTGTACGTCAGCCAGTCCTAACCGGTTACGGATCTCCATCAGCACCGCCGTCAGGAAGTGGTCTATCTGACAGGTGATATCGTTCTTCTCGGCGATTGGCATCGCGAGGTATGCCCCATCCGGGATGCGCACGACGATGTCTATTGCATATAGCTTTGCCATATTGTTACCCCCATAACTCCTTACAGGCTTACTCCCAGAGCGTGGGCTAAAATGCCGTCATGATTGTTAGTGGTCAATAACTCAAATGCTTCTACGGCAACATCCTCTTCCAGCAGGTAGCTCCTCATGGCAACCTCGAAGCAATGCTGAACGGAGTCTTGAAAGTTCTCTATCTCCAGCATGACGCCTCCTACCGGGAACTGCAACCTCTTGTTCAATCTCATTAACTGAATCCTGATTGAGAGCCTTTTGGTTCCGTTGATGAACGCAATTATCCATCCGGCTCCGTTTGCGCACAGCCCCACATGGAGAGAAATCGCAGACTCTCGGCAGGCGAACAGCAGCCTCTTTTGAGGCGGGGAATTAGTGCTTAGAAAACCCAGGCAGGAGCTTACAGAGACTGAGAAGTGGTCCTGCGGGGCGCAGCTTCGATGCGTTTCCACCCAAAAAGGCGGGCGTCGATCGACCATCGACCTGGTCCCGACATGGCGAGAGCGACGCTGACGGTTCCCAGCAACAGCCAAAGCCATCGGTCCCCGGGCAGCGTCAGGATCCTCCAGGCTTCAAGGACCGCTATGGAGGTCCCCACAATGGGCGTCCATAGCCCGGGGATTAGGAGAAGGCCGCATCCGGCTAGAAATACGGACGATATCGTATCGGTGATGGGAGGATCGGTCCCCAGCCTGTGCTCGCGAGTAGGAGAAGCGCGGAGCCTGCAACCAGGAACACCGCCTCTGCAGCCCGGCCAGGCGCTAAAAATCCCGCTGTCGGAATTGCCGGATACAAAAGAGAACATCCGCTCTGCCCTCAATCGTGCGACGCGCCAAATGGAGATTGACGTATCCACGTCGAGCGATGCCGAGTATTTTTACGTGTGGACGCCCGATACCGAGCAGAGATAGGGGACGCGCTTCCAGACAGTGGCACGATGCGCATGATGCACGAATCCTGTAGGGCTGGAGGCGCGGGGCGGAATCGAACCGCCGATAGAGGGTTTGCAGACCGCGGCCTTGCCACTTGGGATCACGCCCTTTCGCTGCGCCCATAGGAAAAACCCTCGCAGGAAGCGAGGGAGCGGCAAAATCTGGAGCGGGAGACGGGATTTGAACCCGCGACTTCGACCTTGGCAAGGTCGCACTCTACCACTGAGTTACTCCCGCTCAGCCCATTGATTATAGCCAACGCGTGAAGGGCCGGGCAAATGAGCAAGGGCGGTTACCCTGCCGCCAAAATGTTACGAAAGTACAGTTACCTGACATGTACCTTCGTAATCTTGACAAACCGCAGTCCTGCGCTACCCTAGAGCCTAGGATCGCTCGGGCGACCGCTGGGATTGCGTGTCCTTACCCGTCCCGCAGAGCGCGAGGGGGATCGGGTTGTTCTTTGACAATCAGTAGTCATAGTGTAGGTGGCCGAAAACGGCGTCGCTGTGAGGTTGGCAGTTCTGGGACATGGCCCTCTTATTCTCTCTGGGGCTCTCTAACGGGCAGAAATTCGGCTGCAAGTAGTTGCAAGAAAAGAAGATGCTTGTAAACTCTTGGGAGTCTATAGCTTGGCGGGAAAACTCTTGGAAAGTGATGATTCTAAAGAACCGTGGGGGAGGGGGTACATCGTTGGTGTACGGACCGGGCGCTCAAACGGAGAGAAGTTGGCGCTCGTCGTCCGGACGCGGTCTCCCTGGCAAAACGGCGTGGCGTCCATCTTCAGTCATGGGCGTGGCTCCATTGCGGGTCCTTCTCCGGCGGAACGATGGAACCATCGCGCATGTGGATGATGCGGTCGCCATAGCCGGCAGCCTCGGGATTGTGCGTAATCATCAGCACCGTCTGACCCAGCTCCTGGTTGGACTGCCGCAGCATCTTCAGCACGATCTCGGAATTCTGCGAGTCGAGATTACCGGTAGGCTCGTCCGCCAGAACGATCGCGGGCTGGTTGACCAGGGAGCGCGCCAGCGCCACGCGCTGCTGCTCGCCGCCGCTCATCTCGGACGGGCGATGGTCGAGCCGCTTGTCGATACCGAGCAACCGCGTGATGTGTTCGACGTATTCACGTTCGGCCGCGCCGTCATGCTTGCCGGCGATATCGCGGGCGATCGCGATGTTGTCTTCGGCGGTCAGGGTGGGCAGCAGATTGAACTTCTGGAAGACAAAACCGATTTTTGAGCGCCGCATGCGGGTGCGCGCCGAATCCGACAAGGCGGTAAAGTCAATGCCGTCAATGAGCACGCGGCCTGCGTCGGCGTTGGTCAGCCCGCCCAGAATGTAGAACAACGTGGATTTGCCGCTGCCGGACGGGCCGACGATGGTTACGAATTCTCCCTTTTCCACCTGCAGCGAGACCCCGCGCAGAGCCGGCACATCCACTTTGCCAATGCGGTAGGTCTTTTGTACGTGCTCAGCTTCGATCATCCACGACATGAGAATCCTTGATGTTACACGAAACGACGGCGGGCTGGCGGGGGCCGATGCTGCGTTATCAAAGTGCTCGCGGGGCGTGATTCGGGTGTGTGGACGGGCCTTGTGATTCAGCGGGATGGGAATCTTCCCGTCCCCATTTGCGGGCCAGCTTCTCCAACTCACCCAGCACCTTGTTGATATCTTTCATCCGGTCGGTGATGCCGTAGGTAACAGCCGGCGGAATCGTCGCCTCGTAATGCCGGTAGATGAAGCCGCGCTCCTCCAGCAGATGAAGGCGGTCGGCCAACATGCGGGCGGAAATACCCTCCACCTTGCGCCGCAGTTCGCCGAAGCGGGCTGGGCCATCGTTTCCCAGCACCCACAGGATATGCAGAGTCCAAGGACCGGCCAGCACGGAAAAGAACTCACCTATAGCACAGGGACTTGAGGTTGATTTGGCCCGGCCCATGTTACGTTCTCCTCACTTGGTTATTTTGACGTAACAAGTTCTCTTTTGTCACTAATTATTTTTAGTAACCAATAAGCAGTTTCCACATCGAATATTCCTAGTACTCGTGAAGGAGAACTTCCATGTCCACCGATTCTGCATCACTTCCATTTCGAGATCCACGCAGTCTGGCTTCCGAAGGCTTGCAGCAAGGCGCTTTGAGCGGCGCTATTGTGGTGGCGGGCAGATTGCTCTTCTCGCTCATCTTCATTTTTGCCGCGTCCGGCAATTTTTCGCATCAGACCATCGCCTACGCGGCGGGGCAAGGCGTGCCGCTGGCGTCCATCGCGGTGCCCATATCCGGTGTGCTCGCGCTTGTGGGCGGACTCAGCATTTTGCTGGGCTATCGCGCGCGGATCGGAGCCTGGCTACTTGTACTGTTTCTGATACCGGTGACCCCGATGATGCATAACTTCTGGGCGGTGAAAGACCCAATGACGGCGCAGATGCAGATGATCATGTTCCTGAAGAACCTCTCGATGCTGGGCGCGGCGCTGCTGATCACGCAGTTCGGCGCCGGACCGTGGAGCCTGGACGCACGCCGGCAAAAGTAAGAACTTAGGCAAGCGGCGGCCTGTGGGACAATTGCTAAAGACCAGGAATTAGAGCTTAATCATGGACTATACCCGACTAGGCCGAACTGGGATGGAAGTGTCGCGCATCTGCCTGGGATGCATGACCTACGGCGATCCCAACCGGGGCGCGCATAGCTGGACATTGCCTGAGGAAGAAGCGCGTCCGTTCATTCGCCGCGCGATTGAGCTGGGCATCAACTTCTTCGATACAGCCAACACATACTCCGATGGCACCAGCGAGGAGTTCCTGGGCCGCGCGATTCGCGATTTCGCCAACCGTGACGAAGTGGTGATTGCGACCAAAGTTTACTTTCCACTTCGCAAAGGGCTTAATGCGCGCGGCCTGTCGCGCAAGGCGATTGTGTCGAATATCGATGCCAGCCTGCGACGCCTGGGGATGGATTACGTCGACTTGTATCAGATCCACCGCTGGGATTACGAAACGCCCATCGAGGTGACGCTGGAAGCGCTGCATGATGTGGTCAAGGCCGGAAAGGCGCGCTACATCGGCGCCTCGTCCATGTATGCGTGGCAGTTTTGCAAGGCGCTCCACCTTGCCGACCAGCACGGCTGGACGCGCTTTGTCACTATGCAGGACCACTACAATCTGCTGCAACGCGAAGAAGAGCGCGAGATGCTGCCGCTGTGTGCGGCGGAAAACATCGCGGTGATTCCGTGGAGTCCACTGGCGCGCGGACGCCTGGCGCGCGCCTGGGATGAGAACACCAATCGCCTGGAAACCGACGAGTACGGGAAGGAGCTCTACACCAGTACGAACAATTCAGATCGCCATGTGGTCGAACGGGTTGGCGAGATCGCGCAAAAGCGTGGTGTGCCGCGCGCGCAGGTCGCGCTGGCGTGGATCTTACAAAAGCCGGTCGTCACCGCGCCCATCGTTGGCGCGTCGAAACCGCATCACTTGGACGACGCTGTCGCAGCGCTGTCCCTGAAGTTGACCGCGGAAGAGATCGCCGCGCTCGAAGGACCCTACATTCCGCACCCCGTGGTGGGATTTTCCTAGGGCGCCATCCCTTCGTCCATCCACTGCTTGAATCGGTCGATCTGCGCTTTGGGCCAGGCTTCATCGCAGGGCATACTGCCGTCCTCAAGGCGCGAGTGAATCGCCTCGGCGTGAGTTTTGACGTCGCCGTAAGACGAGAGGTCCATACCGAACTCCTTCATTGTGTCGATATCCGGAGTGTCGCGAAACAATGGGCGAATGTCTTTGGTGAAGCTGAGAGCCATGCAGCACCTCTGATGGAGCACAAGCTAATGTCTGGTGAAGTCAGTCCGCTGCGGCACTATATCGTGCGGACTCCGAAGATGACAAGTCGCCTGTTCCCGTAGCATCCTTAGAGTTAGTACATGACTCTTCGGCCCATCCCGGGCACTAGCTGGCTCGCCTGCATGGTGTTCTTGCTGTGCTCGTTTAGCGCGGGGGCTCAAACCCCGTCCATTCCGCTGACTTCGGGGCCGGTCCTTCCGCTGTATCGCGCCTTGCGTGACGTTGGACTCGATCCGCAAAAGGTGTTCACCGTTCGCGAGGCCGTGCTCGATCGTGAAGACGTTCATATCTGGCTCAATGACGGCACGATCGCGTTTACCCAGGCCGTGGATGGCAACATTACTGGCGCTTACTTCGAGGGAGAAGGCGAAGTGCTAGTTCGTCCCCCGGACCGCATGGAACGGGCATCGCTCGGACTGTTTACCGGCGCCGGGGTGCTGGAAGAGAAATTTTCGTCTGCCTATCTGCGCTTCAACGACGACACCGCCAGGGAACTAGAGCCATACCTGCGCTCGCCGCAGGACGTAGCAGACTTCGCCGCCCGCAATGATGAGAAGGCGCGCGCGCTAGCTCGGAGCGACGCGACTCGGCTTTGCATCTCCTTCACCAGCGCTCCGGCGATA
>Ga0209656_10001761_pt1 | contig 14174 bp, 9 predicted proteins | sample BogFormECP12_OM2_FD_188239 | JGI IMG/M metagenome (GOLD analysis project Ga0209656, IMG submission 188239) | Bog forest soil microbial communities from Calvert Island, British Columbia, Canada - ECP12_OM2 (SPAdes) (version 2) | ecosystem: Environmental > Aquatic > Freshwater > Wetlands > Bog ... | reverse complement strand
CAGCCTCGACGGCGACGAGAAAATGGTCACAAGCGTAGCCTTGGAGAATCCAAACCCGGAGAAAGTTTCATTATCCCTGGACTAAAGATGGGGGGCAGGTCAAGGCCGGTTTTCCTGATAGACACAGACCCCCAGGGCACGCTAACGACTTGGCACGAGAAGCGCCAGGCGGAAGTCCCGCAACGTGTGGAATTGACCTTTGGGGCTATTACGGAGGGTTTGAAGCAACTCCAGCAGCGTAACGCCGCCTACTGCTTCATCGACACCGCCCCAAGCCGCACGGATGAAACCGCCACTCTATTTGACTTGGCCGACCTAGTGATAGTGCCAATCCGCCCGAGTCCGTCCGATTTGTGGGCGGCAGCGGCGACAGTCGAGCTTCTGAAACGGGAACAAGTCCCTTTTCTGTTCGTTCTGAATCAAGTCAAGGCGAACGCCGGTATCACTGCACAAGCCGCTGCCTCGCTTTCCCATCATGGCCCGGTCGCGGAAACCTTCATCGGCGACCGAGTGCCCTATGCCGCCGCGATGACGGACGGGCGGACAGCCATCGAAATCACCCCCAAGGGGCCAGCGGCGAACGAAACCGCCGCCCTCTGGAAGAACATCCAAGCATGGTTTCATGCGAGCATGAAAATCTCAAAGCATGCAAGCATGAACCCTCAGCGAACGGTAACCGCGAATGGCTAAACCGACCGCCCTGACGCCGGACGCCCTCGTTCCATCGAATGCCGTCAGTCCGAGCGCAGCGACCGCTCCGCGAACCGTCAATAAGAGCGAACCTGCGCAGCCGAAGCCCGTACCGTTGCAAGTGCGCTGGCCCCGCGAGGACATTAAGGCCATCAAGGTTGCCGCCGCTGAAGCCGAGCAGACCATCAGCGAGTTCATGCTTGCATGCTTGCATGTTTTCATGCTTACATGCAAACGCGGAAGTAAGCGCCGGGAAGAGGAACTCCAGCATTCCAGACGAGGCGAATCGTCCCGCGCCATAGTTTTGGAATGAAAATGCGGAGGGAGAGCTTTGTAAGCTAATGCCTTGGGGGTGGTCACCAGAATAGGTTCCATAGCCACCCCCAACGTTCGGGTAGGAGTATGTTTATCGCGGGAAATCCAGCGGCGACTGTAGCTAGCAGCAGAACGTAATCGTGCCATTTAATGCCCTGGTCTCTGTTCTTTAACGTCCGGTGCGCGACGAAAAGAAATACGGGAAACGTGAGCAGCGAGTACGCCGGTTGAATTCGTAATCGATGAGGAAGATGCGCGAGCGCTATCGTAGTTATTGCCGTAGCAAGCAACCCAAAAAATAAGATTCGGAAATATAAGAATCCGCTACGAAGCTCATCAGCGGACTCCGAACTTATTCTGCATCCACACTTACAAGAGTAGTCGGTGCCGATACGTCCTTGCCCCATATATTCTTCACCGCACCTGGGGCAGCGATACGTTATGACCGTATAAGCAATCACGCGGCATTCTAGCACCTATCCTGAAGCGGCCTTTCGCTTTTCCAGTTACATCGGGCCGGTTTCGGACCGGCAAGCAAAGAAGATTTCGCACAAGGATGGCAGCTGGTTGCGTTTGGCGAGTGTGGCCGGTAGGGTGCCAGCTCCCCTGCCCTGCCATTCAAAACCACTCGGGAGAACCGTCGACGCCAGCCTTTTCAGTGTAATCGGCCCAATCCGAAATCGGGATTCTTGTCCCCCTTTCCCGTTTCCCCCGAGGGAGAGCGCAATGGGAGGGGAGCCCCCCACGCCGCCACGGCGGCTCCCCCTGACAAGAGGGTTTTCAAAGCGTTTCACTGAAAACCCCCTTGTTATCCCCAGAAAGTAGAAGTGGACAGCGATACATCAGCGGGCACATGCTGGCGAAATAGCCTGCTAGACTGTAAGACATGCGCGGCGTTCGCACACTCAAAATCGTCGCTGAGAAACTTCAGAGTGTCACTCTGCCATCGCTCCAACGACCATCGGTGAAGCCGACTGACCCGAAGACCAAAGAACTCGTGGGCTGGGGAATCTGCATGTACGTCTACGCCCTTATCGCTCAGATGCAGAGGATTCTTATCGGACTGGTCACGCTTGCGGAATCAGGGAACTCCGCTGCGACTGCTCCGGTCGCTCGTCACATTTTCGAGTGGACTGCTATGGCTTGTTATGTAACGGGAAGACTCAAAGACCTGGTCGGCAAGCAGGATTGGGAGGGAGCATGGAAATTTATGACCGACGTTGCACTCGGCAGCTATTGGATGGGAAAGTTCGGGCCTAAGTATGCGGGTGTCCCTCCTGTCACGCCACCGATGCCGATTCCCAGCCCCGTGCGGGTTGGGGACGCGGTCAAGGAATACGAGAAGTACCAGCAGCAACAGGCGAGGGACACAGAGGCGAACGACAACTACAGCCTGTTATCAGACTATTCTCACCCTAATGCTGCTTGTCTGATGCGGTATCAAGCGTGGGAGGACGGTGGGAGAGTTTGTCGCTTCACCGACCCCGACGCAAGTCCCGAACAGGAATCGTTCCTGCGGTTCGTGAACTGTTGTCTCATCGACCTCCCGCTGTTCCTTTACGAGCTGCTGGGGATGGCAGACGAGAGCGCCGTGCGAACCAAGATAAAGGCAGTACTGGACGAATTGGTGAAGCTTGCTCCTCCCCATCTGACGACCGCAGTTCGAGCTTAAAGGCGAAATCTCTTACTTCATTTCACCTGCCAAACCCCTGCCGTTAGCATTGCCTTGCATGTACCACCACTGCTTTTTGTGCCGTCCGCTGCTTTCCATGGTGTTGAAACTACGTTTGAACAGGGATTCGAGTCCTACCTGAGGAGCCATTCTTTTCTGTGAGTTAGGGGCGCCCGCATCGAGTGCCCCTTCGTACTGTCGGTGAACTGTCCGCGTTTCACTGTTTTCGGTATAAAACCAGAAAAGTGACCGAGGATACCGGTGCTATTGGTAGTCGGCCACATTTGCTTCTATTTTGACGGCGCTAAGATCGCGTCGAGTAGAGCGGGCGTTCCTTCTACTCTCTCCAGGTGCGGGTACCGTGGCCCGCCATAGTAATCCAGAGTCACGGTGACAAACTCATCGCCGCGCTTCAGCAGAAGCTTTATTGGCTGCTTACTCTTCTCTGCGGAGAGGATGGCTTCGCGCAGCCCCGCAACGGTAAACTTCTGGTCGTTAACGGCTTCCAGGTGCATATCCGGCGTGATGCCTGCCTTAAACGCCGGACCGTCCCACCGCACGTTTTCAAGGCCATTGTCTTTGTCCACCAGGAATCCCAGTGAAGTGGCAAAGCTCGCTCCGCGAGAGCTGTCCTGGTGTTTCATCCACTCCGGCTGGTCGTTGTTGTAGACGAGCCGATAACCGCCCCGGGTAATTCCATCCTTCGGAGTCTGCGGCGCCAGGTCGTAGACCCGCGTGTGCAGGAACCCTGCCCAATCAAATGGCTGCACCTTATTCAACGCCGTGACCAGATCGTCGAAGGTATACGTCCTGGTGACGTAGCTACCGTTGTCGATGCTGAAAAAGAGCTTGGCGAAATCATCGAGAGACTTGTTTCCGCCGCTCAATTCGCGGATTTTCGTGTCGGCTTCGAGCCAGATAAGATCTGATTCCGGATAGTAGTCGTAGGAACGCTGCCAGCTTGGCCAGGTCTCCCGGTCGGCGCCGTGAGACGAAATGATGGGCTGATTGGTGGTATCCACCAAGGGGCGCCAGGTACGTCCCGGGCTGATTTCGAAGGAGGCGGCGGTTTGCGCAATCACGTCGCGTGCCTGCTCCAGGGTACGCATTCCGGAACGCGCAGTTAGGACGTTGCCGTAGTAATTGGTCAGGCCTTCATAAACCCATAGCAGGTCGTTCTGCATCGGCACGTTGAAGTTGGGCGTCCAAAGGTCGGCAGGTCGCCGGAACTTGCCGTTCCACGAATGCGTGTATTCGTGGGGCAGAAGAGCACGACCGGCAACCCCCGCAGCCCAGTCAGTAAAGTAGTTGGCACGGGTACCGTCCTCACTGGACTGATGGTGTTCCAGGCCTTTCCCGCCAACCGTATCGCTGAGTGAAAAAAGGAAATCGTAGTGATCGTAGTGATGGGAGTTGAAAAGCTTCTGCGCTTCGACCACAAGGTTCTTGTGGTATTGCAGCTCCTCCGGAGTGATCTCGAGGTCGGCAGGTTTGTCGGCGAAGACATCGAGGAATACCTGGTTGTCCGCGCCCGGGGACAGGTCGACGCGCTTGTAATTGATGCCGGCATAGAGCGGCGAGTCGACAAGAGTATTCAGTGGAGTCGGTTTGAAGTGAAACAGGCTTCCATCCTGCGATACCACCTCCAGCGCAGTGGCGAATTTCCACCCCTCCGGCAACCGAATAGTGGGATCAAAAAGGATGCGCCGCGAGAAGTAGCCTGCCGGATAAAGCAGGACGCTGTTCCAGGTAACATCGGCGAACTTGGACGAGATGCGCCCCTTCTTTGGGTCCAGCGGAGCCAAATACTGAAAATTGATTTCCAGGGTGGTTACGCCCTGCGGTACGCGGATGTGGAAGGCGTACACATTCACGCGATCCCGAACCCAGTCGACGCGCTTGCCATTCGCCGTTACCATGAGCCCGGCCATGTTCTCGACGGGGTTCGATGGGGAGTGTGTCCCAGGAAGCCACTCCGGGTACAGCAGTGTAATCTCGCGGCCCTTAACTGGTACCGTCTCATGGACATTGAACACACGATCGGTGATGTTGGTGATATCGACGCTCAGAGAGATGGTGCCGGGATAAGACGTGTCTGCCGGCGCGGGAATGGGCGGAGGCAGAGGTATAGGCTGTGGGCCGCTTGAGTTCTGCGCATACACCGCAGTGGTCAGAGCAATTGAAAGGGCCGCAAGAAGCGCGACTGCGGTGCGACGATAGAAGAGCGAATTTGGCACGCGGATCCTCCAAACACTGTAGACGGATAATGTACACCAGCCGATTGTGCGGATGACGCGCAATCTCGTATGGGCAGAACCGAATTTATTGCTGGCTCCGATAGACAGCCGGTTCTGCAGAATTGCGGTTCTGGAAAGTTTCGTAGAATCAGGGCGCTAAACGATACATGCTTATCGGGACTGCCCCGAAGCAGAAGTGAGGGGATGCACAGGTCCGCGTGGCCGTGCAGTTTCGATAGGGTCGTTTGAAGAAAGCCGTTTTGCTCGCCGCGGGCGCTATGGGATTTCAAAACGTACTCACCAGCGAACGACTAGCTGGTCTTAGCTAATACAGTCTTTGCAGACGCCTGATGGTGCCGAAGGTCCCAACATTGGTGAGGCTGAACGCGAAGTGGTACGCATTCTCGTTGCGTACGGCGCCCAGGGCGAAGCGCTGATACTCAAAGGTAACGCCGCAGCAATCCCAGTTGTAGTTGGTTTGCGCAGTGGCACTTTGAATGTAATGTAGCCTGGAGTCAAATCCTACGGCAGCGCCCCCGCTAAAACCTCGCTTGCTGATATTGCCATAGAGCAGCATTAGCCGATACTGATCGAAGATATTGGGATTGGGAGGGGGCACGATGAGATAGCTTTGACTGGCATTCATGTACCAATTGCGCCAGCGATAACCAGCGAACACTGTACTTGCATTGACCTGATGCAGCACCGGGTCGTAGTCGAGCGCCCATCCAAAGTCAGCGGACGCGTCCTGGATCCGCAGACGAGAGATGATCGGCGAAAACTTTCGCGGCTGAGTGAGGAATGCGATACCGGTCAAATCGACCGTGCTGTCGAATACGTTGGCCTGGCCGGGAACCAACGCGCCGCCAAAGGTTGTATTCATATAGTACTTTTGGGCGATTTCCCAGGTGATGACGTCGCGAGCCGGCCCCTGCTGATCGTCACAGGTTTCTTTCTGTGGTACGACGTCAGCACGAACGACTCTCTCTACCCCCTTTTCGACTGGCGAGGTGAGCCAGTCGTATCTCGGGTTGCGATAACACTTGCCCGTGGATTTCGCTTTCTTCGCGTAAAGCCGATTGACGATTCCGTATCGAACTTCATTGGTGTTCACCAGAATGTCACGCTGATCGAAACGGATGATGTGGCTGAAGTCGTTGATGCCAGTCTGGTAGCGATAGGTGACCTCAGGTTCGACAGTATGCTTCAGGACGTAACCGAAGAGTTTGCGGTCAAAAATCTTGGCGAAGGATGGCGGCCGAATGTCCACGGATGCCGCGAAGACGTTGCGGTTAATGGGATCGCTTACAGCTACCACGGTGGAAGTGCCAGGCTCAGTCACAAGCCGCTGGGTGTAGTACGTTTCGCGAAAGCCTGCCTCCGGGCGGAAGGTCCAGCCGTGAAAGAAAGTCGGCAATGAAACATTGGGATAGGCATCGATACGGCCCACCGCTGGGGCGGTCTCAAAACCGAGTTCGTGGCGGGAGAGGGCCTCGACGGCAAAATCGTAAGAGTACATCAGACGCGAGCGGCTGAAAGGCCGCTCCAGTGAGGAGAACTCGAATGTGGAAAGGTGTGCGATATCGATCACATCACCGGGAGCCTCGCTCTGGTAGTCCTGGTACCGCGCCACAAGGTAGTTCAAGGAATAGCCGTTGCGGTCCCGGTAGATGTATCCATTCGACCGCACCTCGGAGTTGATGGCTTCGGTGAAACTCTGGGCGAAAGCCAGGCGAAATATGTAAGAACTGAGATAGTCTACGGAAAGCGCAGCCTGGAAATCATGAGGTAATTGCAGGAAACCAGTCGCCCTCAGCTCTTCGCCGCCCTGGTTTTGCCCGGTCGGTGGGTACCCTTGTTCATCAACCACACCAAAGTATTCGGCGTGAAAAATGTACTTATATCCCACCGCTCGATACACGCCGTGCTGCGCCCAACCGCGTTTGGAGTAATACGAAGCGCCAATGATAGCGTCGGAAATGCGATTGATGGCCCAGTAAAAGCCGTCTCCGAATATGAAACCCCTCGTACTCGAATCGCCGATTACAGGGATCAGGAAGCCGCTCTTTCGTCCCAGGTTATCGGTTGGATGTTCGACAAACGGGAAGTAGAAGACAGGGATGCCGTGAATCCGCAAAGTTGCGTGGTACATCTTTGCTTCCTCACCCATTTCGATTGTCGCGGTCTGCGAATTGAACTCCCACTTGGGTTTGGGCAACTGGCAGGAAGTGATATAGCCGTGATGGACGCGGTAAGAGTCAGGCCCCAGCTTGTCCACCACCTTCCCGGTGAAGAAAAATGGCGTCGACGAGGTCAAAAACATCATTTTGTTCTTGAACCGGACTCCAGTCGACCCGGTTACGTCGTAAAACGTTCCGGAGTCGCGGCTCACGTCGTAGGTGCCGTGGGTCGCTACCAGATGCTCGTTGTGCGGACCACCATCGAAGACTACATGTCCAGTGGCGGTGACTTGGCCGGTGGTTGAGTCGTAGGTCGCTTCGTCGCAGTGCAGGATGTTGGTGCGAAAACGGATCTCAACATGTCCTCGTACTTTGTAAATGTCCTGGATTTTCTCCTGCTCGTCGGCCCGGATCAGCACCTCATTTCGCCCGAGAGGGACGTTGATGGCTGGACGCGGCGGTCCCAATTCCTGATCGCTGCTAGTCTGCAATTCCTGCTGAATGATCTGTTCCGTTCTTTGGTCTTGCTGACCCGTGTCGGTGGTCGCGCTGATTGCCGGTGACGGTGGAGTAACCGTTTGCGCGACCGCGGGAGATTCGTTAAGTTGCTTTTTTTCATTCGGATAGAAAGACGGGGAGACGGAATCGGACGGGGCCGGCGATTGGGTCGACTGATCCGGCATCCCGGATATCAAGGCCGGGCGCAACTGGCTGGTTAACAGACCGGGCTGCAGAAAGAGATGACACGCCAGCAGCGCCGTGATAATCAATCGAGTGCGGGAAATCATTGCAGGGGCTGCATCCCTCCGCCGGGTCGGTTGGGTTGAACAGAACTTTGCAACTTAGCACGTTGCATGGCGACTGGCAAAATGTAAGTAGCCCTGCTTGGTTTCGCGCAGCTCTGGACTTTTCTCATAAACCCGCTGCTTGCCCTCTGGTTGCGCCGATCACCCGGCTGAGCGGGCGTTCGCCAGCACGCTGCTGTGGCCTCTTTTTCGTATGACATGCATTGCGAAGCTAACTCTGAGCTGTGAAAGATGCAGTTAAGGACTGTTGGAATAGAAAGACGACTCGCGTCACGTTATGACTGAGACACAGTATTCACGCCCTGAGACCCCTGACGATTCGGGCCAGCCGAGCAAAGACATCTGGCGCAAGGAAGTTCATTCGCGGGTGGCACGCTTCCGCACGCGTCGTGGACGCCGCATCGAAGGGGCTTTTTCCATGCGCTTCCCGTTTCCCCCGACTGAACCGGTTGCCGCCACGCCCGCGGCAAGCCTCGGATCGTCATCGCTGCAATCCAACGTATCGGTCGGTGAACTTGCCGTCGCAACCGCAGACGAATCCGAAACCGGTTTGATTGACGTCGCCGCAGTTTCACCACAATTGACGGCGGAGTCCGTTGCAGCATCGGATCCACCGGAGTTCACGGCGGCGTCTGTTGCGGTTCAGGAGACACCAGCTCCGCCGGAATCGCATGTCGTTGAGGCGGAGGCATCGTCGGAAGCGACGCCTCCACATTTTCCGGAGGCCGAGTCCGCACCGCCACCCGTCATGCAGCCACGTCCCAGACCAAAGCGCAAAGTGATCGCCTTTCCACGCCAGCCTGGAACTGCCGACACTGGTCACCGCCTGGCGGACCCAGTTCTGCCAGAGCAGCCCCGCATCCTTGACGTACCAGAGGAACTGGAGGCGTACCCGAGCACGCCGTTCCTCGACGGACTGCAGTTCGAGCCGACCCCCTCCGTCTCTGCCCCTCTTCCAGATCGGTTGGATCATGTCGAGTTGCCGTTTCACGCGGCTGGCCTCCCGCAGCGCATCTATGCGGCCTTCGTCGATTGCTCGATAGTAGCGGTCGCCGCTTTTGTTTTTGCGTTCATTGGCCACAAGATGCTCCCCGACCTGGTCCTTAACAAGCCAGCACGGCTGGCCGCGGCTCTGGTGCCGCCGCTTCTTTGGGTGATTTATCAGTATCTGCTTCTGGTTTACGCCGGAAGAACCGCCGGGATGCAGGCGGCAGGGATTCGTCTAAGCACATTCAAAGGACGCCATCCCTCCCTGCGCCATCGTCGCAATCGCGCGCTGGGCCTCTATCTGTCAGTGGCTTCCCTCGTCATGGGGCTGCTCTGGGCCTTCGTAGATATTGACACTCTGTGCTGGCACGACCGCATCAGCAATACCTACCCCATCAAGCGAGCATAGGGTGAAGCCAGCGCACCCGCCGCCCTCAGCCGTGTTGTTCCCGCTGCGTATCACGTCGCGCGACTGCACCCGGTCTTGGGCAACGGAGTCGCAGGACCGCCGTACCCTCTGAACGACGGATTATGTTTAGGGGGTGTTTCGAGTACACTGACTTAGTTCCGCCCACGCTGCCCGCGGCCCACGTACAGCCAGGAACTCTTGCAGTACTATGTCCACCGTATCCGAGAACCTACAACGGCCGGCCATCAAAGTTTTCGTCGCCACCACGGTGATGCTGACTTTCATCTCCTACTGGCGGGCCGCAGCTATCGTGCTCTCCGATCTCGCTTCGTCAGCCTATTACGTAGGCGGTGACGCCGAACAGGTCATCGGGAAAAGTGCGCCCTGGTTTGTACTGGCGGTCATGCTGTTCAGCTACGCGGTGCGCTCTATTTACATCGAGTCCAGCTCGATGTTTGTGCGGGGCGGCGTCTATCGCGTCGTCAAAGAGGCCATGGGAGGGAATCTGGCCAAGCTCTCGGTCTCGGCCCTGCTCTTCGATTACGTTCTGACCGGGCCCATCAGTGCCGTGTCCGCCGGTCTGTACGCAGCAGGATTCCTCACCGACACCTTCCATCACCTCGGCTATAGCATCACCGTCCCAGAGAATAGCTTTGCGGCCGTTTTCGCAGTTTTTGTGACCCTCTACTTCTGGTGGAAGAACACGCAGGGCATTCACGAATCCAGCGAACGCGCCCTGCAAATCATGCAGATCACCACCGTCATGGTGGTCGTACTTATTGCCTGGTGTCTGTTCACTCTTTTGAAGCATCCCTCTCCTCTGCCGCCGTTCCCGTCGGCGGCAAGCATGCATCACGACAAGGAATCGCTCGGCTGGTTGTTAGGCACATGGGCTGCGCGCATTCCCCTGATCATGCTACTGGTCGGCTTCGGCCACTCGGTCCTGGCCATGAGCGGTGAAGAGTCTCTGGCGCAGATCAACCGCGAAATCGAACATCCCAAGTTGAAGAACCTGGAGAAGACCGGGCTGGTCATCTTTCTTTACAGCTTGCTCTTCACTTCATTGGTCTCGTTTTTCGCCGTGATGATCATTCCCGACGGAGAGCGCTCCGGGTACTTCGCCAATCTAATTGGCGGCCTGGCCATGAATGTAGTCGGGCCGTATACGCTGCGGCTCGTGTTTCAGGGTTTCGTGGTGATCGTGGGCGCGCTCATCCTGTCGGGCGCCGTAAATACGGCCATCGTGGGCGCCAACGGCGTGCTGAACCGCATGAGCGAAGACGGCGTACTGACGCCGTGGTTCCGTAAGCCGCACACCCGGTTTGGCACCAGTTACCGCATCATCAACCTGATCGTCGGATTGCAGGTCTTCACCATTCTCGCCAGCCGCGGAAATGTGTACCTGCTGGCGTCGCTCTACGCCTTCGGTGTGATCTGGAGTTTCGCTTTCAAGTCGCTTGCCGTTGTCGTGTTGCGTTACACCGAGCCGGAAAATCGCGAATGGAAAGTGCCAGGCAATTTCCAAGTCAAAGGCGTGGAGATTCCGGTCGGGCTCATCCTCATCTCGCTGTTACTGTTCGCAACCGCCACCGTGAATCTCTTTACCAAACCGCTGGCGACCGTCTCCGGCGTTGCCTTCAGTGTCGCTTTCTTCGCTATCTTTACCATCTCCGAGCGCATGACCGCCCGGCAGCACGCACACGAAGTGTCGGGACTAGACCAGTTCAATGTCGCGCAGAACGCGGAACTCAGCGCCGAAGCCATGGAGGTTCGGCCGGACAACATTTTGGTGGCGGTCCGCGATCCCCGAAACTTGTATTACCTGCGCCAGGTGTTGGATAAAACCGACACCACAAAAACCGATGTGGTGGTGATGACCTCCCGCATCTATCATCGTGAGCACTCCTTCAGCGGCAATGTGGAGATGGACACTTCGGAGGTCTTTGAGAGGTACGAACAGGAACTGTTCACCTCGGTAGTCGCGGTCGCCGAGAAAGAGGGCAAGCACGTTTCGCTTCTGGTCGTTCCCACCAACGATGTTTTCGAAAGCATCGTGGCCACGGCCCAGCGGCTGCATTCGTCGGTTGCCGTCTGCGGCCTCTCGAACAAGCTGACTGCCGATGAGCAGGGCAAACTCACTGGCGACGCCTGGGAGCGGCTGCCAGAGCCGCGTCCGCGATTGAAGCTGATCGTCGTCGAGCCCAGCGGCATTAAACACGAGTATCCATTGGGGCCGCACGCCCCGCGAATGCGCCAGGAGGACGTTGATCTGCTTCACGATTTATGGAAGGAAGCAACCAGCGATCCCCGTTTTCGGGAGCTGCACCACTTTCATGTGCTTAACGTTGCGCTTCAGGAAATGAAGGAACGAATGCACAATGACGGGTATCGGGATGAGGTCATGAAGGAGATCTTCAACGAGATGCACCGCCGCGGCGGCACTCCCATCGCCGATGATGAAACTACGCCGCCCACGTAGCTTTCCTTCCTTCGACAGGCTTCAGCGCAGCAACCCGCTCACAAAAGCAGCCAGGAATAAAAGCAAAAGCGCCACGCGCCAGACCCTGCCCTCTGGCAACGGTCCTTCTCCGGAAATGCGGGGCGGAACCCAAAAGAGAGCCACCACCGCGAGGATGAGCGCCGGTATCAACAAGAATGCCAACAAAGCATATTGCGGGCCGCTCTGTAAGGGAACCGCCGCCGGGCGCGGCAACAAAGCCAGCCTCCTTCCCAGGAACCAGCACAGGACGGCGCTGCCGAGTCCTGCTACTGCGCCCAGTATGCGCAAGATTGGAGATGTCATCAAATCGCTAGCAGTCTAACAGCGCAACAACCGCCGCGAAGCATGGATTTTGTCCGGGCCAAGTTAAAGGTTGATTAATCCTGCCAAATTAATGTGAGGCCACTGCCGGACTTGCCCCAGCCTTTGTCAGCTTCCAGGGTCTAATTTTCGGCATTCCAGGCGGCATCTTCATCGCACTCATCTTGATCTCGGCGGTTGCCTCGCCGGTTAACTTCATCGTGAAGCGGTTGGTCTCTTGCGTGTCCGGGTCTTTCGTCGTCAGCAGCAGTCCGTCTGGATTGACCTGCGCGTCTTGAACGGTTTCCGTGGACTGTTCATCGCTGATGCTCTTGAGTTCGCCCTGATCGTTAAACTGAAGATTGCGTGGGTGCTGAATGGAACCGGAAAGCCGATCGCCTTGCAAGGCGAGCTTGACAGTCAGCCAGGTCTTTCCTTCGAAGGACCCGGTCCACGTGCCAGCGTAGTCGGCAAGCGGAGATCTTCGCACAGGTGTGCCGGGAGCCGCTTGCTTCGGCAAAGTTTGTGCCGCGGCCGCAACGCCGAAAGCCAGGGCTAGTAGCAACAGGCGCTTCACTCGCCGGACCTCCTCGTCCGCAAAGCATTGTACGCCCAACGGCGATGACAAAAATGGGAACGGGACACGTTCTCCTTTCAGACGAAATGGCGTTGTGGCCGCAAAAAAGCCAGCCACACCTACAAAGCTTCGACCTCACTCGACAATCGTGTCGCTGCCGGACTCAATCCGTGACGGTCGCCCTTCAGCGAGCGCTGAGTAATCGCCTGACGAACCCTCTCTTCTTGATGACACGTCCAGCACAGAGGACGCATCCCCTCTAGGGCGAACTGCAGTTGCTTCAGGCCCACCTGCCGCAACTCAACCAGCTTGTACTTATTGTCCAGCCAAGCCAGGCGGCCGCGGCGCCAATCAGAAGGAGTAATGGCGCGCGTGCAAATGGCACATGCCTTGCCTTGGTACCAACCGATCATCAGCCGCTCCACGTTCTCCGGCGAAGGAGCGACCTGTTCCAGGCACTCCTGTCCGCAATCGCCTTTCTCCGGCCAGCGGGTGCACGATTTTAGCCTCGTGTGCTCCTGGCCGCGATACGCCGTCCAGAACGCATAGTTGCTGTCCACCTCGATGTCGACGGGTTCACCGTTCTCGGGACAGATGGCGGCACGGCGTCCGCGATTCTGAAAGTAGGCCTGAAGGCTTAACGCAACCGGCAGACCGGTCACCAATAATGCTCCCAAGAAGAAGAGAGCAAGAGGAAAAAGCGCAAACGTCAACATAAGATCACCTGCCGCCAGCGAAGTCGGATTTTCTGCCCGCAGCGGCAGAATTCAATCTCCACTGCCTCACAGGCTCTTTGTAGTCCGGCTTGTCACTGAGGTTCAGTGATCTAGCGCACAAGGGGCTGTGATGTTCTTTTCACAGCGGCTGGCCTGGAGGACAAAAGGTGGAAAACAAAACCCCGGAGCAGGAGGCTGCACTCCGGGGCGTGAGGCTTACGGTTGTAACCTTATGTCAGGAAGAACTCGCGGGTGATCTTCAGCCACTGCTCATCGGGGATGGTGCCCGCCACGTCATCGATGGCCACGCCGCCGTCCTGAGCCAGGGCACCGAGAGCATTGGGAACCAGCCGCTGCAGCCGCATCGAGGATTCCTCGGTCCACCAGCGGGCCAGCGCGCCGCCCAGCAGGTTGCGAAAATTGGTCTTGGCATCGGGAGACTGTACGGTTACCATCCAGCCTTCACCGTAGGGGTCCTTGCTGGCCAATGACGGGTCATTCGCCACGGATTCGTTGATGTCCGACACGGTGCCTTCGATCGGCGATACCATGTCCACCTTCACGCCATTGCGCACCAGGCTCCACACCTTCTGCCCCTGGCGGATCCACTGACCGCGTTGTGGCAGCGTGACATGCTCGATTTTGCCGGTCAGCTTGGAAGCGAAGTCGTCGATGCCGATACGCACCAGATTCGGGCTCTCGCTCAGGGCCCAAGTGTGTCCGGGATGGTAGCGCAGGTTGTCAGGAACCGAGAAGCCACCCACTAAGCTGGGCTTCATCCGCGG
>Ga0209656_10001760_pt1 | contig 14176 bp, 9 predicted proteins | sample BogFormECP12_OM2_FD_188239 | JGI IMG/M metagenome (GOLD analysis project Ga0209656, IMG submission 188239) | Bog forest soil microbial communities from Calvert Island, British Columbia, Canada - ECP12_OM2 (SPAdes) (version 2) | ecosystem: Environmental > Aquatic > Freshwater > Wetlands > Bog ... | reverse complement strand
CCCTATCTGATGTGGACGTATCTACTTCCTTCCTGCGTTGGGCGCAACCACGTCGCTAAGATGCGCCGCAAATACAGAGGGTTGACGTTTTCGCGGTCGTGGTGCTCAACCTTCAAACCAATGGTTCTATGGTTGGACCGCATAAACAAGCCTTTACTAAGTAAGCATCCGAAGAATGTCACCTCTCCTATTCACTTCCCGTAAGCAAATGGAAATCCTCCATTTTGTATAGCGATGCCAACAAGTTGGAACAGACACTCCATTGCAGCTAGAGTCACTCGTGTGACAGAAGACTCTAGCTTTCCAACTATAGGACGGCGCCAACTCAGAAGGCGACATCGACTGATTCTGTTACGAAATCCGAACAAGACGAAAAAGCAAAGGAAGGAGAAACCTCCAGGCGGGGCGGCAGGATATTGGCTGGAGCAGTGACGAGCGCCCTCGGAAACAATCCGGCAAGACAGCCGCTGTCGCTAACCGCTTGGCGCTTAGACGATTCAACGATGATCCGGAGACGGACGCCTCATCCGATATACCAAGCATGTAGATACCATCCACCAACATGCCGCGGCGGCAATTTGAGGATCGCACGGTCAACCATTTTGTTACGAACCCCGAACAAGTCGGGAAAGGAAGGAACGGACAAGGCCTCGGGAGAGTACCGAAAGAAGCGAACCGCCAGCGCCCACTCACAGGAATCAGTGTCTATCTCCCAGACATTATTCCAGAACCCATACCACGCGTCGACCTCGCAAGATGATACCCCGATGGCACAAGTGAAACATCACGCGCAGGTTACGCATTTTTAGTGATTTGGTAATGCAAGTGCGAATGCTCTCGGGTGATCTTATGAAAGAGCATGTTCATCTCGACGGCCTTCTCTTCACCAACGACACCCAAGTTGTGTCTGTGATGAATCAGATTCTGGACAGTTTTTCGATCGAAACTGAAGTTTGCACCAAACTGGATTCGGCCCTGGATGCGGTCACTCATCGCAGGCTTGATGCCGTGATCGTGGATTGGGAAGAAGGGTTCGATCCCACGCGTATCGTGAGAGCCACTCGCAAATCCTCGCCCAATAGCAATTCGACGATCGTTGCCATGGTCAACGGGCACTCCGAAACGCATGCCCTGTTGGTTGGGGCAAACTTCATGATTCACAAGCCCACCGACATAGAGCAGGCAAGGCGCTGTATGCGGGCTGCTTACGGAACTATGCTGCAAAATCGCCGCCGCGCCGCGCGGGTCCCGGTCGACATTGCGCTGGTCGTCAGAGTTGCCGAAATGGGGGAAATCCAGGCGAGAATCAGCGACCTGAGCGTGGGCGGGTTGGCGCTTCACTGCGGCCAGCCGCTGCAAATCAATTGGGAAGTATTGACCCAGTTCTCGCTTCCCGGCACTACCGGCGTTATTCACGCAACCGGAAAGGTCGTAAACGCCAATGCCACTGGCCGGGCCGGAATACGCTTTTCGTTCGTTCCCGAGGAAGACCGTAATCTCCTGGAGAACTGGTTGGCGATCGAGTTGGCTAAGTTAGAGAAAGCCGAGATGCCCACCGACGATCTCAAGGGCGAAAGAAACTGACGAGAGTTTTTGGACTTAGCGAGGCGACCAACGTCTTGCGGGGCGGGCTACCCTGTGCGTTGATCTCGAATCAATCCGTCTCATCACTCTTGGAGTAGTTCCACTGCTTTGATGCTCCCAAGTGATCAGAGCTTTCGTCAGGATTGCACGATGTTGCCTTATCACACAGCGGCGCGCTGTCCGAAAGCTGGACGACATTCCGGGAACAATACGCGCGGTCACCATACGTATCAAATGTGCTTAGTAGACTTATACGCCTAAGTCACTGCCACTCTTCACCTTGCGCAGGTTTCTAAGGGAAACCTAACGTTTGGTGCTGCTCGTGCAATCTCTACATTGGCTGACGTTTCCCAAACATAGGCCCTCCCCCAGCTCGCGTTTGCCATACGGAATACGAACTCTGCGGTTGCGAGTCGCGATCGGGAATAACGGATATCCGGTCTCGGCTGGGAACTGCCTGATTTGAGGTAACAACAATGCGATTCACAATTCTCGCACGGATGGTTTTTTCCTTGACGGCGGTAGCCTCTTTGGCACAGCAGGACTCAGGCCCAATGGTTCGTCAAAGCACTTTGGCGCAGGGTCCACGTACGTTGAACTATGCCGCGCTGCCGCTGACCTTTGAAGCGAACCAAGGTCAGAACAGTTCTCCGGTCAGGTTTTTGTCCCGCGGGCGAGGATACACGGCCTTTCTGACTGCAGGTGGAATGGTGCTTTCTTTGCGTCCGATCCGACCCTTGAGAGTTCAACCGGCCGCCAACGGCTCCGAGCAGCCCTTAAGTACCACTCTCCAATTCAAGCTAGTGGGAGCCGCGCACAATCCGGCAGTCGTGGGCGAGGATCCGCAGATCGGCAAAGTGAATTACTTTATCGGGAGAGATCCTGCTAAGTGGCGCACGAATGTTCCAACCTACGCGCAGGTGCGCTACAAAAATATCTACCCGGGTATTGATCTGGTCTACTACGGAAGCCATCAGCAATTAGAGTATGATTTCGCAGTTTCGCCCGGGGCAGACCCAAGCCGGATTCAATTGCAAATCGTCGGAACACAGCAGATTGCAATCGATGTCGCCGGCAACCTGGTGCTGCAGACCAGCAACGGAAAACTCCACTTCCAGAGTCCCGTGATCTACCAGGAAGCCAACGGCACTCGCGTTCCCGTGGCGGGCAGTTATGTAATCAACGACGCGACCCATGTTGCCTTCCATGTCGCCGCTTATGATGCAACCAAGCCGCTAGTCATTGATCCGGTGCTGGTGTACTCCACCTATCTTGGCGGAAGCGGCGATGATCAGCCCTCGGGCATCGCAGTCGATAGTACGGGCAATGTTTATGTGGCAGGCTACACCAACTCAACCGACTTCCCGTTGGCCACGCTCGGATCTCTCCCTGCCGGCTCAACGCATGTTTTTGTTGCGAAGCTGGACCCAACTGGATCGCACCTGATTTATGCCGATTATATCGGCGGCAACAGTCAGGACTATGGCTATGCCCTCGTGCTCGATAGCAGCAACGATGTGTATGTGACGGGCAGCACGGCATCGAGCGATTTCCCTTTGGTGAACCCCTATCAGGGTACCTATCCAGGATCCTTCAATGCGTTTCTGACTAAGATTTCCGCCCAGGGTTCTTCGCTTCTGTACTCGACCTATCTGGGGGGAAATGGCTCCGACCAGCCGGCGGGCGTTGCTATCGACGCTCTAGGGGATGTTTCAGTCGCCGGAAATACGACGTCCACGAACTTCCCCGTGGCCAATGCCTACCAGTCGACAGCAAATCCTAACCAAGGCACGCTCTATGGCAACTATGGCTTCCTGAGCAAGTTCAGCCCCGATGGATCTTCACTGGTCTACTCCACTTATCTCGCCGGTGACTCAAACACGCCTTACAACTGCGGAGGGAGCCAGTGTTGGTCATCCCCTTACAGCGTGATCAACGGAATCGCCGTCGATGACAACGGAAATACCTACGCGGCTGGAATGACCAACACTAACAATTTCCCGACCACATCTGGCGCGTATCTCACGACCAATACCATCCAACAGAATGGCTTGGTCGGATTCGTGAGCAAGTTCAGCAGTGCCGGCGCCCTGGATTACTCCACATACTTTTATGAATCCAGTGGCATTCTGACCAACGTGAACGCCATCGCTGTAGATAGTTCTGCCTCGGCCTACATTACGGGAGCCGCTTTCAGTGACGGCACGTTTCCCATTACGTCCAACAGCATCTGCGATCCTGCCGTCTCCAGCTATGCCTGCGACTATGCGTTCGTGACCAAGTTCGACTCCACAGGTTCCACGCTGTTGTATTCGACGTTCTTGGGCCTGAATAACAACGCTAGTCCGCAATCGATCGCCCTCGACGCCAATAATGACGCCTATGTGCTGGCGTCTACCTCGACAGGGTCGTTTGCAATCGTCAACGGCATCGAAGGTTACTCCAGCGGTAACGATGTTTTGCTGGTGGAGATCGATCCCCTGGCCAGCACGGAGCTGTTTGCCACCTACCTGGGCGGCAGCGCGGATGAATATCCTGCCGGCATCGCAGTTGACTCGAGTAATTCCGTCTACGTGGTCGGCTCTACGGATTCAACTGACCTCCCGGTAACAGAAACAGCTTTTCAGACTGTAGCCGGTGGGAACACCGACGCATTCGTGATGAAGATCGCATCGAACTCTGCACCATCCGTTGCACTCGATCCATATTCTCTGCAGTATCCCTCGCAGCAGATTGGCTCAACCACTTCTGCGCAAAGCGTTCTGCTTCGTAACATGGGAAGTTCGGCGCTGGAGATTTCCTCGATCACGGCCAACGGCGACTTTGCTGAGTCGAATAATTGCGAACCTAGTGTGTCGGCCGCTGGCAGCTGTACCTTGTCCGTTACCTTTACTCCCACCGCAGCCGGGTCTCGCAGCGGTTCCATCGTGATTCAAGACAACGCCGCGGGATCACCCCACACGATTACCGTGAGCGGCTTTGGCTCCGGACCAGTCGCGGTGCTGAGTCCTGCCAGCCTGACTTTTTCCGCTCAACTCTTGGGCGTCTCGAGTGCAGCGCAAGCTGAAACCCTCACCAACACTGGCAACGCAGCCTTGACTGTAGGCACGATCCAGACCACGGGCGACTTTGCTCAAGTCAACAACTGTCCCGCTACCCTGGCAGCAAGTTCCAGTTGCACCATCAACGTCACATTTACGCCCACAGCTTCTGGAACTCGCAACGACACACTCACCGTTAGCGACGGCGCTTGGAATAGCCCGCAGAGCGTGAATCTTGCAGGAACAGGATCACCCGATCCCGCGCCAATCGCTGCTATAAGCCCCTTGAGCGTCTCCTTTGGAAGCCAGTCCCTGACAACTTCCAGTGCATCGCAAGCTGTGGCCTTGAAGAACACGGGCAACGCTGCGTTGACCCTGGGCACGATTCAGATCACGGGAGACTTCACCCAGGTCAATAACTGTCCAGCTAGCCTGGCCGCAAACGCTAGTTGCACGATCAACATCACATTCACCCCTACAGCTTCCGGCACTCGCAGCGGGAGTCTCACTATCGGTGACAATGCAGCTGGCAGCCCGCAGGCGGTGAATCTTTCCGGCACCGGCGCGGATTTTAGTCTGGCTAGTGCTCCGGCCCGCAACACCGTCCAGCCTGGCTCTGCCGCAACCTATAACCTTACGATTTCCCACGTCGGTGGATCATTTTCCAATCCTGTCAAACTGGCTTGCAGCGGTCTGCCGGCCAACACATCCTGCAGCCTGTCCTCCAATTCCGTCACTCCAGGTTCGAGCAGCGCCAGCTCCACGCTATCGATCACCACTGTGGCGACCGTAGCCCTGGCGACTCCGCGCGCTTCGCACGGCGCACCGATTTATGCCGTCTGGATTCACTTACAAACGATTGGCTTATTTGGAGTCGGGCTGGTTACGTCGAAGGGTCGCAATCGGAAAGCGCGCGGCCGGGGCCGCATTCTGGCGGCATTCTTAGCTATGGCCTTGATCATCATCGCGTTGGTCGCCATGACTGGGTGCGCCGGAGGAACCGGCATCGCGCCTACGCCTCAGACTGGAACTACACCTGGAACCTATACCGTCACCCTCACAGGAACCTCGGGTAATCTGCAACATTCGATCCCTGTGACTCTCACCGTTCAGTAAACTCTCGTATAGCATGATCCGCTAGTTGCACATAATCATGTTCTGGGTCACGCCTTGCAGGCTCATGACCGAGTTCACGATCAACGGCGCGGACCAGAACTTGCTGTGGTGCTTGCGCAGGTAGTAAGCCGCGAAGGCTGAACCCACGCTCTTCGCCGCTGCAACCGAATAAGTACGTGCGACCGTCGGGTGAGTTCCATACAGGTAAGCCGACTCAACTTCCTCGTTGCAAACGCCCTTCTTACCGGCCAACCAATTCTGCCGGGCAAACAGCGTGGTGTAAGAATCAGCGAACGTGCTGCTGGTAGAGATAAAGGCCAGGCTGATGAATTTCTTGTCGACTACGGGGTTGCTCTCAGCAATCCTTGGCGTTGAGACCGGGGCAGCGACCTCGATCATCGCCGGGCTCATGTGCATGATGCTGCTGCTCGGGGCTTCGGGGAGTTCCCCGGCCCGCGAGACCGTCGCCAGCGCGATCACGGCCATTGCGGTGAACATGGCGAACTTTGAGGGTGTTCCTCCTCGGGCTACCCGCGACTTGAGGAGGGGCTGAGTTGACAGTTTTTTGTAGGTACGAGAGTTCATGGTCTTAAGGCTACCCCCCGCCCCGAAATCGCACAATCGCAAGGGCGTAATGGTAAGTAATACATGATAGTAATCATAGGTAACCCCCTGTTTGTGCCATTCGTGATTCGAGCGACTGCAAGCTCTGCCGAGACCATTTCGACAGTTATCCGCTCTGGACCCAATGCGGTTTAGCGACCCCGGTATGAAAACAATTCCATTCGAATTGTCTTGCGCGATAGGTCCAGAAAAGAAGACACAAAATCCTCCTCCGAGCAAAAAGGAGGACGAAACAATTTTAGAGACGTGGGCGACCGCCGACTATCCATCTATGCCAAGACGGGCGTCTTTCCAAATGTCGATGCCCACGTCCTGGGCATACCCGTCAATTTCTTTTCGTTGTTCATCCGAGAAGTCGAGTTTCTTTAGCGCATCCAGCGAGTCGTTGAGTTGCTCCACGTTGCGCGCCCCGACCAGCGCCGTGGTCACCCGCTTGTCGCGCAGCACCCACGCAATGGCCATTTGCGCGAGCGTTTGACCCCGCCTGCGCGCAATTTCGTCCAGCGCCCGCACGCGCTTCAAATTTTCCTCACTCAGAAACTGCTTCTGGAACGAATCTTCCATGGTCACTCGCGAGTTGTTGGGAATCCCATTCAAATATTTATTGGTGAGCAGACCCTGCGCCAAGGGAGAAAACGCAATGCAGCCCACGCCCAATTCATCCAGTGTCTGCAACAACCCGTCTTCCACCCAACGGTTCAACATCGAGTAGGACGGTTGATGGATGAGCAGCGGCACACCCATGCTCGCCAAAATGCCCGCCGCTTCGCGAGTTCCCTCCGGACTGTACGACGAGATGCCTACATACAACGCCTTGCCCTGACGCACCGCTTGCGCCAGCGCGCCCATGGTTTCTTCGAGAGGCACATCCTTCCACGGCCGGTGGGAGTAGAAAATGTCCACATATTCCAGCCCCATGCGCTTCAAGCTTTCGTCGAGCGACGCGAGCAGATATTTACGCGATCCGCCGATCCCGTAGGGCCCCGGCCACATATCCCATCCGGCTTTGGTCGAAACGACGAGCTCGTTGCGGAGGCGGGCAAAATCTTTACGCAGAATCTTCCCGAAGTTCTCTTCGGCAGATCCATAGGGCGGGCCGTAGTTATTGGCCAGATCGAAGTGGGTCACGCCGCGATCGAAAGCGCGCCGGATCATCGTTCTGCCCGTCTCGAATACGTCGGCGCCGCCGAAGTTCTGCCACAGTCCTAGCGAGATCAGCGGCAGTTTCAGTCCTGATCGCCCGCACCGCCGGAATTGCGCTTCCTCATACCTCTTCTCATTGGCTATGTAGCTCTTCTCCATCGTCTCCACTCCTCGTTCTAGAATATGGGCTTGTGATGCTTCTTCCGTCCGTTTGGAATCGAAGCATCGCTCGCTAGGGTTGAATCTTAGGATTATCGGTCGGCACAACGAAAGCCGATCGTTCCCTTGCGATCCTGCTAACAGCCATCAACCAGAAGTTTGCCATGCTGATCGCTCTGGTACGCCCGCGGGAAATGCCATTTCGAGCCCTCTGGATGATAACAACTGCCGCCGGGCAAAATCGTGCTCCCCTTCGCGAACAGCAGCTGCGATCATGATGAAGATCCTTTGCCTTCGGGCCGGCCAGATTTCATTACGAAGGTAAATTGACCCTGATTACCCCCAGTGCCATCATCCCCTCAGCGTGCTTCGGGGCTCATGGTTTCGGTCGTGCGGAGAGCCGCCGCCTTGGGAGATACTTTCATGCGGGTTTCGCCTCGGTTTTTCACCATAGTTTCTTTCCTCGTCATCATCTTGACACTCGGTGTTGCGCAGGCACAGAAGAAGGAAATCAAGATCGGGTTTTCCATCGAGGACATGAAAGGCGAGCGCTGGCAGACCGACCTCGACGAATTCCAACAGCGCGCCCATGAACTCGGAGGTGCCGTCGTCACTCGCTCCGCCAATGGCGACGATGACCTGCAGTTTCGCCAGATCAACGAGCTGCTCAGGGACGGCATCGATGTTCTCGTGTTTCTGCCTCACGATACCAACAAAGCGGGACGCATTGTGGAGGCTGCGCACGGAAAACACGTCCCGGTGATCAGCTATGACCGCCTGGCCAGTGCGCCGGTCGATCTCTACGTCGGGTTCGACCTCTTTTCGGTTGGACTCGAGCAGGCACAAAGCCTGGTGGATCGCGCCCCTAAAGGCAACTACCTCCTGTTGGGAGGATCGCCGCTCGACGCCAACTCCAAAGTCGTTCGCGCCGGACAGATGAAAGTGCTGCAGCCCTTCATCGATCGCGGCGACATCCATGTCCTTGCCGATGTCTGGGTGCCGGAGTGGAGCGCCACAGAGGCTTACCTCATAGTTACGAAAGAACTGAACAAGCTCAAGGCTGCTCCCACGGCGATTGTTGCGTCGAATGACGCGATTGCCGGCGGCGCTATCCAGGCGCTCGAAGATAAGGGCTGGTCTAGCAGAGTGCTGGTCTCGGGTCAGGATGCAGACCTCGCCGCCATCGAGCGGATTTTTGATGGCTCTCAACTGATGACCGTCTATAAGCCGGTCGGCAATGAGGCACGGGCCGCGGCGGAAGCCGCGATAAAACTCGCGCGGCACGAAGACGTAGAAAGCAGGGCGGAGGTACCGAATGGCACGCTGATCACAAAAGCAATCCTGCTGACTCCGATTTGTGTCACTGAGCAAAACGCGAAACAGACCGTGCTCAAAGATGGATTTCAGAAGCTGGAAGTCGTCAAGCAAGGCCTGCCCAAATACAAGCAGGCGCAGCTGGACCAACCATAGCAAGATCGGCAGCCTGGTTCTGCAGTACGGATACATCCCATTGATGAGAGGTCAAACAAAGAAGTAAATATCCCATTGATGGGCGCTGGTGCTCACCAGCTTGCCGCAGCATTCAGGTCGTTTGGCAGGCGTGAGTTTGCCGCCAACTGCAAGCAGAAAGGCCGCCTGTTTCAGGCGGCCCTCGTTACGTGTTCGGCTTTTAGTTTTTTCGTCGGTTACGGCTTATAAACGATTTTCGCAAACGTGCCGGCCAGTTCGGCGGTGCGAATTCCCTGACCGACGGTGACGAACAGCTCGTTGGTTGCTCCATTGCTCTTGTCCCCACCTCCGAAGGCAATTCCCCAAAGGTTGTTCAGGATGATCGGCTTTCCGTTCTGGTCCTTGATCGTACCCACGAATTTCCCGGTAATCGGGTCAAAACCGTTGATAGTGCCGTTAACCGAGTTGTTTGAAACCAGCAGAGTGTTGCTCAACGGCCCGAAATTGCCAGGAGCCGCGGCGATGCCCCAGGCTTGGTTGAGTGTTGGTCCTTGGATCAGCGTTTTGACGAAGGTACCACTCTCCGTGAAGACGTCAATGACACCGCCGGCACCGATGTTCGGTACAGCATACGCGACATAGACCAGGCCATTGATGTCCTGGATGCCGAACACTGACAAGTTTGATGGGACGTTCGGATCACCGAACGACTTCACCAGGTTGAAGTTGCCGTCGAACATATCGATGTGATTGTTCGTGTTATCGGCCGCGTAGAGGAAATTTCCGGAGGGGTTGCTGGTGATGGCCAAGCCCGTGTACATTGCTTTGTTCGCCGAGTTGTCCACCGCGATGATCGCTTGGTTTTTGTTTAGTCCCGGCGCCCAGGCGCTGATCGTCCCATCCAGCGTCGCGAAAATGAAAGCTGATGACCACCCCTGAACCTGGAAATCAGTCGACGATCCGTTGTAGACGATTCCAGTTGGTGTGCCAGGACCGTTTAGGCCGGTCGGCGAGGCTGGCCCGTTTCCGGCGGTGGGAATCAAAACCCGGAGTGGCACTTGCGTTCCGTTTGCCTCATAGAGGGTCGACCAGCCGGTGTCGTTATCACTAATCCACCAAGCCGATGTGGCGCCTCGAGCTAATCCCCAGGCGTTGGCCAGCAGAGGATCGATGGTAGGCGCTTGGTGGACTTGGTTCGAAACTAAGTTTGTGATGCGATATTGTGCATCGGCCGGGAACGAAACCATCAAAAGAACCAGGCCGAAGCAAGCGACGACTGCCTTCCTGCAAACCTGCATAGTAGTCTCTCCTTAGCGAAGTCGGCAGCAGGGGAGGATCGAACCATCTGCGGGAATGACTGGATAGGAAACCTTCTCTGAGCTGCTTGGCCTGAAATCGTAGACGGGGTTGCGACTCGGAATTGTCAGGCGTTTGTCACCAATTTGTAAATCCTTCTTCTCCTATTCCGCCTAGTCTGCGAGCCCGGACGCGGAGGGGAAGCTTGCATTGTTCCGTCTACGCTGCGGCGTGGAATCTAGCGCAATACGGATCGAGATGCCAGTAGTTGGCGAGAACAGGCAATTACTCATCGACCAAGCGGAGCCCAGTACCGCTTTCGTTTCGACAGGATGGTACATTCTTCACAGCGGTTTTTTCTCTGCCAGTCGCTGCAGCGGTTCGTCGGTAAGAAAAACCGAACGCCATTGGTCGTGAAACTCAGCACCTAGCGCTTTGTAGAGACCAATCGCCTTCTCATTCCAGTCCAGAACTTCCCAACGCATTGCACAGCAGTCCTCTTGCAACGCTATCCGCGCAACGGAAGCCAATAGGGCTATCCCGATGCCCCTACCGCGAAATTGCTGCCGCACAAACAAATCTTCGAGGTAAAGCCCCGGCCCGACCCAGGTGGAATAATAGCCAAAGAAAAGAGCGTATCCCGCAGGCTGCTCATCCCATTCGGCAATGAGCGCCCGGAACTTCGGACTTGTCCCGAACCCATCCCGTGCCAGATCGGACTCCTGGATCGACACTTGATCCAGTTCGTGTTCAAATTCTGCCAACTCGCGGATCAGGGTCCGGAGCAGCGTTACGTCATCGATCGTAGCGGGACGAATCGAGAGCATGCAGACTGAAAGACTACGCCAATCAGTGTATCGCGGGTCTCGGGATTGGCACCAATTGGCAACAACCGCACCGCCTTTTCTCTCAGTTTTGCCAGAGGAACAAGCGAGCATCGATGTCAAAACGATCTACGAATTCGTCATTCACCGGTGGGCCGAAGTACTCCCAAGGAAACCCGAAAATCGATGCGCACCTTTCGAGGTTAATAATGGAACGCGGCCTGGCACGCATGGAGCAGCGGCGATTCCAGGTTCGGCCTGAGCGACGGGTGAACTAAAAGGTGCGCTGAAAACGGTTTTGGCGCAAGACTACAGAACACGATCACCGGCACATCAACTTACCCGGCATCAAGCTGTCTACATCGTATGCAATGACACTATGAGCAGACGAGTTACTTCGACAGCACAAACTCGACCGCGGCCATCCGTAACTAATGTAAGCCTTTGAAATACAGTTTATTGCGTCGATTTCCAAGAGGGCTTATAAGCTTCGCTCGCGAGCCTCACTCAACGATTTATCTTGACACCACATGTTCATGTGGAGTTTTCATGCGCAAACCAAAAGGAGAGGCTCATGCCCACTCATGATGGGCAATGCCACCTACTGAAAGGAGAACAGCATGAAAGTACATGATCGCTCCGAACCAACCCGCAGACGCCTCGGTGATTGTGAAAGACTGTCGCTTCACCTGGCGTTTCTCCTGTTCACCATTTCGTTTTCAAGCTTCGCATTTGCGCAGGCCATAACTGTATCTGTATCCCCGGAAGTCGCATCGGTAGCGACAGGAGGATCATTAGGCGTAAGCGCTACCGTGCAAAACGACTCTTCGAACCAAGGAGTGACGTGGGTACTTACGGGAGATGGAACGAGTGAGAGCTCCCCCGGTTGTTCCGGTTCCGTTTGTGGAACGCTGACGAACGTTGGCGCCTTCTCGGTTACTTACGTAGCGCCCTCAACCTTGCCGAGCCCTGCGACCGTAACTCTTACGGCCTATTCAAAAGCCAGCAACACCAGCTCCTCTTCCACGAATATCGTGGTTACCTCAGGCTCGCTGAATGTATGGATATCGCCAACCGGGGCAACCGTCTCGACGGATCAAACGCAGCAATTCACCGCGATTGTGTCGGGAAATTCCAATACCGCGGTGACATGGGAAGTGAACGGCATTACGGGCGGCAACTCGACCACCGGCACAATCTCGACCTCCGGGCTATACACCACCCCTGCTACGGTTCCTAGCTCTGGGACAGTGAGCGTCACTGCCGTCTCGCAAGCCAACAACGCGATATCAGCATCGATCACGGTTGCCGTCATCTCCCCTTACGCATCGATAGCCGCAACTCCGCCCTGGATTCCCTTGCCAATTCACGGTGCGACCGTGGCCGACTTTAGCTTCTCCGGTGCGGTTCAGGATATCCGGGCTGCAAAATACCAGGGTGAGCTGGTCACTTCTCTGAATAATCTAACGGACCAGCCTACGGTCCGGCTTACCTTCACACTCTGCGGAGTCGGGCAAGACGGCAGTTGTTCATCTCCTGCCGCAGCTAGCACGTATACCTCCGCGTTAGAAACTCTGAAGTCACAAACACGCCCGCCATTTCTACTGGGAGAAGTACTCGACTCGAGTTATCAGGGCTGCTTTACCACTACTACCGCCCAGTCGCGTTGGACCGATTATGTTTCTACCCTGGGTTCCTACGTCGACGTGTGGGAGGTGGGCAATGAAATGAATGGCAACTGGTTAGACAGCCAGGATGCCGGTGGCACAGGCAAGATTAGTTGCCCATGGACGACGCCAAAAACCACCGATGCCAACGTCGTCACCGATATGATCAACGCCTACAACACCGTCAAGGCCGCGGGCAAGCTCGCGGAGTTGACTTTGTATTATCCCGGCGCCGGACCCAGCTGTGATAGCCCCGCATCGTTCGACCCCATTACCTGGACAGAAGCCAACGTACCGTTAAACATGAGAAACGGAATGGACTATGTATTCGTCAGTTACTACCATCAGGACTGCACGGCGGGCACGGACCCGAGCGCCTCGGCCTGGGGCACTTTTTTTACCCAAGTACAAAATCTGTTTCCGAACGCAAAGATCGGATTCGGGGAGTGGGGATACAGCACGAAGAAGCTGACAGGCTCTACTTTGACGACATTGCTCAACCAAGGTTATGGCATGGATCCCTATCCGTTGCCGTTTTCGGCCAATTGGGTGAGCGGTGTTTTCTTCTGGGAGTGGGGCGACACGGCCGTGCCCTACAACTCAAGCCCCGGTTCCGTCTGGGAAGTGGTCAACACTGACATGCAGACCCAGCCGTAGGCTTGTAGAAATTAGGGCTAACCACAGGGGTTGGCCCTTTTTTTTTCACGCACGCAAAGTAGCTTTCCCGATTCCCACCTCAGGTTTGCGGACTGAAATTACCGAAGCGGTATAGCGATCGCCGCGCAATAACGAGACGCTATATTCAATAGCCACATTTTGCGTGTCGTAAGTCGTCTCTTTGATGATGAGCAGTGCACTTCCTACCGAAGTCTGAAGGATCTCAGCTTCGTCTTCTCCGGCAATCACAGCCCCGATCACTTCTTCCGCCCACTGCAGCCTGCGCTTGTAGCTGTTTTCGAAAATGGCGTACAGCGACTGTTTCTCCAGATCCAGTTTGTCGATCCCTGAGAAAATGCGTGCCGGGAGGTTACTGGTGACCACGGCGACCGGCTCTTCATTGACCGAACGAAGTCGCCTGATCCGGTAGACGCGCTCTCCTGGCGTTAACTTGAGAGCCTGCGCCACTTCCAGCTCAGGCTCTTCCAGCTCCATGCTGAGCAGGCGAGCGGACGGAGTAAGGCCGCGCCTTCGCATCTCCTCGCTGAAGCCGCGAAGCTGCTGAAAGTTCCAGGGAACACGGCCGGATCCAACGATCGGTCGCTTGCCCTTGGCA
>Ga0209656_10001758_pt1 | contig 14181 bp, 11 predicted proteins | sample BogFormECP12_OM2_FD_188239 | JGI IMG/M metagenome (GOLD analysis project Ga0209656, IMG submission 188239) | Bog forest soil microbial communities from Calvert Island, British Columbia, Canada - ECP12_OM2 (SPAdes) (version 2) | ecosystem: Environmental > Aquatic > Freshwater > Wetlands > Bog ... | reverse complement strand
CCGTTGCAAGTCCTTTATTGTTGTCATCCCGAACCGACTTTAGTCGGAGAGGGATCTGCTTTTTCGACTTTTTCAGCGGCCGGGCACCCCGGGTCGCAGTTTGTTTTTGTTAATGATCGCAAACAAAAAGGAGACTAAACTTGACAGGGAAACCTGCGCCGCCCGGCTGGACATATGTCACCCTCCACAACTTCACTGGCGGCAGCGATGAGCAATTTGGTGTAGGCCAAGTGGTGCTCGACGCGAGCGGTAATCGCTACGGCGCAACCTTTCAGGGCGGAACCTCTGGCAACGGTGTGGTGTGGGAGATCACGCCATAGCGCTGCCAGATGTCAACCGCCGACTGGTACATGTACTTTCGTAATCTTGACAGTCGTCTAGCTTGGCGTACACTGACTGCTTGGGAACCGGGAATCGTGTCGCGGACACGAAACCGACGGTGAAAAGAGAAGCTGAGAGGGGTGGAATTAGCCGCAGCGGCGACATTTGGGTTTAGCCGCGGGCGTGAGTCCGCGGGCGAGCAACATAGAACCGTGAGCCGGGGAGCGGCGGCACCGGTTCCCCCAAAGCTTACAGTCCAGCGGGTTCGCCAGTTGGCTGGCTTTGGGAGCGAAAATGGTTGAGCTAAGTCCTTATGATTCAAGTATCAACGTGTAAGTCCTTGGGGCTCAATTAGGTAGCGGGAATTTTTGTCTAAGTTATTGATTCTAGGGTAGGCTGAGGGAGAATCTAAAAATAATGGCTTACAAAAAGTACGTAGCGCTACCACGCAGCGAGCGCGAGCCGATGCAGGGCGCAACGCAAGCGGGCTCGGTGGATCCCAACGAGCTGATGCACGTAACTGTGGGCCTCAGATCCAAGGCCGGGTCGAAACAGCCCTCGTTGGACAAGTTGATCTCCATCGGCGAGCGCCTCTCGCGTGACGAATACGAAGCGCGCTACGGCGCCGCCCCGGCAGACGTGCAGCAGGTGCAGGCTTTCGCCTCGGCCCACGGACTGGCGGTTGCGCAAGTGAACCTGGCAGCGCGGACGGTCATTCTCACCGGCAAGTGCTGCGATTTCGCCAACGCATTTCAGGTGCAGTTGGAGCGCTACGAGTACGAAGGCGGCTCGTATCGCGGACGCACCGGCGCTGTCAACATACCGACGGAGCTGAAGAGCATGGTCACCAGCGTCCACGGCCTCGATAACCGGCCCCAGGCGCAGGCCCACTTTCGCCTCGCCGCGCAGAACTCAGCGTCCGCTGTAACCCCCGCCGCTTCCTTCACCTCTTTGCAGATCGCCAAAGCCTACAACTTCCCCGGCGGGCTGACCGGCAACGGCCAGACCATCGGCATCATCGAGCTCGGGGGCGGATTCACCCAGTCTGACCTCGATATTTACTTCAGCGGTCTGAATATCTCTCCATCGCCGACGGTCGTGGCGGTGTCGGTGGATGGCGCTCAGAATCAGCCTACCGGCGACATCAATGGTCCCGACACTGAAGTCATGCTCGACATCGAGGTAACCGGTGCGGTTGCGCCGGGAGCGAACATCGTGGTGTACTTCGCGCCCAATACCGATGCCGGTTTCCTGGATGGCATCAATCAGGCGGTGATGGACACCGTAAATAAGCCCTCGGTGATCTCGATCAGTTGGGGAGGCCCCGAATCCACTTGGACGGCACAATCGCTGCAGAGCTACAACAGCGCTCTGCAAGCGGCGTCGGCGGTAGGCGTAAGCGTATGCATGGCATGCGGCGATAACGGCTCGACCGACGGCGTGACCGACGGGCTGGATCACGTGGACTTTCCTGCGTCCAGTCCCTACTCTCTGGCCTGCGGCGGAACTACCCTCAGCCTAAGCGGCGGGACGATTTCGAGCGAAGTCGTGTGGAACGACCTTTCCACCGGCAATGGCGCTACCGGGGGCGGGATTAGCGAAACCTTCCCGATTCCTACGTGGCAAGCCAACGCCAATGTGCCGCCTTCGGACAATCCGGGCAACTTCAAGGGCCGCGGGCTTCCCGACGTTTCCGGTGATGCCGACCCAGCCACCGGTTACCAGGTTCAGGTGGACGGATCGAGTTTCGCGGTCGGAGGAACCAGCGCCGTGGCCCCGCTGTGGGCGGGCCTGATCGCTCTTTTCAACCAGTCGCTGGGCAGCGCGGTGGGATATTTGAATCCCAATCTGTACCAGAGCGTTGCAACCCAGGCGGGAACGTTCCACGACATCACATCTGGCAATAACGGCGACTACAGCGCAGGTCCAGGATGGGACCCGTGCAGCGGATGGGGCAGTCCGAATGGCGCTGCGCTGCTGAACGCTTTGTCGCCGACGGCACCGGCACCGCCACCGCCGACTCCAACTCCAACTCCGACTCCAACTCCAACTCCGACCCCACCGCCGAAACACAAGCACAAACCAAAGCCGAAGCCAAAGCCAAAGCCAACGAAGCACGGTCGCAAGTCGGCGCCGAAGCGCGGCGCCAAGTTCTCGCCGAAGGGCGGTGGCAAGTCACCGAAAAAGCGCGGCCGCAAGCGCTAGACTGGAACGCCATCCCTCGCGGGATGGCGTTCTTGCCGCAGCTTATCCGGCTATAGTCTTGACGATCCGCATCCCGTAGAACGACCGGTATATGAAGACGAACGACACGGCGAAGAAGATGACTGCGAGGATGTGGCTGAAGCCCGATCCCTTGTTGGCGGTCAGGCTTACGGCCAGCTCCACTGCCAGCAACCCAAACAGCGTGGTGAACTTGATGATCGGGTTCATGGCCACCGATGACGTGTCCTTGAACGGATCGCCCACGGTATCGCCGATGACGGTGGCGTCGTGCAGCGCGGTCCCCTTCTGCTTCAACTCGACCTCGACAATCTTCTTGGCGTTGTCCCAGGCGGCGCCGGCGTTGGCCATGAACATCGCCTGATACAGCCCGAACGCGGCAATCGAGATCAGGTAACCGACGAAGAAGAACGGGTCCACGAAAGCGAATGCCAGGGTGACGAAGAACACCGCAAGGAAGATGTTGAACATGCCCTTCTGCGCATACTGCGTGCAGATCTGCACCACCTTCTTGCTGTCGGTCACCGAGGCCTTCTCCGCGCCTTCCAGCTTGATGTTGGCCTTGATGAACTCCACGGCGCGATAAGCGCCCGTGGTTACGGCCTGGGTGGAAGCGCCGGTAAACCAGTAGATGATGGCGCCGCCGCTGATCAGGCCGAGGAAAAACGGCGCATGCAGCAGCGACAGGTTCTCCTGTCCATGGGTCAGTCCGCCGGTGAGCGCCATGATGATGGAAAAGATCATGGTGGTAGCGCCGACCACGGCCGTGCCGATCAGCACGGGCTTGGCGGTCGCCTTGAAGGTGTTACCTGCGCCGTCGTTCTCTTCCAGCATGTGCTTGGCGCGCTCGAAGTTTACATCTAGGTTGTAGTCCTTCTTTAGCTCCCCCTCGATGTTGGGCACCTGCTCAATCAGCGAGAGCTCGTACACGGACTGCGCGTTGTCGGTCACCGGCCCGTAAGAATCTACCGCGATGGTGACCGGACCCATTCCGAGAAAGCCGAACGCTACCAGGCCGAACGCAAACACCGCCGGCGCCAGCATCAGCGCACCCAGACCAGAGTTGCTGACGTAGTAGCCGATGGACATCAGGGTCACCATGGTCAAGCCCAGGTAATAGCAGGAGAAGTTTCCCGCCACGAAGCCTGACAGAATGCCGAGCGAAGCTCCGCCCTCGTCGGCTGAGGTCACCACTTCTCTCACGTGTCGCGAGTCGACCGAAGTGAAGACCTTCACCAGTTCGGGAATAATGGCGCCCGCCAGGGTCCCGCAGGAGATGATCGTCGCCAGCTTCCACCACTGGGTTGCATCGCCGCCCAGGGCCGGCACGATGAGGTACGACACGATGTAGGTGAGAATGATGGAGATGATCGAAGTCAGCCACACCAGAGAGGTCAGCGGCGCTTCGAAGTTCATCTCATCGGCGTTGCCGAAGCGCGCCTTGGCGACGGCCTCGTTCAGGAAGTATGCCACCGTGCTGGAGACCAGCATCATGATGCGCATGACGAAAATCCACACCAGCAGTTGTACCTGGACCGTCGGGTCCTTCACGGCCAGCAGGATAAAGGTGATCAGTGCCACGCCGGTGACGCCGTAGGTCTCGAAGCCGTCGGCGCTGGGACCAACCGAGTCGCCTGCGTTGTCGCCCGTGCAGTCGGCGATAACACCGGGGTTGCGCGCGTCGTCTTCCTTGATCTTGAAGACGATCTTCATCAAGTCAGCGCCGATGTCGGCGATTTTCGTGAAGATGCCACCGGCGATACGCAACGCGGCCGCCCCCAGCGACTCGCCGATGGCGAAGCCGATAAAGCACTGGCCGGCGTAATCAGCCGGAATAAACAACAGAATGAAAAGCATGATTAGCAGCTCGACGCTGATCAGCATCATGCCGATGCTCATGCCGGCCCGCAGCGGAATGGAGTAAATCGGATACGGCTTGCCACCCAGTCCGGCAAAAGCCGTGCGCGAATTGGCGTAGGTGTTCACGCGAATGCCGAACCACGCCACGCCGTAGCTGCCACAGATGCCCACGACGCTGAACAGAAGAATGACCGGCAGCGTGACCGCTACCGGCTTGCCGGGGACCGGGGCCAGCCATCCGAAATAGGCAACGATGACAATTGCGATGAAGGCCCACAACAGCATCAGGAACTTGCCCTGCGTTATCAGGTAGGTCTTGCAGGTTTCGTAGATGATGTCCGAAATCTCGCGCATCGAGCGATGTACCGGCAGGTTCTTGAGCTGCAGACTAATCGCCAGCCCAAACAGCAGGCCAAAGGCACAGAAGATAAGTCCAATCGCCAGTAGATTATGGCCATTCAGGCCAAGAAAGTTGACCGACCTGAGGTCGGGCAGCCGCAGGTTAGCTTCGCCGGCCGCTTCATTCGGTTGGGCAAAAGCCGTGGCAGCATTCAGCATGAAGAGTGTCAGCCCAGCGGCGAGGAACTTGGCCGAGCTTCTTAAGGATGACAGCCGCCGCGCGGCGGCGAGCCAGGTGTGCATATAATTCCTCCGATGGCGTGTCCCTGCGATGGGAAACACCCATAAACGATGACGTTAAATTGTTCCGCTCTCAGGCGAACCTCCGCCGACAGCGTTTCCATAAGATCGATGACCGCCCAGCAGATCGGGCGCGTAAAGGGATTTAGCTTGCGTCTTCGCAGACGCCCAGGCAAAACCATGCATGGACCCGCTGGAATCCCGGAAACGCGCTTCCACTTCAGACGGAAGTGTTTGAGGCTTGGCCGCGTCGGGAACACTTGCACCAGTTGGTGTGCACATTGAGGCACGCCACCGGCACAGCACAAAAGGCGAGTCTTTATAACATTGCGAGGGAAGCGGGGTCAATGACACTAGGGTTGCACCCCGCATCGGGCTTCCTGGATGTCCTTCCGTTTCTCTACGATCGCTTTCACCAAGCCCGGAATCGTGTACTCTTTCGCCTCGATGTCCACGGGCAGGCCGAACTCGCGCAGGGTGGCCGACGTTACGGGCCCGATCGACGCGGTGTGTACACCATCGTATGGAGTGGACCGCTTCAGTGCGACTCGCGCCCCACGCAAGCCGAGCAGACGTACAAAATTGCGCACCGTCGAGGAACTCGTAAAGGTAATGACATGTGGCCTGTTTTCGCTGGAAAGGACAGCACGCAAGAGCCCCTGCGATGACTTGGGCACAACCGTCTCATACGCTTCGACAACGTCAACCTGAGCGCCAGCCCGGTGCAGTTCACGCGGGATAACGTCGCGTGCAACTTTCGCGCGCACCAGCAGGAGGCGCTTGCCTTTTACCTCACCATGCAGCGCGGCCACCACCGACTCGGCAATATATTCCTTCGGCGTAATCGTGACTTCCAGACCGTGCTGCTCGATCGCTTCCTTCGTTGCCGGACCGATCGCGGCGATCTTCAGTCCGGCAAGCACGGACTTATCCAGACGCTTCCTTCTCATTCGACGGAAAAGCGCTTCCACCCCGTTGACGCTAGTCAGAATGAGCCAATCGTACGTTGCCAGGTTTCGCAACGCCGCGTCCAGCGGCTGATAAGAACGAGGCTTGCAAATCTCGATGAACGGAATCTCGATGACCTGGCATCCCAGTTCGTTAAGCGCCGATGACAATGCGCCCGCCTGCTGCTGCGCACGGGAAACCAGAACGCGGCAACCCGCGAGCGGGAGGGTAAAGTTTGCGACAGTTGTTTGTGGGAGAGTCATCGGGCTATGGCTGCGTCGGCGCCTCGGCGGCCGTTCCATAAACGTGTTCGAGAATTTTCGTCGCGCCCCGGCGCAGCAACGCATCTCCTACTTGCTCGCCCAGAGCCACCGGATCGCTGCCCCTCTGCTGTTCGCGCAAAACTTCCGATCCATCCGGGTGCGCCACAATTGCAGTCAACTGCAACTCGCCGTTGGTCATCTCTGCAAACGCGCCGATGGGAACCTGACATCCGCCACCAAGTTTGTTCAACAACGCACGCTCGCAGGTGGTCGCCGCCCGCGCTGCGTCATCGTTGAGGAACGTCAGGTGCTCGCGCACGGCAACATCGCCCTCCCGAATCTCGATGCCGAGAGCGCCCTGTCCGGCCGCGGGACACATGAAACTCTCCGGGAGCACTTCCCTTATCCACTGCGTTTTGCCGAGCCGCGTGAGGCCGGCGGCAGCCAGAATGATGGCGTCGTACTCACCTTGCTCCAGTTTGCGTACGCGCGTATCCACATTCCCCCGCAGCGGATGAATCACAAGATCGGGCCGCACCGCCTTCAACTGAGCCTGACGCCGCAGGCTGCTAGTGCCCACGCGTGCGCCTTGCGGGAGATCCTTGATGCTTTCGTACTTGACCGAAAGGAATACATCCCGCGGATTGACACGGGTGGTCACCGCAATCAACTCGAATCCCGACGGCAATTCAGTCGGCAAGTCCTTCAAGCTGTGCACCGCGAGATCAACCCGCCCTTCCGCGAGTGCCTCTTCAATCTCCTTGGTGAACATGCCCTTAGTACCAACTTTGGCGAGGGCAATATCGGTAATTTTGTCGCCAGTGGTTTTGATGATCTCGATCTCGACCTCATGACCACGTTCGCGAAGCAGCGCCGAGATGTGGTTGGCTTGCCAGAGAGCAAGCTGCGATCCGCGGGAACCGATCCTGAGGTGCGCCATCAGTTTTGCGCCCCGGGTTTCCCGCCGTTGGTCGCATTCTGCGCCGCCTTGCTGGCATCGCGCAATCCGAAGAGCTTGCGGACAAGGTCGATCACCGTAGTTGCCTCGTTCGATTCACGGGCGGCGGTCTTAAGCGTCGTTATCGGTGTGTGCATGATTTTGTTGATGATGCCTCGCGTCAGCGCTTCGACGGCCAACTCCTGTTCCGGCGTCATCGTTCCCAGGCGTCCGCGCACGCGATCGATTTCGGCTTGGCGAACTGTCTCGAGGTGCTCCTGCAAGGAGACAATTGTCGGCACCACATCGAGTGTTTGCAAGCGCGACTGGAACTTGTCCACTTCCAGTTGCACGATGGCTTCTGCGCGATCGGCTTCGGTCCTGCGGTCGGCGATGTGCGACGAGACAACCTGCTGCAAGTCGTCGATGTCATACACAAAGATGCCGTCCAGCTTGTTCATTTCCGGATCGATGTCGCGGGGTACCGCGATATCGATGAAGAACATGGGACGGTTCTTGCGGCGGCTCAGAAACTTCTCGCCGTGCTCCTTGCGGAAGATGGCATGTGGCGCGCCGGTGGAGCTGATAACGATGTCCGCATTCGGAACGGTCTCGTAAAGCTGCTCGAAGGGAACGGCTTGACCGTTGAACTTTTTCGCCAGCGCCACGGCGCGCTCGAACGTGCGGTTCGCGACGTAAATCTGCTTGGCTCCGTGCGCCACCAGGTGACGCGCCGAGAGTTCACACATCTTGCCCGCTCCGACAAGATAAACACTCTTGCCCTGCAGGTTGCCGAAGATCTTTTTCGCCAGATCGACAGCCACGGACGCGACCGACACCGCCGAGGTCGCAACCGCGGTCTCGTTGCGAACCCTTTTGGCGACGGCGAATGCCCGGGTCAGCAGTGCGTCGAGCTGGGAGTTAACCGCTCCCACCGCGCGCGCCGTGGCGTAGGCTTCCTTCACCTGCCCAAGAATCTGCGGTTCGCCAACGATCATCGAGTCGAGGCTGGAAGCGACGCGGAACACGTGCCGTACCGCATCGCGCTCGTGGTGCTCATAGAGATAGTTGCGATAAGGCTCAGGGTCGAAACCGTAGAACTGGCGCATGAAGCCTTGTACATCAGCGTTGCCGTTGGTCGTGCGGGCCAGCCACTCCACCCGGTTGCAGGTGGAAACGATCATCGCTTCTTCAATGCCGGGATAGGTGGCGAGACACTTCGTGGCTTCGGGCAAGCGCGCCTCGGGAATAGCGAACTGCTCGCGCACCTCGACCGGTGCGGTTTGGTGGTTCACGCCGATGACGATGAAGTTCATGAGGCGATAAACCTGTGTGTGCGGCTAAAGAAATTAGCGGCCCACGCGCCCAGCGCCACTACGAAAGCGCAGGTTGCCAAAAAGGCCGCGCGGCGGCCACGCCATCCCGAACTCCAGCGGGTGTACAGCAGCAGCATGTACACCGCCCACATGATGAACGACAGCAAAATCTTGGGATCGTAAAAGAACAGCGGCCCATACTTCTCGATGGCCAGCACCGACCCAGCCACCAGGCCCAGCGTCATAAAGGGAAAACCGAAGAGCAGCGAACGATAACCGATCTCGTCAATCGTCTGCAACGGCGGCAGCCAGGTGATAAGCGCATTCGAACGCTTTGACTTCAGCGCCCGCTCCTGCACCAGATACAGCAGGCTCGCGCCAAAGCTCAGAAACAGCCCGGCATAGCCAGTAAAGATGAGAACGACATGGACGAAAATCCATCCGCTGCGCAACAGCGGCGAGGTCAGGGCAATCGGCTTCTGTCCCACTGCGGAGGCAAACGTCAGAACGAAAACAATCGGGAAGATCACGACCCCGGGCGAAACCGTTCGATACGCGACGAAGAAAATGAAGAACACGACCATCGCCAGAAAGGCAAGGATAGATTCGGAGTTGTGGATGGAGGCCCAGGACAGACGCCCGATAAGAACGGTGGACTCGACCAGCGAAACGAAATGGAAGATGAGGCCGAGCCCTACTGCCGGCTCGACGATCTTCGCCAGAAGGTCGCCTCGCTTGCTCAGCAGCAGAAGCGAGTAAAGCAGTCCTACACCGTAGAAAGCCACCGCAACTCGTAGCCAGAGTAAAGGCATAAACCCCGCGAAATCTACAGCTGGAACTCTCAGCAGCTCAGTTACTACTCAGTATAGCGGCGGAGTGGACAGAGCGCAGTATGCTTGTCACGGCGGCATGTGACCTGCGTCACACTACTTGGGTACAACCTGATTTGCAAGGACGCGGGTCACAAGGACTTGTGACTAAGTTTTGGACACTATCCGGGGTAGTGAAAATGCACGATGTGTTGCGAAGCGATGGTCACTCCATCTTTCATGGCGGGCCGGAAATGCCAGTGCTGCAGCACTGCTAGGACTTTCTGCTCCACGCCGTAGCCGATGCCCTGAAGCAGTTTGGTTTCTACGACATTGCCATCCGCGTCTATGGTCACTTCTACAATCACGTCCCCCTCGACGCCACTCGGCAGATCGGAGCGTGAGACGGGTGGGTCAGGAAAAACTTGCGGCAGCGCGGGCACGACTTCATCACCAGTAATGGGAGAACCGGGCACGCGCCCCCACGGAGAGCCGCCGCGCGCGGTTTGTTCAAGCGCGTTTTGTTGAGTCGGCAAAGTTCTTGGCAAAGGTTTGCGTAGATTGGCCGGCTTCGATGGGACAGCCAGCTTCGCCCGCAACGACAGCCGCTGATCTTCTGAGGCAGCCTTCACCTGCTCCGGTCCTACCGGCGCGAGATAGACAATGGACGCGGATCCCGAAGAGCCCGCTATTCCGTGGTCCACGTCAGACGGCGCCACAAAGGTCGGAGCGGCACGATGAACCAAGAGCAATACGGCCGCGCACTGTAACCCGAACGACCCCAGCAGAGAGCGGCTCCATCGCTTTCGTTCCGGTCTCAACTCCGCAAACATCGGCTGACCTCGCTTGACTGTCCTATATATTCCCGCACTCAGCTGCTCGGTTGGACGCACACGGGAACGACCGGTGAGCGCCGCCGTTTATTATTCGACGCCGATGGATTCCAGCAGCGCCAACAGGTCCGCCGCTTCAAGCCGTAACCGCCGGCCTTGGTTCCGCATGTCGGGGATTTCATCGAACGCCTGCATCAAGCGCAGCTTCACCCCGGCATATTGCTCCGACTCGCCCAGCGGGCGGCCATGGCCAACAGCCCAAGCTGTAAGTGCCTCCGGGCACAGGAAGATGCTGACCGCGAACGTCGTCTTGCGGTCCGCAGTCACATCGAAGATGAATTCTGTCGCGGGAGCTTCGGGATCGCTGTCCAGCGCCGGCCTTTTGCCGACGAAGTAATACTGGTAAACGTAGCCAGTCTGGCCGGTATAAGTCTTCATGCGGCGGACATGCATGGGTTATGGTTCGGCCGGCCGCTCGCGGAGGATGGCCGCTGACGTTTCCGAGCTCACCGGCGAGTAGTACACCTCCTTAAAGGTGTACGACTTGGCTTTGGTGCCTAGGAGCGGCAGAATTTCAATGTGCCAATGGTAGTCGTCCTCGATGGTTTTCCAGAACCCTAACGTTTCGGAACGGTGCATAGTGTTGGGCGAGGTATGCAGCACCATGTGGAAGCCGTCGGCGATGGTGCGAATGCGATATAGCGTGCGCCGCAGCAAGGCCGCCAGATCACGCATTGCCCCTGACTTTTGCGCCGTACGCTCGAAGTAGGCTTCGTGCGTACGAGGCGCGATCCAAGCCTCATACGGTACTCGTGGCGCATAAGGGCAACAGGCAATGTAATCGCCGCGCACTTCCACCACGCGCTGCTTCTGGTCCTGCTCCTGTTTCAGGATGTCGCAGAAGACGCAGCGCTCCTTCACCTGGTAGTGCTGCCGCGCCGCCCGTAATTCGTAGAGCACGCGCCTGGGAACAAACGTCGTGGCGACAATCTCCGAGGTGGGATGGTCAAACTCCTGACCCGACATGCTGCCGTAATTCTTGAAGACGCTAACGTACTTGAAACGAACGTCGCCCTTCAGGTCCTGGATGCGGCGGCCGCAAAGGGCGAGGTACTCCTCAATTTCGCGATCGTCGGCGTTCCACAGATGACGGTCGTGGCGGGCATTTTCGACGATGACCTCATGTGCCCCCACGGGCTGCATCGTGTCATAGAGCCCGTTGCCCGAGCGGCCGGGCTCGCCATCAATCCCATACAACGGATGGGGATGAACTACGGCGCGCGCCGCCCACGGACTGCCGTTCACGGTCGGCGATGTCGCTACCACGTGCAACGACTGCCCCGACTCCGGACAGAAGGGGCAGAAGTAGTCAGGCGGAGAGCTACTTTCAGGCTCGTCCCCGCAGATGACCCAGGAACGTGTAATGGGATCTTTGCGAAGTTCCATCGTTATTTACTGTACGTCGTGGAACGGGGCAATGGCTAGTGGGGCAAGGAAAGGGGGCGCATCGTAGCGTTTGGGAACTCGATCCGTTCTACGGCCGCAAGCTGCGCCCAACGCTTTGACAAAGTAAAATCTTGACGATTATGGTGCGCATTGGTATTTCTCCCTTGACTAATGCGCCCCGATTACAGAAGGTACTAAGTAGCCCCTTGTCTGCCGTGGTTGCTTTTGTCAATGAAGCCACGAACTGCTGTTAGATCTCTGCAGTAGCGTGCCAACAGCCTGCCGATAACGACTCTGGCCTCGAGAGGTTCGTGCATGAGCGCCATGATGACGCTGTTGTTCGTCTGCCATGAAGGTGAAGACAGTTCCCACTTCCTCGCGCCCGCGCCGACTGCCAGCGATCGCCTGTTGGTGGGGAGTTGCAGTCAATATCCGCGACTTCTTTTGCAAGGTGAGCTGATTGATGCCATAGTCATCCATCAAGACCACCTTCAACACGGTTGCGGCGTGATGGCTGATTTTAAGCGCGGGGCTCCCCGGACGCCGATCATGCTGTTGCGCGGCATAAGCCAGCCCACAGGTATCAAACCCCCCGGCATCGTCGCCGTCTGCTGCGCCGATCTCCAAGACGAAAAGCTGGTTCGGTCCATGTGGACGTTCTTTCGTCTCATCCTTGGAAAACAGACTATGAGCTAGGTAGCGACACCTATCCACACGCGGTTTGGGGTACACCGAGGGACGTCGGGGTTGCTGCCGGCGCGTGTATAATTTCGAGCAGCGCGCCCGTAGCTCAGCTGGATAGAGCGATTGCCTCCGGAGCAATAGGTCGGGAGTTCGAATCTCTCCGGGCGCGCCAGAGTTCTCGGCTACTCCCAACAACTCATGGTGAGGTAGAGCATGCAGGGCTGGAAAAAAGCGGTCATATTTGGGTCGATCGGCGCCGGAACCATGCTCATCGTCACTGGCCGCCGCCCCTTGGGAATGGCGTTCACTGCAGCCGGCCTGGCGGTGCTGGCCTCGGAATATCCCGAGAAGTTCGAAGCGTTTTACGAGAACGCCCCAGAATATCTACAAAAAGGCATGCAGATTTTCTCCACTCTGCAGAAACTGGGCGAGGGTTTTGCCGAGGAAGCGGAGCGGCGCAGCGTCAGCACCTGGCGCGAAGTGCGTTCGCAATACGGCTCGTAACAGCGCGGCCTCACTCCGATTCCAGCAGCAGAAAGCTCAACAATCCTGAGCGCTCTATCTGCAGGACAATCGGTTGTCCAGGCTTGATTCGTCGTAACTGCTGCTTCAATTCTGTAAGGTTCTGGACGGGAGTGCCATTGACCGAGTGGATGACATCGCCCGGTTGCGGCCCCTCTCCAAGCAAAGAACTGGTGGGCGTCCTCGCTGCAACGAGCACTCCGCCCGGAATGCGCATGTCGCCACCCAGCACATCCTTCAGTTCTCCGGTGATGTTGACGGCCACCACCCCAATGCGATTCACCACGTTGTCCGGACCGTTCACCAGGTCGGCAAAGCGCATGGGATCGTCGGGCCGCTCCACCACCTGCACAGAGAGTACCGTCTCTTTTCCATTGCGCAAGACACCGATTTCCGCCTTCTGTCCAATCTTATAAGCGTAAAGGTCAAGCGCAAACTGACGGACGTTGTCCACCGGCTTGCCACCCACGCTGGCAACAATTTCGCCGGGTTTCAGCCCCGCCTTGTCCGCAGGCGAACCGGGAGCAACATCGTCCAGCAGCACCCCGTGTGGCGCCGGAAGATGCAGACCCTCGGCGAGTCCCGGCGTAATGGTACGCAGAAAAACGCCGATCTGACCCCGGTGCACATGGCCTTCAGTGCGAATCTGGTCATAGATATTGCGCACCACGTCGCTGGGAATGGCGAAGCCCAGTCCTTCATTGCCGCCCGACTGCGTTAGGATGAAGGTGTTGATGCCGACCATATGACCGTCCACATCCACCAGCGGTCCGCCGCTATTGCCCGGATTGATGGGAGCATCGGTCTGGATGTAAACGGAGGGATTGTCGGGATCGATCTGGCGCGCAGTCGCGCTCACGACGCCCATGGTGACCGTACCCTCTAGTCCCAGCGGGCTGCCGAAGGCGAAGACTACCTGTCCCTGTTTCAACTGATCGGAATCGGCGAACTCAAGCGCCGGCAAGCCAGTCATGTCAATCTTTAACACAGCAACATCGGTCTGGCGGTCCACGCCGACGAGCTTGGCATCGATGGCTCCGAGTGACTCGGACGACGCACCAGCAGATTGCTTCTCCAACCCCTGCAAGCGCACGCGAATCTTTCGGGCGCCCTGCACGACGTGCGCATTGGTCACAATGACGCCATCGGACGACAAGATGGCGCCTGCGCCAATGCCATGCTCCGGGGCCAGATACGCCGTGTCCGTCTTCTGGTTCTCGTTGCTCAACGCATAACCACTGGTGAGGACTTGCACCACCGACTTGCCCACACTGGCCGCCAGTGCCTGCACCGACTGACTGAAAACGTGTAATGGATCGCTATTCAACGCCTTCGCCGCATCCACCGATTTCGTTGGCTGCTCGGTTTGCGCAGCGCCGC
>Ga0209656_10001757_pt1 | contig 14183 bp, 12 predicted proteins | sample BogFormECP12_OM2_FD_188239 | JGI IMG/M metagenome (GOLD analysis project Ga0209656, IMG submission 188239) | Bog forest soil microbial communities from Calvert Island, British Columbia, Canada - ECP12_OM2 (SPAdes) (version 2) | ecosystem: Environmental > Aquatic > Freshwater > Wetlands > Bog ... | reverse complement strand
GGGCTTCTGGCTGCCCATTTTGCTTCGGCGCATATTTCGAAGCGCATTTGGCCTGGATGTTCGTAGCGTGGAACACCCCATCGCGCCCGTACTTGCCCTCAGCCAGCGCCTGCGCGTTGTCTTTGAAGGTGTCAGGAGGGGCCTCGCTGCCGCTGTACACCACAGGAATCATCCGTCCCTCTTCCACCAACTGAAATTCCAGATGCGTCCCTTGGCGCTTGATCGATCCTGGCGCGACGTTGCCGGCTACGCGCAGACGCTTGCTGTAAGCGTCGGGGCCCATGCCGTTGAGTTCCTTAATGGTGACGTAATAACTCTTGCTGTCCTGCACGCCCGTGTAGGCGAGATAGGCTAGCGAAACCACGATAACCACAATGACCGCGCCGAAGCGCAAATACCTGCGACCCTCTGCTGACATACGGCGATTAATCCTCGAAAGCTTGCGACCCGTTTCGCAGACGGCGAAACGGCCTCCGCATTGAGGTAAGCATACTGCGTTTGGCAAACCGACGCCATGTGATTCACATCACTCAATTGGGTGACGCGTGGAGTCAAACACTCGGACGTCGAAGTAGAACGCAGGGCCAACCGCCAAGGTCGGCCCTCACGTGGTCTTGACTGATAGATAGGTTGAGTTCGTATTTAGTCCGCAGCCAGCTTTCCCGCATTCTGACGCCCAAAGACGGGCGCGTACAGGATGAAATAAGCCGTCCGGCTCGTGGGGTTTAGCTCGCCCTACGCTACCGACTGGCCGTAAATCTCTTCTGCCGCCCGGAACCAGTCCTGCTCGGGTGAGCCTCCTTGCCCTCCGCGCTGTAGATACAGCTCGTAGGCGCGAATGCGGATCTGCTCTTCGAGCGATGGCGCCGCCGCAACCTCCTTGTTTTGCTTAGGCTTAGCAGCCGCCTTCGTAACACTTACCACTTTGGTGCCATTGCCGGTTTCGGTCGCGGGCTTGCGAGTGCGCTTCTTGGGGGTGGTTCTGTCGGTTGCCCTTGGTTCTTTCGCCATTGGTACTTTTCACTCCTGAGTTTTTTTACGGATTCGCAGCCGGTCCACGCCATCCTGGTGGTCGCCGCCATTCGCGTTGCGACTATGATACCGAATCTGACCGCGCTTTGGTGTCGAATTCCCTGAATTTTGGACTCCAGGAACAAGAAAGTGCAACTTACCCCTGTTTCCATGTAAGTTGCTTACTTCATGCCAGTTGTAGCATCTAACCCTGCAGATAATTGGGGTGCAAAAGCTGGGCTCAAATCGGGAACTAACTCGTTCATTCCGGCGTATTCTGAACTAGCAGGGAGTTTTGCGTTTAGATGGTGTTTTTCGAGATACTCCGGCAGATGCTGCGCACCCTTTGGGCGCACAAGCTGCGCTCGTTTCTGACCATGTTCGGCATCGCATGGGGGGTGGGATCTCTGCTCCTGCTGGTTGGACTAGGCGAGGGATTCCGGACGGGCAACCGCAAAGAGATGAACTCTCTCGGCGAAGACATCATGTTCATGTTTCCCGGCCGGGCTCCGGCCGTGGCCGGAAACATGAGTTCCAGTCACCCCTACAAGCTCACCTACAAAGACTATCTGGACATCCAGCGCGAGGCGCCTCATGTTCGCGCCGTCGCGCCCGTGCTTCAACGACAAGACATTCGTGAGGTCAGCGAGTACGGCAACACCAACGGGCAGGTCGTGGGCGTCCCGCCCCACTTCAACACCATCCGGTACCTTCCTCTTGCCGCGGGGCGCTGGCTGAATGAGGCAGACGAAACCCAGAAGCGTTTTGTCTGCGTGATCGGCGACGAGATGGTGAAAAACCTCTTCCCCGGTGGCAGGACGGCAGTCGGCAACTCAATCCTGCTGAATGGAATTCGCTTCGAAGTAGTCGGAGTGGTGAAGCGCGTTGGACACGGGGACGACAATTCGACCAACAACCGTGTATTCCTGACCTACAGCATGATGCACCAGTTTTTCCCGCTGACCGGCACCGAAGAAGAAAATGCGATTTCGTTTTTGAATTACCGCCCCAGGTTTCGCGAGGATCATGAAATCGCCCGCCAGGAAGTGCGCAAGGTCGTGGCCCGCAATCATGGGTTCGACTGGCGCAACGACGACGCCTTTGAAGACTGGGACACTGTAAAGAACGCCGAGGCCGTTGGCAAGATCTTCGACGTGATGGATATTTTTCTGGGAGGCGTCGGGCTGGTGACGCTCACTCTCGGGGCCATAGGTATCATCAATATCATGCTGGTCGCCGTGAGTGAGCGCACGCGAGAGATTGGTCTGCGGAAAGCGCTGGGTGCGACCAATCGCAGCATCCTTCTGCAGTTTTTCCTCGAAGGCGCATTCCTGACGCTGATGAGTGGGGCCATCGGGATGGGCGGGGCCGCGCTGATTATGAAGTTGCTGAGCGGCATGGACGCGGCCGCTCCGGGTTTCGATCCGCCCACCATGTCGTACATGTCGGCAACGCTCGCCATTGGTACTCTGGCCGTGGCGGGCATTATTGCGGGACTCTATCCCGCGCGCAAGGCAGCTCTGCTGCAGCCGGTGGACGCACTCCGGCAGGAATAGTCATGGTAAAGGATTTGCTCACGCAGGCATACGAGGCGATGCGCTTCAACCGCCGCCGCACCACCCTAACCATGCTTGGAATGGCCTGGGGTATCGCCACCGTGGTGCTTCTGTTGGCCTACGGCAACGGATTCGGCCGCGCCATCGAAACGATTTTTGCCCAATGGGGAACCCGCATCATCGGCGTCTTTCCCGGCCGCACCTCGCAACAGGCAGGTGGGCAGAAAGCCGGAACGCCGATTCGCTTCACCCTGGATGATATCGATCGCATCGTCAACGCGGCTCCCATGGTGCGGCGCATCTCTCCTGCTGCCTACAAGCAGTCGAATGTGCAATATGACGTGCGGACGTACAGCTTCCAGGTGGAAGGAGTCCGCCCCAGCATGTTCAAAATCCAGGCCATGCGCCTGGCCGAGGGCCAGTTTTTTGGCGAGGAAGACGAGGAAGCCAAGGCGCGCGTTGCGGTTATCGGATCAGAAACCAAGACCAAGCTCTTTTCTGGCCAGTATGCCCTGGGACAGTACATCCGTATCGATGGCATCAGTTTTAAGGTAATTGGCATTCTTGCGCCTCGCATGCAGGAAGGCGACGACGGTGTTAACCGCGTAATCGAGATTCCGTTTTCCACGATGGGCGACTTAAAGAACACCCACTATCTGGACGGCATCTGGGTGGCCTACGAGGGCGACCAGTTCGAACAGGTCGAACGGCAGGTGCGTGGCGTGCTGGCGCAGCAATACAACTTTAAGCCCGATGATAAGCGTGCAGTGTACGTGTTCAACATGATGAAGCAGCTGCACCAGTTCCAGGTCATCACCATGGGTCTCAAGATACTGCTGGGCTTCATCGGGACGCTAACCCTGGGCATCGGCGGTGTTGGGCTGATGAACATCATGCTGGTATCGGTAACCCAGCGCACCCGCGAGATTGGCGTGGAAAAGGCCCTGGGCGGCCGGCGGCGCGATATCCTCTTCCAATTCCTCGCCGAGGCGCTGGCCATCACGGCCGTAGGAGGGATCGCCGGAATCATCCTCGCTTACGCCATCTCGATCTTTGCCGGGCGGATTACGTTTTATAGCGCCATGGCCAAAAACGCCGAGGCTGCCGACATCCGGCTGATCATCGACCCAACGATTGTGGTGGTGGCCACCATCATCCTCGGACTGGTGGGCCTCATCAGTGGCATGCTGCCGGCTATCAAGGCATCGAGATTGGATCCCATCGAGGCCCTGCGTTACGAGTAGGACAAGACCGAAGGCTATGACGCCTTGGCAAGTTTCACCTTCAGGTGCACGCCTTCTTCGCGTTGTAGAAACGCAAGAATCTCAAAGAGGTTTTTTGCCTGCGGGTTGCCACCTGGACCGAGCATCCGCATCAGGCTTTTGGGTGAGCGCTTCACCGCTTTCGCTACTTCACCAAAGCCCACAGTCGCATTGATGCAATCACGAAGGACTGCCTTTCCAGTTTCGACGTCTCCCGACAGAAACGCTTCGACTCCTTCAATGAGCAGTGCCTTCCGAAAAGCTGGATCGCGCTGCACGCGGGCTCGAACAGTTTCCTTAAATTCTCGCGTAAGTGCCATAATTATTTACCTTTGAGCTTGCGCTCCTTATAGTTCTTCCATCGAGCCTTTGCATCCTGGATGTCATTCGACTGTCGCTTCTTTGAACCACCGCCCAGCAAAATAACGATTGCATCATCTTCCCGGCCGAAATAGATGCGATAGCCGGGGCCGTAATCGATTCTGCATTCCAGAACGCCGCCGCCCAGGCTCTTCACATTAGAGAAATTGCCCAAGGTAATTCGAGTGAGTGCAACTACAGTTTTCGCCGCGGCCGTTCGATCCAGCTGATCGAACCACCTGCCGAACGGGCTGCGGCCATTCACGTCGAGATACTCGCGGACTCCGATCACCCTAAAATGGTAACATTTGTGTTACCATGTTTCAAGCGAAATGGCTCATCTACAATCCTTGCATGACTTCCGACCGTTTGGCGCGCGTCCAACACCAGCTCCGCCTCTACGAGCACCCACTAGTCGAGTTCGACGCCCGCGCCAAGGGCGAGTCCGTCGAAGTCATCCTCCGGCCGCGCTTCACTGATCCTCCGGTCCATACCTACTACTTCGAGTTACATCCGCGCGATCTCGACGACCCGCAGTTTGAGTGGGCATTCCAGCGCCAGATCTTCGACTGCCTGCACGACTACCTCGTGGAGATGTTCATCCGCACGCCGCAACACCGCAAGGAACACCAGCAGATGGAGCGTGAGGGCAAGCTGTGAGCCTTCGCGAGGTCATTGTGGACGAGATTCGCCACTTTGGTCCGATGCCGTTCTCGCGTTACATGGAGCTATGCCTCTATCATCCCGAGCTCGGCTACTATTCGCGCCCAGGCGAAAAATTCGGCAGAGCAGGCGATTTCTACACGTCCAGCGACGTTCACGCTGTCTTTGGCCGTCTCCTCGCGCGGCAGTTCGAGGAGATGTGGCGTCTTCTCGATTCGCCCCAGAGGATCGACCTTATCGAGCTTGGTCCGGGCCGCGGCCTGTTTGCCTGTGATGTTCTCGATTGGTGTGCGAAGCAATTTCCGGATTTCGCGCGGGCTCTTCACTACCTGCTCGTTGAGCAATCTTCGGGGCTGCGCAGCCGCCTGCAAGAGCGGCTTTCGGACCACCTCGCGGCCGGTCATGCCGCAATCTTCGAGACGCTGGAAAGCGCAACATCTTCGGCCAGCCTATCTCTGATCGTCTTCGCCAACGAATTCTTCGACGCGTTGCCGGTCGAGATCGTTGACCATCGTGGTTCCGTACGCGTCATCGAAAATGGCGGCAAGCTCTGTGAGCAGTCCGTTGCTCCCTCGCCACACGAGCTGGACTCTCTCGATCGCTACAGCGTGCACCCCGAGCCGGGCGAGAGAGTAGAAGTGTCGCTGGTAGCGCAGGAATGGATGCGGCGCATCGCCGCGACGTTCCAAGGCCGCCGAGGCTTTGCGATCGTGATCGACTATGGCTACACCCGCGAGCAACAGTTGGCTGGGCGTCACCGCGACACCTTGATGACCTATCGCAGGCATCGGGCTGGCATTTCGCCATACGAGGCGCCCGGCGAGCAGGACATCACCGTACACGTCAACTTCACGGCATTAGCCGGCGCGGCCAAGGAGAATGGCCTGCAACCCCTCCCGCTGCTGACGCAGTCGCAATTTCTAATGGGCATCGGCGAAGAGTCCCTGTTTGCCGACGCGTTCCAGGAGTGCAGGTTTCCCCAGGAGCGGGCCAAGGTCGCTCTCCAATTGAAGCACCTGATCAGCCCGGAAGGCATGGGAGAGACCTTTCAAGCTCTCGTGCTCTCGCGAAACTTGCCCGGCGAAAAGGCCGCCCGGTTGAGCGGCCTCAAGCTTGCCCGTTGAAACTGGGTTATTGCCCGCTGGGTGCGCTCTGAGGCGTAAACGGGGCTTGGAGGTATTTTCGCGCTTCGTCGAGCGCGCCAGCGGTGTTGTCGTTGGTCTGCAGTGCCTGGCGATACTCGTTGCTGGCCCGCTCCCGCTGTCCAGTCAGATCAAAGATCTTGCCTAACTGGACGTGGCTCCATACCTCGGTCCAGCGGGGCTCGCCATCACCGTTCAGCGCCTCGCGGTAGGAATTGGCCGCCGACTGATAGTTGTGCTGCAGAAAGAACACCTCGGCGATACGATAATGCGCCAGCGAGCTGTTCCTGTTCACGTCGAGCGCTTTCTGGAACTCCTTCAGCGCTTCGGTAAGATCGCCCTGTTCCACGTCCTGCTGCCCTCGAACAATCGAGGTGCGAACCTGCAATTCCGGCGAGTTCTTCAGCACGCGATTGTTCGGATCGACCGTGATCTTTCGTGGCTTGCCGAAGGTTTCAACCGCAAACGCAGAATCCGTACCGGACACTTCGATCCGCTTGGTTTCCGTCTTGCCGTCGGTGTCAATCTTCAGCTCCACCGGCATGCGGAACAGGTCCAGGTCCTGCTGGATTTCGCCCACCACGCGGAAGCCCTTCTGTGTTCGATAGATGGTGTACTTGGTCTTGAATTCCGGTGCCCCGGTGGAGTCAAGCCACTGTACGAAGAACCAGGAGAGCTGTTGCCCCGAAGCCTGCTCCGCTACCTTTCGTAAATCGTCCACCGTTGCCGGCTTGCCTGCATACTGGGCAAGGAAGTCACGCATCGTCTTATCAAACGCCTGCTCGCCGATCACCCACCGCAGCATATTCAGGACGCTGCCGCCCTTGTCTGTCACCAGCGACTGGAACTCGGGCGAAAAGACATCGAGCTTTCCTACCTGTGACAGCGGGACGCTGATGTAAGCAAGTGCGCCCACCGCCATGTCCTTCGTCACTTCTTCAAAGCCCGCCTGGCCGGCCACATGCTCCACGTAGATGGCTTCCGAATAGCGAGCGAAGCCGTCGCTGATCCACCAATCGTTTCGCGTCGCAGGACTAACCATCGTCCCCCACCACTGATGCGCGATGGTGTTCGCCAACAGCCGATAGCTCACCTTCGAGCCGAAGGCGCGCGAAGCAATCGCAGCAATCTCCGGGGCCCAGGCCGACGGAACTGTATCGTTCGGGATTTCCACCACGTTGAGCTTGCCGCTGAACGCCGGACCGAAACTCGACGTGAAGAAGAAAAACTCTTTGGAGGCGGCGTCCGCATAAGCCTGGGCGAAGCCCTTGTTCTGCGCCGATGTGTACACCGTAACGTCGAGCCCGCCCTCGGAGCTCTTCGTTTGCTCGTATTTCCCGATCAGAATGGTTCCGGGAAAGCTCGCTCGTGAGTAAGCGAAGGTTCGTGTCGAAAAACCCGCCGGAATCGCCAGCTTCGCAGGTCCGGAACGCGCCCCGGCCTTTTTCGCCCCAGCCCGCGGGGCCTCCAACTCCCCGCCGATTGCTGGCATGCCGCCTGACGTCTCTTTGCCACTGCCGATGACGGTAAATTCCGTAGGAGCGCTGATGCCAATCGTTGAGGTGAATCGGTTCGTGCCGTACCCAACCATCGGAAACCATGCCCCGGCATAGAGCAGACAGGTCATGGGGTCGCCAACGTAAGCCAGCTTCAATCCCGGAACCGGGCTGTCATCAGCCGACTGCACCGTGCCTTCGTATTCGAAGATCAGCGTGCTGCTGGCGCCCTTCGATAATCCCGAAGGCAGCGAGACCCGTAACGTGGCATCCTGGCTGATGCGTTCAGCAGAGAGCGTCTGGCCCTCCGCATCCGACACACGCGTGGGTCGAAGGCCATTATGGAGCTGAAACGTCGCGATGCTGATGTCATCGAGCGCGGTGAACTTCACCTGGGCGACCGCCTTCAGTTGGTGCGTCTGCGGCATCACAATCGCCTGGATGACGTAGCTTTCAACCTGAAGGCGCTGTTTGTCAGCCGCATGAGCAACCGGTATGAGAATGGCTAAAGTTAGGGTAAGAACCAAGCGCCCCAGGGATCGCGCCGAGATTCGCATTATGGAGAGAACTCCTGCCTACAGGTCACTATAAATGATGGAAAAACTACATGGAAAGGTGCCGGGCAAGGCTTTGCGATCATCGTCGTGAACCTGGTCTCTTCAATAATGCTGCTTGAAAGGGCACGGCCTCACAGGCTGTCGAAACTCGCTTTTGAAGGGCTTTGTGTCAGGGCACGACTTTAGTCGTGCCGTTGAGCCCTTTATTTTTGTCATTCCGAGCGGGCTTTAGCCCGCGAGGAACCTGCATTTCCGACTCTTTCCGCAGCTTGTTCAGCCGTGCCGCTGCGGGCATCATAAACAAAGGGCTTTACAGGCTGCGGAAAAACTTGCTCTCGACCAGCTTTGTATCAGGGCACGACTTCAGTCGTGCCGATAAGTCGCCTGTTTTTGACTCGCCGAGCGGACTTCAGTCCGCGAGGCGTTCTCATTTTGGATTATCTCCGCAAGCTGTTTAGCCCCTGAGGGAAATCGAATTCCTTCACACGCTGCATTTATGAGCCTGCTCCCAGCGCTTTCAATACTGCGCGCGCCGCGCGTGCGCTCGCATCGCCTCCGGCCTCGGGTCCGCACAGTCTGCGTCGCACTTCACCGAATCCAGCCACCATCGCTGCTCTGTTGTCTCCATCTGGGAGCAGCCTTTGCACCTCGGCACAGGTCCTTTCAGGTGTGAAATTGTCCTGCACTAATTCAGGGACGACATCCCGCTCCGCTATCAGATTCGGCATGGCGAATCGGTCCACCTTTACTAGACGGCGGCCAAGCGTCCAGGTAAGCGGCGCCACCTGGTAGACCATCGCGAACGGCGTGCCGATCAATGCCGCTTCCAGCGTCGAGGTTCCGCTGGCAACCGCTGCTGCCCGAGCGTGCAGCAGTGTGGAACGGGCATCCTTGGTGAGCGTGATCGTCACACCGCAGTCGCGAAGGAAGGAAGCCATCCAGTTGGGGTCGAGCGTAGAAGCGACCGGAATTATGTAAACGTATTCCGGGCCTAGAAGTTGCGCTGCTTGCAACAGCTTTGGGAAGATCCGCGACACCTCGCCACGACGGCTCCCCGGCAATAGCGCGATCCATTGACGACCCGGGTCGATCCCATTTTCGCCGGCAAACTGCTCGCGCGGGGCCATCGGCAATTGCATGTCTGCTAAAGGATGCCCCACAAATTCCGCGTCGATGCCGTGTTGGCGATAAAACTTCTCCTCGAAAGGAAAGATCACTAGCATCTTGCGAACGTACTTTCGCACCAACTCAATGCGCGATTGCCGCCACGCCCACAACTGCGGGCTCACGTAGTAGATCACCGGAATTTCGCGCTTGTGCAGTTCGCGGGCCAGCCGGAAGTTGAAGTCGGGGAAGTCGATGAGCACCGCCGCATCCGGACGCCGGCGTTCAGCCTCGGCGACAACCTTGTGGAAGAGCCGAAAGATTCGCGGCAGATGCTCAACCACCTCGGCCAGCCCCACCACCGCGATTTCGTTGGCGTTCACTACCAGATCGCAGCCAGCCTCTCTCATCTGCTCGCCGCCGACGCCGTAAAACTCAAGTTTGGCCGGGGCTCCAGCCAGCGTCCGCAAAGCCTCCATCAACTTCGCACCGTAAAGTTCGCCGGAGGCCTCGCCCGCGGAGATGAGAATTCGCACGTTGCAATTATGACAGGTGAGTAATTATGAGCTTGCTGATAGGGGTTTCTTCTCGATTGCCTTGAAGGGGCGCACCTTTAGGTGCGCCGTATAAGCCCCTTATTTTTGTCATTCCCCGCGGGCTTCAGCCCGCGGGGAATCTGCTGTTTCGTTTTTTTAGCAGTCTCCGAATTACCATCTTTAGTTTTCCGGCGTGCGCGGCTCGTCGATCACGAACAGCCACGAGCCGTCCGGCTGCCGTCGCACGACCTCCGTACTCAGTCCGGATACTGCATCCTTGCCACGATGGTACGTCCAGATCGCATGAAGTACCGCCACCCCATCGCCGGACTCAAGCACGACATGAGTTCGTAGTTCCATGCGAGAGCCACCGTCGAGAATGTGTTGGTAGGCTTCACGAATCGCTTCGTGCCCAACGGCTGTACCCCTGCCGGTTACGAGCAGCGCTCCCGGCTCATACAAAGCGACCAGCGCCCCGACATCTCCACGGTTGAACGCGTCAAGAAAGTGAGCGTGTATGTCTTGCGGTTGTTGAGCGGGCATAGCTTTTCAAAACGTTTGGGCGCTAACCTCGGAACTCGCGGTTTGAGTCTGGGAACTTACTACTTACTACTGGCAACTGTTCCGTTCCGGGAATTCCGGTTACCTTCGTAATCTCCCACCGTCGATTTCGCATGACTCGACCCACTTCAGACCTGTATTCATGAAACTGGCATGTTCTGCGCCGAATCATCTGCGCGGAACACCGAGCCCAGCGTTGGCGTCGGGCAGACTGCTCAGTGTCGTCTGCGGTGCCACTAAGTTCTTTGACTATAATATTTTTCCCATAACTCAAACGCGCTCAATATTTTGCAGGGACTTTCGCCTTTCGCCCCTTATGTTTTCAATATTTTACAAGCTATGGGGGAGGGGGGAGGGTACCTCCAACCACTTTATGTGATAAGCGGTTAGTCGTCGGCCGAAGCGCCGACTTCCGGTCTCATGATCGCGCCAGTCACAAGCTCGGAGAGCGTTTCCTGCTCCTTGTACTGGAGCTGATACAGCTTCCAGTAGATGCCGCGGTTGGCCAGCAGTTGCTGATGCGTTCCAATCTCGCGCACCTTGCCCTTGTGCATCACGATGATCTTGTTGGCGCGCTGCACCGTGCTCAAGCGGTGCGCGATCATGATTGACGTGCGGCCTTCTACCATGCGGGTCAGCGCATCGCGCACACGAAACTCGGTTTCCGTATCTACGCTCGAAGTGGCTTCGTCGAGGATCAGGATCTTCGGATTGTGTGCCAGCGCGCGGGCAAACGAAATCAACTGCTTTTGTCCCGTCGACAGCGTGCTGCCGCGCTCCTTCACCTCTTCGCCGAACCCTCCCGGAAGCGAGCGGATGAAGTCGGCCACGTTCACCTGCTCTGCGGCATCCTCGATCGAAGAATCGGCAATCCAGCGAGATCCCAGCCGAATGTTGTCGGCCACCGTTCCCGAGAACAGGAACGGGTCCTGCAAGACCACGCCGTATCGTCTCCGCAACAAGGCTAAATCCATGTCGCGGATGTCTACGCCGTCGATGCGAATCGCGCCTTTTTGCACGTCGTAGAACCGCAGCAGCAGGGAAATGATTGTGGTCTTGCCTGCGCCTGTGTGTCCTACGAACGCAACCGTGTCGCCCGGATCAATGGTGAACGACACGTCACGCAGCACCCAGTCATAGCCATCGTCCGCCGCACCGCTAGCGGAAGCGAGCTTTTCTCCCTTGCGCGCCGCCTCTTCGGCGGCCTGCGCCAATGTGCGGTAAGCAAACCACACGTGGTCGAACTCAATGCGGCCCGGGCCATCGGGAACCTGCGGCGACTGCGGCGAGACTATCTCTGCTTTGGTGTCAAGCAGCTTAAAGATTCGTTCGCTTGACGCCATCGCCGACTGCAGGATGTTGTACTTCTCGCTCAGGTCCTGAATCGGACGAAAGAACCGCTGTGCGTACTGCATGAACGCCACCAGCACGCCGAGCGTAACAGCGTTGCGAATGACCTGGTTGCCGCCGAACCAGATGACCCCTGCAATCGCCGTGGCCGACAGCACTTCGACCACTGGATAATAGATGGCGTGCGCCAGGATGGCGTCCTTGTACGCATCCATGTGGGTGCGGTTGATCTTCTCGAACTGCTCGTACGACTTCTTCTCACGATTGAAGAGTTGGAGGACGACAATGCCTGTGACGTGCTCCTGCAGATATGCATTGATTCTGGCGATAGCGGTGCGAATACGCCGGTAACTCTCGCGCACCGCTTTGCGGAAGAGGCTGGTCGCGAAGAAGATGATTGGCAGCACGGCGAAAGTGATCAGCGCCAGCCGCCAGCTCATGTTCAGCATGATGGCGATGATTCCGATGAGTACGAAGATGTCTTCGAAGATTGAGACCACGCCGGCAGTGAACATTTCGTTCAGCGCGTCCACGTCGCTGGTGACACGCGTAACCAGTCGGCCCACGGGGTTGCGGTCGTAAAACGCAATATGCAGCCGCTGCAGGTGGCGGAAGATTTGCGCCCGCAGGTCGAACATGACCTTCTGTCCGGCCCACTGCATGATGTACGTTTGGGTGAACTCGAACAGAAAGCTGACCAGCAGCAGCCCGAGGTACATCGCGGCGATCTGTGCGATTCCCACCAGCGGCTGATTGCTCAGGAATCGATCGAGCAGGGAATGAGATTCCGTCCGGTTCGCCAGATATTTGTCGATGGCAACTTTTGTCAGGTACGGCCCGAGGACGTCCGCGCCGGCCTTCAGGATGATCGCTGTTAGCGCAACGACTACCTGCAACCGGTAGGGACGCAGATACGTCAGCAGGCGCTTCATCAGCCTGCTGTCGTACGCTTTGCCTAGGACTTCCTCTTCGTGGATGGCGGCCATGCCTACTGAACGATTCTAACGAAATCGCACGTGACTCTGATCCTCGCGGTGACTCCTATTAGACGCGGCGACAGCGCGGCAGGATGAAAAACGTCAAGCGCGGCGGAAGTACGGCTAGGGTAAATTCCGCAGCACCAAGGCGGAGTTCTTCGATCCAAAAGCGATACAGTTGCACACTGCGTGCTCGATGGCGGCTTTGCGGCCGGCTTCGGGTACATAGTCGAGGTCGCAATCCGGGTCGGGCTTTTCAAGGTTGATGGTCGGTGGAATCTGCTGATGAGTCATCGCCACCAGTGTCGCGGCAATGCCTGCTGCGCCTGACGCTCCCTGCGGATGTCCAATCTGCGACTTCAGGCTCGACATGGGAGTGGTGTGCGCCACATCTCCGAGCGCGAGCTTCAGCGCCTTCGTCTCGATGCGGTCGTTGAGTTGCGTCGACGTGCCGTGCAGATTCACATAATCCACGTCGGATGCGGCGATTCCTGCGTCCTCCATCGCCATCTGAATGGCACGCGCTGGCTCTTCGCCGCACTCCTGCAGCCGCACGCGGTGAAAGGCCTCGCAGGTTGAACCATAGCCAGCAACTTCGGCGAGTATGCGTGCGCCACGAGCACGGGCGTGCTCGTACTCTTCCAGGACGAACATCCACGCTCCTTCCGCCAGCACGAACCCGTCACGGTCTGCGGAAAACGGGCGCGAAGCGCGTTCTGGCGCGTGGTTCCACGAACTCGTCATGATTCGCATCAGGGCGAACCCTTTCATGATGCCGGGTGCGATCGGAGTGTCCACACCGCCCATCAGCAACACCGGGATGAAGCCAAACTGGATCTGCCGGAGGGCATAACCAAAAGCATCCGTCGACGAGGTACAGCCCGTCGTGACGACATGGCTCATTCCGCGTAGCCCGAAGCGCATGCTGACTTCGCTCGACATCGTGCCCATGGTTCCGCTGGGAATCGAGAAGATGCTCGCCTGCTTCGCCTTGCCGTTGAAATACAGGCGATAGTTTTCCTCGGAGAAGTCCTGCGCGCCTCCGCCCGAGCCAAGCACCACGCCAATCTCACGTTGTTGCCGCAGCGAGAGTTTGCCTGTCTCAATCCCCGCCTGCTGCAATGCCTCGGCGGAGGCCGCGAGAGCCAACGGCACGGAGCGCGAGAGATGTTTGCGCTCGTGGGCATCGACCCAGGCCAATTCGTCAAATCCGGCAACCTCGCCGGCGATTTGGATTGGCAAATCGCCAGCATCGAAGCGCGTGATGCGCCGCACACCGCTGGTGCCAGCCAGCGCGGCGAGGCAAAATGCCTCGTTGCCAATGCCGTTAGGGCTTACAACACCCACGCCTGTGATGACGACCCGTCGCTTCACGCAGCCCAACTTTCACTTACGAAGAAATTCGTCATGTTCATACCGGTTCTCATTCGATGAAGCGTAGCCGTCCACCAGCCTAGGTGATAATAGATGAGACTCGCCACGCAGCGATACGTCTCCCGCGCAAGAAGCTTGTCACGAAAATGTCTCTGGGGATTTACATCTCGGTGCCGTTTTGCCGAACCAAGTGCAGCTTCTGCAACTTTGCCTCCGGGGTGTTCTCTCGCGCAG
>Ga0209656_10001756_pt1 | contig 14183 bp, 13 predicted proteins | sample BogFormECP12_OM2_FD_188239 | JGI IMG/M metagenome (GOLD analysis project Ga0209656, IMG submission 188239) | Bog forest soil microbial communities from Calvert Island, British Columbia, Canada - ECP12_OM2 (SPAdes) (version 2) | ecosystem: Environmental > Aquatic > Freshwater > Wetlands > Bog ... | reverse complement strand
GGACGACGTCGCACTGCCGGGCATGCTGCATCTAGCGATCCTGCGCTCGCCATATGCGCACGCCCGCATTGTCGGCATCGATGTCACTGCAGCCCTTGCCCATCCGAAAGTCAAAGCGGTGGTGACAGGTGCCGACCTGGCCGAGAAGGGTCTGGCCTGGATGCCGACGCTGTCCAACGACGTGCAGGCGGTGCTCGCCACCGACAAGGTCCGCTTCCAGGGTCAGGAGGTGGCGTTCGTCGTAGCCGACGACCGGTATTCGGCCCGTGACGCACTGGAGTTGATCGATGTCGAGTACGACCCGCTCGACCCCGTGGTCGACGTCCGCACCGCGCTCGACCCGTCGGCGGCGGTGATCCGCACCGATCTCGAGGGCAAGACCGACAACCACTGCTTCGACTGGGAAACCGGTGACGCGGCGGCGACCGAAGCGGTGTTCGCGAAGGCCGACGTGGTCGTCAAGCAGGAAATCGTCTACCCCCGGGTGCACCCCGCACCGATGGAGACGTGCGGCGCGGTGGCTGATCTGGACCCGGTGACCGGAAAGCTGACGTTGTGGTCCACCAGCCAGGCGCCGCACGCGCACCGCACGTTGTATGCGTTGGTCGCCGGTTTGCCCGAACACAAGATCCAAGTGATCTCACCGGATATCGGCGGCGGCTTCGGCAACAAGGTCCCGATCTATCCGGGCTACGTGTGTGCGATCGTCGGGTCGCTGGTGCTGGGCAAGCCGGTCAAATGGATGGAGGACCGCAGCGAGAACCTGACCTCGACGGGGTTCGCGCGCGACTACATCATGGTCGGCGAGATCGCCGCCACCAAAGAGGGCAAGATCCTCGCGATCCGGACCAATGTGCTCGCCGACCACGGCGCATTCAACGGCACAGCAGCACCGATGAAATACCCCGCCGGCTTCTTCGGCGTGTTCACCGGCAGCTACGACATCGAGGCCGCCTACTGCCACATGACCGCGGTGTACACCAACAAGGCACCCGGTGGGGTGGCGTACGCGTGCTCGTTCCGGATCACCGAGGCTGTCTACTTCGTCGAGCGGCTGGTGGACTGTCTGGCCTTCGACCTCAAGATGGACCCGGCCGAGCTACGGCTGCGAAACCTGCTGCGGCCCGATCAATTCCCGTACAAGAGCAAGACCGGCTGGGTCTATGACTCGGGTGACTACGAGACCACCATGCGCAAAGCCATGGACATGATCGGCTACGACGCGCTGCGCGCCGAGCAGAAGGAGCGGCGGGCGCGCGGCGAGCTGATGGGCATCGGGATGTCCTTCTTCACCGAGGCCGTCGGTGCCGGTCCGCGCAAGGACATGGACATCCTCGGCCTGGGCATGGCCGACGGGTGCGAATTGCGCGTGCACCCGACGGGGAAAGCCGTTGTGCGGCTTTCGGTTCAGACCCAAGGCCAGGGCCACGAGACGACGTTCGCCCAGATTGTCGCCGAGGAACTGGGCATCCCGCCCGACGACATCGACGTCGTGCACGGCGACACCGACCAGACGCCGTTCGGGCTGGGCACCTACGGCAGCCGGTCCACGCCAGTATCGGGCGCGGCCGCGGCTCTGGTGGCGCGCAAGGTCCGCGACAAGGCCAAGATCATCGCATCGGGAATGCTGGAGGTGTCGGTAGCCGACTTGGATTGGGAGAAGGGCAAATTCCACGTCAAAGGTGATCCGTCGGCTGCGGTGACAATCCAGGACATCGCGATGCGCGCGCACGGGGCCGGCGACCTGCCCGAGGGCATCGAGGGCGGCCTGGACGCGCAGATCTGCTACAACCCGGAGAACCTGACCTACCCATACGGCGCGTACTTCTGTGTGGTGGACGTCGATCCGGGCACCGCGGTGGTCAAAGTGCGGCGCTTCCTGGCCGTCGATGACTGCGGTACCCGCATCAACCCGATGATCATCGAAGGGCAGGTGCACGGCGGCATCGTCGACGGCATCGGGATGGCGTTGATGCAGATGATCGCCTTCGACGAAGAGGGCAACTGCCTGGGCGGGTCGCTGATGGACTACCTGATCCCGACCGCGCTCGAGGTGCCGCACCTGGAGACCGGGCACACCGTGACGCCGTCGCCGCACCACCCGATCGGGGCAAAGGGCATCGGCGAATCGGCCACCGTCGGATCGCCGCCCGCGGTGGTAAACGCGGTGGTGGATGCGTTGGCGCCGTTCGGGGTTCGCCACGCCGATATGCCGCTGACACCGTCCCGGGTCTGGGAGGCCATGCAGGGCCGCGCCAGACCGCCGATCTAGAGGGCTATATGACGATCAGCGAGCGAGCTCAGCAACTGTTGGCGGCACGGACACCGTTTGTGCACGCGACGGTGGTGCGGGCCCAGCCGCCAACTTCCGCTTACCCGGGAGACGAAGCAATCCTGTTGGCGGACGGCACGATCGAGGGCTTCGTCGGCGGCCAGTGCGCACAAAACTCGGTCCGTAAGGCGGCGCTGGGTGTGCTGCAGGCGGGCGAAAGTGTGTTGCTGCGAGTGCTTCCCGACGGCGACGTGCACTTTCCCGAGGCACCCGGCGCCTGCGTTGTCGTCAACCCGTGCCTGTCCGGCGGATCGCTGGAAATCTTCCTGGCGCCGCAGCTGCCCGCTCCCCTGATCCGGATCTATGGAGCCACGCCGATCGCAGACGCGCTAATGCAGCTGTGCGGCGTGCTGGGTTATGACGCGCGGCGCGACACCGATCTAGCCGACACCTCCGCGGTGGTGATCGCCAGCCATGGCGGCCCGGAAGCCGAACTCATTCGCACGGCCTTGGATAACGGCGTTGGGTATGTCGGTCTGGTGGCCAGCAAGGTTCGCGGCGCCTCGATCCTGAACGAACTCGAACTCTCCGACGTCGAGCGAGCCCGCATACATACCCCGGTCGGATTGCCGATCGGCGCCAAGACACCGGCGGAGATCGCGGTATCCATCGCCGCTGAACTCATTGCCGCCGTCCGCGACGGCAGCCTGATTCGTCCCGCTACACCGGTGAACGGCGGCGCGCGCGAGGCGGTCGACCCAGTGTGCGGCATGACGGTGCCGATCGGACCCGCCACCGAGCACTTGGAATTGCGCGGCGCCGACTACTGGTTCTGCTGCCCAGGATGCCGCACGGCATTTGCCGCCGGGAAAGCCGGCGTATGACAGCGCAGCGGATCACCGGCGTCGTGCTGGCCGCCGGCAGCTCGCGCAGGCTAGGGACGCCTAAACAGGTTCTGCCATACCGGGAGACGACCGTACTGGGGGCCACCCTCGACGTTGCCCGCGCCGCAGGATTCGACCAGATCATCGTCGTGTTGGGTGGTGCTGCCCAAGCGGTGCGCGACGTGGTGCCGCTGGACGGCGCCGACGTGGTAGCCGTCGACGACTTTGGCACCGGCTGTTCGGCGTCGTTGCGTGTCGCGCTGCATCGGGTAGACCCGCGGGCTGCCGGCATTGTGCTGATGCTCGGCGATCAGCCATGTGTAGCTCCCGAAACGGTGCAGCGGATAGTCGCCGCCGCGCCGGGCGCCGACGTCATGGTGTGCCGTTACGCCGACGGCATCGGGCATCCGTTCTGGTTCAGCCGCGATGTATTCGGCGAACTTTCGCAACTGCACGGCGACAAGGGAGTCTGGAAGCTAGTCCAGTCGGGCCCGCACCCGGTACACGAGATCGCTGTAGCGGGCCCGGTGCCACTCGACGTCGACACCTGGGACGACTACCAGCGATTGCTGGAATCGATGCCATCATGATTTTCGCGGACCCCGACGACGTGATCCGCCGGTTCGACGCCCAGGACTACCTACTCGACACTGGAACCGCGTCCGCAATCTATCTGGCAGTCACGCTCGGCAAACCGCTCCTGCTGGAAGGAGAGCCCGGCGTCGGCAAGACGACGGCCGCGAAAACCCTTGCGGCAGTGCTCGATACCACACTACTTAGGCTGCAATGCTACGAGGGCCTGACCGCCAACGAAGCGCTTTACGACTGGAACTACCAGCGCCAGCTGCTGGCTATCCGGCTGGCCGAGGCGCGCGACACCGGTATCGAAGAAGCGGATCTCTACACCGAGACCTACCTGGTGGATCGGCCCATCCTGCAGTGTGTGCGGCATCGGGGTCCGACACCGCCGGTGCTGCTGATCGACGAGATCGACCGGGCAGACGACGAATTCGAAGCGCTGCTGCTGGAGTTCCTCGGTGAGGCCGCGGTCACCGTCCCGGAGTTGGGCACCTTCGTCGCCGAGCGCGCGCCGATCGCGGTGCTCACTTCCAACCGTAGCCGCGACCTACACGACGCACTGCGGCGGCGCTGCCTTTACCACTGGATCGATTACCCGGAGCCGTCCCGGGCGGCCGCGATTGTCCGCCGGACGGTGCCCGGGGCGACGACACCGCTGATCGAGCATGCCACCCAATTTGTGAGCAGCGCACGTGATCTTGACCTGGACAAGCCGCCCGGCGTGGCCGAGACCATCGACTGGGTAGCGGCTCTGGTGTCGCTGCGCGTCGCAGATATTGCCCCGGCCGATTCGGTCGATTCGGCGCTGGCGAGCCTTGGGGCACTCGCCAAGACGCCCGACGATCGCACCCTGATCCGCGACGCGTTCATCGAATACAGCCGCACATGAGAGGAACCACGGGATGAAGATCGCCAACCAGTTCACTGTCAGCGCGCCGATCGAGCGGGCCTGGGACGTGCTGTGCGACCTGGAGCAGGTGATTCCGCTGATGCCTGGTGCGGCGCTGATCGGCCATGAAGGCGACGAATACCTCGGCAAAGTCAAAATCAAGGTCGGGCCCGTCACCAGTGAATTCAGCGGCAAGGTGCGTTTCGTCGAGCAAGACCGCGACCAGCACCGCGCAGTCATCGACGGCAAGGGCAAGGAGGCGCGCGGGACCGGCAACGCGGCCGCCACGGTGACCGCCCAGCTGCACGAGGACGCGGGTCGCACGAATGTCAGCGTCGACACCGACCTGAAGATCGTCGGCAAGCTTGCTCAGTTCGGCAGCGCAATGCTGCAACAGGTGTCGGAGAAGCTGCTGGGCCAGTTCGTGGAATCCCTGGAAGCCAAACTGACCGCCGAGAATGCCGGCAGCACACAGGGTTCGACCGACGGGGCCGAGGGAGCCAGCGCCGAGGAGTCGATCCCGGCCTGGCCGGCAAATCCGGTCCCGGGCACCCGCCAAGACGCCGCTCCCGAGCCGGAGCCCATCGATCTGCTGCAGCTCGCAGGTAGCGGCCAGCTCATGAAGTACGGCTCGGCGGCGGTGGCGCTGCTCGCCGGGCTGGTGCTGATCTGGGTGCTGCGTCGGAGAGGTTAGCCGCTCGTGAGCACCCCGTTGCTGTTGCGTGGCGTCGATCTGGCGGCGTTCGCGGCGGCGTTGGCAGCGCGCCTGCGGAACGCGGGAGTCTCGGTGTCCGCCAGCGGCCAAGGCGGTTTCGTGCAGGCGCTCCAGCACTTGGCACCGCAAACCACGGTGGCGCTGTACTGGGCCGCCAGGCTCACCCTCGTCAACCGGATGGAAGACCTCGGTGCCTTCGACGCGGTGCTACGAGAGGTCTTCGGGAGTGTTCAACCCGGCGACACACGAAGCCCGGAGTCAGTCCTGCCAATCGCCGGGCCCAAGACACCCGCAGCGCCCGCCGCGGGGATCGTGCAGCCCGCGGCCAGCCAATCTGCCGATGCGCGCGTCGCAAAACTGCCGTGGGTCACCCGGACCGCGCCCGACCGGGACGGCGGAGCGGATGGAGGCATCCTCCTGCCAGACCTGCTGCCCAGCCGCATCGCCGCATTGGCCGACGAACCGTTCGACCAGTTCGACCCCGAAGATCTGCGCCTGATCGGTTCGTGGCTGGAGGCGTCGGTTCAGGCTTGGCCCCGGCGCCGCAGCCTGCGACTCGAATCCAGCCCGCACGGCAAGAGGATCGACCTGCGGGCGACGATGAACGCGTCACGCAGGACCGGCTGGGAAACGGTAACGCTGGCGCGAACGCGGCCGCGGCGCCGGCCCCGGCGGGTCGTCCTGGTCTGCGACGTCAGCCGCTCCATGCAGCCATACGCCGCGATCTATCTGCATTTGATGCGGGCGACGGTGCTGCGCCGGGCCGGTGTTCGCCCCGAGGTGTTCGCGTTCTCGACGTCGCTGACCCGGCTCACCCCGGTGCTATCCCACCGCTCGGCCGAGGTGGCGCTGGAACGGGCCAACGAGAAGGTCACCGACCGGTACGGCGGCACGTTCATCGGCCGCAGCATCGCTGCCCTGCTGGCCCCGCCGCACGGCAGCGTGTTGCGCGGCGCGGTGGTGATCATCGCGTCAGACGGCTGGGACAGCGATCCGCCCCACGTGCTCGAGCATGCGCTGGCCAGGGTGCGGCGGCGCGCCGAGTTGCTGGTCTGGCTCAACCCGCGCGCCGCGCACGATGAATTCCAGCCACTTGCCGGTTCGATGGCGGCGGCCCTGCCTTATTGCGATCTGTTCCTGCCGGCGCACTCGCTGACCGGCCTGCGCCAGCTGTTTGTGGCCCTGGCTAGTCGCGCATCGCGGCGATGAGCTGTTCGGCGGTGAGGGGCATCGAGCGCACCCGGACGCCGAGCGCGTCGTAAACCGCGTTGGCGATCGCGGCGGCCGTCGGGCCTTGTGCGCACTCGCCGACTCCCAGCGGTGGATTGCCTTGTCCGGCAACGAATTCGACCTCGATTGCGGGCACCTCGGAGAACCGCAGGATCGGGTAGGTCTCCCAGGTGTCGCTCGTGACATTCAATCGATCGAAGCGCACCCGCTCCTTGAGCGCCCAACTGGTGGCCTGGATGGCACCGCCCTCGATCTGATTGACCGCACCATTGGGATTGATGACCAGACCGGCGTCCACAGCGACGACGAGCCGTCGCACCTGGACCTCGTTGATCGCCTCGACCTCGGCGACGACAGCGCAGTAGGCGGATGAGTTCTTGTATCGCGCATAGCCGATCCCGTGTCCAACCGCTTCCCGTGACGTCCATTCCGCCCAAGCGGCCCCCGACGCCGCGGTCTGCAGGACTGCCTGCGCGCGCGGGTCCGACAAATGGGCCAAACGGAATTCGAGGGGATCGCGGTCCGCGGCCGAGGCGAGTTCGTCCATGAACGACTCAGCTGCAAAGACATTGAGAAAGGCGCCCAGCGAACGCAGCGCCGAGGTCCGCAGCGGCATCTCAGTCAACAGGTGGTTGGTGACCAAGTAGGCGGGAAAGTCATAGGACGGCAGGGCATTTCGCCCGGCACCACCACCTCGTTCGAGCGGCGGCTCGCCGCCTGAACGGATCGGCTCGCCACCGGAGCGGTGGCTTGCCGCCAACAACGCATTCGTCGGTGTTGTCCCGGGGCGGCCCATATAGCTGCCGCTCCATATCTCATGGCGCCAGGACAGCACGCTGCCGTCTTCAGTGGAGTCGGCGGCTATCTCGACCACCGCCGCGGGGCCGAACGGCGCCCATGCCAATTCGTCAGCGCGTGACCAGACCACCTGTACAGGGCGTCCGGGCACGGCTTGCGCCAGCAGCGCGGCATCCATGGCGGCATCGTCGGCGCCGTTGTGCCCATAGCATCCCGCTCCCTCGACGTGGCGCACCAATACCCGATCGTGCGCGACGTCAAGTGCTGCGGCCAATTCACGCCGCAGCACATGGACGCCTTGGCTGTGAGACCACACTTCGAGGCGGCCGTCCCCGTGCGCCAGCGCGGCCGCGGCCGACGGACCGATCGAGGCATGCGCCAAATAGGGCCGGTGGTATCGCGCCGAGTGCGACCGCGTCGCCTGGGTAGGCGTCGACTTTTCTTTGGAGGCGAGTACCGAGGTGTCGGCTTCGGCCGACACAAGAAATCCGGGAAGGTCGTTCTCGTCCGGCAGGGTCGGCCGCTCGTCCCAGCTGGCGTCGCCGCGTAGCCGCTCAGCGGCGCGTAGCGCGACTTCTTCGCGCTCGGCCACTACTCCGAGGAAATCGCCGTCACGCACGACAGTGATCACACCTGGCAGCGCTTGGGTCGGTCCGGTATCGAAGTCGCGCAGCCTCGCGCCGCGCGAGGGCGGGCGAACGATCCGCCCGTACACCTGCCCATCCAGGACGAAGTCGTGCAGGTAGCGCGGTCGCCCGGTCAGTTTGTCGGGTAGGTCCAGCCGGGCAACGTTGGTACCGACGACCTGGTAGTCCGACTCTGCCTTGGATGGCGCGTCGCCGGTGGCCGGCCGATTCAGCAGCGAGTCATCGGCCAATTCCCAATAGCTCGTGGCTGAATCGTCCGGACCGTTTATCTGACCGTCCGCAACTTCCAACTCGTCGGTCGTCGCGGCGAGCTTGGCTGCGGCGACGGCAAGATAGAGCGCCCGTGCTTCGGCGCACACCTGTCGCAGCGCCGCGCCTGAGTTCTGAATCGACAAGCTGCCGGCGGTGAAGCCTTCGTCAGGGCTAAGGTCGGTCGCCGCGGCAATCATCTGCACGCGCGTGACGTTCACATCAAGTTCCTCTGCGACGATCTGCGCCAGTGCCGTCAACACGCCCTGGCCCAGCTCGACCTTGCCCGAGCGGACCTCGACGATGCCGTCTGACCTGATCCGAATCCAGTGGCCCAGGACCGGATTGGCAGCCAGCGACAGCGGCAAGTCAGCGCTGGCCATCGGCTGACCTCGCCAACTCTGCCGCAGCGCTTAGCACTGCTCGAACCACACGGTTATGCGAACCGCAACGACATAGGTTGGGATCCAGGGCGGTGCGGACCTCGGCTTCCGTCGGCTCAGGGTTGTCAGCCAACAGTGCCGCGGCCGCCACCACGATGCCCGACATGCAATACCCGCATTGGGCTGCTTGGCCGGCGATGAGAGCGCGCGCCACGGGGTGGGGCTCTCCGTCGGTGCCCAATCCCTCAACGGTGCGAATCGACTTGTCGGCTACCGACCACAACGGAGCATCGCAGGAGTAGATGGGACGGCCGTCGGCAAGCACGAAACACGCTCCGCACAAACCCAACCCACAGCCGAAGCGCGTCGCCTTCAAATCCAGGTCGTTTCGCAATACGTACAGCAGCGGGGTGTCGTCCGCGGCGCGAACCTCGCGCCGGTGCCCGTTCACGGTTAGCCATCGAGCGATCGAGTTCTCGCCTTCTCCCATGACTCCAGCGTCCTCCGGTCGCGGCATCACCGTTTAGGTGATGCACCCGATAGATCCTCGAGGCTGATCACCACTCTCACAAACCCGAACGCCTTGGACGGGTCGTGGGCCGGGCGGAGCTCGAGCAGCTGCGTCATCAACTCGGAATGCATCCGCTGCCAAGCGGATCGCATGTCAGCAATCTAGGCCAAGCGGAACCGCAGACGCGGAAATATTTACGGTTCTTGACCGCATTAACTCCTGGGAATCAGCTGTAAACCCGTAGTCGCAGGTATCGCGCCGGTCGCCCACATCGACCCGGCCGTCCGGCGCCTACGCTTTGGGGATGGGAACCAAGGCCGCGAAACAAGTCGACTTCGAACGCCTGGCCGCCGCATTGGGCGAGTACCGATTTGCTTACCTCGTCACCGTCGATGACGACTACCGTGTGCACACCGTGACCGTCGAACCCGAGCTACACGATGGCGTGCTGGACGTCGGGCTGATCGGTGGCCGAACCCGAAAAAACGTCGAAAGCCGCAGCGCGGTAACGCTGTTGTGGCCACCGAGCGAGCCGGCAGGCTATTCGCTCATCGTTGATGGCCGCGCCGAAGTGGCCGAAGCGGCCGACGCCGATGACGACACCGCTGCGCTGCGGGTGGTGCCGACACGCGCACTGCTGCACCGCAATGCCGACCCGAACACACCCGGGTCCGCGAAGGGCTGCCTGCACGACTGCGTGGTGTTCTCGAAGCGTTAAGCGAAGTTCGGGCCGCTTCACAGCCGTGAAATACCATTTCACGACCTCGCCGCGGCCCTGGACGCGGTGATAGGCCGAGTTGATGCCGGCGTAACCGCCGTTACGAGCGCCGAAACAAGCCCGCGCCACCATGGAATCCGATCGCCGCGGGGCGTGAGCGGGTGAGACGTAGGACACTCGCCGTCATCCGTGCGGATGCTGGCCAGCCGCGCTGCGGCCGAATTCCGATATGGTGAGTTGAATTCGGACTCTCAATTCAGAGCGGTGGCTGTCGATGCATTACAACCCTCCGCCGAACTGGCCTAAGCCCCCTGAGGGTTGGGTGCCGCCACCTGGCTGGTCGCCGGATCCAGCATGGCCGCCGCCTCCGACAGGCTGGCGACTCTGGGTCGAAGAAGATGCCCCGGACGCCCAGGGAGCGAAGGCTGCGCTGAGCCGACTCGAACGCACCGGCGACGACGTGGAGTACTTCGGCGATGACCGCGCGTGGTCCGAGGACTCCGGACGATCGCCGGCAGTTGACCAGCTGGATGCCTCAGCGACCGCGTCGCCTCCGCGGCCGACCGAGCTTGCGCCCGAGGATCTTTCGGTGCACCATCTCGGGCATCACGCCAGCATCCGGTGGGACGAGCAGAAGTACCTTATCGGCACGGTCGTCTCTGTAGCCGCGGATTCGACGGCGATCAACGTGACAATCGCCGGAGTCGAAACGCCAGTCTCCTTTCCGCGCGACCAGGCGCCCGACGGCCCCGCCAAACCCCTTCTGCACGTGTGGATTTGAGCTCCTGTCGGGAGTCGCACGAGACTAGGTGTTGCGGAACGGCTAGGTTTAGCCGGATAGTCAAATATTTCGTCGGCCCTCGTAGCTCAGGGGATAGAGCACGGCTCTCCTAAAGCCGGTGTCGCAGGTTCGAATCCTGCCGGGGGCACAGTGTGATGTCTCAAGACATCGGAATAGTTCCGAACCTGCGTTAGGTTCGGAACTTTTTCCGTTTGGGGCCTTTTGGTGCGCCGGTGGGTTGGTAGTACTTGCTGGGGTTGAGTGTTAGCTCGCGGAGGAGCTCGCCGGTGGTGGCGCGGATGACGCGGATGTGGAGGTCTTGGATCAGGACGAGCACGCGGGTGCCGGTGTAGGTTCGGCCGACGCCGATGTAGTGCAGGCGTCCGGCGACGCGCAGGGTGATTACGCCGGCTTGGTCGATGCGGTCGCGGCGGACCCGGTTGTGGGTGTCGGTGCGGTTTGGTGGGTCGGCTTTGGGGCGGACGGTGTCGGCGGTTGCCAGGGTTGGCCTGATGGGGCGGTGAGCGGTGTGGGCGAGACAGGGGCGGGCCGATACAGGTCCGGCGACTAGCGCAGCGAACCAGGCCGGGTACGTACGTGGCCCCGATGACGGTGTAGATCAGCCTCAGAAGTTCACGCCCTCGCGGAGTGCGGTAATGATGCGGCTTACTTCTGCGCGTTGGTCGATCGGAATGGGACCAGCTGGAATGCTAACTGCGCCATCACTGAAGATGACCTTGATGGGTTCGGCCGGATAAAACACAGTCGGTTTGCCTTCGGCCGCGTAGAAGGGCCCGTATCGAATCCCGATGATGTCAGCAAGCGGCCGGACCCATACGGACGAGCTTGACGGGGTGAGCTCGTTCTGGCGCTCCTCACGTTCGTCATAGTCAGCCTTCTTGTACTTGATTAAGACACGGCCGACAGAGCGCTCGGTGACAACCCAGATTGTCCACGCAGTTGTAGATGCCGTGGTGTCCATCGACGACCAGGCCGCTGCCCTGACCGATGTGTCGATGATGGAATTCAATGCGACGACCACCGCCTTCGGCGCCGATGTGCCCGGGAAAGACGCAAGCCCTTGGATTTCGCGCCAACGCGTTTCGTCAAATTCCATGACGAGAAGCCTGCCAGATCCCTCCGATAAAACTGACGTACCTGCTGTACATGGATTGGCCCCGAGGAGAGGCAGGGGCGGCCCGATCAACTGATAGGACGTGGGCTACGTCGATCCGGTTCCCGGCTGCCCTGTGACGCCGCGTGGCCCGGGTAGTCGCTGATCGGCGGCGCGAGCATGCTGAGAAGTACGTGTGCCCGCCCTGAGAAAATCCCCAAAATAGGGAATTCTCCCAATGCGCGGAGCCCGTCTGCCAGCGCAAACTTAGGCACCCCTGGTGTCCCACCTTCGAGAGATTGGAACCTTCCATGGACAGCAACAGATCACGCGTCGCTGAGCCGTGAACTCTCCGTGCGTTCTCGCTGCCAATCGTGCCATTTGCCGGCAATGGCGGTCAGTCCGCGCCCGTGCTGGTCAAGGACGGTTTTCGCTGCTCAGCATGGCTTGCTCGGCTAGCCTCCCGGGCACATTCGAATCCTGCCGGGAGCACACGCTCCTCGGATTCGATTTAGCGGGAAGGCATCTGACGTCATTTGCTCGCGTCTAGATCGCGTCTGCGCCACGCTCGCCGGTTCGCACCCGCACCACAGTCTCGACTGTCGCTACCCAGACCTTGCCGTCGCCGATCTTGCCGGTGCGGGCGGCGTTGACGATGGCGTCGACCAAGTGGTCCGCGGATTCATCGTTGACCAGGACTTCGACCTTCATCCGGGGAATGAAGTCGACCTGGTATTCGGCGCCGCGGTAGACCTCGGTGTGGCCCTTTTGCCGACCGTAGCCTTGCACCTCGCTGACGGTCATGCCATGCACTCCCGCCGCTTGGACGGCGGCCTTGATGTCTTCGATCGCGTAGGGCTTCACGACAGCAGTGACGAGCTTCATTGCGGTGTCAGCTCTTCTGACCGACGCGGCCGGCGACGAGGGTTTCGTCGGGGTAGGCCTCTTCCGAGTGGATCGCGAGGTCGCCGGACTCCAAGACATCGTCGGGTGCGCGCAGCTTCATGAAGAGGCCGAGGAATCGGAGAATCGCGAACGTGATCAAGGCGTCCCAGGCGATGATGGTGAGCGCCGCGCCGAGCTGGATCAGGATCTGGAAGGGGTGATGGCCCCACAACCATCCCGCGGAGGTGACGTCCGCGACATCCTTGCCGTTGCCTCGATAGAGGACAATGTGCGGATCGGCCAGCACGCCGACCAGTAGACCACCAGCCAGGCCCGCCACACCGTGGGTGTGCACGACGCCGAGCGCATCGTCGACCTTCTGGAAAAGCCGGGTGCGACCAAGCCAGTTCCAGGACATCCACACCAGCGAGGACGCCACCACGCCGATGATCAAGGCGCCGAAGCTGTTAACGAAGCCGGCCGCGGGGGTGATCGCGACCAACCCCGCGATCATGCCGTTGATTGCACCCAGGAAGGTGGGCTTGCGGTCGCGACTGGCGAACATGTCCCAGATCACCCAGGTCAACAGCGCCACCGCGGTGGTCAGGTTGGTGTTGAGCACTGCCAGCGAGGCATTGGTGCCGGCGAAGTAGGGGTCACCGCCGTTGAACCCGTTCCAGCCCAGCCACAGAATGCCGGCTCCTATCGCGGCCAACGGCAGGTTGTTGGGCACCGCGTGTTGACGGTCGCGGGCCAGCCGCGGTCCGATCACCGCGGCGGCAACAAAGCCACTGGTACCAGCGGCCAGGTGGATGACATATCCACCGGAGAAGTCCAGCGCCCCCGTGGTCCACGCTTTGATGGCGCCGGCGTGTGCCTGTGCCCAAAAGCCCCCACCCCACACCAGGAACGCATTGACGGCGTAGGCAAAGGTCGACCACAGCGGAACGAAAAGCAGCCACACCTTGAAGTTCATCCGGCCGACCACGCTGCCCAAGAACAGCAGCGGGGTAATCGCGGCGAACACGAACTGGAAGTAGGCCAGCGTGGTCTCGGAGAACCGGAACTTCGGCATGCCCGCGTCGAGCAGCGGGATACTCGCCTGATGCTGATTGTCGGCACCCAAGATGGACCCCGGCTTGCCTATGGCGGACTGCAGGATGCCCGGGCCGAGCTTCAGGGGCTGTCCGAAACCCATTTTGAATTCCCACAGCACCCACGCCACCAGCACCAGCGAAAACCCGGTGAAGGCCATCAACATCGTGTTGACCGCCCACTTCTTCTGGACGAGACCCCCATAGAGCACCGCAATACCGGGGATGCTCATCAGTCCGACCAGCGTCGCGGCCACCAGCTGCCAGGCGTTATCTCCCGCGTTGAGCCAATCGGGATAAGGGTTCATATCGGCGTCCCTCTCGATCAGTTATCGCGCTGGCGCTATCGAGCGGTCAAACTATTACACTGGGCCGTTTCTGTCAGATGACCAATTGTTAATTTTGAATTTCTGCTTGCAGTCCAGGCTCAGTGT
>Ga0209656_10001751_pt1 | contig 14198 bp, 17 predicted proteins | sample BogFormECP12_OM2_FD_188239 | JGI IMG/M metagenome (GOLD analysis project Ga0209656, IMG submission 188239) | Bog forest soil microbial communities from Calvert Island, British Columbia, Canada - ECP12_OM2 (SPAdes) (version 2) | ecosystem: Environmental > Aquatic > Freshwater > Wetlands > Bog ... | reverse complement strand
CGTGGTCGCCCCGACGATGGTCACGACACTGAGCGCCGTCGACGACATCTCGAACAGCGGCGACAGGCGCGCGACCATGAAGACGCCAGCCGTCACCATGGTCGCCGCATGGATGAGCGCGGAGACCGGCGTCGGGCCCTCCATCGCGTCGGGGAGCCAGGTGTGGAGCAGGAACTGGGCCGATTTGCCCATCGCGCCCATGAAGAGCAGCAAGCAGGCGAGGGTCACCGCGTCCCAGTCGAAGCCGACGAAGTGCACGGTCTTGCCGGCGAGCCCGGGCGCGGCGGCGAACACCTGGTCGTAAGTGACCGACCCGGTCAGCTGGAATGTGAGGAAGATGCCAAGCGCGAAACCGAGGTCCCCGATACGGTTGACGACGAAGGCCTTGATGGCTGCAGCGTTGGCCGAGGGACGCTCATACCAGAAGCCGATCAGCAAGTAGGACATGAGGCCGACGCCCTCCCAGCCGAAGAACAACTGGACCAGATTGTCGGCCGTCACCAGCATCAGCATGGCGAAGGTGAAGAGCGAGAGATAGGCGAAGAACCGCGGAATCGACGGGTCCTCCGCCATGTAGCCGATCGAATAGACGTGCACGAGAAACGACACCGTCGAAACGACGACGAGCATCACGGCGGTCAGACTGTCGATCCTGAGCGCCCAGGCGACAGCGAGCTTGCCGGAGGTGAACCAGTTGGCGACCGGCACATGCGCCTCCGCACCGCCCGCGACCTGGAAGAAGGCGATCCAGGAGAGGACGAAGCAGACGCCGAGAAAGCCGCAGGTCACATATTCGGCGCCCCGCGCGCCGATCCACCGCCCGAAAATGCCGGCGATCAGAAAGCCGAAGAGCGGCAGAAAGACGATCAGATCGTACATGTGGTCCGTCTCAGCCCTTCAGCGAATTGATGTCTTCAACCGCAATCGAACCGCGATTGCGGTAATAGGCGACGAGGATCGCCAGTCCGATCGCCGCCTCCGCCGCGGCGACCGTGAGGACAAAGAGCGCGAACGCCTGCCCGGTCAGATCGCCGCTGAAGGTCGAGAATGCGATAAAATTGATGTTGACCGAGAGCAGGATCAGTTCGACCGACATCAGGATGATGATGATGTTCTTGTGGTTGAGGATGATGCCGGCGACGCCGATCGTGAACACGATGGCCGCGAGCGTCAGATAGCTGGAAAGGTCCATGAGTTGATCCTTCAGACGCCGGCTCGCGAGGGAACCTTGCGCAATTCGACGGCAGTTTCGGGATTGCGCGCGACCTGGGCGCCGACGTCCTGACGCTTGACGCCGGCCTTGTGCTGCAGGGTGAGGACGATCGCGCCGATCATCGCGGTGAGCAGGATCATTCCCGCCGCCTGGAAAAAGTAGAAATAGCGGGTGTAAAGCACTTCGCCGAGCGCGGCGGTGTTGGAGATCGTGCCGGAGGGCGTCGCGGGGTCGGCAGCATTCGGCGAAGCGGCCCAGCCCCATTCGACATAGATGAGCTCGAGGGCGACGCAGACAGCGATCAGGATGCCCGGGAGCAGATATTCGACGAAGCCCTGCTTCATCCGGGCGAAGTCGACGTCAAGCAGCATCACGATGAACAGAAACAGCACCGCGACCGCGCCGACATAGACGACGACGAGGATCATCGCCAGGAACTCGGCGCCGAGCAGCAGAAAGAGCCCGGCCGCGTTAACGAAGGCCAGAATAAGGAACAGCACCGAGTGGACCGGGTTCCTGGCAAGGATGACGGCGAGCGCCGACCCGACGAGGATCGTCGCGAAAATCCAGAAGAATACAGCCTCGGCCCGCATGCTCCGCCTCTTGTTCTCTCCCCTCTGCCCTTGCGGGAGAAGGGGTTAGGGGTGAGGGGTTCGGCGCGCCATCGCGTTGCTCGAAATCGCGCCTTGCGGCGCCGACCCCTCATCCGGCCGACTTCGCCGGCCACCTTCTCCCGCAATAGCCCCGTCTTTTTACCGGCGTTCAACAGAACGCCCTGACGGGAGAAGGGATTTTACCGATACGGCGCGTCCGCCGCGATGTTGCGCGCCAGCTCCCGCTCCCAGCGCGCGCCATTCGCGAGCAGCCGGTCCTTGTCGTAGAACAGCTCCTCGCGCGTCTCGGTCGCAAATTCGAAATTCGGTCCCTCGACGATGGCGTCGACCGGGCAGGCCTCCTGGCACATGCCGCAATAGATGCACTTCGTCATGTCGATGTCGTATCGCGTGGTGCGCCGCGTGCCGTCGTTGCGGCGCGGCCCGGCTTCAATGGTGATCGCCTGAGCCGGGCAGATCGCTTCGCAGAGCTTGCAGGCGATGCAGCGTTCCTCGCCGTTCGGATAGCGCCTGAGCGCGTGCTCGCCGCGGAAACGGGGCGACAGCGGGGACTTCTCGTGCGGGTAGTTGAGCGTCGCCTTCGGCTTGAACATGTAGCGGACCGACAGCGCGAACGCGGCCACGAACTCGGTCAGGAACACCGAGCGGGCGGACTGGGCCAGCCTGAGAGGCATGAGTCGTCTCCCTTCAACCCGAAACGTTGGCGCCGAGGCCGGTGAACTCCAGCACCGCCGCCACGAGGACCACCATGAACAGCGAGATCGGCAGGAACACTTTCCAGCCGAGCCGCATCAACTGATCGTAGCGATAGCGCGGCACGAAGGCCTTCACCATCGAAAAGCAGAAAACGACTGACCAGGCCTTGATCAGGAACCAGATCAGGCCCGGCACCCAGGTGAATGGCGCAAACGGCAACGGCGACAGCCAGCCGCCGAGGAAGAGCACCGCCGCCATGGCCGACATCGTCAGAACCGCAACGAGTTCGGTGAGGAACTGCAGCAGGAAGAGCGAAGCCGAATACTCGACCGAGTAACCGGCCACGAGCTCGGACTCCGCTTCGGTCAAGTCGAACGGCGGCCGGTTTGTCTCCGCGAGCGCCGAGACGAAGAAGATGATGAACATGGGGAACAGCGGCAGCCAGAACCAGCCGAGGAAGCCGAAACGCGTGTCCTGCGCATTGACAATGTCGGAAAGGTTCAGCGAGCCGGCGCACATGACGACGGTGACGATGACGAAACCGATCGACACCTCGTACGACACCATCTGAGCCGCGGCGCGAAGAGCGGACAGAAGCGGGTACTTCGAGTTCGAAGCCCAGCCGGCCATGATGATGCCGTAGACGCCGAGCGACGAGACGGCGAACAGGTAGAGGATGCCGACGTTGATGTCGCTGATCACCCATCCATCCGCGACCGGAATGACCGCCCAGGCCGCGATCGCCAAAATGACGGAGACCAGCGGCGCAAGCACGAATACGCCCTTGTTGGCGCTGTCCGGAATGATCGGCTCTTTGAGGATAAACTTCAGGAAATCTGCGAAGGGCTGAAGGACGCCCCAAGGCCCGACTACATTCGGGCCGCGGCGCAACTGCACGGCGCCCCAGATCTTGCGCTCGAGATAGATGAGCGCCGCGGTCGATAGCAGCAGGCAGACGAGCAGGAGCAGGCTCTCGAGCACGAAGCGCAAGGCCGTTCCGACGTCGCTCGTGTGCATCCAGCGGCCGAAGGCGGCGAAATAGCCGCCGCTGATGAGGAACCAAAGCAGCGCGACGACGACGACCGCGGCGACGATCGCGCCGACCGCGACGGTCATGAGCCAAGGCGAGGACGCGGGGCGGCTGGGCGTTGCGCTGCTCATCGTGGCCTATTCCGCCGCCTCGAGCCTTCGCCCCTGCGCCAGGGCCGAACATTCGGCCATGACGCGCGAGGCGCGCGCGATCGGGTTGGTAAGATAAAAATCGTGGATGCTGGAGCCGAACGGCGCCTTGTCGACCGTCCCGACGACCGCCGAAAGACCGGCCACCGCGGCGGGATCCGCCGGTACGACGGCATCGAAGCGCACGAGCTCCGGAAAGGCCGCGGCGAGCGTGGCGCGAAGTTGCGTCAGCGAGTCGTACGGCAATCTGACGCCGAGCGGCTCCGACAGGGCGCGCAGGATCGACCAGTCCTCGCGCGCATCGCCAGGGGGGAACACAGCCCGCTCGGCGAACTGCGGCCGCCCCTCCGTGTTGACATAGATCCCGGTCTTCTCGGTATAGGCCGCGCCCGGCAGGATCACGTCGGCGCGATGGGCGCCGCGGTCGCCGTGTGTGCCGATATAGACGACGAAGGCGCCCGGCTGAACGCCGATCTCGTCGGCGCCGAGATTGAAGAGCACGTCAAGCGCGCCCGCTTTCGCCATCGCAGCCGCATCGAGCCCGCCTTCGCCGGGCGCGAGACCGAGATCGAGCCCGCCGACGCGCGACGCAGCGCTGTGCAGGACGTTGAAGCCGTTCCAGTCGTCCTTGACGACGCCCGCGGCAAGCGCGGCCCGGGCGAGGCTCGCCAGCACCGCCGTACCGTCGGGCCGTGCGAAAGCCCCTGCGCCGATGATGAACACGGGCTTCGTCCCCGCCGGCGGCTTCTCCGCCAGCAGCGCCAAGGTCTCCAGCCCGGCGCCCAAATGAACATAGTGATACGTCAGGTCGGCCGGCTCGCCGATTACGCTTACCGTCACGCCGCCCTTGAGCCAGCGCTTGCGGATGCGCGCGTTGAGCACCGGCGCTTCGCGGCGCGGGTTCGAGCTGATGATGAAAATTGCGTCCGCCTGCTCGACGCCCGCGATGGTCGAGTTGAAGATATAGGACGCGCGGCCGAATTTCGGATGCAGCTTTGAGCCGTCCTGCCGGCAGTCGATGTTGGGCGAGCCGAGCTTGCCCATGAGGTCCTTGAGCGCGAACATCTCCTCGACGGCCGCTAGGTCGCCGACGATCGCGCCGATCCGGGACGGCGACGCCGCCTTGACCCTGCTGGTGATCGCCGCGAAGGCCTGGCTCCAGCTTGCGGGCATCAGCCTGCCGTCGATGCGCACGTAACCGCGGTCGAGGCGCTGCGTCTTGAGGCCATCGGCGACGTAACGCGTCTTGTCGGAAATCCACTCTTCGTTGATCGCCTCGTTGATGCGCGGCAGAATGCGAACGACCTCGCGGCCCCGCGAATCGACGCGGATCGCCGAGCCAAGCGCGTCCATCACGTCGACCGATTCGGTCTTGACGAATTCCCACGGACGGGCATGGAACGCGATCGGTTTCGAGGTCAGCGCGCCGACCGGGCAAAGGTCGATGATGTTGGCCTGGAGCTCGGACGTCATCGCGCTCTCGAGGTAGGAGGTGATCTCCATGTCTTCGCCGCGGCCGATCGCCCCAAGCTCTGGAACCCCTGCGACCTCCGTCACGAAGCGCACGCAGCGCGTGCACTGGATGCAGCGGTTCATCGAGGTCTTGACAAGCGCGCCGATATACTTGTCTTCGACTGCGCGCTTGTTCTCGGAAAAGCGCGACGAATCGGCGCCATAGGCCATCGCCTGGTCCTGCAGGTCGCATTCGCCGCCCTGGTCGCAGATTGGGCAGTCGAGCGGATGGTTGATGAGCAGGAACTCCATCACGCCCTGGCGCGCCTTGCGGACCATCGGGGAATTGGTCTCGACGACGGGCGGCTCCCCATTCGGCCCCGGGCGAAGGTCCTTGACCGCCATTGCACAGGACGCGGTCGGCTTCGGCGGACCGCCCTTCACCTCGACGAGACACATCCGGCAGTTGCCGGCGATCGACAGCCGTTCATGAAAGCAGAACCGCGGCACTTCCGCCCCTGCCGCTTCACACGCCTGCAGGAGCGTATATTCGGCGGGAACGTCGATTTCCTTGCCGTCGATGATGATCTTGCTCATGCGCTCTTCGCCTCATGGCCGGCCCGCCAATAGGCAAGCAGTTCGGTGACGGCAATGCCTTCAATGGTCATGCCATCCACCCGCGCATTAACGATAGAGGCGCCAGCGAGGTTGGCTTGGTCGACGCGCAGGCCCGCGAGATTGACGTCGTGAACGCGCCAACCGGACAAGTTCGAATCTTCGAAGGAGCACCCAGACAGGTTGATCTGCGAATAGTCGCCGCCAGAAAGATTGATATTGTGAAAGCGCGAACCGGAGAGATTCACGTCGTCGAACTCCGAACCCGACAGATTGACGTCAACGAATTTCGACCCGGAAAGGTCGGCGTGATGAACGTCCATCCGCTGCTTTTCGCTATCGATCTTCATCGTGTCGGTCCGACCCTCATCCGCATTTCCGGCTCATCCATAGCTTGATATGCGGCAGATGACCCCAGCCGAACGCGACGTCGCTGTCGCCGTGTCTCGACAAGCATTCAAGCCGGGCCTTCGCCTCGTCAAGGTCGGGGATATGTCCGACCGCGACCGGCCACATGACGAAATGCGGCGTGGCCAACTTCTCGAACCACTCGCCCTTGCGATTATAGAACTGCTTGTGAACCGTCGCCCAGACGAACCGCTCGAGCGCCTCGACGCTTTCCCAGACCGACATGTTGACCAGCATGTTCGGATCGTCGAACGGCCGAAGCGCGGTCGCGTTGTTGCTTTCGTCCTTCAGGCGCCAGACGAATCCGGGGCTCCGTTCGGCGAGCGCGTTGACGCGATCGAGATTGTCCATGAACCCGGCCATGCGCGGATCGTCGAGCGCATGCAAAGGACGGCCGATGTTGAGTTGGGCGATGTGGGCCGATGTCATCATGGCGCCTCTACTCCGCGGCTTCCCGCACAGGCTCGCTCTGCGGGTTGGCTGCATAGAGGTCGATGCGCCGCTCGATCTCGGGGCGGAAATGGGCGATGAGACCCTGGATCGGCCAGGCCGCGGCGTCGCCGAGCGCGCAGATCGTGTGGCCCTCGACCTGCTTCGTCACGTCGAGCAGCATGTCGATTTCGCGCTTCTGCGCCCGGCCCTCCGCCATGCGGGTCATCACGCGCCACATCCAGCCCGCGCCTTCGCGGCAGGGCGTGCACTGACCACAGCTCTCGTGCTTGTAGAAATAGGAGAGCCTGGCGATCGCGCGCACGATGTCGGTCGACTTGTCCATGACGATCACCGCGGCCGTGCCGAGGCCCGAACGCAGCTTGCCGAGCGAATCGAAATCCATCGGACAGTCGATGATCTGCTCGGCCGGCACGAGGCGCACCGACGACCCGCCGGGAATGACCGCGAGAAGATTGTCCCAGCCGCCGCGGACGCCGCCCGCATGCGTCTCGATCAGCTCGCGGAACGGGATCGACATCGCCTCTTCGACGTTGCAGGGCTTGTTCACGTGGCCGGAAATGCAAAAGAGTTTGGTGCCCGAGTTGTTGGGCGCCCCGAACACAGTAAACCACGCGGCGCCGCGGCGGAGGATCTCGGGGGCCTGCGCGATCGATTCGACGTTGTTGACCGTCGTCGGACTGCCATAGAGACCCATGCCCGCCGGAAACGGCGGCTTCATGCGCGGCATGCCTTTCTTGCCCTCGAGCGACTCGAGCATCGCCGTCTCTTCGCCGCAGATATAGGCGCCCGCGCCATGATGAACGTAGAGGTCGAACGGCCAACCGTGGACGTTGTCTTTGCCGATGAGCTTGGCTTCATAGGCTTCGTCGACCGCCGCCTGGAAGCGCTCCCGCTCGAAGATGTACTCTCCGCGCAAATAGACGTAAGCCGCGTTGGCGCCCATGGCGAACGAGGCGAGCAGCGCGCCCTCGACCAGCGTGTGGGGATCGTTGCGCAGGATCTCGCGGTCCTTGCACGTGCCGGGCTCGGACTCGTCGGCGTTGACGACGAGATAATGAGGCCGCTTCGGATCGACGGTCTTGGGCATGAACGACCATTTGAGGCCGGTCGGGAAGCCAGCGCCGCCACGACCGCGCAGGCCTGAGGCTTTCATCTCCGAAACGATCCAATCGCGTCCCTTGTCGATGATTGACTTCGTGTTGTCCCAATTGCCGCGCGCCCGCGCGCCCTTGAGGCCCGGATCGCCGAAGCCATAGAGATTGGTGAAGATGCGATCCTTATCGTCCAGCATCGCGCTAATGTCCCGTCTTCACGTCATGATGGCCCTGGGCGGCCGCGTCCTTCGGGCCCGCTCCGCCGTGCGCCAGATTGGCGGCGTGGTCCTTGGCCGGCGCCTGAGTCGACAGGCTCCGTGGACCGCTCCGGCCGTCGACGCCGTAGAGCGTCGTCAGCGCGGTCAGGCCGCCGACCGGCTCCGAAGACGCGCGCCCAACCTGCGAGCCTTTCCTGACCGGGCGGCCGGCTGCGAGATCGTCGAGGAGGTCGGCGAAATTCTGCGGCGTCAGGTCCTCGTAATAGTCGTCGTTGATCTGGACCATCGGAGCGTTGCAGCAGGCGCCGAGGCACTCGACCTCGTTCCACGAAAACATGCCGTCAGCCGTGACCTGTCCAGGCTCGCCGATGCGCTTGCGCAAGACCGACTTGATGTCTTCCGCGCCTCTCAGCACGCAAGGCGTCGTGCCGCAAAGCTGGACGTAATAGCGTCCAACCGGCGCGAGGTTGAACATACTGTAGAATGTCACGACCTCGAGCACCCGGATGTTGGGCATGGCGAGCATCTGGGCGACCTTTTCGATCGCAGGCTTCGGCAGCCAGTAGCCGCTTTGCGCCTGGGCGCGCCACAGGAGCGCAAGCACCGCGGAAGCCTGCCGCCCGGGCGGATATTTGGCGATCTCAGTCGCCGCCCAGGCCTTGTTCTCGGGCGTGAACTCGAAGCTCCCGGGCTGCTGATCGGCAAGACGACGGACGGACATCGATCAGGACACCCAGGCTTCGAAAGGGGAGCGGCGGCGCGTCACAGGCTGGCGCCTCCGCGCGTGTCGCTGATGACGAAGAACAGGGCAACCATGGCGACGCCCACCAGGATCCCGACGTCCGTCTGTGGCTGAACGAGCGGTTCGCCTTCGGCAAGCCGCATCCCGCCGATGACGACCACGAATGACAGGGCCCCGGAGACAAGGAGGCCGGCGCGACTCCTCAGCGATTCGAGGAAAGTCAACGGTCGACCTCCCCGAACACGATATCGAGTGAGCCCAGGATCGCGCTGATGTCCGCCAGCATGTGCTTGCGGCAGAGGAAGTCCATCGCCTGGAGATGGGCGAAGCCGGGCGCGCGCAGCTTGACCCGATAGGGCCTGTTCGAGCCGTCGGACACGAGGTAGACGCCGAACTCGCCCTTCGGCGCCTCGACGGGCGCATAGACTTCGCCCGGCGGCACCTTGTAGCCTTCGGTATAGAGCTTGAAATGATGGATCAGCGCTTCCATCGACCTCTTCATGTCGCCGCGTTTTGGCGGCGCAATCTTGCCGTCGTCGGTTGTGACCGGGCCCGCGCCGCTCGCGGAATTGAGCTTGTCGCAGCACTGCTTCATGATCTTGGCGGACTGGCGCATCTCCTCCATGCGGATGAGATAGCGGTCATAGCAGTCGCCGTTCTTCCCCACAGGGATGTCGAAATCCATTTCGTCATAGCATTCGTAGGGTTGCGACTTCCGCAGATCCCACGCCGCGCCGGAGCCGCGCACCATCACGCCGGAGAAGCCCCAGGCCCAGGCGTCGGCGAGCTTGACGACGCCGATGTCGACATTGCGCTGCTTGAAGATGCGGTTGCCGGTGAGAAGGACTTCGAGATCGTCGCAAACCTTGAGGAACGGATCGCAGAAAGCGTAGATGTCGTCAATGAGCTTCGGCGGAAGGTCCTCGTGGACGCCGCCGGGGCGGAAGTAAGCCGCATGCATGCGCGAGCCGCTCGCCCGCTCATAGAACACCATCAGCTTCTCGCGCTCTTCGAATCCCCAGAGCGGAGGCGTCAGCGCCCCGACGTCCATCGCCTGCGTCGTGACGTTGAGCAGATGCGACAGGAGCCGGCCAATTTCGGAGTAGAGCACGCGAATGAGCTGCGCGCGGCGTGGGATCGAGACGCCGAGCAGCCGTTCCACTGCGAGCGCGTAGGCGTGCTCTTGATTCATCGGCGCGACGTAGTCGAGCCGGTCGAGATAGGGCACGTTCTGCAGATAGGTTCGCGCCTCCATCAGCTTCTCGGTGCCCCGATGCAGGAGGCCGATATGCGGATCGACGCGCTCGACCACTTCGCCGTCGAGCTCGAGGACAAGGCGCAGCACGCCATGCGCCGCCGGATGCTGCGGCCCGAAGTTGATCGAGAAATTGCGAAGGTTCTGTTCGGTCATGGGCTGGCTCGGTCCGAATCATCGCAACATGACGCCGCTCGCGAGTGGTGAATGGCGAGTGGCGAATTGCTCTCCATTATAGTCCAGCCTCGTCATTCGTCCCTGCCGGCCGATCCTGAAGCGATCGAATTAGTCGGCGCAACATTTTGCCCAGAGCCTCGCAACGGTCGAGGATTGGCTTCACCGACGTCGGCACGGCAATCCTGACCCGTTCCCCGAGCATCAAATGCGTCTCCAACTCTTTCAACGACCCTTGCGACATCCTCAAGAACTGTACGAGCGAACCCGTTGCTTCCCTTCCGTGCCCTTCCGCGATGTTCGCCGCTATGGACGCGGCGGAGCGACGGATTTGGGCGGTCATTCCGTAGACTTCTTCCCGCGGAAACACTTTCGTCAACGCGTAACATTCCGCGGCCACCGTCATCGCCTCGCTCCACACCCGCAAGTCGCGGTAGGACTTGATGTCGCCGCCGCCGTTCAGCCGTTTCCCCGATTCGCTATTCGCCACTCCCTATTCGCCGCTCACGACTTCGCCTTCTCATCCCCCGGAAGCGGAGGCCCTTCCCAGGGGCTCAGGAAATCGAACTCGCGAAATTCCTGGGTCAGGCGAACCGGCTCGTAGCGCACCCGCTTCTCCTGGTCGTCGTAGCGCACCTCGACGAAGCCGGTCATCGGGAAATCCTTGCGCAGCGGATGACCGTCGAAGCCGTAGTCGGTCAGGATCCGCCTCAGATCAGGATGGCCGACGAACAGCACGCCGAAGAAGTCGTAAATCTCGCGCTCGTACCAGTCGGCGCCCGGATAGACCGCCGTCGCGCTCTCAATCGGCGTCTCCTCGTCCGTCGCGAGCTTGAGGCGGATGCGGCGATTGAGCTTCGGCGACAAGAGATGATAGACGACCTCGAACCTCTTCTCGCGTTCCGGATAGTCCGCGCCGGAAATGTCGATGATCGACGCGAACTCACCGGCCGGATCGTCCCGCAGGAACCTGAGCGCGTCGACAATGCGGCTCGGGTCGACAGTCAGCGTCATCTCGCCGAACGCAAAGCTCGACCCAATGACCGCGCCGGGCACCGCCGCGTCTATCTTGGCGCCGATGGTTTGCAGGAGCTCGTCCATCCGATCGTCGTCCTTCCCGCCGCTTTAGCGCTCGATCGTCCCCGTGCGGCGGATTTTCTTTTGCAGCATCAGTACGCCGTAGAGCAGAGCCTCGGCGGTCGGCGGACAGCCCGGCACGTAGATGTCGACCGGCACGATACGATCGCAGCCGCGCACAACCGAATAGGAATAGTGATAGTAGCCGCCGCCGTTGGCGCAGGAACCCATCGAGATGACGTAACGCGGCTCCGGCATCTGGTCGTAAACTTTGCGGAGCGCGGGCGCCATCTTGTTGGTGAGCGTGCCGGCGACGATCATCACGTCCGACTGACGCGGGCTTCCGCGCGGCGCAAAGCCGAAGCGTTCGACATCGTATCGCGGCATCGAAAGCTGCATCATCTCGACCGCGCAGCAGGCAAGCCCGAACGTCATCCACATCAGCGAGCCGGTACGCGCCCATTGGATGAGATCGTCCGCCGTGGTGACAAGGAACCCCTTGTCGGCAAGTTCGTCGCTGATCGCGCCGAAGGTGGCATCGTCGGCGCCGATCGGCCTTCCGGTCGACGGATCGACGAGGCCCGTCGCCGCCGGCGCGATGATCGGATTTGCGCTCAATCCCATTCAAGCGCTCCCTTGTTCCATTCGTAGATGAAACCGACGGTCAGAACCGCGAGGAAGAGCATCATCGACCAGAAACCAAGCGCCCCAAGGTCATGGAAGACAATCGCCCAGGGAAACAGGAACGCGACCTCGAGATCGAAGATAATGAACAGGAGCGAGACCAAGTAGAAGCGCGCGTCGAAGCGCATGCGCGCGTCATCGAATGGGGGGAACCCGCATTCATAGGGCGACAGCTTCTCAGAATCGGGCGCCTTGAAGGCGAGCAGGAACGGCGCAACGAGCAAAGCCCCCGAGATCAGCGCCGCAAGGATGATGAAGACGACCAGCGGAAGATAATCGGAAATGAGGCTCGGCATCGGCCTTCCTCTCGGACGTGGTCGAACGGGCGCAAAGGAGCGCGACGTCGCAGCGACGCGCATGCCCCTCCCGGTGCTCGAAGGCCTATCGCAGCGCAGCGAAGCATGCAAGGCGAAAGGCGGAATTGCGAGAAATTCGGCAGTCGGCCGATGCGCGAGCCTATTCTGAATATCCCGGCTAGAGCCGCCTTAACGCGTCAAAGCTGACGTTTTCATGAAGCGGAAAATGGCGAGAGAGACGGGACTTGAACCCGCGACCTCCGGCGTGACAGGCCGGCGCTCTAACCAACTGAGCTACTCCCCCGCGAGGACTGAGCCGGATAAGCCAGGCAGGTGGCCAAGTCAAGGCGCGCGGCGAGCGCCGGGAGGTCAGAAACGCTAGAACTGGCTCGTCGCGAACGACCAGCGTCGCATTTCCCCACGGGTCAGGACGTGGACGGAATCGGGCGGCAGAGATTCCGCCGTCCGAACGAGGGCCGGGTCGACCCCCATACGGCGCGCATAGCGTTGAAGGACGGCGATCATGGGGGCGTCGGCGAAGCTGCGCGTGACATGCGTCGGCCCGCCCCAGCCGCCGCCTTCGCTTTCGACGATCGACATCCGGTGCAGGGCGACTTCGCTTCCCGGAGGGGCGATCCGGCGCACCGCGCCCATCATCGCATAAACGCAGGCCGACAGGCATTCGCCGGTAAAGGGACCCGCGTCTCTGCCGTCTTCAAACCGGCCGACGACGCCCGAGACCCGCAACTCGCGCAGGATATGTCCGAAGACCATGGAGGCGACGACATTGCCGCCTCGCGAATTCAAAAAGACGATGCGGCGAAGGTTCGTGTCGGAACTGCCCGCCTTGAGGAAGGCGACAAAGGCCTGAGGCGTGTCGGTCTCGATGACGCCGTCGGCGACGATCACATGCGGACAGCGCGCCCCGCAGGCGCCGGTCTCGAGCGGCTCGACGCGAAACGTCATGGAGCCGGACTGCGCGTGGGCCGCCGGCGCGAACGCGCCCAATAGGGCGAGGATCAAGCCAAGCGAGGCGAGCCATCGAAAGCGGCGGCGACGGCTGGTGGGCGGTGACGGGCTCGAACCGCCGACCCTCTCGGTGTAAACGAGATGCTCTGCCAACTGAGCTAACCGCCCTTCTTGCGGGGGACGCATCGTGGTCGAGCCAGATTACAGCCTCGCTCGCGCGCCAACAAGCGTAGCAGACCGTTAAGCGCGCAATGCGTTCCCCAATAGCGGCGGGGCGGCCTTCGGGCCGCCCCGCTCTTAACGCTCTTCCGGATGGGGCTATTTCTTGGCCGCCTTCTTGTTGAGGCTCGCCTTCAACGCCGCGCCTGGCTTGAAACGCGCATTCTTAGAAGCGGCGATCTTGATCTCCTTGCCCGTCGCGGGATTGCGGCCTTTTCCCGCCGCGCGTTCGCGCACGGAGAACGTCCCGAATCCGACGAGACGGACTTCTTCGCCCTTCTTCAGAGTTTTCTCGATTCCCTCCAGCACCGCCTCGAGAGCGGCCGCTGCGCTCACCTTGGTCAATTCCGCTTTCGTCGCGATGTGGTCGACGAGCTCAAGCTTGTTCATCGTTGTCTCTCCGTTGGAACCTGGCCCCTTCTTTCGGCGCCGGCTTATCGCGCGGCACGGCTGGCCGTCGCGTGCTCAAGCCGACCCTCCCCGCGGCGGCGCCTGAGCGCCGTCTTCCCGCGCGAATCGGCGGCTGAGTTCGCCTCATTGCTCACGTTCGGCCTAGGAAACGCAAGGGTTTGCGGGGAGAGAGCACAAAAAAAGATGCATCCCGCCGCGGAAATCCGGCCTCCGGGCAAAAAACGCTGCAAACCCCAAGCAGACCGTGCGAAAACTCGGCCTGGCGGGATTCACAAACAGCCGGCGCCATATTAGAATCGGGTATGGCGCACATTTCCGGCTTCGAACGCGACCAACTTCTGCTTCTGCCCGAAGCGGTGGACGATTACGTCGGCTCTGACAATCCGGTCCGCTTCATCGACGCCTTCGTCGATGGGCTCGATCTCGTCG
>Ga0209656_10001750_pt1 | contig 14199 bp, 9 predicted proteins | sample BogFormECP12_OM2_FD_188239 | JGI IMG/M metagenome (GOLD analysis project Ga0209656, IMG submission 188239) | Bog forest soil microbial communities from Calvert Island, British Columbia, Canada - ECP12_OM2 (SPAdes) (version 2) | ecosystem: Environmental > Aquatic > Freshwater > Wetlands > Bog ... | reverse complement strand
TCACCGGCGGCGGGCTAATAGGGGCTAACAGGGCGGCGCGGCTCCGCTCCCTCACCCGAGCGACGGCACCTGGGAGCGCGCCAGCAGCCCGCCCCCTGCTCGTTCTGTTCGAGCATGGAGGGCGCCCCCTCGGTTCGCCGACAGGGTGATTGCGCCCCGGGCTCGATCTCAACCGAGCGGCTCGAAGAGGCGCTCGATATCGGCCACATCGAGTGCCGCGGCGGAATTGCCGCCGGCTTCGTAGATGCCAGCGGCCAGCGCCTTTTTGCGCTGCTGCAATTCGAGCATGCGCTCTTCGACGGTACCCTGGGCAACGAGCTTATAGACGAAGACCGGCTTGTCCTGGCCGATGCGGTGGGCACGGTCGGTCGCTTGATCCTCGACCGCCGGGTTCCACCACGGGTCGTAGTGAATGACCGTGTCGGCGGCGGTCAGATTGAGGCCGGTGCCGCCGGCTTTGAGGCTGATCAGGAAGAGCGGCACCTTGCCGCTCTGAAAGCGCACGACCGGGCGGGCGCGGTCGGTCGTGTCGCCGCGCAATTCGACAAACTCGATGCCCGTCTCGCCGAGCGCCGGTTTGATCAGGTCGAGCATGCTGGTGAATTGCGAGAACAAGAGGATTCGGCGTCCGTCCTCGACGAGCTGCGGCAGCATCTCCATCAGGTGTTCGAGCTTGGCGCTGGCCGTCACCCGCCGGGCGGCGGCGAGCTTGACGAGGCGCGGGTCGCAGCACACCTGGCGCAGCTTCAACAACGCGTCGAGCACGATGATGTGGCTGCGCGCAAGCCCCTTCTGCGCCACCTCGCGGCGCACCTTCTCGTGCATCGCCAGCCGCACGGTCTCGTAGAGATCGCGCTGCTGCCCGGAGAGTTCGAGCGGGCGCAGGATCTCGGTCTTCGGCGGCAGATCGGCGGCGACCAACGCCTTGGTGCGCCGCAGCAGGAACGGCTTCACCCTTCCGGAAAGCACGGCGCGGCGCTCGCCGTCCTGCTTCTTCTCGATCGGAGTGCGGAAGACCCGACCAAACCGCCTCGCGTCGCCGAGAAGCCCCGGCATCAGAAAGGCGAATTGCGACCAGAGCTCGCCCAGATGGTTTTCGACCGGCGTCCCGGTCAGGCACAGCCGGTGGCGCGCGTCGAGCCGGCAGACGAGACCGGTCGTCTTTGCATTGGCGTTCTTGATCGCCTGCGCCTCGTCGAGCACCGCGATGTGCCAGCTCACCGGCAGCAGGTGCTCGGCGTCGCGCGGCAACAGCGCATAGGTCGTCACCACCAGATCGGCCCCGCCGATCTCGCCAAAACGCTCGGCGCGATCGGGCCCGTGCAATGACAGCACACGCAGCTCGGGCGCCAGGCGCGCCGCCTCGGCGAGCCAGTTCGGCACGACACTCGTCGGGCAGACGACGAGACACGGCCGGTCGAGACGGCCTTCGCGCTTTTCGACCAGGATGTGAGCGAGCGCCTCCACGGTCTTGCCGAGCCCCATATCGTCGGCGAGGATGCCGCCGAGCTCGTAGGCGCGCAGGAATTGCAGCCAGTCCAACCCGTCCTTCTGGTAGGGACGCAGCTCCGTCTGCAACCCGGCAGGCGGGTCGATTTTGTCGATCCCCGAGAAGTGCCGTAGACGCTCGGCCAATGCCCGCAGCCGCTCGCCGCCGAGCCAGCGCAACCGTGTGGCCGCCTCGACCGCGGCGAGGCCCAAACCCTCGCCGGCCGAGATCTCGAGCTTGCCCGCGGCAGAGAGGCTTCCCGGGTGATAGAGCTCGACCAAGGTCGACAGGATCGCCTTGGTGCGGTCGAGCGGCAATGCCACGTGCCGGCCGTCGTCGAGCCGGCCGAAGACCGTGCCGTTATATGCCAGCCGGTCGAGATCGTCCGGTGCGCCCGTGAGGCGCAGGCGAGCCAAGAGCCCGGTCAGCACCGGCAATAGCGGCACGCGCTCGCCGTCGATTTCGATCCCGAGATCGAGCGAGAACCACCAGCCGCCGTTTTCCTCGACGTCGGCCGTCCATTCTCCGCCGCCGTCGACGACCCGGTGGCGGAAGCTGTCCTCGACGTCGATCCGCCAGCCCTCGCGTTCGAGCTGCGGCACCGTGTCGTAAACAAAGCCCGGCCAGTCGCCTCGTCCATCGAGAAAGGCAAACGCAATTCGCCCGCCATCCACCGCAGCCGAGTCAAAGGTCTCGATCGCGCGCAGCCCGAGCGCCTCCAGTCGGTCCTGCGCCGACCGCTCGGCGACGAGGTCGCGGCGGCGGACGACGATGCGGCCATCCTCGACCTTGCGCTGCTCGCGAGGGGCGCTGTCTCCACCGATCAGGGTGTCGCCATAGGCGTAGCCGAGCAGAGCGACATCGACCCGCTCCTCCCAATCCTTCCCCCACACCTCCCAATAGTTCCGGCGCCGCGGGCGATTGGCGAACATCAATGTCGGCACCGGCGGATCGTCCCGGATCTCCTCGACCAGATCGGTCCGTGGCGGCGGCAGCACGAGGTCGGGCAAGTCACGCGCGATCAAGGCGCCGAGTGCGTTAGCCTGAGCAATCGTCACCGGCGGCGCCGACAGCGCGATCCCGACCAGCGGCCGCGCGATATCGAGCTCGATCGGACCCGCGAGGTGCTCTTCCGGGTGGACATACCAGGGCGATGCGGAAGGCAGCGGCACCGCCGATTTGTCGTCGAGCTCGACTTCGACCGTCTGGCGGCCATCGGGGCCGAGCTGCCAAGCGAGGCGGCCGCGGCGCGGCGGCCCCAATTGCAGCGCCGGCGAAGCCAGGTCCTGCCAGCAGCACCGGCCCGTGTCGATGATCCGGCGCAACAGCAGGTCGACGAGGTCGGGGTCTTCCGGGAGAGGCGGCGGGGATCGCCCGAGCGGGTCCCGCAATAGCTGCGAAATACCGCGGTCGGCCGGGCGGAAATATTTCGCCGTCGGGTTCTGCAGCTGCCCGGCGGGCAGCGGCCGATCGGCGCCCCAGCAACCCGATTTGAGAACGCGGACCACGCGCGGCTCGAGGACGAAGGGCAGACCCGGCCGCGTCGGGTAATCGAGACGATAGGCGATCTCGTCGGGAGCCGCCGCAGGCTGGGCGGCCTGACGCAGCTGATTCAGCCAGCCGCCGACCGGGCCCGGGAGCCAATCTCCGTCGTTCCCCTCGACAGCCGGCGGGTTTGCCAACGCCTCCAGCAACACGGCCGCCGCATGCTTGCAGTTCCATGCGACCGGGCAGGTGCACCGCGCCGACAGCGAGACGGGATTGCCTTTGCCGATGTCGACAAAGACGCGGTAGGGGCGCAGCCGCGTCCCCTGGACCGAGGCAATCAGGCGTTGGCCACCCTTATCAGCCCGCAAATCGCGCACCGCCCCGCGGCGCTGATAGGGACGCCCCTTGTCGACCTCACCGTGAAGGCAGCGCCGGATGTCGCCTTCGTCGAACGGAAACCACCCGGCCGGAGAGAGCCGGGCGCCGGAGAGCAAGGAATCGTGCAACTGATCGTCCGTTTCGCGAGTGGGGTTGGATGAACGTGACGGCCGTCCGCCGTTGCTGTCAACCAACGGCAGCACTCCCGCCCGGTCGGGCTCCAATCGCGTTCTTCACCCTCGCCGCGGACACCCTCATTCGCCGAATCGCAGCCTAGCACCAAGGCTAAAGTATAGAGGAGCGCGTCCCGCTTTCGTCACCCCCGGGCTCGTCCCGGAGTCCACGTGAATGCCCGGGACTGAGCCCGGGCATGACGAGTAACACTCGTGAAGCGCCTTTATCGGGATAATGCCGCGACGATCGCGGAAACCAGCGGCTTCATGAAATAGCTGTGCTCCGGAGCGATGCTGACGTTGAAGCCGCGGCGCTGCAAATCCGCGGCGACGACCGGGCCGACGGCTGCGATTGCGGTTGCCTGCAGCGCAGCTTGCAACGTCTCTTCGCGCCGCGTCGCCTTCGCCACTTCGAGCAATCGCTCGACTTGCGGAGAGCTGGTGAAGGCGATCACATCGATCCCGCCGCCCGCCATCTGATCGATCAGCTCGACAACCCTCCGCTCCTCAACCGCCGAGGTGTAGACATAGGGCAAGACCATGTCGGGTTGCGCCCCCATGTCCTGCAGGAAGCCGTTGAGCCGGGCCTCGGGAACGCCCGGATAGAGCTGAACGCCGACCCTTCGGCCTCGTAAGTCGAGCGCAGACAATGTCGCGATCAAACCCTCGGTCGTCGGCGTCTCGGCGCGCAGGTCGGATTTCAACCCGAGCTCACGCAACACCCGCTCGGGCTTTGGGCCACGCGTGATCTTGCGTGCAATACGTAGCCCGTCCAGAAACGCGGCCTCGACATCCAGTCGATGTGCAAAGCCCTGCAACCGGCGCAGTCCCTCGCCGGTGTAGAGGATCAGATCGTCGAACGGGAAACGCCGGAGCCATTCTTGCACCGGCAGAGGATCCGGAGTGTCCTTGATCGCCACCATCGGGCAGCGCAAGGTCTCGGCACCCTCAGCCTCGAGCATCCGGGCGAGCCGTTCGAGCTCGCGGGTTTCGGGGAGGGCGATGCGACGGCCCGACAATGGGCCGATGGCGGGTTCGTGGCTCATGAATTGCCAAGCTGCTCTCGGCAAGGCCGTCCTGCAAGGCTATAGTCTCCGCCGAGAGGAGATATTCGAATGAACCGCGAGTACCAGACGGCACGGGTCGAGGATCGCGGCGAGGGCCTGCTGTTGCTGACGCTCAACCGCCCCGAGGTCGCCAACGCGATGAACACCCAGATGGGGCGCGATCTGCTGGCTTTTTTCGACGAGATCAACATGGCGCCGGCGAAACAGCGGTGCATCGTGCTGACCGGTGCGGGCGAACGGGCGTTTTGCGCCGGGGGAGACCTCAGGGAGCGCAACGGTATGACCGACGAGGCCTGGCAGGACCAGCATCTGCTGTTCGAGCGGATGATCCGCGCCTTTATCGGCTGCCCGGTGCCGGTCATCGGCGCGGTCAACGGTGCCGCTTATGCCGGCGGCTGCGAGCTGGCGTTGTGTTGCGACTTCATCTACGCCGCGGAGACTGCGCGCTTCGCGCTGACCGAGGTCACCCTCGGCATCATGCCCGGCGCCGGCGGGACGCAGAACCTGCCGCGCGCCGTCGGCGAGCGCCGCGCCAAGGAGATCATCCTGACCGGGCGCCCATTCACCGCGGCCGAGGCCTATGAATGGGGCATGGTCAATCGCCTCTGCGCGCCGGGGCATGTCGTCGACGAGGCGCTCGAGACCGGGCGGCGCATTGCCGAGAATGCCCCGATCTCGGTGCGGCAGGCCAAGCATGCGATCCATTCCGGGCTGCAAATGGACCTCGCGAGCGGCATGATGCTCGAGATCGAAGCCTACAACCGGATGGTCCCGACCGAGGACCGGCGCGAAGGCGTGCTGGCCTTCAACGAGAAACGCAAACCGCGCTTCAAAGGTCGCTGACGAGCGCCGTTGCGAGGAGTGACCCGATGTCCGAAAGGCACCCGATTCAGGGACCGTGGCGGGTCGAGGCCGATACGCTGCCGGAAATGGCGTACGACCATTACCGGCACACCCTCATTCACGAAACGAGCTCGATAAAAGCGTATCTTGCGCCGAAGCATCAGGAACGCACGATTCTGGTCGCTCCCAAAGGCTACGGAAAAACCCTTCTCCTGATTGCCAAGAAAAAGTCGTTTCTCGAGGCCAGATCGGGGCAGATCGTGATGGCCGAGAACCGGTTCATCGATCGACCGCTCGGGATTTTTCCGGTCATCAAGCGTGAGCTGCTCAATCTCCTGTCCTCAGATTATGAGTTCTGGAAGTCGCTATGGAAAATCTCTCTGTCGCTGTCGGCGATAAAAGCATTTGCCCGCGCCACCAGGGAGCACCCCACCGACCGGACTTTGCTTGACCACGATTGGTACAGCCGGATTATCGCCGATGACCACAAGTATTTTGAAGCCGGGGAGATTTTCGCGGACCTGCTGAGCCAGGATTATAAATATATCATCAACATCATTAGCAAATCCAACGTCATATTCCCATATTTCAATCGGATCAACACGCAGATCGTGTTTTTTATCGACAATGTCGACGAATATTTCCGCCCGGTCTTAGAAGATCGTTCAGCACGGACGAGCGGCGGTCACAGCCTTTATCGAAACCGCAGCAACGCGGTGTGGTCGCTCGCCCAGATAGCGCTCGCCAGCGTCGCCTACGAGCTGGAGAAAACCAACCATCATATCAAGATCTATTGCACGATCCGTCACGAGGCATTCTTGAAAATGCCGGAGTTCGAGAGTGACGCCTTCCAGATCTCGGGCCGGTGCACCAAGATTGAATATACGCGTGATGATCTGGAAAAGATCTTTCTGAAGAACATCGACATTACCCCGAAGGAACGCCTTGTCGACGTTGACAGCTCCGATGCGATGTTACGGTTGGTCGGGGAGGCGAATAAGCTGGTCGACCATCGGTTTGTCTCAAGGCCGGAGCGCATCTTTGATTACTTTCTGCGACACACATTGTACCGACCGCGTGACCTGATGTTCATCGGTGGCGAGATTGTCAAAATCAGCCCGAGCCAGCGTTCGGCCCAAGCCATCCGAGCTGCGGTCAATACAGCGACGAAGACGATCGTCGATTCAATATTCGGAGAAATGCGCCCGTTCTTTACTGTACCGAACCGCGAGCTGCTTTTCAGGCGGATAGAAGCAAATGTGCTAACGTTGGACCAGCTCGAGGAAGTCAGCAACGCCTACGTCGCCGACCTCGGGGATGCGGCGTCGCGTGACCCGGACGGCGAAATGGGCCACCCGTTCTCGGTGTTGCACAAACTCGGTCTGCTCGGCACCGTGCGGCTCGAATTCGGCAATCAAGGCCGCTGGCGCCAGTGCTTTCTGCAACCGACTGAGATCCAGATCAACAATGATCCGGAATTGCCGCTCTCCGAGCATTACCTGATTCACCCGGCGCTCGATCAATCGATCTACGAGAGGACGGCCGGGAAATACACCCGCGGCTACGACACGCGAAACATCATTGGCAATGATCTCGAATGGGAAGACCCGATCACGTACTCGTTTGTCCTCAAGGGCGACATGATAGGCTATAGCCACGTGATGAACTCGGAACTCTACGAGATCGTGACAAGAAAATTATACGAATGGGCGCGAGAGATCTGCAAAGATCTGATGTTCGTAGACGTCTCAGGAGGCGATTCGATCCTGCTGATCGACGGCAGTTCCGCGAGGATCGTTCGTTGTGCAAAGGAATTGGTCCGAAGAGCGGGCGGTTTTCAGGAAAGGCCGATGAAAATGCGGTTTGGCGGAGCCGCCGGGCCGATCGCTTTCGAGCGCATGCGTCGAATGCACAACGGCAGCTGGGATACGATTACAGTGCCCATGGGGCTGGCTCTGCGTACGAGCGCCCTTCTGGAGCCGCTCGCTGCGCCTGGCTGCGCGCTCGTCGAGGAAAGATTCCATCAATTTGCCGCCGGTCGAGATACACGTGGCGATGCCATCGACGGCGGCGCCTGGCAAGATGCCGCGGAATTATCAGGAAAGTTCATGGCACCGCTCTCCCAATCGGACGTTCCAGACATCGATTACGATTGCGATGATCAAAAATTTGTGCTCCGCAAGAACCTTCTCGATCCGCCTTATCACACGAGACTCTGGAAAATAGAACTCGGTTAGATCGGAGGAGAAAGATGGACAAGGTGACCGAGAATCGCACACCGGCCGATCTGACCCGGGCTCTTGCCGAGAGAGCGATGGCCTTACGCTACGATGAGCTGCCCGCGCCGGTGCGAGAGCTCGCAAGGCAATGCATCCTCGACTACCTCGGCGTGGCGCTCGCCGGGGCGCAGGATCCGCTCGTCCAGATCTTGCTCGACGAGATGGCGGAGGCCGGCGGCTCGCCGCAGGCGAGCATCATTGGCCACAGCGCACGGCTGCCGGTGCTTTCAGCGTCACTTGTCAATGGGTCCGCGGCCCATGCGCTCGATTACGACGACGTCAATATGGCGATGCCGGGTCATCCCTCGGTCGCGATTCTGCCCGGGCTGCTCGCCCTGGCAGAGCTGAAGGGCTCTTCGGGCCGCGAGGTCACGACCGCCTTTGTCGCCGGTTACGAGACAGCTTGCCGCATCGGCGCCGCATTACAGCCCGGCCATTACAATCTCGGCTTTCACTCCACCGGCACCGTCGGGACGTTTGGTGCGGCGGCGGCCTGCGCCCATTTGCTCGGCCTCGGTGTCGAGGCGACCGCGATGGCGCTCGGCATCGCCGGCACGCAGGCGGCCGGGCTCAAGTCGCAATTCGGCACGATGTGCAAGCCGTTCCACGCCGGCAAGGCGGCGCAAAACGGGCTCTTCGCGGCGCGCCTCGCCCAGCGCGGCTTTTCCAGCCGCACCGACATCGTCGAATGCGTCCAAGGTTTTGCGCTGACCCATGGTCCGGACTTTTCTCGGGAAGCTGCGCTCGCGACGCCGGAAGGCGGCTTCCATCTCCTCGCCAACCTCTTCAAATACCACGCCGCCTGCTACTTTACCCATGCCCCGATCGAATGCGCCCGCCGGCTGCGCGACGAACACCGGCTGACCCCCGACATGATCGCCTGCATCACCTTGCGGCTCGATGCGAGCTGCGACCGGGTGTGCAATATCCCGGTCCCGATCGACGGCCTGCAGAGCAAGTTCAGCCTGCGGCAAACCGTGGCAATGGCGCTGGCCGGGGTCGACACGGCGAGCCTGGATGTCTACAGCGCCGAAAACACATGCGATGCCGCGCTGGTCGGCCTGCGCGAGCGCGTGAGGTTCGGCTGGCAGCACAACTGGCCGCAGACTTTGTGCGAGCTCGAACTTGAGCTCGTTGACGGACGGCGCCTGGCTACCCGCCATGATGCGGGCATTCCCGCTGCCGACATCGCCGAGCAGGGAGACCGCCTCGCCGCCAAATTTGATGTGCTGGTGGCACCGGTACTCGGCGCACCGAGGGCGCGCGAGCTCCGCGAGATGATTTCCGACCTCGACAACGTCGCCGACATTCGCAGTCTCATCCGGCTCACCGCCTGACCCGTAGCGTCATTCGAGCCGGATCGTCAGCCCAAACTCGGCCTCGTCCATCATTGCGAAACCGTAGCGCGGGTAGACCTCGCGAGCGACACCAAGAAAGAATTCCGAAAAGGCTTTGGCCGCTGGTGCGCGCGAGGGGTCGATGGTCTCGGCCATCGCAATGGTGGAGGAGAACTTCTCGGCTCCCGGCACTATTACGATGGCACAGAGCTCGGGGTAGGCCGCTGCAGGATAACGCGCCAGGTGATGGAAGATGATGCCGACATCGGCGTCGCGGGCGGCAATTGCCTGAAGCACGTCGCGGTGCTGGATGCCGAGGCGACCCGGAAATTTCACCGTCTCGCGAGTCAGGATCGATTTCGTGGTCTCTCGGCCAATCAACGCCTCGAGCGCGGAAATGTATAGGCGCCGCGCGCCCGGCTCGCTTTCACTCGCCATGACGATCCGAATGCCCGACCGCGCTACGTCGTCGAGGCTCTGAATTCCGAGCGGGTTACCCGCCGCGACCAGCAGTGATAACCCGCGGTTTCGGGCGAAAATCCGCGCCTCTGCCTCGACGATCGAAGCCTTGCGCAGCTGCGTCAGCGGCGCCGCACCCGCCATGACGATGTCGGGATAGAACCCGCTCGCCCGGCTCACTTCGATGGTCAGGTTGCCGAGCGATATGCCGCCCCCGAGCAGCATCCCGACGATCATCGGCTGCGGCAATGTGACGACGACGATGTTGTCCAGCGCCAATCCGGCATATTGCGCCTGTGCGCGGGCCCAGGTGCGGAACCGCACAATGATCTCGCCGCCGAGCAGAGCCGGGAAATGATTGCCCTCGGTGAAGATGGTGAGACCGATCGGTGCGCCGATGCGCCCGACGATGTCCGGAACCGTATCGGTGTAACCATCGAGCGCGGGTACGTCGGAGGGGACGGCAACCAGCCGTTTCCAGACGATGCCGGCGCCGCTCCCCGATTTATTGGTCGCCAAGGCATCAGCGGGCCTCGCGGCCAGCGACACCAGCACCGGAGCGGCCGCCGAGCTCCCGATGAAGGTCCGGCGCCCTATTCCGTTCAGACCGAGATCTCCACTCGCGGCGGGCTTCCGGCCCTTGTCGGCCGCTCCAAGACTCTCCCGTCATCAACCCGATATTCAAAGATCGGAATCTCGACCGATATGCCTTTGACCTGTTCGTCACCGAGCGGTTGCAGCCGCGGTTCGCCGTCGGAAAGCGCCTCTGCGACGTCTCCGGATATGGCACAGGCAATATTATGGGCTTTGGCCGCTTCTTCCATTCGTGCCGCGATATTGATCGTGCTGCCGTAGACGCCGATGGCTCGCTTGGTGTCGCCTTGCTCGCTGACCACGACCTCGCCGCCATGCACCCCGATCCGGAAGCGGGGTACCACGCCGAACTCCCGTTGATACGCCGCCTCCTCTCGCCTGACGGCGGCGAACACGGCGTCGATCGCCCGCAGAATCCGGTTTCCTCGGATCGCCTCGCTCCAACTCCACAGCGCAATCAGACCGTCGCCCTTGTAGAGGTAGATTTCTCCGCCGTGGTCGGTGATCGGCTTGGAGATGTCGAAGAGGAACTTGCCGACAAGAGACTTGATCTGAACCGCACCCAGCCGCTCGGCGAGACCCGTCGAATTGTTGATGTCGAGAAACAGCAGCACTTTCTCTTCGATGACCGGGCGGTGATAGGTGCCGATCATCAGGTGGAATAGGTTCTCGATGCCGATGAAGTGAACGGTGCGCATGACGACGATGCCGATTACCGAAAACGCGATCACCAGCGGCAGTGCCAGCGGCAGGCGCTGATAGGCTATCGGTAGCGTATCCAATCGCCCTGTCAGCAGATGCGACAGGTGAATGGCTACGACAAACAGCACCGCCACAAACGCCGTATAAATCAAAATCGACAGCAGCGGGTGCATGTTGCGCAGCCATCGCCCGCGCAGGCTCTGCACATAGAATTGCTCGAACAGACCCACACCGGTGCCGACGAAGATCGAATCGATTAGGACATAGCCCATCGGGCGGCTGGTCGCGATGGCCGTCACGCCGGCGAGCAGCGCGAAGATCGTAACCGACAGCAGTATCGAGGTGAGCTTCCTGCGGGTGGAAATCGAAACGTGCGAAAGGGCGAGTGTCATCGCCTACGTCCCGTGAGCCGGATCGTGGTCATTCCCAAATCCTTGGCTGTCGCCTTATCGTCCGGTCGACACCATAGCCGAAGGCGCAGTCATGATCAGCTTCTGCCTGTTTGGCGCCGGCCGCATCGGGGCGATCCACGCGGAGAATATCGCGCGCCATCCCGGCGCCCGCCTTCGCGCAATCGTGGATGTCGATCCCGCCGCGGCTAGGCGGCTGGCGAGCCGCCACGGTAGCGAGGTCGGGACGCAAGCCTCGGTCCTTGCCGATCGTTCGATCCAGGCCGTCGTCATCGCCAGCTCGACCAACACCCATGCCGATCTCGTCGAGGCGGCGGCCCGCGCCGGCAAGGGCGTCTTCTGCGAGAAGCCGCTCGACCTGGACCGGCGGCGCGCCGAAGCTTGCCTTACGGTCGTCGCCGAATGCGGCGTGCCGCTGATGGTGGGCTTCAATCGCCGCTTCGATCCCCACTTTGCCCGCCTCGAGCGCCAATTGCGAGATGGACGGATCGGCCGCATCGAGCTGCTCAGCATTACGAGCCGCGACCCGAGCCCGCCGCCGCTCGCCTATGTGCGCGTCTCGGGCGGCCTGTTCCGCGACATGATGATCCACGATTTCGACATGGCGCGTTGGCTGCTCGGCGAGGAGCCGGTCGAGATCTTTGCCGCCGCCAGCGTGCTGGTCGATCCGGCGATCGGCGCGGCGGGCGATGTCGATACCGCACTCGTGACCTTGCGCACCGGCTCGGGCGCGCTCTGCCAGATCTCGAACAGCCGCCGCGCCGTCTATGGCTACGATCAGCGCATCGAGATCCTAGGTTCTAACGGGGCGCTGAAAGCCGACAACGTCCCCTTGAGCACGGTCGCCTTTGCCGGCGCCGAGGGGATCATCAGCGACAAACTGCTGCCCTTCTTCCTCGAACGCTACGCCGAGGCATACCGGCTGGAGCTCGACCATTTTGTCGACGCGCTGGCCCGCGGCGCGCCGCCGCTGCCCGGCGGTGTCGACGGGGTCAAGGCGCTGGCTCTAGCGGACGCGGCGTTGCAGTCGCTTGAGACCCGCCGCGCCATCGCGCTCTAACACGGACCCCTGTAAAAGCCGGAAAACAGGCTGAATTTTCGATTCCGCTCCGAAATTTGCTCGGCTCATCCTCGATAAAAGCATCTCGATCAGACACTTAGAAGCCGGTATCGGGCTCGCACGAACAGGGCCCTGAAATCGCCGCGCAGGGGGCGGAATCGGTCTATCAGGGGGCTAACAGGGGAGGCTTCTTTTGCGGTGATCATATTGTCATATTGACAAATTGCGTTCGCGATGATATTAGAACGGAAACTTCCCAGAGATCAAGATGTCCGAGACCGAACGCGAATACGCGGCGAACTACCGCAAGCCGCCATTGCATACCCGCTTCAAGAAAGGGCAGTCCGGCAACCCGCGCGGCCGGCCCGCGAAAAACCTGCCGGCACTGCTGGCCGCGGCGCTCAACGAGAAGGTGACGGTTACCGAGAACGGCAAGCGCCGGCAGGTCACCAAGCGCGAAGCGGTCATCGCTCAGCTGGTCAACAAATCGGCCTCAGCCGAGCTGCGGGCCACCAAGATGCTGATCGACATGATGCGGGACATCGAAAAAAGGGCGGAGCCGGCAATGGCCGAGAAAAACCCGTTCAGCCCGACCGACAAAGAGGTGGTCCAACAGCTGATCGCGAGGCTGCGCCGCGACATGTGCACCGGTTGTCCCTGGGCAGCGCAACGGGGCGGTGTCGAAGCATCACCTGCACCGGCGCCTGCCGCAGAGGAAGCTATCCCTGGTGACTGATCCTTGAAAAGCAGTTCACCACGGAGAGCACGGAGATTTCTGAGTAAGATCGAAGCTCCGTATCGTGCGGCAGAGACGAATATCACATTCATGTCCAACCCGTTGTTTCTTCTCCGTGTCCTCTGTGTCTCCGTGGTCCAACTACTGGATTTGGATTGAACGCGTCTCGCAGCATGACGACGGCCGAAACCCACAGCCCCGCCCAGTACGGCGCGCTATTACGCGCCGATTTTGCCAGCTTTGCAGCGCACTGTTTCCGTGAGCTCAACCCGCGAACCCAATTCGTGCCGAGCTGGCATCACGAGTTCATCGCCGCGAAATTGGCGGCGGTGCGCGCTGGCCGTATCCGGCGGCTGATCATCTGCGTGCCGCCGCGCCACCTGAAATCGCACCTGGCCTCGGTCGCCTTTCCGGCTTGGTGTCTCGGGCACGACCCGAGCATGCAGATCCTCTGCGTCAGTTACGCGCAGGGCCTCGCCGACAAATTGTCGCGCGATTGCCGGCATATCCTCGCCTGCACCTGGTACCGGCAGACCTTTGCAACCCGCCTCTCGGCGCAACGGCAAGCAGTGTCGGAGTTCGAGATCACGGCCCAGGGCTGCCGTCTCGCCACCTCGGTCGGCGGCGTGCTGACCGGACGGGGTGCCGACATCATCATCATCGACGATCCGTTGAAGCCTGAGGAGGCCTTGTCGCAAGCCCAGCGGCAGGCGGCTAACGACTGGTTCGACCACACGCTCTACAGCCGACTGAACGACAACCGGACGGGTGCCATCATCCTGATCATGCACCGGCTGCACGAAGACGATCTGGTGGGCCATGTGCTGGCCCAGGAGGATTGGGAGGTCGTGCGCTTTCCGGCAATCGCCGAGGACGACGAGACCTGGGCATTCGATACGGAGTTGGGTTGGCACTCATTTACCCGGCGGCGCGGCGAGGCACTGCACCCCGAGCACCAGCCATTGGCGACCATCGAGCAGATCCGCCGCACGATCGGCGAATATAATTTCGCCGGCCAGTACCAGCAGGCTCCGGCACCGCAGGGCGGCGGCATGGTCAAGGCCGCGTGGTTTCGGGATTACGCGCCAAACGAGCGGCCCGACCAGTTCGACCGCATCGTGCAGAGCTGGGACACCGCCAACAAGGCGAGCGAGCTCAGCGATTTCAGCGTCTGCACGACCTGG
>Ga0209656_10001749_pt1 | contig 14201 bp, 11 predicted proteins | sample BogFormECP12_OM2_FD_188239 | JGI IMG/M metagenome (GOLD analysis project Ga0209656, IMG submission 188239) | Bog forest soil microbial communities from Calvert Island, British Columbia, Canada - ECP12_OM2 (SPAdes) (version 2) | ecosystem: Environmental > Aquatic > Freshwater > Wetlands > Bog ... | reverse complement strand
ACCGGTCGCCCGAACCAGTCCCCGGCGCGCGGGAGGGCGAGCCCGACCGCCGCGCCGGCACGCAACTCGGGGAAGTCGCCGCCCTCCGCGCGTGCGGCCTCGATCAGCCCGAGCGCGGCCTCGAGGAGCGGCTCGGGCTCGACGGATGCGAGCATCGCCGCGTCGCCGATCGTCTTGACGAGCCTCACCGGGGGCTCGGACACCTCGCCTGCGAGCGCTTCCAGGCGCACCGCCAGGCGCCCGAGCTCATCGGGCGGCACTTCCTCGCCCAGTCGCGTGAAGCCCACGAGATCGGCGAAGCACACGGCCACCTCGCGCGAGCCGGGCAGCACACCGCCGGTGCGCTCCATGGCGCTGATCACCTCGCTCTGCGCCGCCTGGCGCAGGTGCAGGGCCAGCACGGTGCTCAACATCGGGTCGACCAGCGGGTAGAGCTGCGCGGTGGCCTGGGCATAGCGAGTGGCGAGGTCACCCTCGCTCATACCGGGCTCGAGCACCAGTTTCAGGGGGAACGCCCGCAGGCTCTCGGCGGCCTGCGAGAGGCCGCGGCCGAGCACGCGCAGCAGATCGAGGATGTCCTCGTCGGATATGCCGGCCTGGCGCGCCCTGACGATGTTCGCGGCGGACTCGAGCTCGGCCCCCGTGTAGAGGGACTCTTCGGGGTCGGGCACGGGAAGTCCCATCGCGCGGCGGGATGCCGCGAGGAACTCCGGCTCGACGCCGCTGAGCTCGGCGACCTCGGCGGCGGTGTAGCGGTCGGTCCCCGCGATCACCCGGTCGGCCGGCAGGAAGATGACGGTGCCGCTGGCCGTCGTGCGGCGCAGCTCCGACAGCGGCACGCCTTCGGCGGCGAGCTGCTCGAGCAAAGCGAGGCGCTCGGCCCGCTCGTCTCCCTCGAGCCCGTCGAGCAGACCCTCGCCGACGAAGTCGATCGACGCGGCGGCCATCACGGCGAAGCGTACGCCAGGCAGGCGTCCGACGGCGGGCGCAGAATCACGTCTCGTGATCGTCCTCGGCATCGATCCCGGCCTGGCCAATACCGGCTACGGCGTTGTGACCCTGAACGGGGGACGCCTGCTCGCGCTGGACGGCGGGGTGATCCAGACGCGGGCGCAGGTTCCGCAGGAGCGCCGTCTGGCGGAGATCCACGTCGCCGTCGAGGCCCTGATGCTCGAGCACGAACCCGATGCGGTGGCGCTCGAGGAGCTCTACTTCGGCCAGAACGTGCGCACCGCGTTCGCCGTCGGGCATGCCCGCGGCGCGGTGATGCTCGCCGCCGGCCGGCGCGGCGTGCCGTGCGCCAGCTACACCCCCCAGCAGGTCAAGGGCGCGGTGTGCGGCAGCGGGCGAGCCGACAAGGATCAGGTGGCCCGCATGGTCAAGGCGCTGCTCGGCCTGGCCGAGGAGCCGCGTCCGGACCATGCGGCCGACGCGCTGGCGGTCGCCGTGTGCCATGCCAACTGCGCCCCGCTTTCGATGGCGCTCGCCGGAGCGCGCGGATGATCGCGCTGCTGCGGGGCGAGGTCGCGGTCCGCCGCCCCGATCACGTCGTGATCCTGTGCGGCAGCGTCGGCTACCGCGCGTCGGTCTCGGCTGAGACGCTGCGGCACGTTCCCGGGGTGGGCGAAGAGGCCACGCTGCACGCGCACGTGATCGTGCGCGACGACGCCCTGGCGCTCTACGGCTTCCACTCCGAAGAGGAGCGCGAGCTGTTCCTGATGCTGCTCTCCGTACAGGCGGTCGGCCCCAAGGTGGCGCTCGCCGTGCTCTCGGGGGGCAGTCCCCGAGAGCTGATCTCCGCGCTCGCGGCGGGGGACGCGCTGCGCTTTCAGGCCGTGCCCGGCATCGGCAAGCGGACCGCCGAGCGGATCATCGTCGAGCTGCGCGAGAAGGTCGGCGTGCTCGACGGCGCGGGAGCCGGCGCGCAGGGGCCGATCCTGGCCAGCCGCCGGGAGCGCGATCATCCGCGGACCCTGGCCCGGGACGGGCTGCTCGAGCTCGGATACGCCGTGGGCGAGGCCGAGGAGCTCCTGCGCGACGCCGACGGGGACAGCGCCGAGGAGCTGATCGGGCAGGCGCTGCGCCTGGCCCGCTCGACGACGTGATGAGCGAGACGGCCCGCATCCAGACGCCCTACCTGGTCGCCGAGGATGACCTCGACCGCTCGCTGCGCCCACGCCGTCTGGAGGACTTCGTCGGCCAGGAGGCCCTGTGTGAGCAGCTGACCGTCTCGATCGAGGCGGCGAGGGCGCGCGGGGACGTGCTCGACCACCTGCTGCTGGCCGGTCCTCCGGGCCTGGGCAAGACCTCGCTGGCGCAGATCGTGGCCGCCGAGCTGGAAGTCCCGTTCGTGCAGACTGCCGGGCCGGCCCTCGAGCGCAAGGGGGACGTCGCAGCGTTCCTGACGGCGCTCGAGCCGCGGAGCGTGTTCTTCGTCGACGAGATCCACCGGCTTCCGCGCACCCTTGAGGAGACGTTCTACCCGGCGATGGAGGATCAGCGCCTGCCGATCACGGTCGGCCAGGGGGCGGGTGCGCGCGTGGTCACGCTCGAGCTGCCGCCGTTCACGCTCGTCGGCGCGACGACCCGCACGGGCCTGTTGACCACACCGCTGCGCGATCGCTTCGGCATCCAGGCGCGGCTTGAGCCGTATTCGGTGCAGGAGCTCGCGGTGATCGTGCGACGGTCCGCCGAGATCCTCCAGATCGGGCTGGAGGACGACGGTGCCAGCGCGATCGCCTCGCGCAGCAGGGGCACGCCGCGAGTGGCGAACCGCCTTCTCAAGCGTGTGCGCGACTTCGCGGAGGTTCGTATGGAGGGGGTGGTCACCGCGCAGGCCGCACGCGCGGCCCTCGAGCTGCTCGAGGTGGACGAGCGCGGGCTCGACCGTCTGGACCGGGAGATACTGCGCACGATCTGCGCCAAGTTCGACGGCGGACCGGTCGGGCTCTCGACGCTCGCGGTCGCGGTGGGGGAGGAGCGCGACACGATCGAGGACGTCTATGAGCCCTATCTGCTGAAGGAGGGCCTCATCAAGCGCACGCCGCGAGGGCGGACCGCGACCCCCGCGGCGTTCGCCCATCTGGGCCTCGATCTCCCGTCGCTGACCGGCGGAGTGGCGCTGTTCTAAGGGCTCGCGCGCATCGGGCCGCCCCACCAACGCATCTTGGCGCCCGGCTTGCGTAGTCTGTAGTCATCCATGGCACACCCGTTTATATGCCCAAACTGTGGTCACCGCACCACCGAGCTGGACCGCAACATCGGCTTCACGCGCCAGCCGAAGGGCTGCGCGAAGTGCGGGTTCGCGTTCCTGTTCGAACTGCTCGACGACTACTATCCTGCGCCGGATGCGGCGTTCTTCGTCTGCGACAGCGAGGGCCGGGTGATCGGGTGCGGGAAGAACTCATTCGCCTTCACCGGACTGGAGGAGGAGGAAGTGATCGGCCAGCGCGTCGAGCAGGTTCTCGGATTGGGTTTCGCAAACGGCGAGAACCCCGTCACGACCGTGCTCGAGTGGGGTGTGCGCGCGCTCGAGGTCCCGGTCACCGTCAGCGGCGAACGCGACGTCACGGCGAGCGCCAAAGCGGACATGTTTCCCGCCTACGACGACGACGGCGGGCTGCTGCTCGTGCTCACCCCCGATAAGTAGGCTGGCAAGGGTATGGGCTCGCCATGAACGATCGTCGTCGCAACACCCTTGTGCTGCTGATCGTCGTCGGCCTGCTGGCCGCGTCGATCGCCGTGATCCTCGCCAAGCCGACCCGCCTTGGCCTTGACCTCAAGGGCGGCGTCGAGCTCGTCTACCAGGGAAAGCCGACCGCCCAGGCGAAGGTGGACACCGAATCGCTCAACCGTGCGATCGACATCATGCGCAAGCGCGTCGACCAGCTGGGGGTCGCAGAGCCGGAAATCCAGCGCTCCGGCGGCACCGAAATCGACGTCGCTCTGCCGGACGTGAGCAACGCCGCGCGCGCCCAGGACGAGGTCGGCAAGACCGCGCAGCTGCAGTTCTATGACTGGGAGCCCAACGTGATCGGCGTGGACGGCAACCCGGCGCCCACCGAAGCCTCGGCGACCGGGGGGGCGAACGCCGGTGCGGCACAGTACGGGCTGACCGAGTATGAGGCAGTGCTGCGTGCGGCCAAACGGCCGCCGTTCCTGCGCGACAACGCCACGACCTGGCAGAAAGGCTGCACCCCGGCGCAGGAAGGCGGATGTATCTACGGCAGCTGGTATCTGCTGGACACCAAGCACGAAAAGGTGCTCTGCCCGGGCGGCGGGTCGACCTGTGCGCCTGCCGAAACAGAACAAAACCTCTACGCGGACAACTACAAACCCCCCGCAGGAGCGGTCGTGAAGGCGGTGCGCGTCAACCCAGGAACGGTGCTGGTGCAGGCCCGACCGGTGGAAAACAGCGCCGGCAAGCTCACGAACAGCTCGCCGAACAGCTGGTACGTGCTCAACGACAACCCGGTGCTCAGCGGCGCCGACATCACGAACCCGCAGCAGAGCTTCGACGAAGGCGCCGGGGGCACCGGGGCGCCAAACGTCACCTTCGGCTTCACCTCCCACGGCAAGAGCGTGTTCGAACGGGTGACCAAGGAAATCGCTCACCGTGGCCAGGAAGCGCAGCTTCCGGGGGTCGGCAAGGAAGCGGCCCAGCAGCACTTCGCCGTCGTGCTCGACGGGCAGCTGATCACGACGCCGTCGATCGACTACACGAAGTACCCCGAAGGGATCGACTCATCGAACGGTTCGGAGATCTCGGGCGGCTTCACGGTGAACTCGGCACAGAACCTGGCCTCCGAGCTGCAGTCCGGCGCCCTGCCGATCAAGCTGGCGCTGATCTCCCGCTCGCAGGTCTCTGCGACGCTCGGCAAACAGGCGCTGAGGCAGGGCCTCATCGCGGGCCTCGCAGGATTCCTGATCGTGTGCCTGTTCCTGCTGATCTTCTACCGTGTCCTCGGCGCGATCGCGGTCGGTGGCCTGGTCATCTACGCGATCTACTTCTTCGCCCTGATCAAGCTCATCCCGATCACGTTGACGCTGCCGGGGATCGCCGGCCTGATCCTGACGATCGGCATCGCCGCGGACGCGAACATCGTGATCTTCGAGCGCATCAAGGAGGAGATACGCGGCGGGCGCTCGATCATCTCGGGCATCGCCACGGGCTACAAACGCGGGTTCGCGGCGATCGTCGACGCGAACGTGGTCACGTTCATGACGGCGTTCATCCTGTTTGCGCTGGCGACCGCCGAAGTGAAGGGCTTCGCCTTCACGCTCGGGATCGGCACGCTCCTGTCGCTGTTCACGGCCGTGCTGGCAACGCAGGCGGCGCTCGGCACCATGAGCCGCACCGGAGTCGTCTCGCACCCCGCAGCGCTCGGCGCCGCGCGGCGCGGGAAAGGGTGGACGTTCGACTTCATGGGCCACTCGAAGTGGTTCTTCTCGCTGTCGGGCACCATCCTTTTGATCGGCGCGCTGGCGATCGGCGGCAAGGGGATCAACCTCGGCATCGACTTCAAGTCGGGCACGCGCATCCAGACGGCGTTCATCAGGCCTGTGAGCGAGAGCGAAGTGGCCTCGGCGATGTCTGCGGCGGGCTATCCGAACGCCAAGGTGCAGACGTTCAAAGACGCAAGCATCGGCGGCTCGGGCTATCAGATCTCGACCAAGACGCTCAAGCCCGAATCGCTCGACAAGGTGCAGGCGCTGCTGAACACGAGATTCGGGAACGGCCCGAGTGCGCCGGGCACCAAGAACTTCTCTTCGACGTCGATCGGGCCGACGTTCGGCAAGACCGTGGCCAACAGCGCCATCATCGCGATCATCGCATCGCTGCTGGTCATATCGGCCTACATCGCGCTGCGCTTCGAGTGGAAGTATGCGGTCCCGGTCCTGATCGCGCTGATGCACGACCTGCTGATCACGGCCGGCGTGTATGCGCTGACGGGCCGCGAAGTCACGACCGCGACGGTCGCGGCGCTGCTGACGATCCTCGGCTATTCGCTCTACGACACGATCATCGTGTTCGATCGCGTGCGCGAGAACGTGCCGCGGATGCCGCGCGCCGCCTTCTCGCAGATCGTCAACCGCTCGATGTCCGAGGTGCTGACGCGCTCGCTGGCGACGAGCTTCTGCACGCTGCTGCCCGTGATCTCGCTGCTCTTGTTCGGTGGCGAAACGCTGAAGAACTTCGCCTTCGCGCTGATGGTGGGGATCGCCTCCGGTGCCTACTCGTCGATCTTCATCGCCTCCCCGGTGCTCACCGCGTGGAAGGAGCGCGAGCACGGCTATCGTAACCGGCGGGCGCGGATCACCCGCGAACTCGGAGCCGTGCCGGCCTATGCGACGACGGGGTCCGGCGAGCCCGAAAACGTGGAACCGACCGAGACACGCAAACGCACGCGGCGCGGAAGTCTGATCGCCCCGGAGGAGCCGGGTGAGCAGCTATCACGCGAAGAGTTCCAGGAACTCGTGCGCGACCTCGACGTCGACGGTCAGGAGCCGACCCCGGCCGGGCGTGCCGCGACGGGTTCGAGCGTGGCGCAGAAGCCGGCCAAGGTCGAGCCCGAGGAGGAGCCCGAGGTTGCACGCGATCCGGCCGCGGACCTCACGCCGGAGGACCTCGTGCTCAAGGACGCTCCCAAGCCGCGGGAGAAGCGCCGGCGTCCGCGCAACCGCCGACATGGCAGATCGCGCTGAGGCCTGGCGGATGAGCGGTCCAGAACAGGGGGTCGAAGGCTGATGGGGATGCTCGCTTGGGTGATGATGGGCCTGTCGATCTGGCACTTCACGATCTTCCTGCCCGACCGCTTCTGGGGAGGCATCGTGGGGGCCTTCGTGGGCTCGCTCGTCGGGGCGGTGCTGGTGGGACTGATCATCTTCAGCGCCAAAGTCGGGGCGCTCCGGGTGCCGGGCGAAAAGGCGACCGACATCGCGGTCGTGCTCTACGCGGTGCCCGGCGCCCTGCTTGGAATCGGCCTGGTCTACCTGGAGGGCATGCGTCGCGAACGCTCGGCCGTGGCCGTGCACGCCTGAGGGGCGTCGGGCCCGGACGCGGGATTCCGTCCAGGCCCGACCGTAGGGTTGCCGGGTGCAGAGCGCCCGCTTTGAGATCGCCGATTGCCCGGATGCGCAGGTGGGCCGCCTGCGGCGCGAGCTCGGCGTCAGCGGGCCGGTCGCACAGGTGCTCGTACGCCGCGGGTTTACCGACCCCGAGGGCGCTCGCGCGTTCCTCGATGCCGCCGAGGAGCATCCGCCCGGTGCCTTCGCCGGGATCGACGCGGCGATCGAGCCGATCCTCGAGCACGTGGCGCGCGGCGAGCTGATCACGATCCACGGCGACTACGACGTCGACGGGGTGTGCTCGACGGCCGTGCTCGTGCGGGCGCTGCGCAGGCTGGGAGCGAACGTGGACTGGTATCTGCCCGACCGCGCGAGCGACGGGTACGGGCTCAACGAGCGCACGGTGCACATGCTCTCTGCTCGTGGCACGCGGCTGCTCTTGACGGCGGACTGTGCGATCACCGCCGTTGAGGCCGTGGCCGTGGCGAGGGATCTGGGGATGGCGGTCGTGGTCTCCGATCACCACGCACCGCGAGCCGACGGGGTGCTTCCCGACGCGCCGATCGTGCATCCGCTCCTCTGCGGCTATCCCTGCCCGGAGCTATGCGCGACGGCGGTCGCCTACAAGCTGGCGCAGGCGCTGACGCTCACCGCCGGCGCGGGTGCGCGCGACGGTGAGCGGCTGCGTGAGGATCTCGACCTGGTGGCGCTGGCCACGATCGCGGACGTGGTGCCGCTGGTTGGAGAGAACCGCGCGCTTGTGCGTCGCGGCCTGCGCGCGCTCGCCGGCACCGCGAAGCCGGGACTGCGCGCCCTGATGTCGGTGTCGAAGATCGACGCGGGCAAGGTGAACGAGCGCTCGGTCGGCTTCGGCCTGGCGCCGAGACTGAACGCGGCGGGACGCCTGTACCGCGCCGACGCCGGGCTCGAGCTGCTCCTGACCGAGGACCCGCAGCGCGCGATGGAGATCGCCGGCGAGCTCGACCGCGCGAACCGGGAGCGAAGGCAGGTGGAAATGGGCATCCGGGTCGAGGCCGAAGGGCAGATCGCGGCACTCGGAGAGCGCTCCTGCTATGTCCTGGCCGGGGAGGGCTGGCATCCCGGGGTGATCGGCGTCGTCGCCTCGCGCCTGGTTGAGCGCCACCGCCGCCCGGTGGTGATGATCTCGCTCGACGGCGACACCGGCAAGGGGTCGGGGCGCAGCATTGAGGCGTTCGACCTGCTCGCGGGTCTGGACGCGTGCTCCGGCGAGCTCGTTCGCCATGGCGGCCATCGTGCCGCGGCGGGGCTGGAGGTCGAACGTGGACGCCTGGAGGCATTCGCGTCCTTGCTGACGAGCCATGCCGAGGAGGTCCTCAGACCGCAGGACATGGTGTCGGTCGAGCGGGTGGACGCCGTGGTCGGAGGCGATGAGCTTGGCATCACGCTCGCCGAGGAGCTGCAGAGGCTCGCGCCCTTCGGACGGGGCAACCCCGGCGTGTCGCTGCTCGTCGCCGACGCGACGTTTCGCGACGGCCGGCCGATGGGCGAAGGCAAGCACGTCCGCTTCACCGTCGAATCCCGCGGCGCACGCGCGCGGGCGGTGGCGTTCGGCTCGGGCGGACGGCTGCCGGTCGACGAAGGCGCTCCGGCCGAGGCGACCTTCTCGCTGGAGATCAACGAGTGGAATGGCGTCTCGGAACCTCGCCTCGTGCTCCGCCAGGCGCGAGCCGCCGTGGTCGCGGCCCCCCGGACCGACGGCCGGCAGGCGCCGGAGGGCGATGAGCTCATGCTGTTCGCGCTTCCCTGAGCGGAATCGTGCCGGCCCGGCGATCGCTTCAATCCGGGTACCGGTTCCCCTACCCTGTGGACATGGCCATCGCGAAGGACCCGCACAGTCCGCCGAGCGCCGAGATGCTCGACGAGCCCGGGCGCCGAGACGCGTCACGGGAGGGGCTCGCGCCGCGCGGGCACGGCGGGGAGCCGACCCCCGGCAACGGGTACCCCGGCGGGCGCGCGCAAGCGCCCCAGGCGCTCAGCCAGCCCGAGCGGCGACTCTTGGACGACCTGTTCGCGATCGTCTCCGAGCACGCGGCCGACTCGGCTGTCGAGATCAACCGCGACCGCGTGCGAGACGCGTTCGTGTTCGCGTGCGAGCACCACGCCGCCCAGAGGCGCAAGTCGGGTGAGGACTTCATCGTGCACCCGGTGGGTGTGGCGCGGATCTGTGCGGGGATGCGGCTCGACACCGAGACCCTGTGCGCGGCGCTGCTGCACGACACCGTGGAGGACACCTCGGTCTCGGTCGAGGAGCTGCGCGAGCGCTTCGGCGAGGAGATCGCGGGCATCGTCGACGGTGTGACGAAGCTGACGGGCATCACCTTCCAGTCACACGACGAGGCGCAGGCCGAGAACTACCGCAAGATGATGGTGGCGATGGCCACCGACGTGCGGGTCATCCTGATCAAGCTGGCCGACCGGCTTCACAACATGCGCACGATCGAGGCGATGCCCAAGCAGAAGCAGATGGAGAAGGCACGGGAGACGCTCGAGATCTACGCGCCGCTCGCCCACCGCCTGGGCATTCACGCGATCAAGTGGGAGCTCGAGGACCTGGCCTTCGCGACACTTCACCCGCGCAAGTACCAGGAGATCAAGGGCCTCGTCGCCCAGCAGCGCGACGATCGCGAGCGCTACGTCAACGAGGCGGGGGAGTATCTGGCGCGCGAGCTTGCAGAGCTGGGGATCGAGGCGCAGATCGCAGGGCGCGCCAAGCACTTCTACTCGATCTACTCGAAGATGACCAAGAAGGGCCGCGAGTTCAACGAGATCTACGACCTCACCGCGATGCGCGTGATCGTCGAGACGGTGAAGGACTGCTACGGCACGGTCGGCGTCATTCACTCACTGTGGAAGCCGCTGCCGGGCCGCTTCAAGGACTTCATCGCGATGCCCAAGTTCAACATGTACCAGTCACTGCACACGACCATCATCGGGCCGGAGGGTCGGCCGCTGGAGATCCAGATCCGCACGCAGGAAATGCACGAAATGGCGGAGTTCGGCGTGGCGGCGCACTGGGTCTACAAGCAGCCCGCCGCCGGACGCGACGAGCAGGAGGGGTCGCTGACGCCCAGCGGGGAGACCAAGCTGAAGTGGCTGCGCTCGATGCTCGACTGGCAGAAGGAGCTCTCTGATCCGCGCGAGTTCATGGAGACGCTGCGCACGGACCTGTTCGAGGAAGAGGTCTACGTGTTCACGCCCAAGGGCGAGGTCAAGTCGCTGGCGGCCGGGGCCACGCCGCTCGACTTCGCCTACGAGGTCCACACGGAGATCGGTCACCGCTGCGTGGGCGCCCGCGTGAACGGGAAGATCGTGCCGCTGCACTACGAGCTCCGCTCGGGGGACATCGTGGAGATACTCACCGCCAAGCGCGAGCGGGGTCCCTCGCGCGACTGGCTGGCGATGGTCAAGACGACCCGCGCGCGCAACAAGATCAAGCAGTGGTTCAAGGCCGAGTCCCGCCAGGACACCGAGCACAGCGGGCGGGACCTCTTGCAGGAGCACCTGCGCAAACAGGGCCTTCCGGCCCAGAAGATAACCGGCTCGGCGCTGTTGGCGGACGTGATCCGCGAGGTCGGCTACCGCAAGGCGGACGACTTCTACATCGCCCTCGGAGCCGCCAAGGTGTCACCCAAGCTGGTCGTCAACAAGGTGATGCAGCGCCTGAAGCAGGGCGAGGCGGCCGACGGCGAGGCGAGCGCCTCCGAGCTGCTTCGCGTGGGGCGTGCGCGGCGGCGCCCGACGAGGTCCTCCGGGCAGTACGGCATCAGGGTGGACGGGGTCGAGGACGTGATGCTGCGACTGGCCAAGTGCTGCCACCCGGTTCCGGGCGATGACATCATCGGCTACATATCGCTGGGTCGCGGCATCACGATCCACCGGCAGGACTGCCCGAACGCGGTGCTCCTCGGCAAGGATCCCGAGCGCCTCACGAACGTCGCGTGGGAGGGCGACCAGTCCACCGCGTTCGTCGTCGAGATCCAGATCGACGCCTGGGACCGCCACCGTCTCCTCGAGGACATCTCGCGCGTGTTCTCGGAGTCCGGTGCCAACATTCTCGAAGCCCGCTGCCTGTCAACGCCGCCGATGGTCAAGAACCGCTTCGTGGTCGAGGTCGCCGATACGCACACACTCAAAGGTGCGATCACGCGGATGCGCAACGTCGAGTCGGTGTTCGACGCCTATCGGGTGACACCCGGCGGCGCGGGGTAGCTCGCCTCAGGCGACCACGTTCAGTCCGCGCGGCAGGATCGAGTAATGCGCCTCGGCGAAATCGCCGAGGTAGTCGCCATCGACCTGGAGCGGGAGAGGACGGCCGTCGGTGGTTCTCACCGTGAGCTCCCTGACCCCCTGAAATCCGCTGACCTGCCGCTGCCGCGTGACCCGGGCCCTCGTGGAGAGGGCGCGCCAGGCGATCGATGTCCCGCTGAGGGGCGTTGCGTGGCGGAGGACGCCACCCGCGAGCGTTCCGGAGTCGAGCGTGGCGCCCTCGGCGATGTGGATCGGATGGTTGTTGAAGTAGGTGTAGGTCGAGCCGTTCTGGACGATCGCCGTGACGCCCGCGAGCGTCTGGCCGCCGACACAGACCTCCATCCTCGGCGGCTTGCGCAGGTAGCGCCGCGTGAACGTGCCGATCGCGATCCAGGTGAAGTAGTAGGCGCCCAGGCGGGCCTTCATGTGCGGGTTCGCGTCGACTCGCTGAACCACGCTCGCGTCCAGGCCCACGCCCGAGGCGAAGGTGAAGCAGCGGCCGTTGACCGTCCCCAGGTCGACCGGCCGCACGCGCCAGCTCTCGGCCAGCGAGAGCAGGTGCTCGGTTGCGTCGATGATGTCCGCGGGGATGCCGAGCAGCTTGGCGAACACGTTCGCCGAGCCGCCCGGCAGACAGCAGAGCGGCGTGTCCGAGCCGGCGAGGCCGTTGGCGGCTTCATTGACCGTGCCGTCGCCGCCGAACGTGACGACGACGTCGTATTCCTCACTCGCGGCCTGCCGACACAGCTCGGTGGCGTGGCCACGGGCCTCGGTGTCGACGGCGTCGAGGTCGTAGCGGCCCTGAAGGGCGTACAGGACGAGTTCGCGCAGTTCGTCCGAGACCGTGGTCGCGTGCGGGTTCACGACGACCAGCATGCGCCGGTTCGCCGCCGGTGAGATCGGGGCGCCGGGCGCCTGTGCCGGGCGCCGATCGTGCTGGGCAGGGGTGCTCACCGCAATGGGCTACACCGCATCGGGGCCCTCGTTACCACGCCACCGGAGACGTGGCGCCCATGTGCTCGCCGAGATGCTTGCTAGACTGCCCGTCAGACATAGCTGGACACATCCAGAGGGGTGGAGGGACTGGCCCTATGAAACCCCGGCAACCACCGTGACGTCACCACGGGAAGGTGCCAATTCCAGAGAGATGTGTGGCGGGCTTCGTGCTCTTCGCCACACCTGTGACAACGGCGAAGACTAGAGCGAAGGAGCCCTCAATGGCTGTGAGTCATCTGGAGTGCAAGGAGTGCAAGGCGCAGTACCCGCTGGAGGCGCTGTACGTGTGCGAGCAGTGCTTCGGGCCGCTGGAGGTCGCCTACGACCACAGTCGCTCGGAGCGCGACCTATCCGGGCTGCGCCGGCGTATTCAGGGCGGTCCGCAGAACATCTGGCGCTACGCGGACTTCCTGCCGCTGACGGCCGGCCCGCCCGGCCCCTCGGGCCGGCTCGCCTCACGCGTCGGGCTGCCGGCCGGGTGCACGCCGCTGATCCGCGCCGACCGGCTGGCTGCCCGACTCGGCCTGCGCGAGGTGTGGGTCAAGAACGACGCCGCCAACCCGACCCACTCGTTCAAGGACAGGGTCGTGTCGGTCGCCGTCGCGCGGGCCCGCGAGCTGGGGTTCGAGGTGATCGCGTGCGCGTCCACGGGCAATCTGGCGAACTCCGTCGCCGCCCACGGAGCGGCGTTGGGGATGGAGTCCTACGTGTTCATCCCGGCGGACCTCGAGGAGCAGAAGGTGCTTGCCACGGGCGTCTACGGGACCCGCCTCGTGGCGGTGGAGGGCAACTACGACGACGTCAACCGCCTGTGCACACAGATCTCCGCGGAGCGCGACTGGGCGTTCGTGAACGTGAACCTGCGTCCCTACTACGCCGAGGGCTCGAAGACCCTGTCGTTCGAGATCGCCGAGCAGCTCGGGTGGGAGCTGCCCGACCGCTGCGTGATACCGGTCGCCTCCGGCTCGCTGTTCACCAAGATCGCGAAGGGCTTCGAGGAGTGGCGCGAGCTGGGGCTCCTCGAGGGAGAGCTGCCACGGATGAACGGCGCCCAGGCCGAGGGGTGCGCGCCCGTGGCGAGCGCGTTCGCCTCGGGCCAGGAGGTGTGCCGGCCGGTGAAGCCGAACACGATCGCGAAGTCGCTGGCGATCGGCAACCCCGCCGACGGTCCATACGCGCTCGAACAGGCGCGTCTGACGGGCGGGTCGGTGGATGCCGTCAGCGACGAGGAGATTCGGGCGGGCATCGCCCTCTTGGCACAGACGACGGGCATCTTCACCGAGACGGCCGGCGGCGTCACGACTGCGGTGCTGGCCAAGCTGGCCGAGCGCGGGGACATCGATCCGGACGAGCGCGTCGTGCTGGTGATCACCGGTGACGGGCTGAAGACGCTGGACGCGGTGCGCGGCACATTCGAGACGCACACCATCGCCGCGAACCTCGAGGCGTTCGAGGCCGGGGTGCCGCTGCCGGCGCCGGTCTGATGACGGCCCTCGTGAAGATACCGACGCAGCTTCGGAACGCCACGGACGGCGAGACCGAAACGGTCGTGGACGGTGAGACGGTGCAGGAGGTGCTCGACGGACTGTTCGAGCGCTTTGGTGAGCTACGCACGCGCATCGCCGACGATGACGGCTCGCTGCGGCGCTTCGTCAACGTCTATCTGTCCGGAGAGGACATCCGCTTCCTCGACGGGCTGCAGACGCCGGTCGCCGACGGGGCGGAGCTGACCATCCTGCCCGCTGTCGCGGGGGGCCGCTAGCGCGCCGAGGCGTGGACTGCCGGGGCGCCGGCGGATTGGTCCCCGTGCGCCGGCGTGGCGACCGTCGAGCCGCTGAAGCCGATCG
>Ga0209656_10001748_pt1 | contig 14207 bp, 12 predicted proteins | sample BogFormECP12_OM2_FD_188239 | JGI IMG/M metagenome (GOLD analysis project Ga0209656, IMG submission 188239) | Bog forest soil microbial communities from Calvert Island, British Columbia, Canada - ECP12_OM2 (SPAdes) (version 2) | ecosystem: Environmental > Aquatic > Freshwater > Wetlands > Bog ... | reverse complement strand
GGCCCGGCTGATACCCCCGGACCTTCGCCTCGGTGGTCGCCGCGAACAGCTTCCTGACATGGTCGAACACACCGGTGTAGGTGGCCGGGTTGGACCGGGGCGTCCGCCCGATCGGCCCCTGATCCATGTGCACCACCTTGTCCAGCTGCCGGACACCGGTCACCCGGGCATGCCTGCCGGGCACCGTTCGCGCCCCGTTCAGCTCCCGCGCCAGGGCCTTATACAAGATGTCATTGACCAGCGTCGACTTCCCCGACCCCGACACCCCGGTCACCGCCACCAGGCAACCGAGCGGAAACGCCACGTCCACCCCGCGCAGGTTATGCTCGCTCGCGCCCTGGACCACCACCTCACGGCCCTTGCTGCGCGGCCGCCGGACCGCCGGCACCGGGATCGCCTCGCGCCCCGACAGGTAGGCACCGGTCAGCGACTCGCGGCTAGCGAGCAGGACCTCTGGCGGGCCGGACACCACGATGGTGCCGCCCTGCTCGCCGGCCCGGGGGCCGAGCTCGACTACCCAGTCGGCGGCCCGGATGGTGTCCTCGTCGTGCTCCACGACGATCAGCGTGTTACCCAGGTTGCGCAGCCGCAGCAGCGTCTCGAGCAGCCGGTGGTTGTCCCGCTGGTGCAGCCCGACCGACGGCTCGTCCAGCACATACAGCACGCCCGCCAGCCCGGAGCCGATCTGAGAGGCCAGCCGGATCCGCTGCGCCTCGCCGCCGGCCAGCGTGGCCGACGCCCGGTTCAGCGACAGGTAATCCAGACCCATATCCAGCAGGAACTGCAGGCGTGAGGCGATCTCGGTCAGCACTGGGCCCGCGATGGTCCTGTCGTGTTCGGACAGCTCGAGCGCCCGCAGGCACGGGGCCAGGTCGCCGATCGGCAGCGCGCAGAAGTCCGCGATGGACCTGCCGTCCACCGTCACCGCGAGCGCGACAGGGTTCAGCCGTGCCCCACGACAGGCCGGGCACGGCACCTCGCGCATGAACCCGCCGAACCTTGTCTCGTTCTCGTTTTCGGCATGCTTCCGCTCGACGTATGAAATCGCGCCCTCGAAGTGGGCGTCGTAGGAGCGCCGGCGACCATTCCGGGTCGTGTACTGGACATGCACCGGCTGGCCATGCCCATGCAGCAGGGCTTGCCGGGCCGCCGCGGGCAGCTTGGACCACGGCGTGTCGATGGTGAACCCGAACGTCCTGCCGAGAGCCTCGGCCAGCCGTACGAAGTAGTCGCTGGTGTGCCCGCCGCTCCACGGCGCGATCGCGCCCTCTTCAAGCGACTTGGACTCGTCGGGCACGATCAGCTCCGGATCGACCTCGAGCTTGGCGCCCAAGCCGGTGCAGTCCGGGCACGCGCCCGACGGCGAGTTGAACGAGAACGAGCGGGGCTCCAGTTCGTCGAACGACAGGTCGTCATGCAGGCAGGCCAGGTGCTCGGAGTACATCCGCTCGCGGTGCGGGTCGTTCTCCGGCAGGTCGATGAAGTCGAGGACGACCACCCCGCCGGACAGGCCGAGCGCGGTCTCTACCGAGTCGGTCAGCCTGCGCCGCGCGGTGTCCTTCACCGCGAGACGGTCAACGACGACCTCAATGTCGTGCTTCCCGTACTTTCCCAGCGCGGGCAGGTCACCGGCGACCGCCGACTCCAGCCGGATCACGGTCCCGTCCACCCTGGCCCGCGAGTAGCCCTTGGTCTGGAGCTCGCGCAGCAGCTCGTCGCAGGTGCCCTTGCGGCCGCGGACAACCGGCGCGAGCACCTGGAACCTGGTGCCTTCCGCCAGCTCGAGCACCCGGTCAACGATCTGCTGCGGGCTCTGCCGGGCGATGCGCCGGCCGCAGACGGGGCAGTGCGGCTGGCCGACCCGGGCGAACAGCAGCCGCAGGTCGTCATACACCTCGGTCATCGTGCCCACCGTGGAACGCGGGTTCCGGCTGGCCGGCTGCTGGTCGATCGAGACGGCTGGCGACAGCCCGTCGATGAAGTCCACGTCCGGCTTGTCCATCTGGCCCAGGAACTGCCGCGCATACACCGACAGCGATTCTGTGTACCGGCGCTGGCCCTCCGCGAAGATCGTGTCAAACGCCAGGCTCGACTTCCCCGACCCCGACACGCCGGTAAACACGATCATCGCGTCCCGCGGCAGCTCCAGCGAGACATCCTTAAGGTTGTGCTCGCGCGCACCACGGACAACAAGGCGATCAGCCAACAGGACTCAGCACTCCAAAGGGGGGACGGTGCGTCGAGGTGGGCGGGGGCTGGCATCCAGCTGCGATCACACTCGCCAGCTAACACAGCGCCGTCTTGCCGCTACGGGAATCGGGCCCGGCCCGCACCAAGGGCCAGTGACTAAACGAGATAACAAAAGCAGGCCGCCGCAGATTCCGCCTGCCGCGCGCGAGGCGCTGGCGCGGCCTGACGTCGCCACCGCCGTGTTACGCCCCGCCGGGTTAATAGTTGTCCAGGAACGCCTTCGCCTCCGGGCCGGCGAACTGGGCGCCGTAACCGGCGTTGACCACCAGGCAGCCGACCGCGACGTCCTGGGCCGGGTCGAAGGCGATGAGCCAGCTGTTGGGCTGCTCCTGGCCCTGGATGTCGGCGGTCCCCGTCTTGGCGTAGACGCCCGGTCCGAACCCGATCGACGCGGCTGTTCCGCTGGTGACCACGGCCTGCATCAGCTGCTTCAGCTGCGCGTCGGTGCTGGCCGGAAGCGCGGTCGCGGTCACCTGCTTGGTTCCGGGCAGCAGGATCGGCTGCTTGAACGTCCCGCTGTCTACCGTGGCCGCCACGGAGGCCATCGCCAGCGGGGATGCGGTCAGCTGGCCCTCGCCGAACGCCTCCTGAGCCAGTTCGGAGCCGCTGGCACTGGCCGGAGCGTTGAAATAGCTGGCCGACAGGCCGGTAATGCCGATGTCCCAGTTCTGGTCGAGGCCGAAGTACTCCTTGGCCGTACGGGCGAGGAGCCCGCCGGACAAGTGCGGCCACTGGGTGCTGAACGCGTTGTTGCAGGACTGGGCGAAGTCGGTGACGAAGGGGGTCGAGGCCGGCTCGGACTCATTGTTGTCGTTGTGGTAGGTGATCCCCTGCACCGTGTAGGCCGCGGGGCAGGCGACAGCGCTGTTCGCGGTGACGACTCCGGAGTTGATCAGGGCCGTGGAGGTTATGACCTTCATCGTCGAGCCCGGCGCCACCTGGGCGGTGAGCGCGAAATCGTTGTAGCCGGCATTGTTGGCGATGGCCAGGATCTTGCCGGTGGAAGGCTGGATGACGACCATCGAACTGTCCCCGTGCATGGCGACGGCGGTGCGCGCGGCAGCCTCCGCCTGCGCGCTGATCGTGGTGGCCAGGTTCGGTATGTTGGTCGGCGGGATGACGACCGCCTGGCTGTTCTGCACCGGGCGGTTCGAGGCGGTCTGGATCTCGACGTACAGGCCCGGAGTTCCCTGTCCCGGTGGCGCCTGGCGCTGCAGCAGTCCCGCGATCGTCGTCAGCCCGGCGTCGCCGTACGAGGTGATGTCGTTCCCGGTGGCGTCGTTGACCGAGGCGACCTGAGGCGCCGCCGTGACCGCCGCCAGATGGGTGGACGCGGTGAGGTTCGGCGCGAGGACGTCGGGCGCCCAGGCGATATACCACACCTGTGAGTTCGGATGCTGGTAAGCGACCAGCGATGCGTTGTAGCTCCAGGTGCCGTGCAGCGCCTTGGCGCTGTCCGGCGTCGCCACCGTGGCCTTGACCGCGTACCCGACCGATTCACGCGGCGTCGATGACGGGCCCGACGGGGCCACGGTGTCGCTCTGGGCCGTGGCCGTTAGCTTCCTGAGGTGGAGGTACTTGCCATAGGTGGCGAGCGCGGCCTGGGCGGCGGCGGGGTGATCGGTGTAGCGGGCGGCCTGCCCGAGGTCACCGGTCTGCCACGCCGCCAGGAACGCGCTGGTGATCTGTTCGGCATCCTGCGCGGCCGAGCTTCCCGTCGGCACGAAGCCAGTAGAGTTCGCGTTCCCGCCGGGCAGGACCACCGTGACGATGACCGCGGCGATCCCGGCCACGACGGCGAGTGCCGCCGCGGCCAGCACGATGGAGACCCTTCGCCGCCTCGGTCGCCGGTGGTTCCGGGACGGCCCAGGCGGTACGGCTGCGAACGGAGCGGTCGGGGGCTCCGATGCATACCAGGGGCCCGATGATCTGCTGCTGCCACCTGAATCGCTTGCCACCCCTGCGACCGTACCACCGCGCAATATCACAGGAGCCCGGACGACGTGACAGCGGCACCGGCCAACCACGGTATTGGAGCCGGACCGGCAGGCCGGCCGGCGAACGAACGGTAAGTCCGGAACACGCGCATGGCGCTGGACAGCCTGGGCGCCGGGCCGCTCGTGATCGTCCGGAAAACTTACTCGCGGGTATACCGCGACCCGGCCGAGATGCGTCATGATCCAGCCAGGGCGCCGGAACCGCGGCGCGACCCTGGCCGTGCCCGCGGAGGAGCCATGGCAGCTATGAGAGATCAGGCGATCGGTCAGCCGGACGTGTCGTCGCTCGCGCTGGCCGAGCCGACCCGGCACGTGCGGCGCCGCTGGATCCTCGGCCTCACCCTGGCCAGCCTGGGCATGTGGATGGCGAACCAGACGCCGCTGCAGGTCATGCTCGCCCTGCAGTTGCAGGACATCACGCCTCGGCACAAGATCGTTGCGCTCGGGGTGGTGACGGGGGTCGGGGCCATCGCCTCCGCCCTGGCCACCCCGGTCGTCGGTGCCCTATCCGACCGCACCGCGCACGGCGGACGGCTGGGCCGGTTCAGCGGTCGCCGGCACCGGTGGACGCTCGTCATGGCCGTGCTCGCCGCGGCCTGCATGGTGCTGCTGGCCGAGCAGGCCATGGTACTCGGCGTGGCCCTGCTCTGGTTCGCCTTCAGCGCCTTCCAGAACGGCGAGTACGCCACCCTGAGCGCGGCAATCCCCGACCACGTGCCGGTACGGCAGCGCGCCACGGTGGCCGGCTGGGTGGGCATGCCGATCGCGCTCGGCCTGGTCCTCGGCACCATCCTGGTCGTGGACGTCCTCGGTCAGAACCTGGTCAGCGGCTACATCACGCTCGCGGTGCTGATGGTGGTGCTGGCACTGCCGTTCGTGCTGTTCACTCCCGACTACCCGCTCTCGCCGAAGGACCGGGAGCCGTTCTCCTGGCGCCGGGTGGCCTCCTGCTACTGGCTCAGCCCGCGTGCGTACCCCGATTTCGGCTGGGCCTGGCTGACCCGCTTCCTGGCCAGCCTCTCCATCGCCATGGGCACCCTGTACCTGCTGTACTTCCTGCGCGACGCGGTGCACTACGCGCGGCTGTTCCCCGGCCAGACGGCTGCGGACGGCCTGCTCATCCTGATCCTGATCTACACCGGCTGCGTGGTCATCACCTCGATCATCGGCGGGATCATCTCTGACCGCAGCGGCCGCCGCAAGATGCTGGTCACCGTGTCCGGCCTGCTGATGGCGGCGGCCGCGCTGCTGCTGGCGTTCCAGGAGACCTGGCCGGCGGCGCTGGCCGCGGCGGTGCTCTACGGCACGGGCTACGGCTGCTACATCGCGGTCGACCAGGCGCTGATCACGCAGGTGCTACCCAAGGCCCGCGACCGGGCCAGGGACCTCGGCATCATCAACATCGCCATCGTCTGCCCGGGCGCCATCGGCGCCGTGATCGCGGCCCCCCTCGTCTCGCTGGCTGGCTACCCGGCTCTGTTCGGGGCGACCGCGGTGGTGGCCATCGCGGCCTCGATCGGGGTCTGGCGGATCAAGAGCGTCCGCTGAGAGACTACTGGGCGCCTTCCCTGACGAACTGCTGGAGCGGCGGGCTGGCGGGCACCGGCCCGCGCGGCGGCTGGGCCGGTGGCTGCCCGGTCTCTGCGGACAGCAGCCTGGCTGGTTCGATGACGCTGGGTCAAATGGGGTAGCGCGTTGGTTCGGTCACATACTGGCGGCCGGACGGGGTGATCCACCGGAAGGTGCCGTCCGGAAGCTGATCGACACGTTAGCGGGGATCCTGCTTGATGCGATGGTCGTGCCGACACTTCGGGCTGTCTTCACACACACATTCAGGCCAGCTCGCGGTTTTCGCTGCGGACTTGCCTGCCTGGATTTCCCGGCTGATGAACGTCAGGTTGCCCAGATCGGGGCTGTAATGTTTCCCAGTATAGAGCTGTAAAGTTGCCCAGAAAACCGTTCACAGGCTGCCGTTCGTGGCATCCTGAAGTGCATGAAGGCTACCAGCGAGCTGCGCCCCCGCCGACTCGTCGAAGTCGTCCCTCAGCGCCTGCACGAAGAGCCCGTCGTGATCCTCACCGGGCCGCGCACGGTGGGCAAGAGCACCCTGCTCGCCGCTCTCGCGGACGAGTTTGACCGGCCTGTCCTCGACCTTGACCGCCCGGACGCGCGAACGGCGGCAGCCAGCGACCCCAGCTTCATCGTCTCCGGCCCCGGGCCGGTTCTCATCGACGAGTTCCAGCACGTCCCGGAGATCCTGGACGCGATCAAGGCCGAGCTCAACACGGACACCAGGCCAGGGCGCTACGTGCTCACCGGCTCCACCAGGTACTCGGTCCTGCCGCAGGCGGCCCAGTCGCTGACCGGACGGGCCCACATCATCAACGTCCTGCCGTTGTCCCAGGGGGAACTTCACGGGCACCGGGAGAACTTCGTCGACCGGCTCTGGGCGGACCCGGCTAGGCTGCCGCAGATCCCATCGCGTCCGGTAACCAGGGACGACTACGTCGATCGCATCCTGGCAGGCGGCTTCCCCATGATCTTGCACCGCCTGACGACCAGGGCCCGCACGTCGTGGTTCGCCGACTACGTAAACCTCGTCGTGATGCGGGACGTGCTCGACATCGCCAAAGTACGGCAGCGAGAAGCACTCCCCCGGCTGCTCCGCCAGCTCGCGGCGCAGACCGGCCAGATGCTCAACATATCCAAAGCCGGGCAGGCCGTCGGCCTGGAAAGCAGCACCGCAAACCGTTACGCGACCCTGCTGGAGGCGGCCTTTATGATCCAGCGGCTGCCCGCATGGGGCACGACCCTCGGCAAGCGGATCACCGCGTACCCCAAAGTGCACGTCATCGACTCGGGGCTGGCCGGCTGGCTGCTCGGGCTCAGCGCTGCGAAGATTGCCAGCCGCGACCCCGCCGTGTTGACCGAGTTCGGGCATCTCGTCGAGACGTTCGCCGTCGGGGAGATCCTCAAGCAGGAGAGCTGGTCCGAAGAGGTAGCCACGGCTGCATACTTCCGGACGCAGGACGGGGACGAGGTTGATCTTGTCCTGGAGACCTGGGACGGCCGTGTCGCCGGGTTCGAGGTGAAGGCCGGGTCCCGTGTTCAGGACGCTGACCTGAGCGGGCTCCGGCTGCTCCGCGACAGGCTAGGTGAGCGCTTCATCGCGGGCTTCCTGCTCAACCTCGGGGAACTCGCCTACCGCAAGGAAGAGAGGATCATGGTAATGCCACTGTCCGGGCTATGGTCCTTAGCCTCAAGCGAGGGTGTGCCGGTCGTAACGGCCAAGTTTGTCTGACCAGTGGTAGTACAGTGCGCCGAGGACCTCGGCGTGCAGGGCACCCTGCCGAGCTGACCAAGACCGTCCGGGCACGTCGGCCGCCGGTCAGCCGGCCTCCCCCGCGCCGCGCCCGGCGTCATGCTCATGGAGCCTGGCCCCGGTGGCTCTGGCGATGACCTGCGCGGCCAGCGCGCGGTCTGCCTGAGGCAACCCCAGCGCCGCGACCGCGCCGACCAGGCCGCCATCCGGCGTCCCGTCTTCACCGGTAACCAGCGCGGTCAGCCGGTCCCGTGCCTATCTGCCGCAGGGTCTCGGGCGCGCCGCCCTGCATGCCTAGGCGGCGCTGCAAGACAGCCCGGTCGCTGTCCGAGCGAACCGCGCCCGCCAGCGCCGCGACCAGGGCACGGATCACCCCTGCGGTTCTCGCCAGCGACAGGCCGAGCTCCCCGGAAGGCGGCAGCCCGGTGAGCCCGGGCTCGGCGCACTCGGCCGCCCAGGCGGTCAGCAGCAGCTCGCCGTGCTCGTCATGAAGGCGCCTGCCGGTCTCCGCGAGGATCTCCGCGGAGAATGCCGTCAGATCATCGAGGGCCGGGTGCGCCAGGAACTCAGCCTTCCGCTGATCGCTGAGCTCGCGGCCGTTTACCTGCTGCCAGACAGCCAGTACGACATGAGGACCGGTCACGCGCCCGACGCGCGGCGCGCTCCGGGCAGCCTCGCTGGCTGCCAGGCTGTCATCCGATACCCGCTCAAGCTGCGCGCGCCAGTCGAACCCGGGATCGCCCCGGAGTCTTGCCGTGATCCACGCCAGCTGCTCGCTGTCGGGCACATCCTCACCGTCAGGGATCATCCTGACCAGCCGCGACTTGATCCCGCCCCGGGTCCGGCCGTGCCGCCCGGCGATCTCCGCCAGGTCAGTCCCCGCGCGGACCTCAACGACCAGCTGTTCCTCCTCCTCCCGTGTCCACCGGGCGCCCGCCCTGGCGACGCGCTCGCCTTCGATCGCCGGCGGCTGGCCAGGGGAATCGGTAGTCATCGGGCGTATCCCGGGCATCGCTAGGAGAGGGACGGTAAGAGAGTGGCCATATTGTCACTTATAGTCACATAGAAGAGTTCGTCACCGCTAGACGCGAGCACCTGGAGGTCGCTCCCGGAAGGCCGCAAGACCGCAGCCCGCATCTACGGCCGCGTGACCGCAGCCGTCGTCGCCGCAGGCCGTAACCACGAGGCCGGGCCGCCGACCTGATCATCGCCGCCATTACTGGAACGAGCGTGATCACCCGGTAGCCCATTTCCACGCCTATCATGCTGGCCGCCGTGCCTCAGTCTCGGCGGACGGCGAGATGCTGGCCGGCAGCCTAGGAACCCAGGGCTCTCCAGTTCGTCCGGGAATGGGCTGCCCTCCGGCGTGGTGAGATCCTGACGAACTGGGAGCGCGCCCGGCGGAACGAGCCCCTGCTCGGCATGGACCCGCTGGCGTAGCATGAAGATCGTGGAGGAGAACTACCTGCCGGTCGTCGTGGGCGTCGCCATGGTCGGTGACCGCAGGCTGCGCCTGCTCTTTAGCGACGGTACGGCTGGGGATGTCGACTTCTTCGCTGAACGGTGGACGGGCGTCCTTTCGCCGCTGAACGACCCCGCCTACTTCGCCAAGGTCATGGTCGATCCCGAAGCTGGAACCATTGTCTGGCCTGGCGGCATCGACTTGGCCCCCGAGCCGCCTTATGAGCGGGCCGAGGCCCACCCACTCCTTGTCGCCTGACGCCCCGCGTGTTATCGCCCTCGGCGGCTGCCCGTGGCATTGACCTGGAAGAAGGGATGATCGAGCTCGTCCGTGCCGTGCTGGTCACTCCCGGCGGCTGCCTGCTGGCGATCCGCCGGGACCAGTTTGGCCGGGCCCGGTACTTGGTGCTGCCGCTGTGACCGCGCGCGCTGCGGTGGTGAGCACGGTCAGCCGTGCCGGTTCGTCGACATTGCTCCGGGCGGCAGCGCACTCCCGGAGCCGGCCCGGCAACCTGCGGGTAACCTGCATCAGTGATTATCCGGGAGGCGCGGCCCGATGAGTACGCGGCGGTTGGAGAGCTGCGGGTGGCGGCGTACCGGGCGCTGGGGCTGCTGCCTGAGGGCAGCGGGTATGCCGAAACACTGCGGGGATTCGGTTTCGCCGACGGCTGCGTGGTGCTCGTCGCAGTCGGCGAGGCGGGGAGCGGCATCCTCGGGACGATCACGCTTGAGCCGTTCGGCCCGATTAACGAACTCGCGCAGGACGAAACGGAGGCGGATGTCCGGGCGTTCGCGGTTGCCCCGCAGGCGCAGGGACAGGGCGTCGGCCGGAAGCTGCTGCTCGCTGTCATCGAGTGCGCCGGGAAGCGCGGGGTGTGCCGTCTAAGGCTGTGCACGCAGTCGGCCATGAAGGCGGCACAGCATCTCTACACCAGGACCGGGTTCTCAAGGACTCCGGATCTCGACTTCGAGCCCGTGCCCGGAATCACCCTGCGAGCATATGAACTCGCCCTGCCATCCAACCCGTTTCGCGGGCAGCAACCGGACGAGCAACCTGTGTCGTTATCGCTTGCGTTGCTGATTTTGGCTGCAGTGGCACATATGACGATGACCTGCCGATTTGCACCCGGTAGGCGAGGACGAGCTGGGCGGCGGGCGCGGGATGGCCAGCCATCTGACGGCCCCGGAGAGGCGGGCCGAAGCGCAGCTCGCCCGGTTCGGCTCTGGCGATCGGCCATGAGATGCGGCGAGTGACGGCGCGGCGTGCCTGGTGCCCGTGACGTGCGGAGCGGGGATAATTGTCCGCATGGAGGATGGTGCCTTGCCGCCGCGCTGGGGTGATTATGCGCGTCGTATGCCATCTTCGCTGGAGGACCTGAAAGGGCCAGCCACGGGCAGGGTGGAGCTGCCGCTGCATGTGGCCTGGTCGGGTCGGCGCGTGTACGACGTGGGTCAGGATGACCAACGCCTCGTCCTGTACGCGCTGCTCCTTGCAGAGGCGCAGCGAGAGGACCTTGAGCGGTTCGTGCACCGCGAGTCGCTGGTCAGCATGTGGCCCCAGTTGCGGCGGCTGCTGGGTCCGCATGCACGCCGGGAGTGGGAGCGGCAGCTGATTTCGTCGGCTTCCCGGTGAGCCTGGACGGGCTGCCTGCCGCTCACCTGCGAGTCCTGCTGGACGGGCTGCCGGTCTTTGAGCGGTACGGCTTGCTGCTGGCCGGAGGATACGCTTTCCGAGCACATGAGATCCTGCACCGCCCATCTCAGGGACCTGGACTTTGCCACCAGGAACGATACTCCGCTGCCGGAGATCGCCGAACACGTCCAGCTCGCCTTCCAGCGCGCGGGTTATAACGTGCGGCTTGTCGAAGCGGCCAGCCTCAGGTACGCGCGCCTGGTCCTGCGGCTTCCCGGTTCTGGTGAGGAACTGGAGGTGGACCTTCTCAAGGAGGCGCTAGAGCCCAGGTGGGTAACGGTTCAGATAACAGCTGCGGTAAGCGTGCGGGCGGTGTCGCTCGAGGACACCGTGGGCCTGAAGGCACGTGCCTGGCATGACCCGTTCGTGATCCGCGACATCATCGATCTCCATGCCGTCGCCGGTACCTTCTCATATGCCGATCTTGAGAATCTTGCCCGCCGTCATGACCCAGACCTCGACTTGGAGGCAATCCTGGATCATCTCGCCGGCGTCAGCGTCTTCGCCGACGAAGACTTTGCTGAATACGGGCTTGATGAGCCGGGTATCGCCGACCTGCGCAGCTGGGTCACGGGATGGTATGACGACCTCGCCCGCCGTCTTGCCGCGGAGCTTACCGACGATGAGCTTCCGGACGACCTGTGACCGGTGCGTGCGGCATGAAGCCAGCTTCTCCGGTTCAGAGCCATGTGAACAACATGTGTCATTATCGTTTGCACGATGGAGTGAGTTTGCATTCGCATATATAGCTGTTGAACTGGGAAAATGGGTTGCGGATACTGTCTTCCTCGCGCCGTGGCCCGCTAGAAGGCGGCGATGTCGCCACTTTCTGCGGGGTCTGACATCTGAGTGACGGTCCTGCTGCCACTGCCAAGGCTGGGCTTACTGGTGTCCGCGGCGCTGCCCGGGTGGCCGGCCCTGGCCATTTTGTCGGCACCTGGTGCGACACTGCGAGCCATGGACACTCTCAGCGACATACCGGACACCAGCTACGAGCTTCCGCTCAGCGAGGCTGATCAGGCCGCCCTGCGGCCAGCCTTGTTGCGTGATCTCGGGGCCATGCCGTTCACGCCTGGTGCGCCGATCAGCCGCAGCCTCTGGGTGATCTTCATCGGCGAATGGGGAGCCTGGACTCATGCGGTGCCGCCCGTCGATGACAGCCTCGGCATGGCGGACGATGAGAACCTCATTGGCCTGTGCGACCTCATCGGCAGCCTCCTCAGGCCGCCCCGGTGTCACAACGATGAGAAGGCGATGATCGTGCTGCGCAGGCCGGGGTCACCGGAGATCAGCGAGGCCGATGCGCACATCTTCCGCCAGGTGCGCCAGGCGGCCGCCCGCCGGGAGACCGCACCCTGGGCATTCCACGTGGCGGGACCGGCCGGAACACGGGAGGTGACGGAGCACGAGGCCCCGCAGGACCCTGCGCGGACACCAGCCGGCATATCCGGGTCAGCCGAAGAGTTCCTGGAGGACGGCGGCAGTCCTGGGAGGGACCTGTTCTTCGGGGAAGAACTCCGCGCATATCCGGAGGGCCGCCTCGGCGGAATCCACCTCGATGATGCCAGCGAGGAGACGAAGGTCATCGACGTCGCGGGTCCTGGCGGCGAGTGCCTTCATGGCGAAGATGTGGCGCGGTGATGCCGCCGTCACCCGCAGGCCGGGGTGGTCGAATACGCGGCGCCTGCCCGGGTCGTCCTTGCCTGAGATGTAGACGCTAGCCTGCTCGTTGAGCCACCATGCGGGCAGCCCGAGGTCCTGCGCCACGTTCCTGGCTTCCTCCAGGACGACACCGTGCGGCACAAACAGCGAGTCGACGTCGCGCGTCACGCGGGTGGCATCATAGGCCAGCGCCATTGCCGCGCCGCCTACCACGAACACGTCGGCGACCACGCCCCGCCGGACCATGCGCTCGCCGAGGGCGGTGAACGCCCGCTCGAGCTGTACCCGGTCGAGGAGGACGCCCCCAGGCTCGGTCACGCTGCTTCCAGGTCCGCAGCGGACAAGTAGACCCCGTGCTTGCGGAATGCGGCCGGCGCGCGTACCAGTGCGTCAGCGCGCTGGACCTGAAGCTCGGCGGGGAACCACGGCCGCTGCAGGACACGCAGCTCAGCCCACTCCGGAGGCGCGAGATCGTGCTGTGCCGCCAGATGCTCAGCCAGCGCCGCCAGCAACGCGTCCCATCGCTCATCGCCTGTGCCAGGCGGCTCGTCCCGCAGCAGCGAGGGCTGCACCGCGCTTGACTCCCACCGGTACTCCTCCAGGAATTCCCAGGTGAGCTTCCAGCGCGTCCTGTCATCAGCCGCTCGTGACAGGTACCCAGCCAGATCGGCAAGGGTCATGGGACGGTAGCCGGCCATGGCCGATCCTCCATTGATCGTCACGTTGTAACTTACGATACGGTGTCGGCCATCCCGGCATGGCAGTACCGCCCCGCCTGCGGGCTGGCTGAGTCCGCGGCCGCGGGCAACCGCTCCAACGGATGAGAAGCGGGACAGACAACCTATGTTGTTATGGCATGCACGGCGGTCCGCCATTACACAGGCACGTTCTGCCACCGGCCTCGTAGGGGATGTTGTGCTCGAAGTCGCAGGTGGTGGCGGGCCTGCGGCAGACCGGCCCGGTGCACGTCGCGTACCGGGTCTGGGCCAGGTGCCGGAGCTTGACCCCGGGGTCATGGCCCTTGGCCTGGAACCGGTGGTCACAGTCGCCGGTGGTGATTGGGTCGAGGGCTACGAGCAGATCTCGTTGTCCGCTGGCTCCGGCGTGTAGCTTCCAGGTGCCGTATCCGCCCGGCGGGCCGTGCTGGCTGGAGGCGGTGAAGGAGAATCCTGGCCCGGGGGTGTCGCGGGTCCCGCGGGGCGGATCGGGTCCGCCTGGCTGGCGGGGTTTGTCGGGTTTGTCCTGGCGCCGGGGGTGGCTCGCGGGTTCGGGTCGGGCGCAGCCGTGCCCGATGGCGTGCCCTTGCTCGTCGGTGACGGTCACGCACCACGTCGTCTTGGGGTGGCCGGAGGCGGCGCCGGCCAGGTCCCGGGCCAGGGCGGGGTCGATGGGGCCGATGCCGCGGATTTCCCCGGGCCGCTCGGCCAGGCCGAGCAGGGTGGCCAGCGGGATGGTCAGGTTGATCCGCCCGGCGAACCCGGCCGGCACCACGCCGGCCGGGCGTCCCGCAGCCTGGGACCCGTCCGGGCCAGCCGACCCGGGGCCGGTCGGGCCTGGGTCGCCGGCGCGTGGATCCTGCCCGCCGCCGTGTGGATCCTGCCCGCCGCCGTGTGGATCCTGCCCGCCGCCGCTGTCCTGCCCGTCGGCGGCAGCCTGCCCGTCGGCGGCGTCCTGGCTGGGGCGGGAGCCTGTGTCCAGCAAGATGTCTAGGTAAGCGCGGGCCCGCAGTTCGTCCATCGACCCGTCCAGCCCGGCCTTCTTCAGCTGCCGCGCCCAGGCGGTGATCCGCTGGTCGGCGGCGAGGACCTCGGCCGGGGGGAGT